>Ga0209698_10000395_pt1 | contig 49607 bp, 41 predicted proteins | sample LitLauG_LLR_2012_FD_187203 | JGI IMG/M metagenome (GOLD analysis project Ga0209698, IMG submission 187203) | Freshwater sediment microbial communities from Pennsylvania, USA - Little Laurel Run_MetaG_LLR_2012 (SPAdes) (version 2) | ecosystem: Environmental > Aquatic > Freshwater > Creek >...
CATCTGGAAGGGGGCGGGGGGCGGTGACTACCTTCCCATCGTCTATCTCCCTCTCCCGGAATCTCAGCAGGTGATGGATTTTTCCGTTGACGTCGAACCGGTCAAGAGCCTGAAGGTGAGCGCGGAATACGCAGCAAGCCAGATGAACGCAAACCAGTTCTCGGATCTCCCGGGGGTAACGACGTCAGGAGCCGCGACGAAGGTCGGTCTCTCATACTCTCCACGCAACGTCACACTCGGGGGGACAGATATTGGAGGGTTCGACCTCCAGCTCAATGACAGGCGCGTGGGGAGCCTCTTTACCCCGATCGACAGGACAAACGACATCGAGTTTACGAGGAAATGGGGGGTCGATTCTCTTTCGACGGGGGACGAAGAGATCCGTGAGGCGAACCTTCACTATCTTCCCGCAACGGGGATCGCCGTAGGGGGAAGCTACGGGCGCATCACCAGGGGGGACGATATGAGCTCCACCCGGACGGAAGGGGACTTCTCGCTTCAGAAACCTGATCTTCCCGTCGTGGCATACACGGTGGAAAACGTCGACGCAACGCAGTTCTCACTCGACGATGTGAGCAGGTGGCTGCGTCAGCGCGGGAGCGTCTCCTATTCGATCTGGAAGTTCGTCCCGGCGTTCTCCTACGAGGGGGAGCGGCGGAAGATCACCCCGGTGGACGGGAGCATGTTCAAAGACGGGAGCCTGGCATTCGATCAATTCGGCCCGAAATTCGCCGTGAAAGGTCTCGGACCGCTCTTCTTCTCGCTTGCATACCTCTGGAGAAACGATGATCTCGCCAACGCGGGGGCGCTCCTCCGTGAATCGCAATCCTTCACACAGACGTACTCCGGGCGCATGTCCGAGACAGGCAACTTTACGACGGCGCTCGACGTGACGCTGAGCAGCAAGAAATTCACCCCGGAATTCCAGCAGCTCGGGAATTCGAACATTCAGACCGTCCTCGTACGGAGCCAGTCGCACTACGCGCCGCTGAACAGGGGGATCGACGCCGATTTCTATTACGAGGTTTCGACGGAGCGGACGTCCAAGCTGGAACGGATATTTGTGCATGTGGCCCCCGGGACGGGTAACTACATGTACCTCGGCGACCTGAACCATAACGGGATCCAGGATCCGGACGAGTTCGCCCCCGCCCTCTTTGACGGCGACTACGTCGCAATCACGGTACCAACGGACGCGATGTACCCGATCATTGATCTGAAAACCAGCACGCGGATAAGGTTCACCCCGTCGAAGTTCATTCACCGCGGAGGGGGGTTCTTGGATGACGCCATTTCCGCGATTTCCACGGAGACGTACGCCAGGATCGACGAAAAAAGCAGTGAGCATGATCTCCAACAGATTTACCTCCTCAACCTCAACCGGTTTCTCCAGGATTCGACTACACTGGCCGGCACTCAACTTTTTACGCAGGATCTCTTCCTGTTCGAGGGGAAGAGCCTCTTTTCGATGAGGGGGCGGTACTCCCAGACGTACGGGCTTACGAACTTTGCCGGGGGGATCGAGCATACATACGGCCGGGAAAAGTCCGTCCGCATACGCTGGCAGCTCGTCCCGGAAATATCAAATCAACTCGATTACGTCAATAAAATTGACCGGGTTTCCTCACAGGAGGTCTCGACGAGGGTCCATGATATCCTCTCGAATTCGGTGACTTTTGACGTCTCCTACCGGCCCGAACAAGCTCTTGAACTTGGAATGAAATTCGAACTTGCAAAGTCCATCGACAGGTTCCAGATTCCTGATCTGGGCGCGGCGCTCAACGCGCAAACCGTCAGATTCGTCTACGCTTTTCAGGGGGCGGGTCAGGCAAGGGTGGAGGCCTCGCGGGAGGAGGAAGTCCTGGGCCGGACGATCGCGTCGTATCCCTATGAATTGACCGGGGGCCGGGTCGCGGGAAAGACCTGGGTCTGGAGGTTCGGGTTCGACTATCGCGTGACGCAGTTCGTGCAGGCCTCTGCGACGTATGACGGAAGGACAGAGGGGGGCGCCCCGCCGGTGCACACCGCGAAGGCAGAGGTGCGGGCGTTCTTCTGATTTCGCTTGCCTTTCAGGACCCAATTCTCTATACTCACCTACCCTCGGTTCGCTTCTCAGGGAGAGACACCTGCTCTCACGCTGCGACATTCAATCAGCTATACCATGGTGTACTGCACCTCATTCGAATCCAAAGTTGGGCTGATCTACGTTGCATCGACCGACAAGGGCGTGTGCAAGGTGAGCGTTCCCCGTCAGACGAAGCGGGACTTTCTTCGCTGGCTGCGGGAAAACTTCACCGACAACCAGGTCGTCGACAACCGGTCGCGCAACCGCGATGTGATTGATCAGCTCAACAGATACTTTAACGGCAAGCTCGCAAAGTTCACCTGCAGCATCGACATGCTCGGCACGCCGTTCCAGACGCGCGTGTGGAAGGAACTGACGAGGATTCCGTACGGTACGACGATAAGCTACAAGCAACTCGCCAAGCGTCTGGGGACGAGCAAGGGATTCCAGGCGGTCGGGCGCGCGAACGCGGCGAACCCGATTCCGATCATCGTCCCGTGCCACCGCGTCCTCGGCACCGACGGTTCGCTTGTCGGATATTCCTGCGGTCTCAAGACGAAGGAGTTTCTTCTGAAGCTCGAAGGTTCGCTGCTGATCTGATCTCCCGCTCCGCCACGCTTTCTTGCCTTCTGCTCCGTTTTTAGTTATACTCTCGGGATGTCATTCCTCCAGGAACTCAATCCTGTCCAGCGCGAAGCGGTAAGCGCCGTCGACGGTCCCGTTCTCATCGTGGCCGGCGCCGGCAGCGGCAAGACGCGCGTACTCACCTACAGGTCCGCCCATCTCATCGATCAGGGGATCGCGCCGCAGTCCATCCTCGCCCTCACGTTTACGAACAAGGCTGCCGGTGAGATGAAGACGCGGATCGCGGCGCTTGTGGGGGAGGGAAGCCGCGGGATCTGGATGGGGACGTTTCATTCGATCTTTGCACGGATGCTCCGCTTCGAGGCGGAACAGATCGGGTATCAGCGGAGCTTCACCATCTATGACTCCGATGATTCCCTCTCCCTTATCCGTTCCATTATGAATTCGTTCGGGATCCCCAGCCAGCAGTTCAGTCCCCAGGGGGTCCGATCGCGCGTCAGCCTCGCGAAGAATTCCATGATCTCGCCGAAGGCCTACAGGGAAAAAAGCGCCGATCCGATGGCGGAGAAGACGTCACTCATTTATGAGGAGTACGAGAGGCGGCTGAAGAAGTCCAACGCGATGGACTTCGACGATCTCCTCCTGAAACCGCTCGAGCTCTTCTCTCGTCACAAGGACGTCCTGGAACGCTACCAGTACCGCTTCAGGTACATCCTTGTCGATGAATACCAGGATACCAACAGGGTCCAGTATCTCCTGCTCAGGGAACTTGCCGGCCATCACCGCAACATCTGTGTTGTCGGTGACGACGCACAGAGCATCTATGCCTTCCGCGGGGCCGATATACGAAACATACTCGATTTTGAGAAGGATTATCCGGACTGCAAGGTCTTCCGGCTTGAGGAGAACTATCGCTCCACAAGGACGATTCTCGCCGCCGCTGACGGGATCATTCGACACAATATCGATCAGATCCCCAAAAAGCTCTGGACATCCAACGATGCCGGTGACCTTATCACGCTCCAAACGTGCGAGGACGACCGGGATGAAGGCTACAAAGTGGTTTCCGCGGTACAGGATGAGTCCCTACGCAGAAAACTCGATCTGAAAGATTTTGCGGTTCTTTACAGGACCAACGCCCAGTCCCGCTCAATAGAAGATGCGCTGCGGCGGAACGGGATCCCGTATATCATTGTGGGCGGTGTGGCGTTCTATAAGCGAAAGGAAATCAAGGACATTCTGTCATACCTCAGTGTCATCGCCAACCCGTCAGATACGGAGAGCCTCCTTCGCATCATCAACGTGCCTGGGAGGGGGATCGGCGATACGACAGTAGGGAAGATCCGTTCGCTTGCCGACGAGCAACGCACGCCACTTCTGGAATTCCTCCCTTCCAGGCATATCGAGGGGGTCATCGCGGACCGGACAGTGAAAGCGGTCAGGCAGTTCCACTCCCTGTTGATGAAGTACATAGGTCTCAAAGGGGAGATGTCCGTCGGAGAGCTCGCACGCGCCCTCGTCGACGAGATCGGCGTCCTTCAGGATCTGAAGGAAGAGAACACCACCGAGTCGCTCAACAGAAGAGAGAACATCCAGGAACTCGTTTCCGCCCTGACGGAGTTCAGCGACAAACAGCCCGAAGCAAAGCTCGAGGATTTCCTCGCGGAAGCCTCGCTTGTCTCGGATGTCGATACGGCGGAATTCGGCCGCAACGCCGTCACGCTCATGACACTGCATGCCGCCAAGGGGTTGGAATTCCCCGTGGTGTTCATCACGGGGCTCGAGGAGGGTCTCTTTCCGCTCGGCGGCGCCGAGAGCGACCGGAAGGAACTGGAAGAGGAGCGGCGGCTGATGTACGTCGGCGTTACGCGTGCAAAGCAGAAGCTGTATCTTTCGTGGGCGGTGACGCGCTACAGATACGGCGAACTCTCGTATTCGTCAAAATCCCGCTTCCTCGATGAGATCGACGCTTCCCTTTTCCGCCCTGAGGGGGGGAAAGGGGCCGCTCCCCGTGCGTACCGCCGGCCGGGGGTCGCGGCGGCCGGTGCCACCGCAGCGCGCCGGCAGAGAAGCGGTTCCGACGATACCGACAAGTATTTCTCTGATGTGACCCCCGGGTACGAGAACGAATCGCAGGACACGTTTCAGGCGAAGGTCGGTTCGCGCGTCATTCACGAATCCTTCGGCAACGGGCGGATCCTTGCACTCGACGGCACCGGGGAGAACGCCCGCGCCGTCGTGGAGTTTGAAAGCGTCGGACGCAAGAACCTCATGCTGAAATATGCAAACCTCCGTCCCCAGTAGTACCCCGGCCGACTGATGATAGAACTCATCATCAGCACCGTGCAGGTCACCGTCAGACAGATCGAGAATCTCTATTATTACGCTCAACTGATCTGGCGAAAACTGAAACAGGACGACGTCCTCTTCCTTGCCTCCGGGCTGGCGTTCAACGGCATACTGACGCTCCTCCCGATGTTGTTTCTCTCGGCGGCCGTCGTGGGGACGCTCCTCCACTCGGACGCCGCCAGCCTCGAACGGGTGAATGACCTTCTGGATGCCCTCTTTCCACAGCAGCCGTATGCCGAGGAGATCAAAGGGTCGATCCGCTCCGTCGTTGCGGAGATCATCACCTATCGCCGGTCCATCGGCGCGCTCGGCCTCACGGTGCTCTTCTGGACCGTCACATCGATATTCGACGCCGTGCGGACCGTGCTGCACAGGGTCTACGAGCTGAAGCGGACGCGGAGTCTCCTCTCGAGCCTCTCCAGGGATATCGGGTTCATCGTTCTCGCATTCATCCTCTTTGTCTCCACGAATTTCGCCATCTGGATGTACACGCTCCTCAGGCCTCTGGCGATGGAGGTTCCCGCACTCAAGTCCTTTGCCGACGCGGGCTACACGCGGGCCCTCCCGACGCTGACGATCGTCGTTCTTACCGCCGTGATGTTTTATATCATCTACAGGTACATCACCGACGTGCGTCCGCCGCACATGGCGGCCGCCATCTCCACCCTGACGGCGACGGTGCTCTGGATCATCGGGGGCAGGGTGTTCGCCGTCTACATCTCGGACTGGTCCATTATCGGCAGGATTTACGGCCCGTACGCATTTCTGCTGGTGCTGCTCATCTGGATCTACATCTCGAGCGCGATATTTGTCTTCGGTGGCGTGGTCGGCCATGTCTACTGGGAACGGAGCAAACTCGTCGCCGCCGGTATCCTGAAAAAGAAGCGCTGAACCTACAATTGTCAGGCAGGGGGTCCCCATGTCAAGGAATTCCATAGACTATCTGCGCGGGCTCCGCGAGCAGGCGCTGCTCGGCGGCGGCCGGGAACGGATCGAGGACCAGCACAGAAAAGGGAAGCTCACGGCCCGTGAGCGACTCACGATTCTTCTCGACGAAGGGAGCTTCGAGGAGATGGATATGTTCGCCGAACACCGGACGAGCGATTTCGGGCTTGACAAGCAGAAGTATCTCGGGGACGGCGTTGTGACCGGAACCGGGACGATCAGCGGGAGACTTGTCTGCGTATTCAGCCAGGACTTCACGGTCTTCGGCGGATCTCTTTCGGAGGTCCACGCGGAAAAAATCGCAAAAGTGATGGATCTAGCGATGAAAGTGGGCTGCCCGGTGATCGGGCTTAACGACTCCGGCGGTGCGCGCATACAGGAGGGGGTCGTCAGCCTCGGCGGGTATGCCGGCATCTTCCTGAGGAATACGCTTGCCTCGGGGGTCGTTCCGCAGATTTCCGCCATCCTGGGTCCGTGCGCGGGTGGCGCGGTGTATTCCCCCGCCATAACGGATTTCACGCTGATGGTAAAAGAGACCAGCTACATGTTTGTCACGGGACCCAATGTCGTGCGCACCGTTACACATGAAGAGGTGAGCGCTGAAGAGCTTGGAGGGGCCGTCACGCACGCCAGCCGGAGCGGCGTCGCGCATTTTGCGTGCGAAAACGAGGTCGAATGCCTCCAGACGGTCCGGAACCTCCTCGCGTACATGCCTTCCAACAACATGGACGAACCTCCCTCGATCCCGGCTGCGGATGACAGCAACCGCCGCGACGGGGAACTCGATACGCTCGTCCCGGAAAATCCGAACAAGCCATATGACATCAAGCAGGTCATTGCGCGCGTTGTGGACGGGGGTGTCTTTCTCGAGGTGCACGGCGCATATGCCGGGAACATCGTCGTCGGGTTCGCCCGGCTCGCCGGGAAATCCGTGGGGATCGTTGCGAACCAGCCTGCGGTGCTTGCGGGAGTGCTGGATATCGACGCGTCCCGTAAGGGTGCGAGGTTTGTCCGTTTCTGCGACGCATTCAACATCCCACTCGTCGTATTCGAGGATGTCCCCGGGTTCCTCCCCGGGACGGATCAGGAATGGCGGGGGATAATCACAAACGGCGCGAAGCTTCTTTATGCATTCTGCGAGGCGACAGTGCCCCGTCTGACGGTCATAACCCGGAAAGCGTACGGCGGGGCCTACGACGTCATGAACTCAAAGCATATCCGGGGTGACTTCAATTTCGCATGGCCGGGGGCGGAGATCGCGGTCATGGGTCCCAAGGGGGCTGCGGAAATCATATTCAAACGGGAGATTGAGGCGTCGCCCGACAGGGAGAAAGCTCTTGCCCAGAAGGAATCCGAATACAGGGAGAAATTCGCCAATCCCTACCTTGCGGCAAGCAGGGGCTACATCGATGCCGTCATAGAGCCCTCCGAGACCAGACCCCGTCTCATAAGAGCGCTGGAACGCCTGAAGGATAAAGTGGACGGAAATCCGAAGAAGAAACATGGAAATATTCCCCTGTGAGCGGTATCACACATCCGCTCACATTTGTCTTGAATCTCGCCCATCAACTGTATATATTACATATGTATACATTCAAAATGAGGGGTGCGGTGAATGAGCCGAAGCGTTCTGCGGAGAGCTGTTTTTTGTTTGTGCCTCGTCATCGCGGGCTGCTCATCCGAACAGGTCAGTCAACAAAGAACCCACCTCGCCGCCGTCCACCGCAACGATTCGACTGCAGCCTTCCGGGCTGATTCGCTCCAGCAGGACTTTACCGCCGATACGTCGCAATTTCTCGATCTCGCTTCAAACGACGAAGAAGTGACGTCGGATTCCGCATTCTCGGCAATGCTCGAATCCGCCCGCCAGCATTACCTTTCCGCCATCGCCGCGGGTGAAAATCACGATTCCACCCGCTCCGCTGCCCAGTTCGAAGAAGCCATCGGCATTCTGAACCAGCTGAGCTATTTCCCGAACATCGAGAACAACAAGGATTTCAATGATCTGAGCAAAGCGGTTGTCGAGGACTATGAGCAGTACATAGCCCGCATCGACAGCCTCAGCCCGGAGACTTCGATTTTTGCTCTCAGGGAAAAGCTCGACGAGATAACGGAAATTGCGGATTCGACGGGGGGAAGAGGGCCGCAGAAGGTGGTTCATGAGGGGACGACGATCCCTCTCGTGATCAACAACCTGGTGGATCAGAATATCCGTTTCTTCGAAGGGAAGGGACGGTTTCACATGGAAAGGTGGCTCCAGCTCGCCGGACGGTACGCGCCGATCCTGAAACAGGTGATGCGTGAGGAGAATGTCCCGGAAGAGATACTGTATCTCTCCATGACCGAAAGCGGACTCAATCCGGTCGCCCGCTCATGGCGGAAGGCCGTCGGCATGTGGCAGTTTGTCAAAGGGACGGGGAGGCTGTACGGGCTCCGGGGAAATTTCTGGTACGACGAACGTCGGGATTTTGAGAAGGCGACCCGCGCGGCGGCCCGGCATCTGCGGGACCTGCATGAGGAGTTCAATGACTGGTATCTCGCCCTGGCCGCATATAATTCAGGCGCGGGGCGCGTGTACCGCGGGATTCGCAGGAGCGGATCGACGGACTTCTGGACGATGCGCAGGAAGCTTCCGCGCGAGACAAGAAATTACGTCCCGCAGTATATCGCGGTGACCCTCATCGCGCTGAATCCTGCATCGTACGGGTTCACGACCGTGACGCCCGAGCAGCCCCTGAAATTCGATAAAGTGAAAGTCGATGATTGCGTCGACCTGGAGGTCCTTGCCGAATGCGCGGGCACCGACCCTGAAATGATGCGGCTCCTGAACCCGGAACTTGTCCAGTGGTGCACGCCTCCGGGTCTCAAAGGCTATGAGCTGCGGATACCCGCCGGGTCCTCGCAATTGTTCAAGGATCGCTACGCGCAGATTCCTGACGAGAAAAAGAAGGACTGGATCGTCCACACCATTCACCGGGGCGAGACACTGGCTTCGATCGGGAAGAAATACGGGATCCCGGCCGAGATAATCCGGGAATCAAACCATCTCTCGTCTGCGCGGAAGCTCTCCGTGGGAAGGAACCTGGCAATTCCGGTGCCGCGGGGGTCCCAGCGCTTTGCCAGTCTTGTGGCAAGTTCCGCGAGGGCGGAGGCGTCGCTTATGAGCATGGACGCATATTCGGTCAGGCATATCGATGGCAGGACAAAAATGGCCAGGGCGCTTTCCTATGCCCGGGCGCATACTCCTGCAGACACGCGGGACAAGACGCGGTTGACGTACGACGTGAAGAAAGGGGATACGATTGGAAACATCGCGGAATGGTACGGATGCAGGGCCGCGGATATCCGGAACTGGAACGACATCGCCTACGGAAGACCGATCCGCGCAGGCGCGGGACTGACGATCTGGGTTGATAAGCACGCGCTTGCAAAGTACCAGAAGATCAACGACATGACGTTTGCCGAAAAACAGGCGACGCTCCCGCAGAAGACCGAGGCCGCCGCCTCGGATGAAAGCGGAGGGGACGACTCAAAGAGCTATACCGTGAAGAAAGGGGATGTCCTTGAAAAAATCGCTGAGGACCGGGGAGTGTCGGTAAAGGAGCTCAAGCAGTGGAATCACCTCCGGACGAGCCGGATCGTTGCGGGGCAGGTGCTCGTAATCCACGACGAAGGGAAACTCCCCGCGGCAGTCGAACCCGGAGCAGCTCCGGCAGCCAGGTCCGCCGCGAACGGGGAGAAGGTCCTGGTCTACAGGGTGAAAAAAGGGGACACGATCTGGGACATTGCGAAGGCGCACAACGTCGAGCCGCGGGATCTGAAGAACTGGAACGACATAACGCGCAACAGAATATTCGCGGGCCAGGAGCTCATCATTCACGTCTCGGCGTCGGACTCCCGCCAGTAGCGGCCACCCCGACGACACGGTGCCAGTACTCCCGGTGGATGTAGTGCGTGACGAGTGACGTGAATTCGTTCAGGAGCTCCTGCGGCAGGATCACGTACAACGCCGAAGCCCTCTCTCCCGCCCCTGCATTGTGATCCAGAAGTACGTTGTATGCCTCGAGCGCATCCTCGCTGTCGAGACTTTCCCTGTCGGGCACGACAATCCCGAACACGATGCGCCGCTTTTCAGGATCGAACCCGATGACATCGGGCCGGCGGGGGTGCGAAGAACCGTACCCATCATTGATAATGAGCGGCGGCGGTTCCATTCCTTCGATTCCCCGGGCTCCCTTTACCTCTACCCCTTCCGCCCTGAGATACGCAACAAGCTGTCCAACGAGCGTGTTTTGCGGTTCCGGCATCGTTCACAATCCAAGTGGGCCCCGGGCAATTTACCCCCGCGTGGAGTTGAATGCAAGTGTGCGCCCCCCGTATCGGGGCGGGCTTCAGTTGACTGTGAGGGAGCGTAATTGTAGTTTGGGGCACAGCCGGTCTTCCGCCCCCCCGGCCTTCCTATCCATGCTGAATCTCATTATGCGACTGACCAGGTGTCTGTTTCTCGTTTTTGCGGTTACCTGCGTTCCGTTCTCGCACCTGATGGCGCAGCGTGATCTGGTTCCCGTATCCGACCCCGTTTACAAGTTCCTCCTCAGGCAGGAATTGAACGGCACTCTCAACGGCTTTCACTGGGGGATGCTCCCGCTCTCCCGGAGCGAGATCGCGGGATTCCTGGACTCGCTGGAGGCGTCCGCTTCGCTCTCCGCGACGGACAGGGGCCTTCTCCGAGACCTCAAGGTCAAGCTCTCATATGACGTGTCGCACACGCTGTCGGGCTCGACGGCGATATTGCCGGAAGGGGGGTTTACCTCCCTGTTCGACGACGACAGGCAGAAGTATCTCTACGCCTACGCGGATTCGACGGCCTCTGTGTTCGTTGACGGGTTCGGATCATACAGCTACAGGGGGGCGAAAGGCGATTCCACAGGGTCGACATTCGCCTCACTGGGAGAGATCGGAGTGCGTGTACGCGGGACGCTCTTCGATCATCTGGGGTTCTATCTCCAGGCGTCGAACGGGAAACTCCTCAGCGGATCCCACCAGTTTGCACTCATGGATCCCCGCCTTGCCGCAAACGATAAGTTCAATTCCGATGCGCGCGGCTACTTCGACCTGACGAACGGCTATATGCGGTACGACGTAGGGTGGCTGACGCTGATGGTCGGGCGGGAGCAGATACTCTGGGGAATGGGGTACGGCGACCGGCTCGTCTTTTCGGACAACACCGTCCCGTTCGACTTCATCCGCCTTGACCTCAGGAGCGGAAGCCTCCGGTACACGTTCCTCCACGGGAGCCTGGTGGGCGCGGACACGAACGGACACACACTCTCTTCCAAGTATATCGCGTCCCACAGGGTGGAATTCAATATCGGTTCGCGGTTCAGGCTCGGTCTCGCCGAGGCGATCGTGTACAGCAGGCAGCCCCCGTCACTTGCACTTATGAACCCGCTCGCATTCCTCACATCGGTCGATCAGTCGATACAGCTCCCGGTCGACAATGCGCACAAGAAACACATCTGGATCGACGCTGAAGCCTTTCCCGTGCGAAAGCTCCGCCTGAGCGGGACGCTCATGATTGACGACCTCGACTTCGGGACACTCGGCCACAGCGACGTAAGCGGGAACGACAACAAATTCGGCTGGCAGGGTGGTGTGCTCTGGCAGGATGCGTTCTCGGCAAACAATCTCGCGCTCTCCCTGGAATACACGCGGATCGGGCCATTCGTGGGCGCCCACAGGGAGATCGTGAGCACGTATACGAATTGGGGGTTACCCCTCGGCCAGGAGCTTCAGCCGAACTCCGACGAGTGGATGCTCCTTGCGGAGTACGACATCAGCCCCCGGATTGGCGTCAGCGGAAAGTTCCAGTTCCAGAGGACGGGGGAGAACATCGTGGACGCGAACGGCAATATCCTCTTCAACGCCGGATCGGATCTCCTCAATGGCGAGGGGGACGACGTCCACCCGAATGTGTTCCTGGAAGGACTGAGGGTCAACCGTTTCCTTGCAACGATCGGGTTCACGTGGCAGCCTGTGCGGCAATATTTCCTCGAATTCACTTACTTCTACAGGTATTTCGACTACCCCTCGGAATCACGGACCCTCCGTGACAACATCGCGTGGACGACTCTCCGGGTCGATTTCTGAGCGTTCGCAAAGACCGGGCGAAAAAGACGAAGGGCACCCCGAAAGGTGCCCTTAATTTTTTTTGCGGAGGGGGAGAGATTCGAACTCTCGGTAGAGGTTTACCCCCTACGACGGTTTAGCAAACCGTTGGTTTCGGCCACTCACCCACCCCTCCAGGTTCGGAATTGGGTTGCAGACGAAAAGTCTTCACCATGGTACAAAATTCGGAGACCTGAAACAAGCGAAGGTCCCCTGTATTGTGTTGATTCTTTATGCCGTTTTTTGCATGTTGTGCTGCATATCAACGGCGTAAACCGTTACGATCCTTGAAATAATCGCTGCGCCAGGAATTCGGGCAGTCCCACATCGCGGACCGCGCGTGCCGTTACCTGCACTTCATAGTGCACGCGAATCAAGCTGTAGTCACCCGTAGTTGTGTCAAGAAGTCCGAATGCCGCGTCGGGGTTTCCATCCCGCGGCTGGCCGACACTTCCCACGTTGATAATGTGCCGGGCCCCGGGCTTGTACTTGTTGATGGCCCCGTCTTCACCGATGATAATCGGGACGTGCGTGTGCCCGATGAAGCAGAGGGTGGTCTTGAACGCAGCGAAGTTCTCCTGGGCCGCCCGCATCGTCAGGATGTAGCTCCACGCGTCAGGCCGTTCCGGCGACGAGTGAACGAGCGTGAGCCCGTTGGGCTCCGCCGAGTAAGGGAGAGATTGAAGGTACGCGCAATTTTCCTTCGTCACGACGCCCTTTGACCATTGAATCGCACTGACGCCATAGTGGTTGAAATCATCGAGTGGAGTATCTCCCACAAGCCCGCTGTCGTGGTTGCCTTTCAACACCACCGTACAATGTTCGCGGACGAGATCCACGCACTCGTTCGGAAAAGGTCCGTAGCCTACGGTATCTCCCAGGCAGTAGACAGTTTCAACTTTGAGATCCTCGACTTTCTTCAAAACCTCCTTGAAAGCCTCGAGGTTGCCATGGATATCGGAGAGGACAGCAATGAGCATGCGGGGGCGTCGGATGATTAATGGTTGTACAATAAATGAGATGATTTTGAGAAAGGCAACTGTAAAACGCAACGCGGTCCTGCGGTGTCTTCTCGTCGTTCTCGCCCTTCACTTCGGGGTCGCATCTGCACAGGAGCAATCGAGGGAGCAGATCAAGTCGGAGGCGGAGAGCCAGCTGGACAAAATGACCCCGGCCGAAATCGATGCAAAGCTCAAAGAACTCGGGATTACGCAGGAAGAGGCGATTGCAAAAGCGAAGGAATACGGGATAAGTCTTGAAGACTATCTCTCCAGGCTCAGACCCACGCAGTCGTCTGCAGGCGCCGAACCCACGTTCGGCAGAAGCGCCAACACGCTCCGAGGAGATCCCCGGCTGGATGTCCAGAAGCCGAGCTACCGATTTCTTGGTGATCTGGACACCGTATCGATGAAGTTACTTAAGGCTGTCAAGAAATATCCCGTCCCGGGATTCGGCGTGAGACTTGGTGCCGACAGCCTGATGCAGCCGTATGGGTTCGATATTTTCCAGTTCCCGTCCACGTTCTTTACCCCTTCCGCCGCAGCGCCTCCACCTCCTTCATACCAGCTCGGCCCCGGTGATGAGATTACATTGAGCGTGTGGGGGGAGACGAGACTCAGCTATCAGCTTTCCGTAAACAGGGAAGGAAGCCTCGTCGTTCCCGAAGTAGGGCCTGTGAGCGCCAACGGACTCACCCTCGCTCAGTTTGAAGACAAACTCCTCAAGCGGATGTCTTCGGTGTATTCCAGCCTTCAGGGCGGGGCCCGGGCAAAAACGTTCCTCGACGTCTCCCTCGGGAAACTTCGCACGATACAGGTGTTCGTTACCGGAGAAGTCAACAGGCCGGGGGGCTATGCGATTCCGGCATTGTCGACCGTGCTCTCCGCCATGTACGCCGCCGGCGGACCCACGATCAACGGCAGCATGCGCAATATCCGCATCCTCCGCAGAGGGGAAGAGATACCGCCGGCGGATCTCTATTCGTACATTCAGAAGCTCCAGAAAACCAACGACGTTTCGTTGATGGACGGCGATGTTCTCTATGTCCCGCCTGCCACGCGCCGCGTGGCAATTACGGGAGAAGTCACGCGCCCCGCGATCTACGAAATCAAGGACGGCGAGACTCTGAGCGATCTTCTGCAACTGGCCGGGGGCCTCCGATTCTTCGCGTATACGAAGCGCATCCATGTGGAACGGATTGTTCCCCTGCGAGAACGGCAGATGTATGAGAAAGAAATTCTCCAGATCGACCTGAGTTTTGATGCAGCGCAGCAGATGTTGGCCAGCAAGGCGACACTCGAAGATGGAGATGTCGTTCACGTACTTGAAATCGCATTTGACCAGGTCAACCGGGTGGATGTCATCGGACCTGTATACAAGCCCGGTCGATACGGCCTCACTCCGGGAATGCGGGTAGCCGATTTGATCATGCGCGCAGACAGTCTGCGCCGAAGCACATTCTCCGAGCTGGGGACGATCTCTCGCGTCCTCCCGAATCTCCGGCGTGAGATCCTCACGTTCAATGTCCGGATGGCAATAGCAGGAGAAGAGGCCAATAATCTTCTTCTCAAGAATGAAGATAGTGTCTTCGTCTACCCAGATAGTCTGTTCTATCCCCAGAGGATGGTGACAATAGCCGGCGCAATCCGAAATCCCGGAAAATATCCAAGGAGGGAAAAGCTCTCGATCGGCAACCTCATCGTCATGGCAGGGGGGTTAACGGAACTGGGACAGGTCTCCGGGATTGAGGTCGCGCGTATGGACACGACGCAGGTAGGAAGGTACACCACGGTCTTTAGAGTCGATCTGCCGGGTGACTACTGGAAAGCAGGTGATAGCGATTTCTGTCTTCAGGATAATGACATAGTTTCAATACCGGAAAACCCCAAAATCACCGTTCCAAAGTCCGTCGTCCTGACCGGATATGTGATGTACCCCGGGACATACGCTATCAGATATTCGGGTGAGCGACTTGTCGAGCTATTCAAACGGGCTGGTGGTTTACGTGTCGGAGCCTATATCGAGGGAGCGAGATTGTTCAGAAAATTCAACAACGCAGGGCTGGTCCCCATCGACTTCAAAAAAGCCCTCGAAGATGAATCCTCCCGCGACAACGTGATTTTGTATGATAAAGATTCCATCAACGTTGCGGTTGTCGAAGATGTCGTTTACGTGTCCGGGGAAGTTATCGTCCCATCTCCAGTTCTTTACAAACAAGGTGCCAGTCTCACGTTTTATCTCGAGCAGGCCGGGGGGACAAAGGAAGAGGCCGACGAAGACCGCATCGTTGTCCTCCTTCCGGGTGGAAAGAAGTGGGACAATGGTGGGCTGTTCGGGGGTCAGGACATACTCCCGGGGAGTTCTGTTTTCGTCCCGAGGAAGATTGAAAAAGAAGACAAGACGTTGCCGATCTTAAGAGATGTCGTAACCATTCTTGCCAGTCTCGCAGCGTTAACAGTGGCTATGATTCAAGTTACGAAATAGAATTCAATGACAGAGCCGACATCTACAACAAAGCCGGAAGTAACATTTCGAGATATCATCGTCCCTGTATGGACGGAGAGGAAACGGGTGCTGATCATTTCGGTTGCTGTGGGGTTGGTCACACTTGGGGTGAATTTTCTCCTACCCAAATACTACAGAGCAAATGCGGTCATTCTTCCGGAAACAGATAAGAACAAATTGAGCTCGATGAGCTCTCTCGCGGGCCTCGCATCACTTGCGGGGGTCAATGTTTCGGGTAGTGATATTTCTAGATTGTACCCAGTGATCTTGACGAGCGAGGCAGTCCTTACCAATGTCATTCAAAGACGATATGCGACTGAAAGATTTAAGGATTCAGTAACCCTCGTCCAGTACATGGAATTAGATGAGGGATCGTCAGCAAGGAACCTAGATGAAGCGTTGAAGAAGATGAAAGATCTGCTCAGCGTCAGTTATGACACAAAAACCAGTGTGGTGACAGCCAGCGTTGAAATGCGTGAGCCACGACTTTCCGCTGATGTATTGAAAGCGGCCCTCAACGAGCTCGACTTATTCCTGCGCGAAAAAAAGACATCAAGTGCCACTGAGCAGCGGGTTTGGATAGAGTCACGCCTAGTCCAGGTCAACGTGGAACTTCGAGAAGCCGAAGAGGCAATGAAGAGTTTTCGGGAGAAAAACCGTCAGGTAAGTTCTCCGCAGCTCTTGCTCGAACAGGATCGACTATCACGTGAAGTGCTTGTAAAGAGCACGATCGACTTAGAGCTCCGTAAGCAAGCAGAAATTGCCAAAATTGACGAAATCAAACAAGTTACTAATATAAACGTTCTTGACGAAGGACGCGAACCGGTAAAAAAGGAACGCCCGCATCGAGGGATTAATGCCCTAATCGGGTTCATCCTCACATTTGGGTTCGCATCCTCTTTTTTTGCGGTACGCTCAATTTATGGTAATGGGATTCGGTTATTTATAAGATCGATGTCTCAGTCATCCAACTCCTAATTCTTCGAAGAGAAAGAATAGTATGACAGTGCTAATCACTGGAGGGGCCGGGTACATCGGGTCGCTTCTCACAGGCGTACTTCTCCAAAGGGGCTATTCCGTCGTTGTAATCGACGACCTTTTGTTCGGAGGTGATTCCCTTCTCGCATATTTGACGCATCCGAGTTTCAGGTTCTACAAGGGAAATGTCGCCGAGAAAGATTCGATTCGCGCGCACTTCAAGAATGTTGATCACGTAGTCCACCTTGCTGCACTGGTAGGATTTCCAGCTTGTCGTCAAGTCGGACCTCAAGTTGCATGGCTTTATAACACGCAAGGAACGAAGAACACATTTGAACTTGCGCGTGATAATGGTGTAAAGAGGTTCGTTTTCGCATCGACATACAGTAATTACGGAATTGCAGAGGGGGACGGAACGGTTACAGAGAATTCGCCACTGAATCCCCAGTCTTTATATGCTGAGACGAAAATTGCTGCGGAAGAATTCTTGATTGAAGAAGGAGAAAAATCAAGCACAGTTCCTGTACTTTTTCGATTTGCGACTCTATTTGGTCTTTCGCCGAGAACGAGGTTTGATCTAATCATAAATCAATTTGTACTTGAAGCAATCGAAAAACGTCAGCTGATAATCTACCAAAAGAACTACAATCGATCCTTCGTACATATTCGGGACATTGCCAAAGCCCTCATTCTCGCGATGGAACTTGACATACAAAAAGTAGGCAATCAAGTGTTCAACGTGGGATCCAACTCAGGGAACTACTCAAAAGAGGAAGTAATAAACCTCATAAGAAAATATGTACCAGAGGTCACTATTCAGCTGAAGGACCTGAGTTTCGATGGCGATATGCGCGACATCAAGGTCTCATTTGACAAGATTGAACGGGTAATGGGGTATAAGACTGAAGTGACAGTAGAAGATGGGATAAGAGAACTTGCGGACGCCATTCGGAGTGGATTCATATTTGATCCGCACTCTTCGAGAAATCGAAACGCGCAGTTCATAGTCCAATAGACACCAGATGAAATCCTGGGAATCACACTCAATCGTCGTCACGGGCGGCAATGGCTTTCTCGGCAGATCAGTTGTTGAAAAATTGAAGGCTCGAGGTTATAACAATATTGTCGTACCCCGGAGCCGAGAATATGATTTACGAAAGGAAGCAGATATCCGCCGCCTGTTTGACATGGCCAAACCTACAATCGTTATACATCTTGCCGCGGTGGTCGGGGGGATTGGCGCGAATCTCGCTAATCCGGGAAAGTTCTTTTATGACAATGCCATCATGGGCATCCAACTGATGGAGATATCACGGCAATATCTAGTCGATAAGTTTGTGGGGGTTGGTACTATTTGTGCGTATCCCAAATTTACGGAAGTGCCTTTCAAAGAGGATGCACTGTGGAATGGCTATCCCGAAGAGACTAATGCACCATATGGACTTGCAAAGAAGATGATGCTCGTCCAATCCCAGGCTTACCGCGCACAATACGGCTTCAATTCAGTCTATCTATTACCAGTTAACTTATACGGTCCTGGAGATAATTTTGAGCCGACTTCATCTCACGTAATACCGGCACTAATCAAGAAGTGCCTTGATGCCAAGAGAAACGCTGAGGCGGAGATTATTGTTTGGGGAGATGGGACCGCAACAAGAGAGTTTCTATATGTCGAAGATGCGGCCGAGGGAATTATTCTCGCTGCTGAACGTTACAACCAATCCATTCCAGTTAACATCGGGGCGGGTTTTGAAATATCCATAAAGGATCTGATAGGGCATATTGTAACCTTGACAAAATACCAGGGAGAAGTTCGTTGGGACACTTCAAAACCAAATGGCCAACCACGACGAATGCTTGATACTTCGAGAGCAGTTCAGGCTTTTGGTTTCAAAGCTACAACTAAGTTTGAAGAGGGTCTTGCCCGAACTATCGAGTGGTATTCAAGCCGAATTGGTAAGCCTGTTACTGGCAATTAGAAGGATCAAAGAGCATGAGCCAGCCCTCAATTAAGGCAAGAATTCGTCAGATTCTTAGGAGATCCGGATTTGACTTGGTCCATTATACCCCGTCGCTTCACTATCTCGCGCGGAGGGAGAGGTTGATCCAGTTCTATGAAATTGATTTGGTGCTTGATGTCGGGGCGAATAGAGGTCAATTTGGGAAGGAAATGAGGGGACTCGGTTACCATGGTAAAATCGTTTCCTTTGAACCTGTAAGCTCGGCGTATGATATTCTAATTAGCGTCGCAAAGAATGACCCGTCGTGGGAAACTCACCATTTAGCTCTCGGAGATGAAGATAGAATTTCGACAATAAACGTGTCAGGAAATTCGTACAGTAGCTCACTGCTGGGCATGCTGCCCTCTCACTCGGGTTTTGAACCTGATTCAGCATATGTGAGCGAAGAAGCGGTCAAGGTTACAACATTGGATTCATTTGTATCTGCAGGGGGGGTATTAGGCCATTCCAACTATCTGAAGATAGATACGCAAGGCTATGAAGGTAAAGTCCTCGCAGGGGCTAAGAACGCATTAAGGCTAATCGATACAGTCCAAGTTGAAATGTCGTTAGTTCCACTTTATGAGGGTGCCGCTATATATTCGGAAATTCATCGCGGTCTCCTTGGACTGGGATTTCGAATAGTGTCAATTGAACCCGTGTTCGCTGATGCCAAAAGCGGAGAATTGCTTCAATTGGATGGAATTTATCACAGATAGTGAAGGATCGTATTTACTAATCAGTGTATCCCACTTTATTCCCAATACATTTTGATTATCGAGAGGTTGTGCCGGTTTGCCCTATCCATTGCAAGACCTGATCGCGCTAGGAAAAAGAAAGAGCTTGGATTTTGAAGCCACAATTGAATTTTCGATTTCGAGTGTGAGACCTCCTATTTTGGTGTCGATTGCCGGGTATCTCATCCATTCCCATCAGCAGCTCCGTTCCTGACCTCATTTGCCGATGACGGCAGTCAAGGCAGATTGATTTCGATCCTTCAGACCTATCACAATTCATGCAACGCGAGAGTGGACCCTCGATCAAGCCGGGCATTCAAAAACATCATTGGCCTTGTTGCAATTAGAGGGACAAGCGCACTTCTAAATCTGGCTCTGGTTCCCATTGCGATTTCCTCCCTAAGTCCATTTGAATATGGCATTTGGGCGGCACTTACCTCAATTTTAAATTGGATTAGCTTTGCAGATTTGGGTCTAGGCAATGGTATGCGAAACAAGTTTAGCGAGGCCATTGCTCTCGGCGAAATGATCCGGGCTCGGTCCTATGTTAGCACCACCTATGTCATGGTGGGATCCGTCGTTGTCGTTTTCATATCAACATACTGGATATCTTCGCCGTTAATCCCGTGGGCTAGGGTTCTCAATATTGTACCGGAGAGGGCGGATAACCTCCCTCCCCTTGCGGCAGTAGTCTTCGTGGCCTTTTCGTTACGCCTAATATTCAGTCTGATCGGAACAGTATTCATCGCACGTCAGGACCCGGCGGTCGCAGGCATACTTGATCTAGTTACAAATGCTATCACGCTGGGTATTGTCATAATTCTTGTAAATGCCCGTGCTCTAAGTCTATTGGGGTATGGAATTGTCGTAAGTTGCGTGAGCATGATTGTACCACTGGCCGCACACGCAGTTTTTTTGTTTCACCCTTATAAAGAGTATCGACCTTCGCTAAGGCTTTTTGATTTGCGCTATGCGAAGAATCTTTTTTCATTAGGGTGGCAGTTTTTCTTACTTCAATTGGCATCACTTGCGATATTTGCGTCGACGAATCTACTCATAATACGTATGTTCGGTCCGACTGAAGTAACCTCTTTCAATGTTTCATTTCGCTATTTTAATACTGCGGGAATGGCTTTTACAATCATATTGATGCCATTTTGGTCTGCATTTTCCGATGCCTATACGCGTGGAGACCTCCGTTGGATTTCGACCTCGATTCGAAGACTAAAATATCTCTGGGGTGGGCTTGCACTCGGGACCATCCTAATGACTATAGTTTCAAGTAGCGTGTATAGATTGTGGGTCGGTCCTGGGGTGACAGTTGGATTACCTTTGTCAATCGCGCTCGCTTTCTATACGATCATCAGTGGGTGGTGTGCTATATTTGCAAATCTACTAAATGGACTAGGCAAGATAAGACTGCAATTATTCGTTGCTGTTGCTTCAGCGTTTGCAATGGTGCCGCTCGCCATTGCATTTGGTCGTACCTTGGGATTTGGTCCCGCAGGCGTCATCTTGGCTAGTTGTGTGTGCCTCCTCCCTGGTTGTTTTCTCTGGCCAATCCAAACTCGAAAAATCCTATTGCGGAGTGCAAAGGAGATATGGACGCTTTGAGATAGCGAAGCCAACCTCCAATCTGATGCTTCGAAGTAGCCCTATTCAAAATATCCAAAATAGTTCTAGGCCGAATGTAGTATACGAGATGCCTTGATTTCACACGCGCTTGTTTCTTGCACTTCCGTTCAATTCCACCGCGGCTCATCATTCAGATGACATGAACTGCTTGGGTATTTCGAATAACTCCCGTACGCCCTTGGACGATCCCTTAAGCCTTTTGTCTGAGGGTCCGTTATGAGTGTCATGTATCTTCTCATGGTTTTGGTTTCTGCGTTATGGTCTGATTTCGTGAACATGAAGTTACTTTCAATAGGCCCCCTAAACGTCTTCCCAATCGATTTCTTGGCTATTGCGGCAACAGGCTATTTGATCCGACAGCGCAACGTCAAGGCAATAAGAACAAATCTGATTTTGCTCCTGCCGCTCCTCCTGTTCCTGTTATGGCTCGTCTTTGAGATTCTTCATGGAATCCCCTCCTTCCTATACTCGGCATTTGGCGATGCAAGAATGGTTGTGCCGTTCTTCTTTTCACTAGTTTCGTTCAAGATGTGGATGGGGCCATCAGCAACTGAATCGATCAAGATGTCATTTGAGAGGCTCCTGCTTATTTCGGCTTCTGCAGTTGCTTTGATGTTCGTGCTCGAACTCGCTGTAGGTCATCGAGTTGGTTTTTTTTTCATGAATTCTGAGGAGGAGGCGTTTGGAGAACTCATTGATGCTAGAGGGGTAAGATTGCTCGGAACGGATCAGACCTTTGCCGCCGGATTGTGCTTCTGCTTCATCTTTGTGAGCACGGTCATGAGGGGTAGGATAGGCGCCCGTCGATTTTGGCTTGGCCTTTTCCTTGTCACAGCGATCGTGATGTCCCAGAACAGAACGGCGATTTTTTCATTATTGTTCGGACTCTGTATTTATTCTCTCTTTATCGCTCGGAAAGGGAATAGATTCAAGGCGATAGGTTTTTTGCTTCTTTCGGCCATTGTTGGAGTTGGAATTATTGCTGTTATCGCGCCAGACCTTATCACAAGCATTGAAAACCTGGTTTTGGCAGGTCTTGATCCGGAGCAAGATCCCACAGGTACATGGGGATGGCGGCTTGCCTTGGCTGCTTCGGCACTGGATCAGTTTGCTCAACATCCGATCCTCGGACAGGGATTTGGAGGTCACTGGGACCTTGCTTTTGGTCAGGAGTCGGTAACCGCGCCACCACACGATCAATATATTTCGCTTTTGGTAAAATGTGGACTAGTAGGGTTAATACTAATCTTGTGGATATTGACCGGAGCTGTTATTCTTTTCTTTAAGCACAGGGCCAAGATTCCCAGTTCGCTTAGGCCCTTGTTTGACACGTTGTTTATCCTAGTTGTTGCTTCGCTCCCCTATGGATTCGCTTATGATTATGTGCCCACCTTCGGTTTCTATCTCGGTGCATTTTATGGTATAATCGCGAGATCACATTCAGACATCAAATCCCTTCACGCTTTGGATGGTCCTCGCGAAATTGGATTAGCGGCGCGAGCGGGTGCTAATGGCCCACAGGAGGTGAAAAGTCTACCTGCTTCAGTTCGTTCCAAACGAATTTGAACTTTCCGCAGGGTATTCTAAGGACTCACAAAAAGTCCGCTATCGTGTCCATTTCTGTTTCCACGGAATACTATTAGAAAATATGAATCTATTTGTAGATGGGATTATTTTTGGCAAGCAAGTATTTGGCGGAGTGGCAAATGCTTGGTTGGAGTATCTCGAAAGGCTCCGAGATTTAGATGACATTAACGTAGATGTATTTGTCCCATTAGCGGGGAGCAATAGAGTTAGTGCTCTATGCGCTGGTTGCGCAAATATGAGGGTTATCCCAAATAGGTTAGTTCGCCCGTTTCGAATATGGGAGCGAACTTCCGTGAGGAGCAGAATCCTCCTCAGGCATTCTCGCAGGAAGAATTTTGACGCCTTCCATTCGAGTTATTATTCCACTGTCTACGAGAGGAAGTTGGTTAAACTCGTTACAGTTTACGATATGATTCCAGAAATGAAGCTCTCAGCCGACAATGCGAATTGGGTCAGCCGAGAAACACGCTTGAAGAAGAAAGCCCTTGAAAACAGCGATATTGTAATCACCATCTCCGACAATACGAAACGGGATCTCTTGAGAATCTATCCTTGGATATCAGAAAGAAGGATAGAGACTCTGCACCTCGGTGTAAGTGCTGAATACTCTCTAACTCCACCAACATTAGATGAGGTGAATGAACAATACGGTATTCAGCTCAAACCGTTTTCGTATTTTTTGTTTGTTGGCAAGAGATCGGGTTACAAAAACTTTCGAGTGCTAATGAGTCTTCTCCGAGAGTACGCAACCTACCGTGAATATACATACGTGTGTGTAGGTGATGATCTCGTGGGGGAGGATTACGAACAGTGTAATCGAGAGTGGCCGAAACGATTCCGATTCATACCGTTTGTTGAAAGAAGTGCACTTTCATCACTTTACAGAACTGCACTTGCGTTTGTATATCCTTCTCTTTATGAAGGATTTGGGCTGCCCATTCTTGAAGCAATGGCTGCCGGCTGTCCAGTTGTATGTTCAAATGCCTCATCGTTTCCTGAAGTGGCGGGTAACGCGGCACTATTCTTTGAACCGAATTCTGTGTCTTCATTTTTTGAAGCAATGGAAACCTTGCGAACGGGCGATCGGCAGTTTTGGGTGCAAGCAGGATTAGATAACATATCAAGGTTCTCCTGGGATCGATCAGCCGAGAGATTGATTTCCATATACCGATCGATTGAGCGGAATCGGCAATAATATCAACCAATCAGTTTGGCCTAAGCTTGAAAATGACGCCCTTGACCGCAGTTGTCATCCCGGTGTTTGGAGAGATTAGTCATACTCGAAAATGTCTTCATTCCCTAGTGCATGCTGGTGCTTCGCATCCACTTGTTATAATTGTCGATCATGGCAATAACCCCGAATCGGCTCCAACACTCAAAAGGGATTTCCCAGATACAATTGTCTTGAGAGCTGATCCTAGTTTATGGTGGTCGGGTGCCACCAACGTAGGGATTCGGCATGCGATGACCCTTGGCGTAGATTTTGTCTTGTTGATGAATAACGATACAGTGGCTGAACCAGCATTTCTCGATCGCTTGATTGAAACCGCAGAAGCAAATCCCAATCACATAGTGTGTTCTGTCGTTTACTTTATTGATAGTCCAAGAGTCATTCGATATGCTGGTGGGAGGATGCGCTGGACGATAGGAGATGTAAGTTCAACCTTTTACGGCGAGACAGAATCGTGTCTGCCAAAGGAGCCTTACGAAGCTGACTGGGCGGGTGGCATGGGTGTCCTGGTTCCAATGATCGTTTTCAGAAATGTCGGGCTTTTTGACGAGACATGGTTTCCGCATTATGGCGGAGATGAGGATTTGTGGCTCCGTGCAAAGGAGAAGGGCTTTGGCCTTCTTGTTGACCCCCGCAGCAAGATATGGGTGGACGACTCACATACGGGGTCCAAACGGCGAAATGTAAGTGGCCTGATGGATCTGGCGAGATTGACGTTCGACCAGCGGTTCCATGCAAATATTCCAACGACCCTAAGGTTATACTGGCGGCATTGTCCACTCTATTCCTTACCTATCGGATTGACATTACACTTCATTAGGAATGCGATTCGAATACTTAAACCGTGATGACATTACAACCATCGCCAGACGCCGTAGACGTACCTCCTGGATCTTTCAAGGTTCGTGTTGCCTACATCGTAGGCAATCTCGTCAATTTTGATGTAACACCAATTCACATCTTCCATCGGCTCCAAAGTCTAAAAGGAATTCTGATTGCACCAAGAGTATTTGCACTATTGGAATGGACATTTGCGTCTTCGAGGAATAGCAGATCGAAAGTCTTATCGAGATTCACGGAAATTGGTGTAATCGTCCGATTTTACCCTCGGATTCCTGTATTGTCAGCATGTATGATATCGCTCGAAGTACTCATCGGTGGATATGATGTCGTGCACGCAATAGGTTACAACGCGATGCTGGCAGGAACAATTGTGAAATTTATCACTAGGAAACACCTTATTTTTGAATCTCATGGTGCAGTTCCGGAAGAAATGGTTCTCAGGGGTTTGTGGCGAGAAAATGGATGGCGATATCGCATCGCGAAGTTCTTTGAGCGAATTTTCGTTTCATATTGCGATCAAATGATTGTAGTTTCTAATTCATATAGGGAATTTGTGAAGGGATTGTACAAGAAAAAGAACATTTGGGTAGCTGGTTGTGCCGTATCACTTGCCTCTGCGGCCCCAATCGAAAAGAGGTTGATCGCCCGAAATCGATTAAATGTGGGTTCGAGGTTAGTAATAGGATTTAATGGCTCCTTCTTTGCTGAATGGGGGGATCCCAGTGAATACATCGAAATTTTCGATGTCATAAGAGGGCTGGGATTTCATCCTGTGATGCTTGTGCTCAGCCAATCTCCAGCATCGCAAATAGAGGCGTACCTCAATAAGGCTGCAATGAATGAGGCAGACTATCGGATCTTCAACTTGCCACACGAAGATGTCCCGAACGTCCTAGTATCTGCAGATGTCGGGCTCCTCTTGCGAAGAGATTCAATTGTAAACCAGGTGGCGAGCCCCATGAAATTTCCTGAGTACTTGTTAAGCGGAGTTCCGGTCATCGCCTCTGATAAGATCGGTGATGTGTCGGACCTCATCCGTACACATGGGTTAGGATTCATATACAGGAGAGGGGATCCCACAGTAGCTGATAAGCTTAGAATATGGCTGACATCCGTTCAATCAGAAGAAGAGAACGACCTTCGACTTCGTTGTAGGGAGTTCGCGCAAAGAAATCTCTCATACAGCGCTCAGACCGATCTCTATAGAAAAATTTACTCCAGCGTGCGGCTTGAACATGGTTGAACCGACTATGTCTGACACACCTAGCCACCCCAAGATAAGTGTCAGCATCGTAACCTGGAATAGTTGCGGGTATATCGACAATTGTCTCAAGGCCGTTTTTGCTCAGGAGCGAATCAACTGTGAAATCGTCGTAGTCGACAATGGTTCTAACGATGGGACGCTAGATTACCTAGAAGAACAGGGGAATCTAATCACCCTCATTCGCATTCCCTTCAATTCTGGTTTTTCGCATGCCCATAACACAGCTATTGAGGCCACTTCCAATCCATATATTGTATGCCTTAATCCTGATGTTTTCCTCGAGCATACCTATTTGTCTCAACTCGTAAGGTTTTTGGAGTCAAATCCTGAGTATGGCGGTGCGATAGGGAAAATTTTGCAGTGCAAGAATCCTGGACGCGACAGATGGGAAAATTATCAGACCAATCGTGTTGACACAATGGGTTTGGAAATTGAAAGATCAAGACACTTTGTTGCTCGTCGCTTTGAACTTGTTGACGATGATGGTGAGATCGCGCCCATGGAGGTTTTTGGAGTAGATGGAATGGCTCCTGTTTATCGACGTACTATGCTAGAAGAAACTTCAATCAAGGCGGAGTTTTTCGATGAACAATTCTTCGCATATTGCGAAGATCAGGACTTGTCTTGGAGGGCACGATTACTTGGTTGGCGGTTTGCTTGTGTCCCGACATCGATTGCATATCACGTCAGAACATGGAGACCATCGAATATTTCAGCACGAAAGACAATTAGCCCCCTTCAGAAGAGGAATGCCCTTCGGAATCATTATTGGATGGTGATAAAGAATGATTGCATTTCCCTTGCATTATTGCATTCACCATTTATTCTTTATCGATTCATTTTGGTTGTAGGATTCTCCGTACTCTTTGAGCGGAACACATTACTCGCATTCATTGACATTATTTGCGGACTACCGACTATTCTTAGAAAGCGAAGGGAAATAATGAATCGAAAAACCATAAGCCGTCGACAAATGTTGTCATGGTATAGGAATTTCGAAGGGAATGCGCTTCACATCTGAGTGTTCCTTTGACGATTTGCAGGCAAGGTCCATGTATTTCATAATTTGATTTTAATGAAAATCGCACTTATTGGGAGTCGTGGATTCCCTTACGTGTATAGCGGCTATGAGACATTTGTGTCTGAATTGGCCCCTCGGCTTGTGAGCCGAGGGTACACCGTAACGATCTACTGTCATCGAGGTCTCTTCGTAAATCGCCCACATGTTATGAACGGCATCAGACTTATCTATTTTCCCGCTCTGGAATTTAAAATCCTTAGTCAGTTTAGTCATAGCTTCCTTTCGACCATTCATGCCTGTATTTCAGGATACGATGTTGTTTTGTTCGTGAATTCTGCGAATGGACCATTTGGGCTCTTGACGCAAGTCTTCCGCAAACGCAGCGCGATTAACGTGGATGGACTCGAATGGTTGAGGCCAAAATGGAGGGGGCTTGGAGCCAGATATTTCTACTTTGCCTCCTTCTTAAGCGCGAGGTTCTTTGACGTTGTTATTGCAGACTGTGACCGAATGGCTGAGATCTACAAACGCGAATTCAAGTCAGAATCCGTCACAATTGCCTACGGAGCCAATCTGGGGTACAGCTCCGATCCTTCTTTGATTCGAGCTTGGGGGCTGACCCCCGGCGAATATTATCTCGTAGTAGGCAGACTAGTCCCAGACAACAACGCTGATGTAATTTGTAAGGAATTTGAACTCTGCAAATCTCGTCGGAAACTTGTGATACTAGGCGACGTTCCTTACAAAGACGCGTATGCCGAGGGAATTCGAAAGACGCGTGATAACAGAATTCTCTTCCCAGGTTATGTAAGGGATTCCAACATCTTGAGAGAGTTGTACTGCAATTCCTATGCTTATATCCACGGGCACGAATACGGAGGTACGAACCCCTCTCTTCTCCAGGCTCTTGCAAATGGATGTTGCGTTCTGGCACTGGATACGCCTTTTAGTCGCGAAGTCCTCGACGGGGAAATGCATGGACTATATTTTGACAAGAGTTTGCATAGTTTCGCCAGCTTAATCGAACGCCTGGAGAATGACCCGTCGTTATCGGAGAGATTGCGCTCCTCCTCGCGCAGTCGAATTGAGCAGAGATACACATGGGATCACATCACCGACCAGTACGAAGATCTATTTCACTCCCTCGCCCGATAGCTTCTGTAATCGCTTACATCGTCGTGCTCCCCCCTCTTTCCGTGATCCCCATCACATGTGGTTGCTATTGTTCACCCGAACCGATAGCTTGCTAACGTTCGTTTATCCTTGCGAAATGGGCGTACAGGAACGCCGGGCAGTATCTCGAGGTAACCGTGCTTCGTGGATTCGTTCGCCGCAACTGGCGGTCTACATATGCTGTTGGGGCATTGATTGGAGACGCGCTTATTCTATGCGTCAGCTATGTCATTGCAGCCAGAATTGAACACAGAGAACAGACGCTTGCTGGCATTCTGGTTTCACACAGTCACCTCCTCAGTTATTCGCTTTTCGTCTTCATCGGCTCCTTCACCGCAGTAGGGCTCTACCGCACGATTTCCAATTCCTCCTTCCAGCGGCATATGTTCCACGCGGGAAAGGGGTATTTCATCGGCGGAGCGATTATCCTCAGCTCGCTCTTCCTTGCGCAGAGTCTTTCCTACTCCCGTTTCTTCGTTCTCCTGCTCTTTACAATCTTCCCGCTGCTCTATTTCACGGTGTGGGTAATATTGCGCAACCTGGTCAACATAGCGCAGGAGAAGGGGTATGGTCGATGGAATACGCTTGCCATTGGGGCAGAACCGGCCTTGAATCGCCTTATACACAAGGTGGAGGAGTACCCCGAGCTCGGTTATGATGTTGTAAGCGTTCTCGAGATACCCCACGAGCCGGGTGATGACGGCGCCATGCATGTCCGGGCAGACAAGGTCGAATCGATTGTCAGAGAGAAGAAAGTACGCCTGATCGTCTTTTCCTCGGCCAACCTGAACGGCTCGTTCGACCAGCTTGAAGAGCTCTGCAAACGCCGCAGAATCGGGATGCGCGTTGTGTCACCTGAGTCTGATTATCTGTTCTCTAAAGCGCGGCTTCACGACATAGCAGGCATCCCGCTGTTTACGCCGACGAGAAGAACAACCGACTCCGTTAAGCGCTCGATCAAGCGCATGTTTGATATCGTCGGTGCCGTCATCGGGCTGACCATCACCTCTCCGATCTTTCTTCTCGTGGCCTTTGCGACGAAACTCGAGTCGCACGGACCGATATTCTTCAAGCAGAAACGCTCCCTTACGGACGAGGACAAACCATTTGAGTTTTATAAGTTCAGAAGCATGCATAATTGTGCGGATGAACAGCGCGAGACGCTTCTTGAACGCAATGAATCCAGCGGGGCACTGTTTAAGTTACGAAATGACCCCAGGCTTACCCGCGTTGGAAAATTCATCCGGAGGTTCAGCATTGACGAGCTTCCCCAGCTTTTCAACGTCCTTAAAGGGGAGATGAGCCTGGTGGGACCGCGCCCGCTTCCGGTGGGGGACTTCGCTCTCCTCCGGGATGGCGAGCACATGGGGGGGTACTATCGTCAAAGGGCGAAAACAAAACCAGGAATAACCGGTCTCTGGCAAATTTCAGGGCGGAGCGATCTGGGGTTCCGGGATATGGTTCTCCTTGATCTTTACTACATCGAGAAGCAGTCGCTCCTCTTCGATATCGAAATCCTCGCCCAGACGTTCCCCGTTGTGCTCTTTGGCACAGGGGCCTATTGACCGGGCAATCGCCTGGCAAGAAGTCCCGGCGTTTTTACATCCGACCTTCAGCCCCTGCTTTTAAATAGTCCCCTTTTTCGCTATATTCCCGTTGTTTGTTCATTTCATTTAACTTAGAGAGGGCCGAACATTGAAACTGAGTGTAATAGGCAGCGGCTACGTTGGGCTTGTGGTGGGGACGTGCTTTGCCGAAAGCGGGAACGACGTTATCTGTGTCGACAACGATGAACGCAAGCTCCGCATGCTCAAAAAAGGGGAGAGCCCGATATTCGAACCCGGTCTCTCCGACCTGCTTACAAAGAATCTGGCGGACTCGAGAATAGTCTTTACCGAGAACCTGGAGAAGGCGGTCCGCGGGACGGACATCATATTCCTGGCGCTCCCTACGCCGCAGTCTGAAGACGGTTCGGCGGATCTTCAGCATGTTCTTGCCGTAGCAAAGCTGATCGGCAAATACATGAACGGGTACAAGGTGATCGTCAATAAGAGCACCGTCCCCGTGGGGACCGCCGACAGGGTCCGTGATATCGTTGCGAAAGAAACGACGTTTGAATTCGATGTGGTCTCCAACCCGGAATTTCTCAAGGAAGGAGCCGCGGTCAACGATTTCATGAAACCCGACAGGATCGTGGTCGGGTCGCGAAGCGCGCGCGCCCTGGCGATGATGGAAGAGCTCTATTCTCCGTTCATCCGGACGGGAAATCCGCTCATCGTCATGGACGAACGGAGTTCCGAGCTCACGAAGTACGCCGCAAACTCGTTCCTCGCGACGAAAGTCACCTTCATGAACGAAATCGCCAATCTGTGCGAGAAAGTCGGCGCCGATGTGGACCTTGTCCGGAAGGGGATGGGGACCGACGCGAGAATCGGGACGCAATTCCTCTTCGCCGGCATCGGCTACGGAGGCTCCTGCTTCCCCAAGGACGTGGCCGCACTCCTGAACACATCGAATTCGTATGGCCACGAGCTGCAGATCCTCCAGTCGGTGGAATCCGCCAACAAGCGGCAAAAGCTCGTCATCCCCGAGAAGATCAAGAACCACTTCAAAGGGAAGATCAAGGGGCTGACCGTCGCGCTCTGGGGGCTGTCGTTCAAACCGAATACCGACGATGTGCGTGATGCGCCCGCGCTCTCGATCATCGCAGCCCTCCTCAAAGGGGGAGCCACGGTCCGTGCGCACGATCCGGAAGCCATGGAAGAGATGAAGAGGAAGATCGGACACACGGTGAAGTACTTTGACAACAACTACGAGTGCCTCAAGGGAGCGGATGCTCTCGTGATCGCGACGGAATGGAACGATTTCCGGCGGCCGGATTTCGAGAGGATGAAGCTCATCATGAAACAGCCCGTGATCTTTGACGGGCGGAACATTTACGATCCCCGCGTCATGGTGGAGCGGGGTTTCGTGTATTACGGAATAGGCCGTGGGGGCGTGACCAAGTAAATTCATTCATCTATCTCGGGAACTTCAATGACCGTCATGACGGAAAAGCACGCCGTGGTAACGGGAGGTGCGGGGTTCCTGGGTTCCCATCTCTGCGACAGGTTCCTCAAAGAGGGGCACAGGGTGACGGCTATCGACAACCTTGTGACCGGCGAACTCAAGAACATTGCACACCTGTTCGGAAACGAAAAATTCAGGTTCATCAAGCACGACGTTACCGAGTTCATGTATGTCGACGGACCTGTCGATTATATACTGCACTTCGCCTCACCGGCCAGCCCGATCGATTATCTGAAATTGCCGATCCAGACGCTGAAAGTCGGCTCCCTCGGCACGCATAAGGCGCTGGGACTCGCAAAGGCCAAGGGGGCCCGGTTCCTCCTTGCATCGACGTCTGAGGTTTACGGCGATCCTCTTGTGCATCCCCAGCCGGAAACATACTGGGGGAACGTGAATCCAGTCGGGCTCCGCGGGGTCTACGACGAGGCGAAGCGATTCGCCGAGGCAATGACGATGGCCTACAGGCGGTATCACGGGACCGAAACGCGCATCGTGAGGATATTCAATACGTACGGCCCCCGCATGCGGCTGCACGACGGAAGGGCAATCCCGGCGTTTCTTGCGCAGGCGCTCCGGGGTGAAGACGTCACCGTGTTCGGAGAGGGGAGACAGACGCGAAGCGTCTGCTACGTCGACGACCTGATCGAAGGGATCCACCGTCTCCTCCTCTCGGACGAACCCGATCCCGTCAATATCGGCAATGAAAACGAAATCACGATGCTCGACCTGGCAAAGGAGATCATCGCCCTGACGGGAAGCAAGAGCAACATCATCCACCGGCCGCTTCCCGAGGATGACCCGAAAGTCCGTCGTCCCGACACAACGCGCGCCCGCACGATTTTGCACTGGGAGGCGAAAGTCGACAGAAAAGAAGGTCTGCGGAAGACCGTCGAGTACTTCAGGAACCAGATAAAGTAGCGCTGCTTCATTCTCTCATGCCCGCCCGTGCCGACGGAACCTCCGCCGCGCGCTGCTTGTTCCTTGATGGTGAGTATTGTAGCGCGGCGGCGAGAACGCCGTCATGCCCGTTACACGCAGAATCACAAGACAAGGAGACGCGATGGCTTTGAAGAAGGGAGACAGGGCGCCGGCATTCACCCTGTACGACACAGCGAAGAAACTCCGATCACTCAACGAATTCCTGGGCCGAAAGACCGTCCTGGCGTTCTATCCGGGAGCGTTCACGGGGGTCTGCACGAAGGAAATGTGTACGTTTCGCGATTCTCTTGCATCGCTCGAATCGCTGGATGCCCAGATCGTGGGGATCAGCGTTGACGCACCGTTCTCCAATCGGGCGTTCGCCGAACAGAACAAGCTCACCTTTCCGCTTCTGAGCGACTTCTCGCGGGAAGTGAGCCAGAACTATTGCGGCCTCTATCAGGACTTTTCAGGTCTGAAATCCTACACCGCCTCCAAGAGGTCGGTATTCGTTCTCGATACGAGCGGGATCGTGCAGTACGTGTGGATAACGGACAACCCCGGCGTCGAGCCCCCGTACGGCGAAATCGAGAAGGCGCTCTCCTAACTCTGACATCTCCTGAAGGACCGGTATTATCATGCCCAAACTTTCCGTCGGTTCGAAAGCTCCGGATTTTTCCCTCCCGGACGGCAGCGGCGGCACCGTATCGTTGAAGCTCCTGAAAGGGAAGACCGTCATCCTGTATTTCTACCCGAAAGACAACACGCCGGGATGCACGAAAGAGGCCTGCGACTTCAGGGACAACATCAAGGTGATCGAGAAGAAGGGGGGAGTGGTTGTGGGAGTGAGCGCCGACAGCGTTGCCTCGCACAAAAAGTTCGCGGACAAATTTGAGCTTCCTTTTCCCCTGGCAAGCGACGAGAAAAAAGAACTCGTGAAGAAATACGGAGTCTGGAAAGAGAAAAGCATGTACGGTCGGAAATTCCTGGGGATCGAGCGGACGACATTTGTCATCGACGGAGGGGGGATCATCACGCATATCTTCCCCAAGGTGAAGGTCGGCGGTCACGTAGACGAGATTCTCGGCCTGATGGGTTGACGAGTATTTGATTGAAAGGGAAACGATGGTTTATGTGACCCGCAAGGGGTATTTCTGCGCCGCACACCGGCTGTACAATCCGTCCTGGTCCGACGAAAAGAACAACCGGGTTTTCGGAAAGTGCAACAATCCGAACGGCCACGGCCACAATTACACCGTTGAGGTGACCGTGGCGGGAAACCCGCCCGCGGAAAGCGGGATGGTGATCGATCTGAAGGTCCTGGCCGACATCATCGATAAGGAATTGATCGAGAGGGTCGACCACAAGAACTTCAACCTGGACGTCGACTTCATGAAGGGATCGATCCCCACGGCGGAAAACATCGCGATCGGATTCTGGAAGATCCTCTCCCAGAAAATCACGGAGGGGGAGTTGTACTCGATCAAGCTCTACGAATCGGAAAACAACGTTGTGGAATACCGGGGAGCCTGAGGACATGGAAGAGATTCTTTTGAAGCGAGAGGCGCTTGAAGGTCTTGTGACGCGGATGCTTGCGGAACTGGGTGAGGACCCGAACCGGGAGGGGCTTCTCCAGACCCCCCATCGCGTGGCGAAAGCCCTGGAGTTCCTCACGGACGGCTACCATCAGGACGTGGGGAAAGTCCTGAACGGAGCGATATTCAGCGAAACCTACAGCGAGATGGTGATCGTCAAGGAGATTGATTTCTTCAGCATGTGCGAACACCACATGCTCCCGTTTTTCGGCCGGGCGCACGTTGCCTACATTCCGAAAGGGAAGATCGTCGGTCTCAGCAAGATACCGCGGATTGTCGAGGTGTTCAGCCGCCGCCTCCAGGTGCAGGAGCGTCTGACGCAGCAGATCGCCCAGACTCTTTTCGACGCCCTGAACCCGGAAGGCGTCGGCGTCGTCGTGGAGGCAAGGCATATGTGCATGATGATGCGGGGGGTGGAGAAACAGAATTCGGTCGCAACGACGAGCGCCATGCTCGGCACGTTCAGGGATGACGTCAAGACCCGCTCGGAGTTCCTTAACCTGATCGGCAGCGACCTCTCAAAACTCTAAACGGGGCAACTCCGCATGGGTGAAGCAAGGCTCGCCGGGAAGGTCGCGATCGTGACCGGCGCCGGCAGAGGGATCGGCAAGTCGATAGCGCGGGCCCTTGCGGCGGAAGGTGCGCACGTTGTCCTGGCCTCGCGGACGCAGCCCGAAATCGAACACCTGGCCGCCGAGATTCGCTCCGCGGGGGGGGCCGCGACTCCGGTCCGCACGGACATCACGGACGAGCGGGATGTGGAGCGCCTTACGGCGGAGGCCCTCAAAGTCAGCGGAGCCGTGGATGTCCTTGTGAATAATGCCGGGATCGGGGTGTTCAAGCCGGTGGTCGCGATGGCGGTGTCGGATTTCGATGCGATGTGGAACGTCAACATGCGGGGGGTGTTTCTGGCGACGCGGAGTGTCCTTCCGCCGATGATTCGGGCGCGGGGCGGAGCGATCGTCAATATCGCATCCCTTGCTGGGAAGAACACCTTCAAGGGGGGAGCGGGTTACGGAGCGACGAAATGGGCCTTGCGCGGGTTCGCGGGATCACTCATGCTGGAGGTGCGCGAGCACAACATCCGAGTTGTGACGATCTGCCCGGGATCGGTGGACACGGACTTCTCGTCAACGGGGAAAAAGGGGGCGCAGATTACGCAGCCCGAAGACGTCGCTTCCGCGGTCATCTTTGCAGTGACAGCGCCGGCCCGGAGCATGTTCAGTGAAATCGATCTCAGGCCGACCAACCCGGCGTAGCCGGCGGCATCAAAAAAGGGACAGGGAGCGTCCTCCCTGCCCCTCTTCCTGCGACCTCAGTCCGGAGCGCGATTATCCGACATGTCCCTGTGGGACCCCTGCCATCGCCGGCCCATCCCACCGCCTGAGAGTCTTGCCATCATCTGCTTCTGAAATGTCTTCCTCTGTTCCGGAGTGAGGAGTGCGTACACTGCGAAAAGGTGATCTACGGATTCCTTCTTCGCCTGGAACTGGAGGTCGTTGATCTCCTTCAGCTTCCCCTCAATCGACGACTTGTCGGGAGAGTCCGCCGCAGCAAGCGCCTTCATGTCGATGCGCGCCAGCGTGATTTTGGCGTGAATCCCGACCATCGATTTCTCCATCTCGGTGCGGAGTGACGCAATATCCGCCTTCTGTTTGTCGCTTAATCCCAGTTTGTCGATGAAGTCCCTTCGTCCCCGCTCTGGAGGCGGAGTACGGTGGTCCGCGGGACCCGGCTGCGACAGCGCAATCGTTCCCCCGGCGATGATCAGAGCACAAAGCAGCGCTGCTGAAGTCCGCATGGAGTACCTTTCCTCTCTTAAATGTTGATGATCCCTCTTTGCATAATTGGATGCACGCGGAGTCCCGGCGGTTTAACCGCGCAGTTGACATTCCACGGCAGATTGGGTATGTTAATACGGAAGCGCGCAATTGGAGCCCTGCCTTGGCATTACGTTTTGCGAAGTCTATCGACCTACCGAGCATCCGCACCGTTGTTCTCTGCTTTTTGATCCCGCTCACAGCATCTGTTTTTTCTTCCTGCGTGGTCACCGACTTCGTGTCGGCATATTTCAATACGTATTATAACGCCCAGACGCTGTTCGGCCAGGCGGAAGACGAGGTGATGGCTCAGCTCGACAGCCGGCCGGGGGGGCGGACCTGGCTCGCGTCGTTCGGGATCCAGGCGAGCACCCGGACCAAGCTCGATGCGGTGATTGCAAAATGCTCGAAACTGCTCCAGTACCATGCCGATTCAAAGCTCGTCGACGATGCGCTCCTGATGATCGGCAAGGCGTATTATTACGAGGACGACAACCTGCAGGCGGAGCGGAAATTCAATGAGATCCTCGCAGGGTATCCGGACGGCTCCTGCGCCGTCGAGGCTCGCCTGCTTCTGGCATACGCGCAATACCGGATGAACGCACGGGACGACGCCAGGACGACGTCTCAGATGGTCATGGATCTCGCGAAGAAAAGCGGGAACGACGGGATGGTCGCGCGGTCATCACTGGTCCTCGGGCAGATGGCGCAGGAGGATAAAGATTACGCAAGTGCGCGGGAATATTTCGACCAGGCGGCGCAGTATGGATCCACGCCGGAGCAGCGATCTTCCGCCGGGCTGATGTCCGCTGAAATGTACAGGAAGATGGAGAAGTACCGCGAGGCGGAAGACGCGTACAGGCGGGCGCAGAAGGCCAGCAACAATTATCAGGGAGAATACCGGGGGAGCATCGGGGCACTGAGGATGGTCGAGAAACAGGGGCGGTATGACGAGGCTCTTGCGGGGCTCATGCTCCTGCGTGCGATCGCCAAGAACAAGGAATTCTTCGGCGAGATCGAGCTGGAGATGGCGAACACATATCGCGATGAGGGGAATCTCCCGGTTGCGGTAAATCACTATACGCTCGTGGACACGGCCTATCCGCGCAGCGAGATTTCCGCCAAATCGTATTTCGCACTCGGGGATCTGTACGAACACACGTTGTTTGTCTATGATTCGGCTCTTGCCGCGTATTCAAGGGGTAGGAATGAATACCCGATGGCCGACGTGACGAAGCTGTGCGTTCACCGCGCGGACTACCTGACGAGATATTTCCAGTGTTACAGGGAGATACTGAAGGACGACACACTCCTTGAAGTGCTCAGGGCGCCCCGTGACAGTACGCGGGCGGAAGTCACCCCGCCGCGATCCGCAGACACCGTCCGCGCTCAGGGCTCCGGCCGCCCAGCCGATACGGTCCGCACTTCGGGTCCGCTACGCTCCCCGGCACCTGCGCCGCCACTCTCGATCGATTCGGTGAATGCCAAGCGTGAGAACGCGGTGAACGAGCTTGCGGGACTGTTCTATGCCACCATCGGTCTTCCGGACTCGGCGGAATACTGGTACACGCAGGTCCTGCAGGAATATCCATCAGGCCGGTTTGTTCCTCGCGCGCTCTACACGCTGGCCCAGATTTATTCAAGCCGCGATTCGGTGGGCTCTAAACCCATTGTGGATTCACTCTACCGGGAGATCATCAGGCGGTTCCCGAACTCTCCGTTTGCATCCGAGGCCCGGGGGTTCCTGGGGCTTCCGCCGGAGGTCCCTGTCGTCGACGAGGCCGAGCAGGCCTATGACCGGGCCGAGGGGCTCCTGGTGAAGGGCGATTCGGCCGGCGCTGCGGAAGAGTTCAAGAAAGTCGCGCGGAAGTATCCGCATTCGCCGATTGCTTCGCACGCGCTCTTCGCCGCCGGATGGATCTACGAGAACCGGCTCTACAACCCCGACAGCGCGATAGCCAGCTACGCGAAGCTCATCGCCCTGTATCCGACCTCATCGTATGCGACGAGCGTGTCGCCCAAGATCGCGGAGGTAACACAGTTTCAGAAGCAGAAGCTGGCCGCGGCCGCCGATTCGCTGGCGGGAAGGAAACCGCTCCAGGGTCCGCGGCCGGCCGGAGCAGACAGTCTCGGAAAAGCGGGCGGATTTCCAAGCCCCTACACGGGTCCCGCGGCAGCGGATTCCACAGCTGCAAAGAAGCGCCTCCTGATCCCCCCCCGCAAGACGACCGGGAATGAATGACCACTCCAAGATCGTGATTGAACTCTGCCCGGTCGAAGGTGTCCGAACCGCGGGAGAAGGGATATTTGCGCTTTCGTTTTCCTCAGCGGCAATCAGCCGCACCATTCGCGCGGGACAGTTCCTTAACCTCAGAGTCGAAGAATCGTGTCAACCGCTTCTCCGCCGCCCCTTCAGCGCCTACCGGATCGAAGGAGACGTCATCGAAGTAGTCTTCAATGTCGTGGGGCGCGGGACGGCCGCGATGGGGCGGAAAAGGAAGGGCGATCTGATTGACATCATGGGCCCGCTCGGCAGGCCCTTCGATACAGACGTGCCCGGGTACGACTCGGGGATCCTGATCGGCGGTGGACTTGGCGTCGCTCCCCTTCCGCTTCTGACATCCTCCCTCCTGAAGAAGGGGAAACAGGTTGTCACGTTTCTCGGCGCCCGGACATCGTCGGTCCTCGTCACTGAGCACCTCCGGGAACCGCATCTCGCGACCGACGATGGGACCCGGGGTTTCCACGGGACGGTCGTCGACCTCGCCTCCGCCACGCTCCGCGCAAGTGCGGTCAGCCGCCCCAGAATATTCGCCTGCGGCCCCACGCCCATGCTCAGGGCGGTTGCGGCGTTCGCGCGCGCGGAGGGGATTCCGTGCGAGGTGTCCCTGGAAGGGCCCATGGGATGCGGGATCGGCATCTGCCAGGGGTGTCCCGTCGAGAGAGCCGGTGACGAGAAACGGTACGCGTTGATGTGCAAAGATGGTCCGACATTCGACATCCGAACGATCAAGATCTGACAAATGGCCCGGACTTCGTTTCTCCTCGCAGGACTTGAGCTGAAGAACCGCGTACTCGTCGCCTCCGGCACATACGGGTACGGTGATGACTGCATTGATACGGCCGATCCCGCGAAACTGGGGGGCCTGATCACCAAATCGCTCTCTCTGAAGCCCCGCGCGGGGAACCCGCCTGTCCGCATCGTCGAGACTGCCGGTGGTATGCTGAATTCGATCGGCCTTGCGAATATCGGCGTCCACATGTTTGTGAAGGAAAAACTCCCCTTCCTGAGAACAGTCAATACCGCGGTGATCGCGAATATCGCCGCGAGCACGGTCGACGAATACTGCGAGGTGCTCCGGATACTGGAAGGGGAGGACGGGATCGACGGGTTCGAGATCAATGTCTCGTGCCCGAATGTGCGGGAAGGTGGTCTGACGTTTGGCACAAACTGCGGCGCGGTCGCCGACATCACGCGCCGTCTCAGACCCCTGACGAAAAAGCCGCTTTTCGTCAAGCTCACGCCGAACGTGACGCACATCGCCGAATTTGCGCGCGCCGTCGAGGGTGAAGGGGGTGATGCGGTCTCGGTGATCAATACTCTTGTGGGCATGGCAATCGACGTCAGGACGAGGAAACCTGTTCTCTCGACGGTCACGGGGGGCCTCTCGGGTCCTGCAATCAAACCGATCGCGCTTGCAAAGGTGTACGAAGTGGCCCGGTCGGTCAGGATCCCCGTCATCGGCATCGGGGGGATTGCGACCGCCTACGACGCGCTCGAGTTTCTTATCGCCGGCGCGTCGGCCGTGCAGATCGGCACGGCGAATTTTATCGATCCCGCGGCTGGAATAAAGGCGGCCGAGGGCATCGAACGGTACTGCGACGAGAACGGGATCGAAGACGTCGGCTCCCTTGTCGGCTCGCTTGACCCCGGGAAGGGAGTGTCGATACTCGACAGCTGGCTGTGAACTCCTACCGGGACACCCTCCGCTTCCTCTACGCGCTCGAATACCGCGGCATGAAATTCGGCCTCAGGAATATCCGGGCGCTCGTCCGCGGCGCGGGGCATCCCGAACGCTCATACCCCTCCATACACGTCGCCGGCACAAACGGCAAAGGCTCGACGTCAGCGTTCATCGCCTCGGCATTCACGGAGGCGGGATACCGGACGGGATTGTATACCTCGCCTCACCTCGTCAGGTTCACGGAACGAATCCGGATTGACGGCAAAGAGATCGCCGAAGACCGCCTGGTGGGGTATGTCCGGAGGTTGCGCCCGCTCATCGAGAAGACAGGAGCGACGTTCTTCGAAGCGACGACGTGCGTCGCTTTTCTGTATTTTGCGGACGAGCGGATCGATGTCGCCGTCATAGAAACCGGACTCGGGGGGCGTCTCGACGCGACGAACGTGCTCCGCCCCCTCATCAGCGTGATCACGAATGTCTCTCTCGAGCACACGGAAATCCTGGGAAGCACGGTGCGCGCGATAGCCCGCGAAAAGGGAGGGATCATCAAACCCGCCGTTCCCGTCGTCACCGGCGCGGACGACAGCAGCGTGCTTGCAGTGCTCCGGAGGCGGGCCGCGAAGTGCGGTGTCCGGCTCCGCCGCTCCGCCGACGTCGTCAGGGTCGTCCGGCATGCCGGAGGGAGCGATGTATCACTCACGTCTCCCCGGCTGTCATCCGGAAAATTTTCGCCCGGTCTTGCGGGGGGGCATCAGGTTCAAAACGCCGCCCTCGCCCTCTGCACCCTGGACACGCTCCTAGGTACGAAAGGAGGAAAACGTGCCTTTAGGGCCCTGAAGGGTCCCGTGATACGCCGCGCATTTGAACGAGTGGCCTTGAATACCGGGCTCAGGGGGAGGCTGGAGAGACTCCGCAAAGGGAAGAAAACCATCCTGCTGGATGTCGCGCATAATCCCGCAGGGATGCGTGCGCTCTCGAAAGAGCTGAATAAATACAAAGTGAAGAACCTTGTAGCTGTTTTTGGAGTTATGAAGGACAAGGATTATTCGGGCATTCTCGCTGAGCTTTCCTCCTCCGCCCGTACGATCATCGCCGTCGCACCTGTTCAGAAACGGGCTCTCCCCGCAGCGGACCTCTTCCAGGCGGGAAAAAATGCCGGTCTTAATATGCTCAAGGGGGGGACCGTGGCGTCCGGGATCCGAAAGGCCGTACGGTTGAAGAAACGCGGGGCTATACTTGTGACGGGATCACATTACGTGGTTGGGGAGGCACTTAGGGCGATTCTGGGCGAAAATGCTTGACATTGGGGGAGCGAACGGCTATATTGGATTAACAGCCCCGGGGGCAGGCTTCTCTCCGCCCCACATCTCTTCATTTCCACCTGTCCGAAACTCATCCGTATTGGTACCGTTTTCCATCCGCTAAATCCCCTTACTCAGGCCAATTCAGATTCTATGCTTCAATGCGTTGCGGGTAAAGGCGACTCGTGATGATCGGCTTTTTGCACACGTAGAAAGGTTTTTACTTTATGGCCATGGACATTTCCGAGCTCAAGTCCAAGAAGATCGCTGAGCTCAACCAGATTGCCAAAGATCTTAACATCTCCGGGTACAGCGATCTCCGGAAACAGGAACTGATATTCAAGATTCTCGAGGCGCAGACCGAACAGGGAGGGCTGACGTTCAGCCGCGGGGTCCTGGAAGTGCTCCCCGACGGATACGGGTTTCTCCGGTCGGTTGACTACAACTACCTCCCTTCCCCCGACGATATTTACGTCTCCCCCTCGCAGATCAAGAAGTTCAACCTGCGCACCGGCGATACGGTAAGTGGACAGGTCCGCCCTCCGAAGGAAGGGGAGAGGTTCTTTGCGCTCCTGCGGGTGGAGGCGGTGAACGACGAGAACCCCGACTCGATCCGCGAGCGCGTGCTCTTCGACAACCTGACGCCGCTCTATCCGAATTCCGCCATCAAGCTCGAGACGGCGCCCGGCGAGTATTCGATGAGGATAATGGACCTTCTCGCCCCGATCGGCAAGGGACAGCGCGGGATGATCGTCTCCCCGCCGAAGGCCGGCAAGACCATCCTTCTGCAGAAGATCGCCAACAGCATCACGCGCAATCACCCGGAAGTGAAGCTGATCGTCCTCCTGATCGACGAGCGCCCGGAAGAGGTGACGGATATGGAGCGTTCGGTGAACGCGGAAGTGGTGAGCTCGACGTTTGACGAGCCGCCGGAGCGTCACGTCCAGGTGTCGGACATGGTCCTGGAAAAGGCGAAGAGACTCGTGGAGGCGAAGAAAGACGTCGTCATCCTTCTCGACAGCATCACCCGCCTCGCGCGTGCGCACAACACGGTCGTCCCCCATTCGGGCAAGATCCTCTCGGGAGGCGTCGATGCCAATGCGCTTCACAAGCCCAAGAGGTTTTTCGGGGCCGCGCGCAACATCGAAGAGGGCGGGTCGCTGACCATTGTCGCGACGGCGCTCGTCGAGACCGGGAGCCGCATGGATGAGGTGATTTTCGAGGAGTTCAAGGGGACCGGCAACATGGAAATCATCCTCGACCGGAAGCTGAGCGACAAACGAATCTTCCCAGCCATGGACGTCAACCGCTCCGGCACCCGGAAGGAAGAGCTTCTCATCGACGCGGACGATCTCAACCGGATATGGATCCTGCGGAAGCTCCTCTCCGATTTCAACACGGTCGATGCGATGGAGTTTTCGCTCGAGAAGATGCGGGGGACCAAGTCCAACAAGGAATTCCTCCGTTCCATGAGCAGCTGATATCTCCTCCCGCGGACAGGGGCGCCCATCACGACGCCCCTGTCTCGTCTCCCAGCCCATGCAGGAGGTCCCGTGAACGAACCAGTCATTGTCAGCGCGTGCAGGACGCCGGTAGGGAGCTTTCGCGGCGCACTGAGCGCGCTTCCGGCTCCGCGCCTCGGCGCTGCGGTGATCGCGGAATCGATCCGGCGCGCGGGGCTCCCTCCCGGCGCGGTCCAGGAAGTGATCATGGGGAACGTGCTCCAGGCGGGAGTGGGGCAGGCGCCTGCGCGGCAGGCAGCGATTTTCGCGGGGCTGCCGACGTCCGTCGAATGCATGACCGTAAACAAGGTCTGCGGGTCGGGCCTGAAATCGGTGATGCTGGCCGCCCAGGCGATCGCCTGCGGGGACGCCGACACCATCGTCGCCGGAGGGATGGAGAGCATGTCGAATGCCCCCTACCTTCTCGACAGGGCCCGCGAGGGGTACCGGATGGGGAATGCCGAGCTCGTCGATGTCATCATACGGGACGGGCTCAAGGACGTCTACAACGATTACATGATGGGGAACGCCGCTGAGGTTTGCGCAAAGGAATGCGGTATTCCCCGGGAAGCCCAGGATGAATTCGCGGTCCTGAGCTACACCCGGGCGCAGAAGGCGCAGAAGGCGGGACTGTTCCGCAAAGAGATCGTCGGGATCGACGTGCCGGCAGGGAAAGGGGCGACCTCGGCGGTCGTCGACGATGAAGAGCCCTTCAAGACGAACTTCGACAAGATCCCCCTCCTGAAGCCTGCCTTTGCGAAGGACGGCACCGTGACGGCGGCCAACGCGTCCAAGATCAACGACGGGGCCGCCGCGCTCGTCGTGATGTCCCGCGCGAAAGCCGCCGAGCTGGGGCTTGCGCCTGTCGCCAGGATCGTCGCACAGTCCTCCGCCGCAAAGGATCCCGTCTGGTTTACGACCGCGCCGGCCGACAGCATCGCCCGGGTCCTGAAAAAAGCCCGCATGACGCTGAAGGATATCGACCTCTTCGAGATCAACGAAGCGTTCGCCGTCGTCGCGATCGCCGTCACGCGCATCGCCGGACTTGACCCGTCACGAGTGAACGTCAACGGCGGCGCGGTGGCCCTCGGCCATCCGATCGGAGCCAGCGGCGCCCGGATCCTCGTGACGCTTCTTCATGCGCTCGAGCAGAAGAACGCCGCGCGGGGTCTCGCCTCGATCTGCATCGGGGGGGGAGAAGCGAGCGCGGTCATCGTGGAACGGATCTAAGAGCCCACCACCTCACTCCGGAGACCTGTCATGGATATTCACAGCGTCTGCGTCGTCGGAGCCGGCACCATGGGGAACGGCATCGCCCACGCGTTTGCCATGAACGGTTTTGCCGTCGCGCTGAACGACGTCAACCAGAGTCTCCTCGACCGCGGCGTGGCGACGATCGCGTCGAACCTCGACCGCCAGGTCCGGAAGGGGACGCTGACCGAAGAGGAGAAAGGGAAAACCCTTTCCAGGATTTCCCCCGGAACGGATCTCGCCGCGGGGGCCGGCGCCGCCGATATCGTGATCGAGGCCGCCACGGAGAATGCGGAGACGAAAAAGGAGATCTTCCGCCGCCTCGACGCCTCCTGCCGTCCCGGCGTCATTCTCGCCTCCAACACCTCGTCCATTTCGATTACGGAAATCGGCGCCGTGACCAAACGGCCGGACCGGGTCATCGGCATGCATTTCATGAATCCGGTGCCCGTCATGAAACTCGTCGAGGTGATCCGCGGACTCTCGACGTCGGATGCGACGTTTGCGGCGGTGAAAGGGCTCTGCGAAAAGCTCGATAAGACTGCCGTGGAAGTGAACGACGCCCCGGGATTCGTTTCGAACCGCATCCTTCTCCCGATGATCAACGAGGCGATCTACTGCGTGATGGAAGGGGTGGCCCGTCCGGAAGCAATCGACACGGTGATGAAGCTGGGGATGAACCACCCGATGGGACCTCTCGCGCTTGCGGATTTCATCGGGCTTGACGTCTGTCTTGCAATCATGAACGTCCTTCATGACGGCCTCGGGGACCCGAAATACCGTCCCTGCCCGCTCCTGAGGAAGATGGTCGCCGCCGGGCAGCTCGGCCGGAAATCGGGACGGGGTTTCTATGACTACACACAGAAATAGAATTTTGCCACTCACCGGGTACACGCAACGGCCACGGAATGGATTTTTCGCTTAACGATACGCACACGATGATCCGGGACACGGCCCGGAAATTTGCGGACGAACGGATCGCCCCCGGAACGATCGAACGGGACGAGAAGGAGGAATTCCCCCGCGAGATCGTCAGGGAGCTGGGGGAGCTCGGCTTCATGGGGATGATGGTTCCGGAGGAATGGGGAGGAATCGGGCTCGACACGCCGAGCTACGTCTACGCGCTCGAGGAGATCTCGCGTGTCGATGCATCGGTCGGCGTCATCATGTCCGTCAACAACTCGCTCGTCTGTTACGGTGTCAACAAGGACGGAACGACTGAGCAGAAAGAGCGCTACCTCAGGGATCTCGCCTCCGGCAGGAAGCTCGGAGCGTTCGCCCTCTCCGAACCCGAAGCGGGGAGCGACGCGTCGAACCAGCGGACGATCGCGCTGCGCGACGGCGAGCGGTATATCCTCAACGGGACAAAGAACTGGATCACCAACGGGTCAAGCGCGGACGTCGTTCTCGTGATGGCCGCGACGGACAAGGGGAAGGGCGCAAAAGGGATAAGCACGTTCATCGTGGAGAAGGGCACCCCGGGATTCACTGTCGCGAAGAAAGAGAAGAAGCTGGGGATTAGGAGCTCCGACACGGTCTCGCTTTCGTTCGCCGATTGCGCGGTGCCGGCGGCAAACCGGATTGGCGCGGAAGGGGACGGCTTCCGCTTCGCAATGAAAACGCTCGAGGGGGGGAGGATCGGGATTGCGGCCCAGGCGCTCGGGATCGCGCAGGCGTGCCTGGACGCCTCGGTGAAGTATGCAAAAGAGAGAAAGGCGTTCGACAGGCCCATCGCGGAGCTGCAGGCGATCCAGTTCAAGATCGCCGACATGGCCACGAACATCGACGCGTCAAGGATGCTGACGCTCAAGGCTGCTCTGATGAAGGATGCGGGGGAGCCGTTCGGGCCGGATGCCGCGATGGCGAAGCTCTTCGCCTCGCACACGGCAGTGGAAAGCGCATTGGAGGCGATCCAGATACACGGCGGGTACGGGTACGTGAGGGAGTACCTGGTGGAACGGTATCTTCGCGACGCGAAGATCACCGAAATCTACGAAGGGACGTCGGAAATCCAGAGGATCGTGATCGCAAGGGCCCTTTTGCGATGAACATTTCCGGATGTGATCCGGGACATGCCGGCCCGGGTATTCTTGACTTTTTGAGAATTATATATGAGATTCATCAATCGCGTTCACTCATTCTCGTTTCCCATTCCGCACAAGACCTAATTCAAGCTTCAAAACTCATCGGGAGGATCTATGGCTTCATATGCTAAATTGTTGTGCCTTGCAGTGCTTTGTTCGCTGGGATTGCAGATGGCGAACGCGCAGGGATACGGCGGCGCGTTCATCGGATTCAATGCGTCCGGACTGAAAGGAGCATTCAAAACGACGGCGCAAGGGGGAGGCACGACAGTAGGAAACGTCGCAGACGGCGGGAGTACATCGTTCACGTTCGGCCTCAACGGCGGGTATCAGATATTGCCGGCGGGTACAGCAGGCGGATGGTACAAACTGGATCTCAACCTTGACGCGTCATACCAGACATTTTCCTATCTTGAAAATGCGTTCAATTCGAATAACGGTGCCGGGAAATGGGCCGCGGACGGCGCGAGCGGCGGAGCGACTTCCATCATCTCGCTGGACGTGATGCCGATACACCGTTTGACATTCCCTCATTTCAAGCTCCTTTCTCCGTATGCCGGCATCGGTCTCGGGCTGAATATCATGAGCACGCACGATGTGACCGTGGGGCCGCCCAGCGCTACCGGGACGATTACCGGGAACGGGGATTTCAAGATCGGTCTCCTCGTCTTCTACGGCGTCGTCATCCACGCATCGGATATGATTCAGCCTTACCTGCAGTTCAAACATATGATACCGTTCGGGAGTGAAACACAGTTCACCCAGAATTACAACACGACGGGCGGACAGGGAGGCGGGACGCAGACATTGCAGTTTGCCGTCCAGGACGTCCCGGGGCATTTCTCGCTCACCGGCGGTGTGAGAATATATCTGTAGTTTCGTCGCAAGTGCAGATATCCCCTGGGTCAGGTTTTTTCATATCATCATGCCTTGACATTGCGTGCGTGATTTGCTATCATTCTGCGGCAAATTCACCACCCATGCCTCGAAGTGCAGATTTCATTTCGAATGGAATCTGAACGGACGCAACGTTAGACCAATCACGATCATCAACAAAGGGAGGACCATCAATGAAACGCCTTCTTACAATTTCTGCCATTGTGCTTCTGGTGCTATCCGTCGCATTGCCGGGCATTGCAAATGCCCAGGACAACGCGTGGCACCAGAAGGACATGGTGATTTCTGCCGGCCTCGGGATCGGGTTGGCTGGTGTTTACGGTACGTCGAGTCTCCCGCCGATCTTTGCAGCATTTGAAACGGGTGTGGCGGAGAAGATCACGCTTGGAGGACTCATTGCGTACTCCGGGTCATCGGAAGATTTCGGATACGGAAAATGGACGTACACCTACATCGTCATTGAAGCCCGCGGCGCGTACCACTTCCTCGATCACAATTCGAAGATTGACGCCTACGGCGGAGTGGGACTCGGCTACAACATCGTCTCTGCCTCGGTATCGTGGAGCGATCCGACGTACCAGAATCTCTTTGGAGGCCGCTACAGTGCGTCCGCAAGCTACATGATATTCGACATATTCGCCGGCGCGCGCTACTACTTCTCCCCGAAATTTGCCGTCATGGGCGAAGTCGGATACGGAGTCGGCTTCCTGCGTGTAGGAGTGAGCTACAAGCTGAATTAGTACCGATTCATTCGTTTGAAGCAGCAGGGGAGATGCCGAGCATCTCCCCTTTTTTGTAGGTTCTCCCTGGGCAGGCCGGTCAATCCATGAGCAGCAGCGTCATTCTCCCCCTTCTTGTCTGCCTCGTCCGTGCGCCCGCCGGTGTCGATACAACCAGCCGCACTCCCGCTCCTCCCGGTCAGCACTCCATCACGCTCCGCTTCGCGGGGGACGTCCTCCTGGCCTCTCACTACGAATCCGATATGCTGGGGAGCTCCCTTGAGACCTTCCGTCACCTCTATCGCCTTGGCGGCGCCGATGCGACAGTGGTGAACCTCGAGGGGCCGGTGACGACACGGGGGCGGAAGGTTCCGAAACCGTTCAATTTCAGAATGCTCCCGGCGCTTCTCTCAGTTTTGAAATGCGGCGGCATCGACATTGCCAGCATCGCCAACAATCATATCTACGACTACGGTCCCCGGGGACTTTTAGACACAATTTCGTATCTTGACTCGCTGGGGATTCGTCACGTGGGCGCGGGGAGGGACTGGAGTGAAGCGCATCGTCCGGTCATCGACACGCTGGACGGGCGCCGAATCGCGTTTTTCGCATACTATGGAGGGGGTGAAGCCCCGGGGGCGGGGAGAGCGGCCCCCGGCGTTGCCCGGCGTGATATCGGGCAGGTGTGCGCCGATATCAGAAAAGTCAGGAATGAAGGGAGTTCGACGTACGTCGTCATCATACTTCATTGGGGGACAGAGCTTGCAACGGCCCCGGACAGGGGGCAGGTGGCTTTTGCGCACGCCTGTATCGATTCGGGCGCAGATGCTGTCATCGGGCATCACCCGCATGTGCTTCAGGGGATTGAACGCTACGGCAGGGGAGTGATCGCGTATTCGCTCGGGAACTTCATTTTCGGTGGGAATGAGCGAGACACGTACGCGACGGGAGTGTTTGAGATCCGGCTCGGTCCCGGCGGCGTGAAATACGCCTTTATCCCTGTCAGAATCGAGCGGTGGCGGGCGAGCATACCAGCCGGCAATGATTCACTCATGCTGACCGGGTCGATGCGCAGGTTATCATCAAGGTTTCCGAAGTCCATATTCAACAACCAGGAGTAATCATGAAATCCCGCGGGTGTTTGATTGCAGCGGTAGTCCTCGGCGCGATCGCCGTTGTCGTCATTGGATTGTTCATGTGGGGCGTCGGCGTCAACAACAGGCTTGTCACGCTCGATGAAGGGGTCCGTTCCGCATGGAGCCAGGTGGAAAACCAGTATCAGCGGCGGGCTGACCTCATCCCGAACCTCGTGGAGACGGTGAAAGGCTACGCCACGCAGGAGAAGGACGTCTTCGTCGGCGTTGCGGAGGCAAGGGCGAAGGTGAGCCAGATGACCGTCACGAAGGAAGTGCTCGACGATCCGCAGACGTTTGCCAAGTTCCAGGCAGCGCAGGATCAGCTCGGGTCGGCCCTTTCACGGCTTCTCGTCGTCTCGGAGAACTACCCGCAGATCAAGTCCAACGAGAACTTCCTGAACCTGCAGACACAGCTCGAAGGGACGGAGAACAGGATCACGGTCGAGCGGAAGCGGTTTAACGACGTCGTGCAGGCGTACAACACGTCGATCCGCCAGTTCCCCGTCTCCACGATCGCAGGATTCAGGGGATTCCACGAGAAGCCCTACTTCCAGGCGAAGGAAGGCTCCGAAAACGCACCCCAGGTGAAATTCTGAACGGAGAGGTCCGGGTACCGTCCATGGCAGTCCGCCGACATTCGAGCGCACGCCTCCGCCGGCTCGTCGCGGGGATCTGTATTGTTCTTCCCCTCCTGATCGTCGCGGGGGGCTCCGCCTCAGGTGAGGCCCCGGTGCCGGTTCTGAAGCAGTATGCCACCGACCTCACCGGAACCCTTACCCCTGAACAGGTCTCGGCGCTCGATCAGCTCCTTTCGTCGTTTGACAGGTCGACGTCGACGCAAATCGTCGTCCTGATGGTCCCTTCGCTGGAGGGAGAAGAGATCGAAGATTATTCTCTCCGGGTCGCGGAAGCGAACAAGATCGGCAAGAAGGGGAAGGACAACGGCGCCCTTCTTCTGGTCTCGAAGAACGACAAGAAGGCGAGGATTGAAGTCGGCTACGGGCTGGAAGGGGCCGTCACGGATGCTCTCTCGGGGCAGATCATACGGCAGGAGATCGCTCCGCGATTCCGCCAGGGAGACTATTACGGCGGATTGCGGGGAGGTGTCGAAGCGATAATCGCCGCCTCGAAAGATGAGTACCATGCCGACCCGGCGCCTCAGGGAGGCCGAAGATCTTCTCCTGTCCTGTTTGCCGTGATCATGATCGCCCTCGCACTGCTTCGGTTGACACGCCGGCGGAGAGGTTTCTTCTGGGGAGGAGGCC
>Ga0209698_10000397_pt1 | contig 49581 bp, 38 predicted proteins | sample LitLauG_LLR_2012_FD_187203 | JGI IMG/M metagenome (GOLD analysis project Ga0209698, IMG submission 187203) | Freshwater sediment microbial communities from Pennsylvania, USA - Little Laurel Run_MetaG_LLR_2012 (SPAdes) (version 2) | ecosystem: Environmental > Aquatic > Freshwater > Creek >...
CATTACGGTCGGCGATCCGGTCGAAAATCCCGGCATGGCTGCCGTCATCAATGAAGGTTCGATGAACGACATCCTGCGTTACATCGAGATCGGAAAAAAAGAAGGACGCCTGATCACGGGTGGAGCACGCGCCACCAATGCCGGCGAAGGCTACTTCATCCAGCCGACGGTAATTGCCGACATCCAACCAAAGTCCAAGCTTGAGCAGGAGGAAATTTTCGGGCCGGTGCTGGCGGTGATCAAGTCGCGCAATTTCAACCATGCGCTTGAGATCGCCAATGACACCGAATTCGGCCTGACGGGTTCCGTCTATTCCAGTTCGCGCGAAAAACTGGATCGCGCCGTCCGCGAATTCCATGTCGGCAACCTCTACCTGAACCGCAAGTGCACCGGTGCGATGGTCGGTGCGCACCCGTTCGGTGGTTTCAACATGTCCGGCACCGATTCAAAATCCGGTGGCCCGGACTATCTTTACCTCTTCACCCAGGCCAAGAGCGTAGGCGAGAAGATCGTGTAAGAACCGTCTGCTTGTAGCGCAATTCTTGTGTAGCGCGGGCATTCCTGCCCGCGTTTTTTTGTGTGAGGGAAGAGCCAAGGGAGTTCCTCACCTTGAGACGGATGCCACTCCATTACCTTCGTACCGCCCCAGTGACCGCGGATCACTGAGTTAGCCGACATCTCAGATCACAATCAGTCCAAGGAGGTTCCATTTGTGTTGCGGCCTGATTATGTGTCGTGTCTACTCACCGTTGTTTCGACAGTTCTGGTTGGCCGGAGATACTGGCAAGGCTGGGTCCTGGCAGCCATTAATAGCGTCATCATTTGTGTGATTGCGGTAAGAACGCAGCAGACAGGATTTATTCCAGCCAACATTTTCTGCATTGTCCTCTACGGAATCAACCTGCGGTCATGGCGGAAGCAGGAAGCGTCATCCTGATGTTGCTGGAGCGTCTGTGCGCCCCACGCCGCTGACCGTCAAGGGCCCGATCGCGTTTTGTCCACCTTCATAGCGGGTTGACCTCTGCACGACTGCCAGCCTAGTATCCGGTCTGACCTATGGTGACCACGCCAGCGATAGGCCAGGTGCTAGGCCACTACCGCATCGTCGAACTGGTTGGTTCCGGCGGCATGGGAGTCGTGTTCCGCGCGCACGACGAACAGCTCAATCGCGATGTGGCCGTAAAGATCCTTCCCCAGCTCGGTCTGCTGAGCGAGGCGGCGCGCCGCCAGTTTCGCCGTGAGGCCTCAAGTCTGGCTCGCATCACCGATCCCAATGTCGCCATGGCCTTCGACTTCGGTTGCGACCAGGGCTTCGACTACCTTGTCACGGAATACGTTCCCGGCATCACGCTCAACGCCAAGATCGCGGGGCGCCCGCTTCCCGAAGGCGAGGTCTTGCGTCTCGGCAAACAGCTTGCCTCCGGGCTGGAGCACGCGCACCGGCAAGGCGTAATCCATCGCGATTTGAAGCCCGGCAACTTGTGTGTCACGCCCGATGGGCAACTGAAGATTCTCGATTTCGGTCTCGCCTTTCTTCTGCAAGCCGAAGGTAACGAACTAGCCACGACTGCCACAGTTCCGCTCACCGAATCCTTCGTGAACGCGGGAACTCTGCCCTACATGTCCCCGGAACAGATCAAGGGACACAAGCCCGATGCGCGTGCCGATGTGTGGTCGGCGGGTGTTGTGCTCTACGAGATGGCCACGGGAAAGTGCCCATTCGGCGATCTGACCGGACCGCCGCTGATTGCCGCCATCCTTGAGCAGACTCCACCTTCGCCGCGCACTCTGAATGCAAAGGTCAGTGAAGGGTTGGAAAGGGTCATCCTGCGGACGCTGCAGAAAGATCCGGCCGAGCGTTATCAATCGGCAGGCGATCTGCGCTTCGATCTCAACAGCCTCGCGACTGGAACAGCGCCCGTCTACGCGACGCCTCAGAGGCCCCGATGGGTGTGGTGGTGGGCGGTGGCGGCAATGGCGATCGTGCTGGCGGTTGTGGGATTCTGGTGGAGGCGCTTGCAGGTGAAAACCATGGGCTCTGAAGGGCGGGTCATGGCAGTTCTGCCATTTCAATCGGTGGCCAATGATGCGTCGACAAACGCCCTGGGTTTGGGGTTGACTGAGACCGTCACTGCGAAACTGGTGCAGGGTTTCAGTGGCGGACGCCTGCAATTAGTTTCGACGCACGATTTGATGGCAAGAGGCGTGAAGACCTCGGATCAGGCGCGAAGCGAATTCGGCACCGACCTGGTCCTTGAAGGAAGCTTGCAGCAGGATGGTTCGCGTACTCGCATCACCTGGAGCCTGGTAGACCCGCAAACACACACTCAGATTGCGGCCAACAGCATCACCGGGAACACCGGCGATATATTCGGATTGCAGGACCACCTCATCGATGATGTGCTGGAAAAACTGCCCCGGGCGGTCGAACCCGGGAGACGCCTATCCCTGAAAGAGCAGCCGGATACCAAGCCTGCAGCGTACGACTTCTATCTGCGGGGCCGCGGATACCTGGAAGACTACAAGATCCAGGACAACCTTGAGAGCGCCATTGCTGAGTTTAAGCGCGCAATCGCTGTGGACGAGAACTATGCGCCCGCATACGCAGCCATGGGATTGGCGTACAACAATGGTTATCAATGGAAGAACCGGAGCAACGACTGGATACAAATGGCAAGAACGCAATGCGAACGTGCTCTCGCCATCACACCCCAGTTGGCGGAAGGACACACTTGCCTGGGGAACGTTTTTGTCTCAACGGGACGCTATGAGGAAGCGGTGCAGGAATTTCAGCGCTCGCTTGATCTGGACCATAACAATGACGAAACTCTGCGCTCTCTTGCTACGGCTTATCAAAAACTGGGCAAAGCATCGGCGGCGGAAGATGCTTACCGCAATGCGGTCGCGCTCCGGCCTAACTACTGGGGCGTGTACAGCGCATTTGGAAAGTTTTACTTCGAGCAAGCCCGCTACGCGGAAGCATTGGGAATGTTCCAGAAGGAAATTCAACTGGCGCCCCAAAATTACAATGGGTTCTTAAATTTGGGCACAACCTATTCCCAACTCGGGCGCTACACAGAAGCGATAGAAGCCTTAAAGCACTCAATCGATTTGCGACCCCATTTCGTGGCGTACGGGAATCTTGGAGCTGCTTACTTCTATCTGCGTCGCTACACGGATTCGGCGGCCACTTATCAGCAGGCCTTGAGGATCGACCCCGCTGACTGGCAGAACTGGGGCAACCTGGGTGACACGCTCTTTCAGATTCCGGCACGCCGCGTCGAGGCGAGGGAGGCATACCAAAAAGCGATTGAATTGGCGAGGGCACGGCTCGAGGTAAATCCGCGGGACGCGTACACTCTTGCTTTCAGTGCGGACTACCATGCCATGCTCGATCAGGAGCGCCTGGCGAGAGAGCAACTGGCGCAGGCTTTGGAGATTGCCCCCGGGGATGCCGATGTCCTATTCCGCGCCGCCATCCTCTCCAACCAATTCGGGGATCGGGAAAAGACACTGGACTTTCTCGCTAAGTCCCTGGCAGGGGGTTATTCGCTATCTGTGATTCGGGCAACGCCGGATTTCGATCACCTGGCGGCCGATGCTCGATTTCGCGAGCGAATTCTGAAAGCCAAGTAGGATGCTACAAGAAGCACAGCGAAGAACCCTAAGAAGAATATCAAGTTTCCCCCTGGGGGAACAATTCGGACTCCGGGGTCGCAGGGACGGCTGGCGCCGTTTTGAGTCAGACTGTATTCAAAGTAGCAGAGGGAGGGGGATGCTGCCCCCAAAGTGTTGCACAAAGGATCCCCCGTCGCTGTTTGACTCCGGTTAGGTGGAGGTGTGGAGGTAGAGAACGGTGTGTGTTGGATGAAATTAATTGAATATTGCTTATGGTCAGGCGGAACCCACGTCACATCATCGCCTAGATAAACCTGTGGAGAGTCAGGGTGTTTGGGGTCCACCTGACAGTTGCTGACCGTAACTGCGCACGTGTTATTACCCGTGTCCCTTATGGACACCGTGCAGTGCTGTGTTGTCCTTGGCTTAGCTTGACCTTGCGCATAATCACAGACAAAAGATCCAAGCAGCGAGACTAAGAGCGGCCCGTAATAACAAAACGTTCTCGAAAGTTTCAAGGAGTGCTCCTTTCGCGGCCCGTTAATCCGGAGGATTGTGGGGGATGCGCTGTGATAAGTCAAGCTGAGCGGTGAAGCCAACTGGCTGAGCGGCGGACACGGAAGGCCGAACCCGGCCGTGACTGGTATCGCATGCTGCGCTGGAAAGGAGTGTCCCAGGCTGCGCTGCGGACGAGAGTGTCTTCCCTGCACAAAGGCCGCCCGCGGGCGGCCTTTGTGTTTGCGGTGACGAGAACTCTAGGTCGGAACGCCCGCACTCTGGGGAGGCGGGGGGACAGCCGCGGCGGCGGTGGCGGCAGCAGCCTCATTCAGAATGCGGTGGTGAATCGTAAAGAGCGCGAGCTCCAGCCTGTCTGACACGCCGATCTTGTCGTAGACGTTGCGCAGGTAGTTCTTGATGACCTGCTCGGTCGTTCCGAGCTGGGTGGCAATTTCCTTGTTCTTGTATCCCTGCACGATGAGCGCGACAATGCGCAGTTCCTTGGCCGTCAACCGGTCACGGACCCGCAGTCCGACCATATCGTTCTCAGTGAGCTCGCTTGGCACCGCGACGTCTTGCACCCAGGTTTCGCCGCGCGCAACTTTGCGGACGCAATCTACCAGCGCTGGGCTGGTCACGTTGCGGTAAACGACCCCATGCGATCCAGCGGCCATGTAGCGCTGCGCACTCTCGCCGGTGTCGGCGAGAACGACGACGCGGGTCTTGTTCTTGTTCGCGGCCGACAGTACGGAATTGAAATCGGAGTGAAAACCTCCCGCAATGACGAGCACGGCGGCGCGAAACTTGTCCAGCGCCATGAACATCTGCTCGGCCGTTTGGGCCTGCGCCACGATGCGCATTTCGTCTTCTACGGCCAGCACTTTGGCAATGCCCGCGCGAAAAATCGCCTGATTATCGGCCAGAATAAGCTTCAACATGGATGTCGCTCCCAGTTACGAGTTGCGCACAAATTCGTAAGAATCAATAACGCAGGCCACGCCCCGGGATTCCCCCTGCGCTGTACCCGCATTCGGTTCATCGGTCCGCACCACGCGGCCGCGGCACTGAATGGTTACGTCTTCTTTGCCCCCGGTGACTTCCGGCGGCAGAGTGATCTCAAATTCCACCGGCGAGCCGACCTCAAGCGCCGCATCGGCCTTGATGTAAACGCCGGCCGCGCTCAGATCGCCGGTCATCCCTTTGGCGGCTGCGGTGGAATCTTCGCCATGAATCTTAATCGGCAGATGCAGCGGAAATCTTTTCCCAGTACGCGCTTCAGCCACGACGCCTCCTCTGCTCTCCCTCGGGAACTCAACCAGCACCGGAAAATCTTGCAAATTCCCGGCCCAGAGCCTCAATGAGCAGCTAACGGCGTTATATCACGGAAGATACCCCGAAAGAAGCCCTTCATTACCTAAGTAATCCCTATAGCAACTAGATACCTGCCCATGAATCCGGGCGAAAAACCGAGCCCCGCGGCCACTGAGGGGGCAATCGCCGATCAGGATGGTGTGTTTTCCGGTTGGACGGGGATGATCAGGTTTCGCCGGCGTGCGACGCGGCGGCGTTGAGATTCCTGCAGCGGTTGCGAGGCTGCAATTGCACAAAGAGCGTAAAACATCGCGGCGTTCGCAGGGATTTGCAGATTGAAGTCGAGAAAGCTGTGCACCAGGATTCCGACGCATCCCAGCAAAGCCGCGACCGTTAGAGCGCCCGTACTCGTTTCGTCCCAGTCCTTCAATTTGGTCGCCACCTTACGGAACACCAGCACCAGAAACCAGACCGCGATCGAGAATCCGGCGAGACCGGTTTCGGTCAGCAATTGCAGATAGTCGTTATGCGCCTCGTTAACGAAAAACGTCGTGTAAAAGCTGCGAAATTGCGGATAGACGATCGGGAACGTTCCCAGTCCCCAGCCCAGGATAGGCCTCTTGAGCCACATATGCAGGCAGTCGCGATCAATGGTCAGGCGAAGACCTCCGCCCAGTTCCGCTCGAGCCTCCGAGTGAATGCTGACGAGTCGCCGCGTGAGTTCGTTGCCGCCCAACCACACAAGAAATCCGATAACGAGCATGAGAAAAGCGCCCAACATGAGCGGCTTTCTCCAGTTGCCCTGTCGTGCGCGCACCAAAAGCACGCTCAGCATGATCATCTGCGCGCAAAAGGCCAACATGCCTCCGCGTGATTGGGAGAGAAAGATACTTCCCGCCATCAAGGCCGCGATTGCGGTCACGAAAATTCGCCGGTTCCCCTCTGTAAAGCGGGTTGCCGCCAACACCAGGGGGAAAGGTGTGAGCATTTCCATCAAACCGGCATAGTGATTGCGATTGACGTAAGGACCATAGATCGCGCCACTCTGCGCCGAGGCCCAGATCCAATAGAGTTTTCCGTTGGGCGCGATCCCCTGGAGCACGGCAAATGAGGCCATGACCGCTCCATAAACCGTGACAATCTTCGCCAACCAATCAAAGTGCGAGGATCGACGTACCGATTGGCTGGCTACAAATGCCAGCATGCCGTAAGCAGCGTAGAGAAGCAGGTGGGTGTAGGTAACGTGGCGATACGCGGTCGTGCCGATCAGCCACTGCGCCACCGCCAGTAGGAAAAATACCGCCATCGGCAGGTAGAGCGGATTGTCCGAAACGTCGACCTGGTGGTTGAGCCACTGGCGAAATCCCCATGCCACGAGCAGAAGCATGGCGCAAACTTCCAAGGCGAAGATCGACCATGGCTGGACCGCGCCAAAGGCCAGCGGCGCCAGCAAGAGCACGGTGCCGGTGCCCGCCAGAAGAGCAGTGTTGGTAAGCCTCGGCCGTGAGGCTTTCGGAGCGGGCGCGGGTTCGGGCTTCACTGCCAGGGCGGAACTCAAGGGTTGTCCTTGAAACTATCGGAATTGGCCGGTGAAAGCTGAAACCCATCGAGCCAGAGTTTGCCGCGAATCGGGCTTCCGGCCGGAAAGCGCTCGATGGCCAGACTCAGTAGCACCGTAGTATCGGGAGTCGTGACTTTGGAGTGAACTTCCTTCCAGAAATCTGCGTCCTTCAGAGGATCGCTCGCATACAGCGGCGCGCCCGTATAGGCATCGCGCAGGACGATTTGCGGTCCGCCCGCGCCTTGAAAGTCCGCAGACTTGTAGTAGGCCGAGAAATCATACGTGGTGGCGCCGCGCACCGGGATGAGTTGCTGAATCCCTGCGTCGGCGATACCCGGACCTTCGAAGGTGACGGAAAGGGAGCGATGCCCTTCGAGGAAATCGCTCGGATCGAGCAGTGGACGCACGCCAGCGCGGTTCACGTAGGTCCAGTCAAAGCCTCCATTCAGGATGTCGAGGCTGAAATCGCCATTTACGATCAGGTTGTCTTCCGTAGGCAGGTAGGCAGAGAGCCCCAGACTGCCGGAGGCCTGTTCCCACGCCGCCATCGCCGCATCGGGCCGATGAACCTGAATCAGATAGCGGACATAGTCGAAGAGACGCCCGGTATCGAATTTTTCGTGCAGTTGAGAAAGGCGTTCCCAGGTCTTGATGGCGGCGGCCGTCTCCTGTTTGCTCATCATCAGCGAGAGAAAGGCGAGCAAGGTATCCGTGCGAGGTGGCACGACGTCGCGAAGCAAGGCATCCGCATCCGGACGCACGCGCCAACAGTCCCGGAGCGATGTATCCACCAGCGAAATGTCGTTGGCAATCACCACGCTGAATTCATGCAAGGCGCGGTCGATGTCCCCCTGAACCAGAAAGAAATTAGCAGCCTGCCAAGCCACGTTGGGTGCTGTGGGCTCGGCTTGAAGAGCGCGCTCGAGCGCAGCGCGCTGACCGGAAGTGTCTCCCGCAACCTGATGGGCCGCTGCCAGATCGAACCAATAGCCGGCATCGTGAGGGTTAAGCGTGACGGCGGATTGGTAGTTCTCGATGGCGGCTTGAGGGTTGCTGGCGACAAAGGCGAAATAGTTCCCAAGATGGTGCCGGTAGTCGGCATTTCCCGGCGAAAGGCGCGCGGCGAGCTCAAGCTTTGGCAAGTCAGAACGAGACCCCAGGACGCCGGCCGCAAACTCTTCTCCGGCCAGGAGAAGATACGCACATGCCAGCAGAGCCAAACCGGCTGCGAACTGCCTCCGTTGGCGGTCTGACAGTGGTTTGGCCACCTTCCACGGGTAGCCCATCCATTCTCTCGCGGGCGCGAAATCCATTTCCTGATATCCAGATTGTGAAGTCTAGTTCGTCAGTACTGTAGTCTCCCGAAAGGCGTCGGCCGAATGCCAAATCGGGCTGGCGCCCCCACTACACTCCACCTGAAACCGCCCTCGATTCCGGTTCGGCGCCTTCGCCCACACTATCATCCTGGTAGTAGTGGTTATATTTCCCTTGGTACTCATAGTAGTAATAATAATCGGGCGAAGTCAGGTCGACCGCATTCAGAAGCACGCCGGCGACATGAGCATTCACTTGCATCAATATGTCGCGCGCGCGGCGGAGGGCCTGCTTGGTGGTCTGCCCGGAACGGATGACAAGGATGGTGGCGTCGGCGCGAGGTGAGAGCACGACCGCGTCGGTGACGGAGAGCGTGGGGGGAGTGTCAATAATGATGTGGTCGTATTGCTCGCGCAACTCCAAGAGGAGATCCCTCATGTTCGTAGAGGCAAGCAATTCCGCGGGGTTGGGCGGCGGCGTACCCGCGGGCAGGATGAAGAGGTTCGGCAGAACGGGGGAAGCCGTAACCGTCTGCGCCACCGTGGCGCTTCCGGTAAGCACATTGCTGAGACCGCTGCGCGGGCCCATCCCCAGAGTCTTGTGAACGCTCGGGCGGCGTAAGTCGCCGTCGACGAGCAGGACGCGGACTCCTTTCTGTGCAAGCACAATCGACGTGTTAATGCTGGTCGTCGTCTTGCCTTCCTGCGGCCGAGCGCTGGTGACCATGATGACTTTAGGAGGCGCTCCAAGATTCGAGAGCAGGAGCGAAGTCCGCAAGGCGCGATAGGATTCGGCCATTTGCGACTGCGGGCGCACCTGGGTCACCATCTCCACAGCTTCTTTGGAGGAGTTCAACACGAAACGGGCCCCAGCCACCCCTCGACTGGTTGCCTTGGAGCCGAGCGGGATCATGCCCAGCGAAGGAAGCGCGGAAATTGCTTGTGCCTGTTCGGGCGTTCGCACCGTGTTGTCCATGTTCTCCAGCACGAAGGCAAGCCCGACGCCGGAAATAATACCGATCACAAGTGCGAAAGCGAGGTTGCGCGGAATATTGGGTTCACTGGGAGAGGTGGGCACGCGCGCTGCGTCAATGATGCGAAAGTTGTTGGAACGCAATCCAGCGGTGACTCCTGCTTCTTTCAGTTTTTCCAGCAAACCCTCGTAGAGGGTACGGTTGCTTTCCAGGTCACGCTTCAGGAGGCTGTACTCGATTGCGCTCTCGTTGAGCTTGTTGGCCTCTTGCTTTTGTTTGTCAAAGGCCTCGCGCAACATGTTTTCGCGCTGCAAGGCAGCCTGGTATTGTCCCTTGAGATGGTCGACGGCCTTGCTCGTTTCCGTTTGAAGTTGGCGGTCAATTTCCTTCAATTGGTTATTGAGCTGAGCGATTTTGGGATACGAGGGACCGAACTGGGTGCTGAGGTCAGCGACCTGAATTCTGAGGGTTGCCTGTTGCTCGCGCAGTTTGTCCAGAAGCCCGGAACCGGCTCCGGTTCCGGCTCCCGTGGTATCGGCGATGATCGCTGCCGCCACCACTACCGGATCGCTGGACTGGGTCTGACGATAGACCGCTTCTTTCTGCATGCGGTCGGATTCGGCCGCGGTCATTTCTTTATTAAGTTCGTCGAGCTTCTCGGTGGTGATGTTCTGCTTTTCGTCATTTCCGAGAATTTCATGTTCCTTCTGGTAACGAACCAGTTTTTCCTGAGATGTTTCCACCTTCATCTGCAAGTCGACGAGTTGTTTGGAAAGCCAATCCGCGGCCTGCATGGTGGATTCAAACTTGGTCTTGAAGTTCTGCTCCACGTAAGTCGCCGCGAGGCTATTGACCGCACTGGCTGCCAGTTGTGGATCCGTGCTGCTGAAGTGAATCTCGATGACCCGCGTGCTGGGAATGAGACTGACCCGGAGCCGGCCATGAAACATTCCCAGCAGAGCCGAGGTCCGAGCCGAATCGGTCTGGAGGGGATCGGCGATCAGGTTCCCCTGCTTTTGATCCGAGCTGCCGCCAAACTCAGGACGCTTATCCAGATTCAGTTGCCGGATGACCTGGAGCGCCATGAGATCGCTTTGCAGGATCCGCACCTCGGTATCCAGGTCGCTCTGCTCATAAACGTAGTCCGTGTCGGGGGTCGAATCTTTGAAGGAAATCAGGTGCGAATCGGCTTTGTTGACGGCGATGCGGCCTACCGCGTCGTAGATGGGAGTCTGCCGCAAGCTGGCGACCGCCACCACGGCAAAAATTCCGCATATGCACACGATTACGAGCCATTTCCGTTTGATGAGGACGCGGAGGTATTCCCGCAGGGTCGATTCCTGCGCAGGCAACACGTTGTAGAGTGCGGATCCGAACGGCTTCAAGAGTTCGGCCGGTTCAGTCGGATGAAGCTCGCGCAATCCGTCGCCGTTTCGTGGAACCAGGGGGCCCAATGCCATCTTTACTACTCCTTAGCGGCCGAGACGGGATCCGGCAGCCTTCACTCCTATGCACGAGATTCCGCTCCAATGTGGGCTTGCACACCAAAGCGAACTGTTTTGGAATTTTGCCTGATTCTAGCATCCCTGGGGTTGGAACCGTTTAAAAATTGCACGCCTTGTTGTTCTCCCGTGGTTCCCCTTTTGCGTCACTGCCCCAGAATCCTCAGCTATACTAGCGGACAAAAGACCTTACCAATAATCTCAGGTTCTCGCGTCGTCTCGAAGGAGCCGGTTTTAAGGAATAAGCATGGTGAATTGGTCGCAGGAATCAATACTGATCACGGGCGGGACAGGCTCATTTGGGAAGAAATTTGCTGAGATCATCCTGCGCGACTACCGCCCGCACCGACTGGTGATTTTCAGCCGCGACGAACTGAAGCAGCACGAAATGAGAGCCGCCGGCTTCGATCATCCCAGCCTGCGCTATTTCATCGGCGATGTCCGCGACGCTGCTCGAGTGAAACGGGCCTTCTCCGGGATAACGGTGGTTGTGCATGCGGCGGCGCTCAAGCAAGTCCCGGCTTGCGAGTACAACCCCTTCGAAGCCATCCAGACCAACATCATGGGTGGGCGCAACGTGATCGATGCGGCCATCGATGTGGGCGTTCGCCGTATTCTCGCGCTCAGCACCGACAAGGCGGTCAATCCGATCAATCTGTATGGCGCCACCAAGCTGTGTGCGGAAAAAATGTTTGTGCAAGCCAATGCCTATGCGGGCGCGCAAGAGACGCGTTTCAGCTGTGCGCGTTACGGGAATGTGGTGGGCAGCCGTGGCAGCGTGATTCCGATCTTCATGGAACAGCGCCGGCGCGGAAAGATCACGATCACCGATCCGCGCATGACCCGCTTCTGGCTGACGCTGGAACATGGCGTGAAGTTTGTGATCCGCTGTCTGGAACAAATGCACGGCGGCGAGATCTTTGTTCCCAGGATCCCGAGCATGCGGCTGGTGGATTTGGCGGAAACAATTGCGCCCGGTTGCGAGGTCGAGTACATCGGGATCCGTCCTGGAGAAAAATTGCATGAAGTGCTGGTTTCCGATGACGAATCGCGCCAAACGCTCGCCACCGATGAAATGTTCGTGATTCAGCCGTCGCATCCCTGGTGGAAATCCGAAAACTGGATAAATGCCAAGCCCCTTCCTGAAGGGTTCCGTTATTCCAGCGACACCAACGAGCAGTGGCTGACGCGGCGTGAACTGGAAGAGTTGGTTGCGCCAGAAGCCAGCGCAGCGGAGGCGGTCTCCACCTCCGCCTAGCATGAGTTCCTCACCTACAAAGCTGGAAACCCTGGCCATTCACGGCGGAACTCCCGTGCGCGATCACTTGTTACCCTATGGGCGCCAAAGCCTCGATGACGATGACATCGCGGCAGTGGTCGACGTCCTGAAGTCAGACTGGCTCACCACAGGGCCAAAAGTCGGCGAGTTTGAGGAGGCGTTCGCAGAATGGGTGGGCGCTAAATTTGCGATCAGCTTCAGTTCCGGGACAGCCGCACTGCACGGCGCAGCTTTTGCGGCGGAGTTGGGTCCCGGCGATGAGGCGATCACCAGTCCCATGACGTTCTGTGCGACCGCCAACTGTGTTCTATACCAGGGCGCGACGCCGGTATTCGCCGACGTCTGCGATGACACGCTCAACCTCGATCCGCGCGAAGTCTCAAGCAAACTCTCTTCCGGCACCAAAGCCATCATCGCCGTCGACTATGCAGGTCATCCCGCTGCTCTCGATGAATTGCGGCAGGTCGCGCGCGGCCAGGGAGCGGTTCTGATCGAAGACGCTTGTCACGCATTGGGCGCCGAGTACCACGAAAGACGCGTTGGAAGCATCGCCGATATGACCGTGTTCAGCTTTCACCCCGTGAAGCACCTGACCACCGGGGAAGGCGGCATGGTCACGACCAATGACGCGCGACTGGCCGAGACCCTGCGGCGCTTCCGCAACCACGGCATCAGCAGCGAAGCGCGCCAGCGGCAACAAGCCGGGCAGTGGTTCTATGAGATGGTGCTGCTCGGATTCAACTACCGGCTGACGGATATCGCTTGCGCCCTGGGTCATTCGCAATTGCAGAGGCTCAGTGCGAATCTGGCGCGCCGTCGCGAAATTGCCGCGCAGTATACGCGCGCCTTCCGTGACTTGCCGGTCATCGTTCCGTCCGTGCGCGAAGAAGTCATCCCGGCCTGGCACCTCTATCCGATTCGCCTCAATCTAGAATCGCTCTCGGCAGGTCGAACGGAGATTTTTCAAGCATTGCGGGCAGAGAACATCGGCGTTAATGTCCATTACATCCCGGTCCATCAGCATCCTTATTACCGCGAGCGTTTCCCTTCCAACTCCGGCGATCGAAGCTATCCGGTGGCAGAAGACGCCTACGCGCGGCTCATCAGCCTGCCCATGTTCCATGCGATGACGGCCCAGGATGTGAATGATGTGATCCGCGCATTGCACAAGGTGCTGAGCAACTACACAAGGAAAGGCGAGCGCGCTGCGCTTGAGTCGAGGCGCTCCCATTCGTAGTATGTCCAAACCTTCAAACTGGTCCGAATATCGCGCTCTGATAGTCGGTTGCGGTTCCATCGGCCGCCGGCATGCAAGGAATCTTAAGTCTCTTGGGTTGGAGCTCCTTGCTTTTTGCGACACCAATCCCGACGCGCTGAAACAATGCACGGAAAACGTGAAGGGCGAGATCTTCTCCGACTACCGCGAAGCCCTGCAGAGTTTCAAGCCCGATCTGACGCTCATCTGCACTCCCCCGGTCTACCATGTGGAGGAAGCCCTGGCGGCATTGCGCGCCCGATCTCATGTTTTTATCGAGAAGCCTCTCTCGCACGAATCCACCGGCATTGAGCTGTTGATCGAGGAAGCGCGGCGGCGGGACCGCAACGCGCAGGTCGGCTACAACATGCGTTTTCATCCGGGCCTGAAAATTTTGAAGGAACTGATCGATTCGGGAAAAATCGGACGTGTGATGTGGCTGAACGTCGAGGCCGGACAGTACCTTCCCGATTGGCGCCCCTGGCAGAATTATCGCGAGAGTTACAGCGCGCGCCAGGAACTGGGGGGCGGCATCATCCTCGATGGTTCGCACGAGCTCGACTACATTTGCTGGCTGCTGGGACGTCCGACCGAAGTAAACTGCCGCGCCGAGCACCTGAGCAGTCTGGAAGTGGACGTGGAAGACTCGGCGTGGATTTATCTGACTTTCCCGGAGCGCCGCCGCGCCGAACTCCATCTGGATTTTGTGCAGCGAACATACGCGCGCACGTGCAAAGTGGTCGGTGAGAGCGGCACCGCGCTGTGGGACTTCAATTGGCAGGAAGTGCGCTGGTTTTCCACGGAGGATCCGGGATGGAAAAGCATCCCCTATCAATTTGAAGTCAATGATATGTATGTCACCGAGATGCGTCACTTTCTCGAATCTCTGGGAAGGGGAACGGGTCCGGTGGTGGACCTTGAACAGGGGCGGGACGTGATTCGGGTGGTCGAAGCCGCCAAGAGATCGTCGCAGGAGGGCCGGCGGCAGACTCTGAATTGGACGAGCCAGTCGGTCGCGGGCCCGGTGGTTGCGATTATTCAAGCCCGAATGGGGTCGAGCCGTCTGCCGGGAAAGAGCCTTGCCCCCATTGAGAATCGGCCAATGTTGTGGCACGTGATCCAACGTGTGAAGCGAGCCAGCTTGGTGGATCGCGTGGTCGTGGCGACTTCGACCAACCCAATCGATGATGCTATTGAGGCGATGTGCCGTGAGAATGGGGTGCCCTGTTACCGGGGCAGCGAGCACGATGTTCTTGATCGCTTTTATGTCGCCGCGCGCGCGGAAAAGGCTGGGCAGGTGGTGCGGATCACGGCCGATTGCCCCTTAATCGATCCCGAGGTGATTGACCGCGTCGTGCGCCGGTTTCAACGTGGCGATCTCGATTACGCTTCCAATGCCATGGTGCGCAGTTATCCCGATGGTCTGGACACGGAGGTTTTTTCCTTCTCCGCTCTGGAGCGGGCGTGGCACGAATCCACCAAGACTTCGGAGCGCGAGCACGTGACGCCATATCTGCGCTCGGAGAAATTTCGCACGGCAAATGTGGAATGCGATTCGACTTCTCTTTACCAGCATTATCGCTGGACGGTAGATGAAGCGGCCGACTTGGAATTCATCCGCGCCGTCTACCGCGCGCTGCGCGAAAAGGAGAGTTTTGGAATGAAGGATGTTCTGGAATTGATCGAAAAGAATCCGGGATTGGAAAAGATGAATTCGGAAATTGTTTCCAACCGCGGCTACTACAAGAGTCTTTTCGACGAGGCGCATGCGGCAGCGGCCCCGCGCCGGCCCATCGAAAAATCGAAGGCCTGGTTCGAGCGCGCGCATAAGGTGATTCCCGGGTGCTCGCAGACGTTCAGCAAAGGCGCGAACCAGCATGTCCGCGGGGTTGCGCCCATGTTCCTGGCCAAGGGCAAGGGCTGTCGCGTATGGGACGTAGATGGCAACCAATACATCGACTATATCCAGGGACTCTTGCCCAACATTCTTGGTTACGCGCACGAAGGGGTCAACGCTGCGGTTGCCGAGCAACTGGAACAGGGACACAGTTTCTCGCTTCCGCATCCGCTTGAGGTGGAATTGGCCGAGCGGTTGATCCGTCTTATTCCCTGCGCGGAAAAGGTTCGTTACGGTAAGAACGGGTCGGACGCAACTTCGGGTGCGGTACGTGCGGCCCGCGCATTTACCGGCCGCGAGCGCATTGCGTGTTGCGGTTACCACGGCTGGCAGGATTGGTACATCGGGAGTACGACGCGACACGCCGGTGTTCCCGGGGCCGTGCGCGCCCTGACCCATCCCTTTGTGTACAACGATTCAGGTTCCTTGCAGAAAGTACTAGATGAGCACCCGGGCGAGTTTGCCGCCGTCATCATGGAGCCAGTAAATTTCTGGCCGCCTGCGCCGGGATTCCTCGAAAACGTAAAAGACGTCGCTCACAAACACGGCGCCTTATTGATCTTCGATGAAATCTGCAGCGGTTTCCATTTTGGCCTGGGCGGAGCCCAAAAGAAATTCGGTGTTAGACCTGACCTGGCATGTTTCGGAAAGGCGATGGGGAATGGATTCCCAATCGCTTGCGTGGTGGGAAGAGCAGATATCATGAATGTCTTCGAGGACATCTTTTTCAGCTTCACCTTTGCCGGCGAAGTGGCATCGATGGCGGCCGCAATGGCAGTCCTCGACATCCTCGAAACCACCGACGCACTGGCGCGCATGCATGCCAATGGGCGTCTGCTGCAGGAAGGGTTGAATACGCTCGCGAAAGAGGCTGGAATAGAGAATCGCGTTAAGTGCATTGGCTATCCCTCATGGTCTCTGATCAAGTTTCTCGACGCAGACGGCAAGGATAGCTTCCTTGTGCGCAGCCTGTTCACCCAGGAATGCACCAAGCGCGGCGTCTTGCTGCTGGCATCGCACAATATGACGGCGGCCCACGATCCTCTGGCCATTGAGCAGACACTGAAAGTGTATGCAGAAGTCTGCAAGACGGTGGCGAAATGGCTGAGCGACTCGAATCCGGAACGGTTTTTGGAAGGCGAGATAATTCAGCCAGTGTTCAAAGTGCGCTGAAGTGGTCATCAACATGGAGGTCTTCTAATGCTCGACCGCTCCGAGGACGTAGATTTGCCTGACACAAGGGAAGGCGAGGTCTGGCGAGGCAAATTTGGCGACGAATACAGCGCGCGAAACCTGTTTGATCCGTCTGAGCTCGACAAGAATTACCAGGCCAAATACGGCGTTACCCGAACGAGCCTCAATCGCACATTTCTAGCGCAGGTTCCCAGATCGGCGTCGGTCCTCGAAGTTGGCTGCAATCTGGGGAACCAGTTGATTCTCCTCAGGCAAATGGGGTTCGAGAAGCTCAGCGGAATTGAAATTAACAAAAAGATCGTGGAGGAAGCTCAGTCCCGGGTCCCCTGGGCGAAAGTGATAGAGGGTTCCGCACTCAAGATTCCCTTTGACGACGCGAGTTTTGACCTGGTTTTCACCGCCGGACTTCTAATCCATATTGCTCCCCATGATCTGCCCCTTGCGATGAATGAGATTCACCGTTGCGCAAGAGGTTGGATTTGGGGATTTGAATATTACGCGCCCCGGATGACCGAGGTCCCGTATCGCGGTAACGCGGGACTTCTCTGGAAGGGTGACTACGCCCGCCTTTATACGGAGGGTTTTTCCGATCTCGCGCTGGTCATGGAGCAGAGGCTAAACTACGTGGATAATGACAACGCGGACTCGATGTTCCTCTTGCAGAAAAAGACGGACGCTACCGTCTCGCATGACCAAAGAACAAAGTCCGGAGAATAACGAGAGCGAATGAAACCGGGCATCCTTCTCGTTCGCGCAGATGCCACCATCATTTCTGGCACCGGACACGTGATGCGTTGCCTGGCACTCGCTCAGGCTTGGCAGCATAGCGGCGGGAAAGTGGTCTTTGCGATGCAAAGATCGACTCCCGCGGTGCTGGAGCGCCTGAAGAGTGAGGATATTCAAGTTGTGCATTTACAGGCCGACGACAATCTTCAGCCGGATGCCGCACAAGTTATCTCGCTGGCGCGCGAGCAGGCTGCTTCGTGGGTCGTAGTGGACGGCTACCAATTCGATTGGGAATATCAAGCAGCGCTGGCGTGCGATGGATTGAAGGTCCTGCTCGTGGACGACTTGGGCCGCGAAGGGCACTACATGGCGGACCTTGTGTTGAACCAAAACGCCCATGCCCAGGAACTATCCTATCGGGACCGGGAACACCACACGCGCTTGTTGCTAGGTCCCCGCTACGCGATGTTGAGGTCCCAGTTTGCATCCTGGGGAGGTTGGCTAAGAGCAATCCCCGCCGAGGGACGCCGGGTCCTGGTCACGATGGGTGGCAGTGATCCCGACAATTTCACTCTTACGGTTCTCGAGGCTCTGCAAGTCGTCGATGTGGAGGATCTGGAAGTGCAGGTGGCGGCCGGAGGAAGCAATCCCCATTTGCAGGCCCTGGAAAGCGCAGTCGGACAGGCTCGTCATCCAACGCGCCTCGTAACCAATGCAGAAAATATGCCAGAACTGATGGCGTGGGCGGATGTGGCGATATCGGCGGCGGGAACAACCTGCTGGGAGATGTGTTGTCTCGGGCTTCCATCTCTGACCGTGGATTTAGCGGCAAATCAGCTTCCAGTAGCTCAGCGTTTGGACCAGGTTGGGGTAACCCGTCACATTGGAAGCAGTCGCAATTGCCCAACCGAGAAAGTTGCGCGCGACCTGATGTGGCTCCTGACTGCTGAAGAGGTGAGGTGCCAAATGTCGCGCCGGGGAAGAGAGTTGGTGGACGGCAAGGGCGCCTCTCGGGTCTGCTCTGCGATGATGGACATCGCCATGATGGACCGTGGTGTCCGAGTGAGAAGGGCCAGGGAATCCGATTGCCGTCTGCTGTGGGAATGGGCGAATGAGCCAGGCGTACGCGCCTCGTCATTCTCTCAGCGGCAGATCGGCTGGGAAGAACACGTGCATTGGTTCCAGGCAAGACTGGCGGATACGAAATGCGTCATCCTGATCGGGGAAGATGCCCGGGGACGGCCCCTTGGTCAGATCCGGTTCGATCAGCAGGCCGGCGGAGTGGCCGACATTGACGTGAGCATCGCTCGCGGCTTCCGCCGTGCCGGATATGGTAGCGTGCTGATTGATTCCGCAATCCGGGAAGTGTTTGGCTCGACCGTGATCACGAAAGTAAATGCGTTTATACGTCCGGAGAATCTGGCTTCGGTGCGCGCGTTTGAAAAAGCGGGATTTTGGAGGGTGGGAGAGAGCGTCGTGAAAGGACATCGGGCATTGCACTTGTGCCGGGTAGCGGCGGTGCATGGCGAGACGACGGTATCAGAGGGAGCGAACGGGGGATGACCATCCAGGCAACACATACGACGGTTTATGATACGGCAAAGAAGCCGGCATTCGAGGCGCTGCTCCGCCGGCATTTTGCCGAACACGGAGAGTTCGTGAACGGAAAGCGGGTCATGATGGTGGAGATGCAGGATGCGCGGACCTGAGTCGGTTCTGGTCGTCGCCGCGCATCCGGATGACGAGGTGCTGGGTTGCGGTGGAACCATCGTCCGCCTTGCGAAAGAAGGTCATGCGGTCCGCATCGCGATTCTCGCGGAGGGAATGACGTCCCGCTACAAGCAGAGGGAACAGGCGGACCCCAGGCAACTCGAGCACTTGCACACAAAGGCACAACAGGCCGCCGACAAGCTGCAAGCCAAGGAGTTGGTTCTGTGCGGCCTGCCCGACAACCGTCTGGACACAGTTCCTCTTCTCGAAGTTGTGAAGATCGTGGAGGATCTGATCGAAAGATTCAAGCCACAGGTGATCTACACCCATCATCCGGGCGACCTCAATATCGATCACGGCGTAGTACACCGGGCGGTGCTGACGGCGACACGACCAACGGTGGGCCAATTTGTGCGCACGATCTATGCTTTTGAAGTTCCTTCTTCCACGGAATGGGCATTTCAGACGCTCGAGCCGGCTTTCCGGCCGAATGTTTTCGTGGATATCGGCGATACTCTTGAGGCTAAACTCTCGGCCATGGCCTGCTACGACACCGAGGCGAGAAAATTTCCACATCCGCGGTCGCTGGAGGCTTTGCGCGCAATTGCTATGCGCTGGGGCAGTGTCGCTGGATTTCAGGCGGCAGAGGCCTTCGAATTGATTCGATCGCTCAATCCCGAAACCGGTCGTGGATGATGGCTCCAATCAAAGTCGGCGCGCGCCTTGTCGGCCCTGGCGAACCGGTCTACTGTGTCGCCGAGCTCTCCGCCAACCATCACCAAAATTTTGAGCAGGCGGTCCGCATCATCCATGCTGCCAAGGATGCCGGCGCCGATGCAGTCAAGCTTCAGACCTACACAGCCGACACAATGACGGTACGGAGCGATAAAGAGTGTTTCACGATCGCGGGAGGCACACTTTGGGATGGCCGCACTCTCCACGACTTGTACCAGGAAGCATTTACGCCTTGGGAATGGCAACCGAAGCTTAAGCAGATTGCGGACGAACTGGGTATGCACCTGTTTTCAAGCGCCTTCGACGAAAGTGCCGTCGACTTTTTAGAACAGATGAGCGTTCCCGCACACAAAGTCGCGTCGTTTGAGCTGGTAGATATTGGTCTTATTCAAAAAATGGCTCGCACGGGCAAGCCGTTGATCATGTCAACCGGCATGGCCAGCGAGGCCGAGATCGCCGAAGCGGTTCGGGCAGCACAGGCAGCGGGTGCGACCCAAATTGCTTTGTTGAAGTGTACGAGCGCCTATCCGGCGCCGACGGAGGAAGCGAATCTGCTCACGATACCTGAGCTGGCACGTAGATTTGACTACCCGGTGGGACTCTCCGACCACACTATGGGGATTGCCGTTCCCGTTGCTGCGGTAGCGCTGGGGGCCTGCATCATCGAAAAGCATCTTTGCTTGAGCCGCGCCGACGGTGGTCCCGACAGCGCTTTTTCGCTCGAGCCTCAGGAATTCAAGGCGATGGTGGACGCGGTGCGTGCCGCCGAGAGGGCTCTCGGCGTAGTCCAATTCGGGGCCGGGACGCGCGAGGCCAACAGCCTCCGCTTCCGCCGTTCGTTGTTTGTTGTCGAGGACGTGAAGCGGGGCGATGTTTTTACGAAACAGAATGTGCGCTCGATTCGCCCGGCGAATGGCCTGCATCCCCGGCACCTGGGCGAAGTCCTGAACCAGCGTGCTGCCTGCGATATCGAGCGCGGAACGCCGCTCAGTTGGAATCTTATCGCGCGCTGACCGGTCGCGATTCTCATGCGAGTTTTGCTCTTACATCCCGAAGACGATTTCCGCGGCCCGTGGAAGGACCAGCGCTGGGATTGGGTCGTCGATCTCGGGCGCGCGCCCAAATCGTTTTACGACGAATGGAGCGCAACGCTTGGCTGCCCCGTCTCCAGTATTTACGACTTCGCCGTTGAAGTTGCAGATCTGCAAGATTGGCGGAGTCTGTTTGCAGTTGGAATGGGCGGGGTGGTTGATCGTTTTGGCCTCGACTGGTGGGATGTATTCAGCTTGATGTTACAGCCGGAGATGCAGGACGTCCGCCTGGCACTTCGTCTGGCTGCGAGACTAACTGGATGCCGCGCCCTGACCACCAGTCGCCCCTCCCTGCTGGCGAACGCCGTGCATTTGCGGTCGGGAATTCCTTTGCAGGTGCTTCAGTCGGGAGTTCGTCCGCGTTTGGCACATCGTGTCGCACGTTACAGAACTGCGCTGATGAATCTGAGTTTTCAGCAGTTACGCCAGGTAGTCTACGATAAGTATGATCCGCACTATCTCTGGCGGCGGAAGTTCGCGCGGTCAATCCCGCGGTCTTCGCAACCCATCGTCTTGCTCCCCAGCGCTTACTCGAACGTTACGAGAACGGCATTGAAGTATGCCAGCGTCTTGCCCGATCAGCAGTTTCTGCTGGTGTTGGCACGTGAGTCCGCAGCGGTGTCATCGCTCCCAGCCAATGTTCAGTCGGTGGCGCTGGCGGCCTTCGCCACTGAACCAGGCGACCAGGCCGAGCTTCGTGGACTCGAAAACAGATGGATTCAGCTTGAGCGCACGCTGGCGGAGCATCCTGAATTCAGCGTACAAGTTCAGCTCGGGATTGTGCATAAAGGGATGCGTTTCCTTAGATGGGGCCTATCCATTCGCAACGCGTGGAATCGTGTTTTTGAAAGCTACTCCGTCGTCGGATGTCTGAGCGCGGATGATGCGAATCCCTACACCCGCGTGCCCTTGATGCTCGCCGAACACCGAGGAAGTCCTGCGGTTGCTTGTCATCACGGAGCCCTGAATTGCAGCATGGCGTTCAAGGTCCCGCAGTGTTCCACTTATCTGGCTCAAGGTGAAATGGAGCGCGATTATGTGGAGCGCATCTGTGGTCTCGATCCTCGTAACGTTCGCATCGGCGCGCCGACCTCGCCTGCGGACGAATGTGCACTCCGGAGAAACGATGCTCCCTGGGTTGTGTTTTTCGCAGAGCCTTATGAAGCGGATCATTGGCGTGTGGAAGCGATCTATCGAGAAGTGTTGCCTCGGCTTTGTGCGGCGGCGCGGAGGTCGGGCAAGACGGTTATTTTGAAGCTGCATCCGTTCGAAACTGCAGGCCAGCGTCGAAGACTGGTGAAAGCAACTCTCGACAAGAACGACCAGAGAGTGGTGAGGATCGTCGCTTCACCGATGTCACGGGAAATTCTCCGGAACACGTGGTGTGCGGTGACAGTCGAGTCCACGGCCGCATTCGAGTGCGCGTCGGTGGGGATCCCCGCCTTTTTGTGCGGATGGTTGAGGCATGCCTATTCTGGCTACGCGCTTCAGTACGCTCGTTTCGGCGTTGGCCGAATCCTGGAGACGCCAGCCGATCTTTTGCGGATTCCAGAGATGATCGAGGAGGCGATGCCTGCTCCGGGCGTCGCAAGTCGACTCGTACAGGCAATCTCGCGGGATTTGCTTACGGAAGTGCTCTTGCAACCAGCGGCACATAATGCCTTTTCCGGTCATCGGATCGAGCCGGCCCAAACATAAGAGCGTTTTTTTGTATAGTACGATGTCAATTCGTCCCGCAAGCTATGGATCCCCACGCCTTTGTCGCTGAGGTTTATCGGAGGATGAGCCTGCGGCATCGTGCTGAGCGTCGTGCTCCATCCTGGGATGAAATCAGGTCCGATCCACAGGTAGTGCGGTCGGCGCGGGAGGTGGCGGATCTTCTGCCCAAAGACAAAAACACCGCGATTCTCGACATTGGTTTCGGCTCGGGCTGGTTTCTGGCCAGTTGTTTGCGGCTCGGTTATACCAACCTTTCGGGCGCTGATTTCGGTGTCCAGAACAAAGCTAACGTCCAGAGGTGGGCACCTGACTCAATTACCCTGTGGGAAATCGAGAAGGACATCGGTACGTTTCTTGCCGACAAGCCCGAAAGATATGACTTCATCCACATGTCCCATGTGATCGAACATATCCCCAAGTATTCCCTGTTGTGGGTGGTCGATGCGCTTTACCGAGCATTAAAGCCTGGGGGCATCCTGATGTTGCGCACTCCAAATATGGAAGGGCCTTGCGCAAACTCGTCCTTCTACGTGACTCTGGCCCACGAATATGGTTTTAGTAGTGGAAACCTGAACTCATTGCTGGATATTTGTGGCTTCGATGAAATCCGTTTTCTTGCGCCTTCCATCGGCGATTCCAGTCTCAGGCAGAAGCTGGGCCAACTCATTCGCTGGCCCTATCTCAGGGGATGGAAATTTCGGCATCGTCTTTTTGGAGTGAATGAACACGGGCGTTTTGAACCGGAGTTAGTGGTCACGGCTAGAAGGGGCGCGTGCCCGCCGTTTTGGGATCCCCAGTACAGGTAACATCACATGCTGGTTCTGTGCCGTTATCCGACCCCCGGGTTTGCGATAATCTCAGAGAGAGTCATGCGGTCACAAAACCGCACAGGCAGATCTTGAGCATGCCCGACACAGAACTTGAGGCGCCCCAGTCCCAGTCAGGGCCTGCCAACGAAGCTCAGTTTCGCAGCGCAATCGGCCAGATTTCGCGGCATTCCGCGGTCTTTTTCCTCGGAACATTGTTTACTGCCGCTGCGGGATACCTCTTTAAGATCTACGTCGCGCGGGTGCTAGGGGCGGGCGCCCTTGGAGTTTTTGCGCTCGGCATGACGCTGGTCGGCTTCTTTGGTCTTTTCAACGGATTGGGTCTTCCGCAAGCTGCCGTGCGCTTTGTCGCTGCCTATTCCGCGACGCAGCAATATCAGCGCCTGCACATGTTTTTTCGACATGCACTCGGCCTGTTGACGGTGGCCAACGTCACGCTCGCGGGCACGCTGGTTCTTGCAGGCCCCTGGCTCGCCCTCAGGCTATACCACACCCCCGAACTGGTTCACTACCTGCCATTGTTCGCGGGTTTGCTTGTTCTAGGTGGTTTTACGGGTTTCATGGGTCAAGTGCTGGGGGGATATAAAGACATTGCGCTGCGCACAGTTATCACGAACTTTATTGGCAGCCCGCTGAATATTGTTCTGGGGTTCGTCCTGCTGGCCGGTGGCATGGGCCTTCGCGGCTACGTGCTCGCCCAAGTCGCCAGTGGCGCGATCGTTCTCGTTCTCCTGATTGCGGCCGTCTGGAGGTTGACGCCAATTGCAGCACGCCGTTTTCCAAGCGAAACTCCGAAAGCCGAATCGGAAGTATTCTGGTTTTCGGCCGCTGTATTTGGTGTCAGCTCCCTGGAATTTCTGTTGGGGCAAGCTGACAAGATCATGCTGGGGATTTTCCTGGACGTCCGCCAGGTGGGCATTTACGCAGTCGCGGCGTCGCTGGTGACCTTCGTTCCGGTCGTGCTCCAGTCAGTAAATCAGGTCTTTTCTCCCACCGTCGCTGATCTGCACGCACGCGGCGAGCACGCGCTTTTGGGCCGGATATTCCAGACGTTGACGAAGTGGATTATTGGATCGACCCTGCCCCTGGCATTCGTGATGATCGTCTATTCGAAGCCCTTGATGCGATTGTTCGGCCCTGCGTTCGAGGCGGGATGGGTTGTGCTGATTCTCGGAACGCTCGGCCAGGTGATCAACGCCGGCGTAGGATCGGTGGGTTACCTTCTTATGATGTCGGGAAATCAAAGGCGTTTGATTCGAGTGCAAACGATAATGGCTGTCTTTATGGTCGCAACGACGATAGCCTTGGTGCGGCCGTTTGGAATGACCGGCGTGGCGGTTGCCGCCGCCCTGACCAACGCGCTCACCAACTACCTGTGTCTGAGGGAGGTCCGGGCGGCGCTGCAACTTTCACCCTATAACCGAACCTATTTTCGTCTGCTCATGCCCTGCATCGCGAGTATGTCGGTGATTCTGTGCTTTCGCTTGCTCGTTACTGCCATTCGCCCGGAGTGGCTCTCAATTGCAGCAGCACTGGCGGTTGCGTACGTAACATTTTGCGGATTATCGTTGATTGTTGGGCTCGATGACGATGATCGGATGATCGTAACCGCGATTCAACGGCGGCTTCTGGGAGCCGTGGGAAGGGCTCCATCTCTTTCGCAATGACAATGACAGCGCCGGCGCGCCGACAGATCAGCTTGCCCGAAGAACTCTGCACAGCCGCGGAGCAGCGATTCGCCAGGCGCTTCGACAGTGTGGAATCTCTGCTCGAATTCGTGCTGCGAGAGCTGGCTCGAAACGACGCCGAGTCCCTTGATCAGGCAGAGCAGGCGATTCTGGAACAGCGCCTTCGGGACTTGGGGTATATCTAGCCTTCCTCCTCATGCCCCCGCAACCGACATTGAATGAGGCTCTTCACGATAGCCGCCGTTGCTTGTATCCGTCGTTGAGAGATCCGAATTGGTGGGCCCGCAAATGACTCGTCTACGACGCGTGTGGGAGCGCGTAGCAAACCAGCAAACGAAGCAAGGCCTCCGCTTCGATCGTCCGTTGGTTCTTTTCCAGAGCGACGACTGGGGACGCGTGGGGGTACGCGACCGCCAAGGGTGGGACGAGTTGCAGGCAGCGGGTGTACACCTCGGTGAGGCGCCCTATGACTTCTATGGTCTCGAAACCGCGGAGGATGTACAGGCTCTCCGCGAGGTGCTCGAAAAACACCGCGATTCGGTGGGCAGGAACCCATCGATGGTGATGAACTTCATCATGGCCAACCTTGACTTCGAGCGCTGCCTCGCATCACGCGGAAAAGAATTGTCCCTCGTTCCGCTCACCGACGGTTTACCCTCGCAGTGGCAGCGTCCTCATTTGTTCGAGGCATACCGGTTAGGCATTGAAAACGGAGTCTTCTTTCCGGCATTGCACGGCCTTACACATTTTTGCGCGAAAGCTGTGTTGCGAGAGTTCGAGAGGAGGGGAGAGCGCTCCGAATTGATGAGTAAGATGTGGAGCGCTCAGACCCCCTACATCTATTGGCGAATGCCGTGGATCGGATACGAATACTGGGATCGCGAGTTGGAGCCTGAACGCCGTTTTCTAACCCTCGACGATCAGCGGTCGGCAATTCAACGAGCCGCGCAGATCTATCAGGCCTTGTTCGCTTCGCCTCCCTTCAGCGCTTGTGCGCCCGGATACCGGGCGAATGACGATACCCGGACAGCATGGTTCGAGGGCGGCATTCGCGTAACCCAAAACGGTCCGGGAGAACGCAAACGACCCTATCTCGATCACCATGGGATGCTGCACACCTTCCGCACGGTTGAAATGGAGCCTGCGACCGCCAACTGTGATTTGGGAGACCTCGCAAGTCACGTGGAAGAGTGTTTTCGTAGCGGCTTGCCCGCTATCATTTCCATCCATTCCATCAATTTTCATTCGACCCTTCGAGACTTCCGCACGCCAACCCTGGCCTTGCTGGACGAGTTTCTGAAGAGGCTCGAAGAACGGTGGCCGAATCTGCTCTACCTGCACGATGCTGATCTGTTCCACATCGCATCGGAAGGTTTCTACCTCGCACAGGGTAAGAGGATCGACGTCAGTGTAGCCACCGTGGAAGCGAAAAACTGAACGTGAGCGAGAAACGAAAATCGCTGGTTTTGATCACCGTGGATTGTCTGCGGAGTGATCATTGCGGTTTCTACGGATACTCTCGCCCCACCACTCCCTTTTTGGATACGTTGGCGGCGGAGTCATTCGTTGTGCCGGCAGCCGTAATCGCCGGCGCTCCGACCTATTTTTCCTTTCCCGCAATTCTTGCCTCCCGCATGCCCCTGGCACTTGGCAGAGATGTCGTCGGCTTAGCGCCCGGCGAAAATACGGTGGCGACGGCGCTGCGCGAGGCCGGTTACGCGACGGCTGCGTTCTCGGCGGCGAATCCCTACCTTTCTCCGCGCTTCGGCTACGACCAGGGGTTTGATGTGTTCCAGGATTTCCTCGACTTCGATGTGCCCGCGATTCAGTCCGCCGACGAGGGGCAGCACTCAGAGGCTTTGAGCAATCGCGGCAGACTCAACCAATCACTGAAGCGTGCGGCGCGAGCAGTCGGATTGGGCTGTCTTTACGATGACCTCTACTTTCAATACTGCGCTCGCATCGCCGCGCCCGCGGTTGACAGTATGGATGCTCTGCGGAGATTCCCCTCGGCGGAGGTTATGGTCGATCGCGCGATTTCGTGGTTGCCTTCGGCCATCCCGCGCCCCTTCTTCCTATGGCTTCATCTCATGGATCCGCACTCGCCCTACTACCCTTCACCAGCGGCGTTTCGGGAACTTGCCGGGCGGGACGCATCCGCGAGCGGCGCTCGCTATTTGAATGAATTCTGGAACCGGTCCGATCTTACGCCATCGCGCCTGCGATCCAAGAAGGAGTCTGTGGTCGAGTTGTATGACGCTGGCATTCGCTCGATGGACGATCAGGTCGCGAGGCTCGTTGCCCAACTGAAGCAATCCAATCTTTGGGACAATTGCACCTTCGTTCTTACGGCGGACCATGGAGAGGAATTCCTTGATCACGGGTGCCGCTATCACGCGCCTGTAAGTTTGCGCGAAGAAATCGCTCGCGTGCCGCTGATGATCCATGTCCCTTCAGCCGCGAAGAAGCAAGTGCCAGAGACCCCGTTCAGCCATCTACACCTCGCCCCAACACTTCTTGACATTCTCGATGTGCCCGCGGTGGCAACGTTCCGCGGAACGAGCTTGTGGCGCCACCTTCAGCAAGGAACGCCATGGGACGATCCGGCGATCGCGGAGTGCGTCTATGGATGCACCAACCCTTTTCGCGCTCAAAACCGAATAGGGGCAAGGCTGCTGAGTGTTCGTACTGCGCGGCACAAGCTGGTCATGCGAGTTGAAACAGGTGGGATTGAAGAGATGTACGATCTGGAAGGCGATCCGGGAGAAGAAAAACCTCTTTCGGCTGGCAGCCACAAAGAGGTTCGGAAGTACTTGTTGCAGGCCGCCTATGAGCACATTCAGAGAACATCTAGCGGTAGGGATGTAACCGCGTGCCTGAAAGCGCGTCTCCGCGACCTTCGGGTAGAATTAGAGTCAAGTTCTCGCTAAGTGTTCTTGCAGTCGCCGGATTTCCGTTCAGTTCATGATCACAGTCTTCACACCCTCGTTCGCCGACGAGAACAATACGAATGCTCAAAATCTGACAGTGAAAGAGGTGGTTGCGCGAATGGATCCAACTCGTTTTCGAGTGGTTCTGCTCGGCTCGAGTGCGACCGATCCTAGGATCGCTGCGCGCCCGAATACTCAAATCCTGGCATGGGGGAAGCGCGGAAACACCGCCCGCATTTTATGGCACCTGTTACGTCATACTCCGGACGTCTATTTCTTCCCGCGAGAAGGCCCGTTAGATGCTGCGTTTCTGGCTGTCCGCCGGAGGCTGTCTCTGAAGACGGCCCTGGTGACCTACGTGATCTCAGGCGGACTCGAAAACGACAAGCGCCCGGTACTCTTTCGAGCGATTCGTGAGTGCGATGTGGCTGCCGGAAACAGCCGGCGCATGACCCAGACTGCAGAAAGGCTCGGCGGCAAAGACCTGCAGACTGTGTATGACGGCATAGACCGGCACCATTATTATCCGGGCCCCAACACAGGGACTAGCCAAGCCAAGAGAGTTCTGTTCGCGGGCTCTTTTCGACGGTATAAGCGGGCGGACTTGGTCGTGCAGGCGGCCGCCAGGTTTCCGCAATGGGAGTTTCGCCTTGCGGGAACCGGTGAAGAAGAAAATGCTTGCCGCAAGCTGGCACAGGATCGCACCTGCAAGAACGTTGAGTTTCTGGGGCACTTAAACGCGTCACAACTGGGCGAGGAGATGCGGGAAGCGCAATTATTTTTCTTCCCGAGTGAGATCGAAGGACATCCGCAAGTATTAGGACAGGCGGCCGCATGTGGGCTGCCCTGTATTGCCCGGAGTTCCTACGATCCCGACTATGTGGTTGACGGTATCACCGGCTTGCTCGCCGATTCTGACGATCAGTTGACGGCGGCACTCGAGCAGTTGATGAGTGATTTCGAGCTGCGCAGCCGGATGTCCGCGGCTGCCATCAAGCACGCCGCCAAATTCGAATGGGATGCCGTGACCGAACAGTGGCAGCAGATTATGGAACGTGCGATTGTGAATCGGAGAGATCGAGCAAGAGGTAGTTCGTGAGTGGAAGTGGTTTTGTAAACCAGTCATCGTTTGATCCTCGCGGCCCGAGGCAGGGGAAGGACGCCAGACGTTTGTGCTAAAGTTTGCGCAGGGCTTGATTTATCCGATTTCTAACCTTTGGAACGAAGAGTCTAACCGAGGCCAGCGAACTCGAAGACTGTGTACTTTTGTGGCCTGGCAGTTGTGGAAGCGGATCGTTCGCAAGCCAATCACTATTTCACTTTTCAACGGCAAACAGTTTACCGCATACCCAGACTGCCCTGTGTCTTCTGGAGTGCTGTACACGCGCATCCCCAATAGCAGGAACATTCTCTTCCTCAGAAAGCATGTGTCGGGTGGGACACTCATCGATGTCGGAGCCAATGTTGGTTCCGTAAGCCTTTTGCTTGCCGACACGATAGAAAATGCGATTCTATTTGAGCCGAACCCGGTAGCAGCCGCACGTGCCCGGGAAAATCTCGATCGGAATCATCTTGGTTTCGAGGTTTACGAGTTCGCTCTCTCCGACACCGATGGAGAGGTCCATTTCGAGTGCCATGAAGCGGTCGACGTGGGAGCGCACGTTGTTGTCAATACTCCAGTGAATCAGATTGCGGGCCAAATGGTCCAACGCATCACCTTCGATGAATTTCTTCGCCAGCATGGCGACCCGGACTTTCCGGTTTCCCTCGTGAAGATCGATGTGGAGGGTCATGAGAACTCCGTTCTTCGCGGGATGCGGCAGTTCCTTGCCGAGAAAAGGCCACCGCTGGTCATGTTTGAATATCTGGAACGGACGAACCTCGAGCACACGCTCAGTATCTTCGCGGGAGTGGGATATCAGGTTTTTGAACTGGGGAACAATGGCCCGGTTGCCGTCACGGGTCGAGTCGAACCGCTGCAGGACTTATTCGCATGTCCTTTGGAGCGCATGTCTTCGATTGGAGTAGCCCGGGCAACGTCATGACCCGAAAGACCGTGATCATTACGGAAATCATCGCGCCGTACCGCATCCCTGTTTTCAACGCGCTCGCCCGTCGCGCCGAGGTGGATTTGCACGCCATTTTTCTGGCAGAGACTGACAAGGCGCTTCGCCAGTGGCGCATCTACACAGATGAGATCCGTTTTTCATACGAGGTCTTGTCTTCCTGGCGATGGCGCGCGGGGCCCTACCGTGTCCTCCTGAATCGCGGGTTGCGGTCTGCGTTGCAATCGGCGAATCCGCAGACCATTCTTTGCGGCGGCTACAACTATCCCGCGTCTTGGGAATCGCTCTGGTGGGCTCGCCGGCACAATGTGCGTTTTGCGCTGTGGACAGAGAGTAACCAGCGAGACAAAAGGTCTGGAAGGGTTGCCGTGGAATGGCTGAAGCGGTATTTTGTGCGCTCTTGCAATGCGTTTGTTGTGCCGGGAAGGTCCTCGTTTGCCTACCTCCAAACTTTCGGTGTCAGCGACCAGGTTATCTTCACTGCGCCCAACGCGGTCGACAACACCTTCTTTACGACCCAGGCAGAGAAAGCAAAGCGCAACCCTGCGGCGTATCGGGAGCGATTCCGGCTTCCCCGGCGGTTTATCCTTTTCGTCGGAAGGTTGGTGCCCGAAAAAGGTGTGTTTGATCTACTCGAAGCTTATGCCAAACTAGGCAGCAGCCTGCGATCGGAGGTGGGCCTGGTGTTCGCAGGAGACGGTGAGTCAAGAGAGGAATTGGCACAACAGTCGAAGCGCATCAGTCCGGGGGTTGTTTGCTTTCCGGGATTTGCACAGCGCGAAGATTTGGCGGGTCTCTATGCGACTGCGGAAGCACTGGTTCTGCCGACGCACAGCGACCCCTGGGGTTTGGTGGTGAATGAAGCGATGGCGTGCGGACTCCCGATTATCGTAAGCAGCGTTGCCGGTTGTTCGGCCGACTTGGTCGAGGATGGATGGAATGGTTACATCGTGCCTCCACGAGATTCGGAGAAACTTAGCGTTGCAATCAATTCTTTGCTCCAGCAACCTGAGCTTCGGGAACGGATGACTGCACGGAGCTTGGAGCGGATTCGAAATTACTCTCCCGAAGCGTGCGCTGAGGGACTGGCCGCGGCCGCCGTCGGTACGGGTCTCCAATGAATTCCTTGAAACCACTGCAGTGGGCTGGCATCGTGCTGGGCTTGAGCCTGGCACTGTATCTTCTTTACTTCCATCTACAATTCTTCGGCAGCGTTTCTTTCCTGGGCGGGATATTGCTGCTGGAGCTGATCATCGCTGCCCTCTGGAAATATCGGGAGCGTTTTTTTGTTCTGCTGATCATCAGCTTTCTTTGGGCCGGCATGAACGTTCCCCTGCAAAGCGCCGGGACAGCTGGTCGCTGGGTAGTCCTGTCTGCGGGCGCAGTCGTTGGTTTCATTATCTGGACAAAGACACCGGACACCCATTTCCGATCGATCCACCTGATCGCTTTCTTTTGTGTCTGCGCCGCCCTTGTGTCCGCCACCGTTTCTTCGTTTATCGAGATGGCCTCCCTCAAGGCTCTGAGCCTGTGCATTCTTTTTCTTTATTGTGCTGCGGGTGCTCGCGTGGCTGTTCTCGGCCGGGAAGGCCGTTTTTTCGGCGGTGTGCTCCTGGGATGTGAGATTGCAGTCTACGGTACGGCGGTAAGTTCTCTCGCTCTGAGTCGGAGTATCTGGGGTAATCCAAATTCTCTTGGCGCGGCAATGGGCTGCGCATTTCCCATCCTGTTGTGGGGATGGTTAACCAGCGATGCAGGTCTGGTGAAGGGCCGCAGGCTGGTCGCCCTGCTTCTTTGTGTGTACCTTGTTCATTTCAGCATGGCGCGTGCCGCAATGCTTTCGATGATGGTGGTCGCCGTTGTCTTTTGTATTTGCCTGCACCAATACAAATTGCTCGTGAAGATCGCGGCACTCGTTCTCGTCGTGATAGCGGTCAGTGGGATGCTGGCGCCAGATGCCTTAAACCAGCAGCTTAGGGATCTGAAGGATGCCTTCCTCTACAAGGGACATAAGGATGAAGGCTTGCTGGGTTCGCGCCGGTCGCCCTGGGAAAAGTCGATCGCGTCGATCAAAGAACATCCCTTGTTTGGCACGGGCTACGGCACCAGTCCAACGGGCGAGCATCCGGGAATGGGTCCCGGCAAATTTTCTTCAAGCGCCGAGGAGGAGCGTGAGCACGGCAGCAGCTACATCACCATCGCAGAGTGGGTGGGATTGTTGGGTGTGATGCCCTTTGTGGCACTCCTGTTCGTCACGGTGTCGAACGTATGGAAAGTCTGCGCCTGGATGAGCCGAACGGCTGATCCAACCCACTACTCCATTCCGATGGCCATGGTGGTGTTGGGCGGTCTGACCCATGCTGCGTTCGAAGATTCGCTTTTTGCCGTGGGCTCCTATCTCTCTTTATGGTTTTGGGTCTTTGCATTTGTGCTTGCGGATACGGTTCCTGACCCAGTTGAGGTTCCAGCTGTAGACGCTTTTCCCCGTGCCTCCCGGCCATTGCCATCCGGTTTCGGAGCGGTTGTGTCCGACCGATGATCAGATTGTTTATCAATGGCCTTGCCGCGAGTGCCGGTGGAGGCCTCACCTATCTGCGCAATGTAATCCCCCAGTTGTCGCGGAGAGCAGATGCCCACACTACCGTGATCTTGAACCCGGCAATTCGCCGCGAGTTCACGGAAATGCCCAACATTTCCTTTGTCGAAAGTTCGGAAAGCTCCGGGGCATTCCGGCGCTTCGTCCATGAGCAAAGCGGGTTGCCGAAATTGATCCGGTGCAGCGGGGCGCAGGTTCTGATTTCCGCGGGCAATTTCGCACTTTGGAACTCGCCTGTACCACAGATATTGCTGTCCCGCAATTCGCTGTATACGTCGAGCGATTTCCTGCGCGATGTCCGCGCCCGCGGAGACTACACGATATGGGCGGACACGTTGGTCAAGGGCTGGTTGGCGCGTCGATCCATAGCCCGCGCCGACATGACTGTTGCCCCCAGCGAGTCGTTTGCCACGGAACTCAGCGCATGGAGTCACAGGAAAGTTCTTTCGCTGCACCACGGATTCGACCCCGAAGTTTTTACCAGCGACGCAACTCCGTTACCGGCGGCAGCGCAAGCCCAGCTCGCCCAAGCGACAGACGCGTTCCGGCTGCTTTTTGTCAGCCACTACAATTACTACCGCAATTTCGAAACTCTATTTCGGGCGCTGCCGATTCTCCGCGAACGCCTTAACGGAAAGAAGCTGAAGCTGTTTCTCACCTGCCGCTTGAGCTCGAATGAGAATCCCGGATTCTATCGAGCCGAATCTGCTTCATGCTTGGTGAACAGTCTCCTTGGCAATGAGAATGACAGCGTCGTGGAACTTGGAACCGTTCCCTATCGTTCTCTGCATCATCTCTATCGCGCCTGCCACATTTATGTAACCCCGGCTTACGCGGAATCCTTCGCTCATCCGCTCATCGAGGCGATGTCGAGTGGGTTGCCGGTGGCCGCGTCGGACTTGCCGGTGCATCGCGAAATCTGCGGAGATGCAGGAGTTTATTTTCCTCGCTTCTCTCCCGAGGCATTGGCAGAGCAAGTACTGAAGGTTCAGGAGTCGCCCCAGTTAGCGGCAAAGTTATCGAGCAACGGTCTGCGCCGTGCTCACGACTTCAGCTGGAACAAGCACGTGGCATGCCTCGTTGATCTGGCCCAGAAATTGGTAGACTCTCCGGGGGGACAAGACTGATGTCCTCCTCCGCGGGCCCGTCTTCAACCCTGCATGTTCTGACTCTGACTCCATTTTTCCCATCAGACAAGAATGAAGTGAGTGGTTGCTTTGTTGCGGAACCAATTGGGCAGTGCGAGCAATTCGGCGTCGACAGTACCGTGATTGCAACCTCCCCGGTTCACTATCCTCGAAAGCACTCGATTTCATCCGCTCCGGCAGAGTGGGTGCGATACCCGCAACTCCCCGGAACTTTCGGGCTTTCGAGCGCCGGGAAACTGCTCTGTGCACGTCTTCTGGAACGAGTGCGGAAGCTGCACCACGTAAGGCCAATTGATGTGATCCACGCTCATGCGGCCCTGCCTTGCGGCCACGCGGCAGCGTTGCTCTCCCGGCACTTGAAGATTCCGTTCGTCGTCACGGCGCATGGGTTGGACGTATTTAACACGTGCGCTAGTCGTGGAATTGCGGTCGCCTGGCGGCGCAAGGTATCGGTGGACGTCTATTCAGCGGCGCAAAGCGTAATCTGCATCAGTCGCAAAGTGCAAGAGATGCTCAAAGCCGGAACGCCGGCTGGCACGCGCAGCACCATCGTGCACAACGGCGTGAATCCTAATCTTTTTTCGCCGGGTCCGGAAGAATCCACGCAATGCGGTCCAGAGATCCTGGTCGTCGGCTCCCTGTTAGAAAGCAAAGGCCACGGGCTTGTTTTGAGGGCGATCAGCAAACTCCTGCCTACCTTCCCCCAGCTTCAATGCCGCATTATCGGGGAAGGAAGGGATCGCACTCAATTTGAAGCTCTGGTGCGTGAGTTGGGGATAGGGCCGCATGTCCAGTTTGGCGCCCGCCTGAGCCGGCCAGAAGTAGCCGACGCCATGCGGCGCTGCTCGGTGTTTGTGTTGCCAAGCCGGAATGAGGGTTTGGGATGTGTGTACCTCGAAGCGATGGCTTGCGGCAAGCCGGTCATTGGATGCCGCGGGCAGGGAATTGATGAAGTGATTGAACAGGGCAGGAATGGCTGGCTGATCCCGGCCGATGGACTCGAAGACCTTGTGCAGGGACTTTTCGCCTTACTCGAGTCGCCCGCACGGCGTGCACACCTCGGGACCGCAGCCCGCCAGACGATCCTCGAAAGATTCACGCTCTCGCATCAGGCGCAACAACTGATCCAGGTTTACCGCCAAGCCATTGCTTGAGTCCTCTGCCTCCCGTTAGATGGCTCAAGCAGCTGCTTTATAATAGCGATCACCGTTACCGGAGGGTGGGTTGCTTCATCAGCGTTATAAGGACCTCGTATTTTGGAGTATAGGTAAGGCAACGGTTCCCAATTATTTCTTCCGTCGATATCTGGTCAAAGCACGTCCCGCGAACGCCTGCCACCTGCACCTCGGTTCCGGCACAAAGTACCTTCCCGGTTTTTTGAATATCGACGGCAACCCGTTCAACAAGCTAGATCTCTGGCTGGATGTAAGAAACGGACTTCCGTTTCCTTCCGACTCCGTCGACTCAATTTATTCCACGCATATGTTCGAACACTTCTATTCCGACGAGTTGACTTTGTTGCTCCGGGAATGTTTTCGCGTCCTAAAACCCGATGGCGGGGTACGCTTGATCGTCCCCAATCTGGAGAGCGCCATCCAAGCCTACAACCAGAATCAGACGCACTGGTTCGAAGACGCGTTCCCTCATCATTTCGATTCTCTCGGCGGCAGGTTCTCCAACTTCGTTTTCTGCGATGGACAGCACCGCACAGCATTTGACTTCGCCTATCTCGACGAGGTGCTCCGAAAAACCGGCTTCCGGGAAGTTGAGAAATCCGGAGAAGGGAAGAGCCGTTTGTACCAAAGTATGGTTCCCGCCTACGAGCCTGCGACTGATTTACCCCGATCTTTATATGTCGAGGCGTTCAAATAGCATGAGTGCTCCGTCCGGGCTCGCGAACAGCGCGGCTCCGCAAATGGTATAGTTCTTAATCCCGATCGTGCAAAATATCAGTCAACCCAGGCGTTTTGCTATTTTCCAGGCTTCGTCACTCATCTTCCTATTCCTCCTTGTCCCTCTGGTGTTATCCAACAATCCCGAAGGCTCGGCTCTGGGCATTGTCGTTTTTGTAGTCATCTTCTTCTTCCCCGGCTACCTTCTGTTGACCCTCCTGGGCAAACTCCCGGCTGGCATGCAGATCCTGTTGAGCCCGATCTTCGGCATCTTGACAATGACCACCGCCTACGATCTTTGTGCGCGTGCCTCGAGAGCCTCTTTTTTCCCGTATCTGGTGGTCGCGCTTTCGGCCGCAGGAATAATTCTTTTCGTGCGGCAACTCAGAATCGCACCGTTATCGTGTAACCAGGGCCACGAAGCCGTTATCGCCGGGAGTGCCGTGGCGCTCTGCGTTGCTCCCATCCTTTGGAGAAGCGGCCGGTTCTCCGGTAGTGAGTTCGTGTTCTACGGACCCGCGGGGCAGGATCCGCTGTTTCATGTGACCCTGCTGCAGCGGCTCTTGCATCACGTGCCGCCCGACAACTTCATGGTCTCGGGCCTGAGGCCCACCGTTTATCACTATTTCGGCGACCTCGCGCAGGCGCTCATCCTGCGCGCCCAAAATACTTTGCACCTCGGTGCCACCGATCTGTTCGATCTGTATTACAGGTGTTATCCCCTTTTTGTTTATTTCCTGATCGGCGCCCTGGCCTATCGCGCGGGCCGGCAACTGTTGGGGACGGCGCGAGGCGGCATTCTGAGCGTTCTGCTGCTTCTCGGGGCAGGCGGCCTGGGCTGGTTCTTCGGCGCTCTCCAGACGGCCGTCCATGCCTCGCATTTTGCAGCGATGCGGGCGGCGCTGTTTTCTGCCTGGTCGTCTTGGGATGGCCTTCCTTCAATTCTGCCGCTCGTTCATCGCCCTGCCCATTACCATAGCCTCCTGATCTGTCTCGCGGCGATCAATGTCCTGCTGCGGCCGGAACGCTCCCGCCGCGATTGGATTCTTGCCGGATTGCTCATGGGACTCATGGCAGGATTTAACTTCACACTGGCGGCGACCTTCGGCGTTGCCACCACGCTCGCGGCCCTCGTATTGCTTTGGGAACACCGAAGAAACGAAGCGTGCGACCTTGGCTGGTTCGCTCTCTTGATATTCGTCGGCAGCCTGCCTGTGACTGCAGCGATGTTGCTGTCGGGATTTCACAGCGTGGCGCCCGGCTTCCCTTTTCGGGGGCCGAACCTGGAATTCCCGGCCGAGCTATGGGGCGCTCTGCTCGGGCGGATGATTCCCCCAGCATTCATCCCATGGGTTGCTCTGATCCTATTTCCGATTGTCGGCTATGGGGTGAAGCTATTCGGGGCCAGCGCCATGGCGCGCTTCGATCTGGGCGAAGATCGTCATCGCGGCATGGCCATGGTGTTTGCGATCGTCTTTGTCTTTTCGTTCGTGATCGGCACGTTCTTCCCGTTTCAAGGGATAGGAATAGTCGTCGCTTTTTTCCAGCCGACGCTCTGGATTCTTGGTCTCTTCTCGCTTCACCCAATCCACGCATGGCTGGAACGCAACCGGGGGAACTGGCGTCCCATCGCTCTATGGGGAATGCTCGGACTGACCTGGGTACAGGCGTTGGGGGCGTTCAATTTCTCATGCAAAGTTGCCTTCGGCCGGGATACGGCGCGTGCGTTTCAGGATATTCGTTTAGAAGCTGCGCCCGATGATGTCGTGGCCTATATACCGAGCGACCTTACCGCAACCGCGATCTGGGGTCCCCCGCAACAGTCCACGAATTTTTCGATTATGGCTATGACTGGTCTCGACGGCTATTTCTCGTCCGAGGAATATTCCAAGTTCCACGCTGTTCCAGGCCTTAGCGGTCGCAATCCAGCAGACGTGTTCGCACAAGCCGGACGCTTGTATGAACAGAGACGCGACGCCGTTGGGTCCTTTCTAATGGGCGACATCCCGGATGCCGCCTCCGCGCGCCTTGCCGCGGACCATGTTCGCTGGATTGTGGTTAGTGGGGATGCAATACAGAAGATTTCGTCGTCCATGACACCCTGGCGGCGGACTCGGGATATCGTTGTGTACAGGATCTATCCGTAGGGAACCATCATGAACGCAATTTCCAGATCGCGCACGGTCGTAGTATGCATAGGCGCGGCCGTCCTCGCGACTCTTTCGTGTCTGCTGTACGTGCCAGTCACGATTCACTGTTTTCAATTCGAGAGCGATTACACGAGACACCTCGCGTTTGCGGAGCAGATGTATCGCACCCACCAACTTGTTGCGCCACATGCCCTTTTTCATTTCTTGACCATTGGAGTGGTTGAGGTGGCAGGCACCAGTTTCCAGTCCGCCGCATTAATAGTGCTTGGAGTGTCTTACGGGCTCACAGGATTGGTCTTATACCGCGAAACGGCAAGAGTGCTCATACCCGACCAGTCTTCAAGACAGGCTTTGTGGTGGGGAGCCATGGCCGCGCTGGTATTGGGGCTTGTTGTGTTGTTTATGCAGCCGATTCTAAGGCCCAATCAGTCCCATAGCTATCAAATCGGCTATTTGTGGGCTGAGCCGTACTGGAGTCCAACGTATACGCTTATGAAGCCGTTTGCCTTGGCCTCAGCCGTCAGCACTCTCGCGTTTCTTACATCCGCCAATACATCCCGGTTCGCTGTAATGACAGCAGCGATTGCGACTGCCGCGGGAGCGTTAGCCAAGCCAAGCTTTGTAATCTGCTTAATGCCTGCCGTTGTCATTCTTGGAGCACTGCGGTCAAAAGACCATGAGCCGGTTGACTGGAAAGCGATCACGCTGGGAATCCTGGCGCCGGGCGCGGCCATCTTGCTGCTGCAGTACTACCTTTCCTACAGTGGGCTTGGTCCTGAAGGGATGTACCGAAACGCAATCGTGTTCGCTCCGCTCAGGTCTTTCAGGGACCACCAGGTGACCTATTTGCCCGCGAAGCTCGCGCTTTCCGTGGCATTCCCGGCGGCAGTTTATTTGCTTTATTGGAAGTGTGCCCGGCGAGATTTGCGACTGAATTTCGCCCTTCTGCTGTTTGCATTTGGCACGGGCTACGGCCTTTTCTTAGCCGAAGCGCGGAACTCGAGCCATGGGAATCTTATTTGGGGCGCCTACATCACGCTTTTCATCTTCTACCTGTACTCGGCGACATTCCTTGTCCGCCAGTTGAAGACAGCGTCATGGAAAGGCACGCAGAAAGTTCGCCATATCGTGGCGATTGCGCTGCTGCTGGCCCACGTAGGCAATGGGATCCTTGCCCACGTTGCAACTCTGCACCAACAGTCCGGCTAATTTGGCGAGGAACGCGCTATCGGATCTTCAGAAAAGAAAAAAGAGAAGAGGCGAAACCGACCGAGTAATCCTTGCCAACCTTGCCCGCGATCGGCAACGCAAGTGTGGTAATTTGATGGAATGTCTGGGACACTCTCGCAATTCGAGGTGCTGCCGTGACCGCCGGGGGCTTTCTGCTGTTACTGCTTACTGCACTGTGTATGGCAGTAGCAAACCTCTTGATGAAGAATGGCATTGCCACGGCTGGAGGTTTTGCGCCGTCATTAGCCGGCCTGCTGCGGTTAGGCCAACAACCGATGTTTGTGGGTGGATTTTTGCTTTGCGGCATCGCCGCTCTTATGTGGTTCCAGATTCTGGCGACACAGAAGCTCTCGACCTGCTATCCGCTCTTCGTGGGTCTTACCTATTCATTGATCACGGTCGCGGCGTTCTACTTCTTGCACGAGAGAATTTCGCTGCAAAAGCTGGCGGGGCTGGCGGCGATCGTTGCCGGAATAACGGCGGTAGCGCGTGGGTGAGTGCCGATGAAAGGATCACTGGCCATTCCTGATAGTCCCGGCGTCCTGTCTTCGCGGAATTCCGGCCTCTCGGTCGTCATTCCGGTTTATCGCAGCGAGGCAATCCTTCCCGAGTTGGTTCGCCGCTTGGAATCCGTGCTCGCCGCCTCTGCAGAGCGCTTTGAACTCGTCCTCGTCAACGATTGCAGTCCCGACCGCAGTTGGGACGTCATCTCCGACCTGGCAGGGCGATATCCCTGGATTCGTCCCATCAACCTCATGCGCAATTACGGCCAGCACAATGCCTTGCTATGCGGCATTCGGGCAGTCCGCCACGACGTCATTGTCACAATGGATGACGATCTGCAGCATCCCCCGGAGGAAATCCCGAAACTGCTGGCAAAGCTTGCGGACGGTTATGACGTTGTCTATGGCACGCCAGAGCGGGAGCAACACGGTTTCCGGCGGGACTTGGCCTCATGGTCGACCAAGCTCGCTTTGCAAAATATCATGGGCGCCAACATTGCTCGCCAAGTCTGTGCGTTTCGCGTTTTTCGGGCCCAGGTCGCCAAAGCTTTCCGGCACTACGAAGGGTCTTTTGTCTCGATAGATGTGCTCCTGACTTGGGGCACCAACCGTTTCGCAGCGATCCCGGTCAGTCACAAGCCGCGGCAGCAAGGGGTTTCCGGATATACCCTCCGCAAATTGATGACGCATGCGATGAACATGATCACCGGCTTCAGTACTCTGCCGTTACAGTTGGCGAGCATGGTGGGTTTTGCGTTTACTCTCTTTGGTGTTGGAGTCCTCCTTTTTGTTCTAGGCCGTTACATCGTGCACGGGGGCAGTGTCCCTGGTTTTCCATTCCTCGCTTCGATCATCGCTATTTTTTCCGGCGCCCAGCTGTTTGCGTTGGGCATCATCGGCGAATACCTCGCCCGCATGCACTTTCGCAGCATGCAGAAGCCGCCTTATGTGGTTCGTGGAGAGGATGACAATCGCAATCGGCAGGAGAATGATGATCTTTTATCGGCGAGCCGGGCGAGCTCTTCCCGTTGAGTTCCAGCGACCCAGGAAATGTGAGATGAAGGCCACCGCTTTCCACGCTGGAATGCATCTGGAGGAAGCCCAACTCCGGCCCGCCGAACCCGCATGTCCGCTGTGTTTGTTTCGGGGGGAGCGGCCTGCCGCCGTGCGGCTGCAATCCGAACCGAATGTGTTTCTCCTCAGATGTCCACAGTGCGGCGGTTTCTCAGCCTCGCGCCTTCCCACCGAGGACGCACTCCGTGCCTATTACGCCACGTATTACCGGCAAGGCACCTCAAAGAATGCTGAACAGGTCACCTTCCACGATCCGCAGCGTTTCGCCAAACATATCTGCCGCAAGGCCATGCCATTCCTCCAAAGGCAAACCCCACGGATTCTCGATTTCGGTGGGGGCGGCGGCGACCTTTCTCTATCCCTTGCGCGACTGATGTTATGTAACGGCGCCTCGCATGTGAATGTGATCCTCGTTGACTACAACGCTGCCCTGGCGCGCACCGAGTGTCAGGACATCTCGTTGGAATGTCATGAAAATTTGGCCTCAGCCAATGCAGAGGATTGCGATTTGGTTTTGGCCAGCGCCGTTTTGGAGCACATCCCCTATCCGCAGGAGGACTTTACTCGATTGTTGTCGGCGGTACGGCCGGGCGGCCTGTTCTATGCGCGAACTCCGTGTGTCGCCCCGATATTCCGTATTCTGCAGCGCATCGGCTTACCGGCAGATTTCACCTATCCCGCTCACGTGCACGATATGGGAGAAGCATATTGGTCGAACATTCTTAATCTTCTGCCACCTCCGTTTCAGACTTACTCGATGATCTGGTCGCATCCTTCCATTGTCGAGACGACACTGAAAAAAAATATTATGCGCACACTGGCCGCTCATGTGATGAAGGCGCCCTGGCGCATCTTAGGAAACCGTTATCAATTGGTTGGAGGCTGGGAGGTGCTTATCCGCAGGCCACCAACCCTGACTTAAACAGTACGGGAGTCCGGTTCGTGAGTTCCTTGCCCGATCGAAAGTTCGGTTCCTTTCAGGCTGAATACCGGCCTCTATCCGAGTCCCACGCCGACTGGGGTTCGATCGCTTTATTGCCTTGGGATGAGGCTGCGTTTGGGTTTCCTGTGGCCGAGTTTCGCCTTGGTCCCGAGCCGCCTAAGGCCGACGATATCCATCTTTTTCGAGAAACACTGTTTGATTTTTGCAGACGAACCCGGTCCGAACTGATATCCGTGCGTGTGCCAGCTTCCGATACAGTCCTAATCGCGCTGCTGCTGCAATCGAGTTTCGCGTACGTGGACTTCAGCTTGCTCACGACGCTTCCGGATGTAAAACCAGACTCCTTGCCCAATGCCCAATTCACTCTCCGCCAGGCTGAGCCCACGGATCATGAAGCTATCTACAATATTTGCGATTGCGCTTTTCATTTTGGGCGTTACCATACCGATCCTCGTTTCCCGCGCGAGCTTGCCAACCGCAGGTACGTTCAATGGATGCGACGTGCCCTTAGCGGCTCCGACCCGGGCGATTTCGTATTCGTCGTCGGGAAACCAGGGAATGTCAGCGCGTTCATGCACGTCGCTCTCCATGAAAGCACTGCCGATCTCAGATTGGGCGCTGCCGCCCCCGGAATCCCGGTCGGTTTCTGGCTGTACGCTGGGGCAACCCGGTCGGCATCCGCCTTAGGAGCAAAGACTGTTGTGTCGGGTATCTCTGCCGCCAATATCCAGTCTCTCCAAATGTTCTCAGCGCTCGGGTTTCGCTTTTCGCGGCCCGAAGTGATTCTCCACTGGCATTCACCGGAGGCAACACACCTGGTTACGAGTGCCAGTGTGCCGAAGCAAATACCTTGAGGAAGGAGATAGGTTTTGTGCTACAAGAGAGAGGCAGGAAGCTCAGGCAATGTGAGCAAGTTGCGGCGAATTCCGCGCGCAGTGCGCGGTTTGCGAGATACTTACCCGCATCGCAATGGTTTTTCTTTGGGCGCCAAATATGAGCTATTCCATCCCGTTCAACCGCCCCTGCCTAGCCGGCAACGAATACAAATACATCGCGCAGGCCATTGCCAATGGGCACGCCTCCGGCGACGGTCCCTTTACGCGCAAGTGTCACGAACTTCTCGAACGGGAACTAGGGGTCCCACGCGTCCTGCTGACCACTTCCTGTACGCATGCCCTGGAAATGGCCGCTCTTCTGCTCGATTGCTGCCCTGACGACGAAGTCATCGTCCCATCATTCACTTTCGTCTCGACTGCGAATGCCTTTGCTTTGCGAGGAGCACGTCTGGTGTTTGCCGACATTCGTCCCGATACTCTCAATCTGGATGAGGCTCGCCTGGAATCCCTTATAACACCGAAAACCAAGGCGATCGTGGTGGTTCACTATGCGGGGGTGTCCTGCGAGATGGATTCAATTTGTGCAATAGCATCCCGCCATGGAATCCAAGTTGTGGAGGACAATGCGCACAGCCTCTTCTCTCGATATAAAGGCAAGTACACCGGAAAATTTGGTTGCCTCGTGGCACAGAGCTTCCACGAGACCAAGAACTTCACATGTGGAGAGGGCGGCGCGCTGATTATCAACGATGCTGAGCTCCTGGAACGAGCGCTTGTGGTTCGCGAGAAAGGTACCAATCGCAGCCGGTTCTTTCGCGGAATGGTTGACAAGTACACCTGGGTTGACCTCGGCTCCAGCTATTTGCCCTCTGATCTTTTGGCTGCATTTCTCTATGCGCAGCTGGAAGCAAGAGAGACAATTCAAGAAAAACGGCGCCGGGTCTGGAATCGATATTATGCATCGCTGGCCGGCTGGGCTGGAGACAATGGCGTGAAACTGCCGGCGATTCCGCCGGAGTGCGAGCAAGCCTATCACATGTTCTACATGCTTCTGCCGTCGGCTGAGCACCGCGCTTCTCTCATCTCACAACTGAAGGCGCAGAGCATTCTCAGCGTGTTCCATTACACTCCGCTTCATCTTTCGGAGGCAGGACTGAAGTTCGCAGCTCGTGACTCGAGCTGTCCGGTCACGGAAGAAGTGAGCGATCGGCTGCTGCGTTTGCCTTTCTACAATGACCTCAGTGAAAGCGACCAGGACCAGGTCACGGCTGCGGTAACGAATTCCCGGTTCCGTTTGTTGAGCCAGCATGCCGGCTAGCCGCCGGCTTATGACGTACCTTGCCTTGTGCACGCTATTATGAATTGAGCGCTCCCAGCGAATTCATGTGTGGGATCTTCGGCATAGTCGCGAACGACGGAAACATCTCCCGGGAAATCCTTGAGAATGCTGTTGGCACTCTCGCGCACCGAGGGCCCGACGATTCAGGAATTATCGTCATTGGAGGCGATCCCAACTCAACCATCCAGGTCGGTTTTGCGCACACCCGCCTTTCGATCATCGATCTATCGCCGCTAGGCCACCAACCGATGCAGGATCCCGTCACCGGCAACTGGATCGTGTTCAACGGCGAGATCTACAACTTCCGCGATCTCCGCACAGAACTCGAAGCGGCTGGCAATCGCTTCCACAGTCATTCTGACACCGAAGTGATTCTGGCCGCCTACCGTACATGGGGAGAGCGCTGTTTCGCGCGCCTCATGGGCATGTTTGCACTCGGCCTGTGGGATGCTGGCGAAAAGCGGCTCCTGCTAGCCCGCGATCCCATGGGGATCAAGCCGCTTTACTACCACCATTCCGAAACATATTTTCTCTTTGCCTCTGAGGTTCGGACCCTGCTTCAGACCGGTTTGGTGCCGCGCAAGGTCGCCCCCAATGGAGTCTGCACTTTTCTGACATTCGGTTCGGTGTACGAACCCTCGACCATCGTCGAAGGAATTTCCGCCGTGCCTCCGGGACATGTGGCATCGATCGAGCATGGCAGTTTCGAAAGCCGCGAATACTGGAACCCTCTGCAGTCACTGAACCGGGAAGCCGAAGAAGGCAGCATGGGCAATGGCGGCGCCGCGCGAAGCCTTCCCGACCTTCTGCGCCACGCCATTTTGTCGCACCTGGTTAGCGACGTACCCGTTGGAGTGTTTCTGTCTGGCGGCATCGACTCCAGCAGCCTGGTAGCAGTCATGAGCCACGCCGGGGTGCGCTCCAGCACTTTTTCCCTCGGGTTTGGTGAAGAAGAGTTTAATGAGGCACAACATTCGCGAATGGTCGCCCGTCGCTTCGGCACCGATCACCACGAAATCATGGTCTCGCAGCAAGACGCGCTTTCTAACATGCCCGAAGCCCTGCACGCCATGGATCAGCCGACCATCGACGGCATCAACACCTGGCTCATCTCTGCGAAAACTCGCGCCGCCGGAGTCAAGGTGGCCTTGACCGGTCTGGGAGCCGACGAGATATTTGCCGGGTATTCCAATTTCCGTCGCGTGCCGCGCATGGAGCGAGCCGCCGCGAATTTCGCAAGGCTCCCGTCCGTGATGCGTCAGCCCTTGGCCGCATGCATCGCACTTCTGAACGGCAGGAGCGACCGCAACCGCAAACTTTCAGAACTGGCCGCCGGTGCAAACCTGCATCCCTATTTCGTCGCGCGCTCTCTGTTTACGTCCGCGGAGCGGCGAGCCTTGTACGCGGGTGATCACGAAACCGCCGAACGTGAAATGGAAACCTTGTTGCAGCATTCCGTGAGCGCCAGCGCAAACCTCGACCCCGTCAATCGCGTTTCCTATCTGGAATCGCATTGGTATATGCGTAACACGCTGCTCCGCGATTCTGATTTTATGAGCATGGCGCATGGCCTGGAACTTCGTGTCCCCTTTTTGGATCGCACGCTGGTTGAAGCATGCTTCCGCATTCCGGGAGACCGCAAGGTGCAGGGCGGTTCCCCCAAGAGCCTGTTGCTGGCCAGCCTCGGCGTCGAGTTACCTGAAGAGATCGTGAATCGTCCTAAGCGAGGATTCACGCTGCCCTTTGAGCGCTGGTTGCGAGGTGAGCTGCGGTCGATTGTCGAGGACGCGGTGGCAAAGACTGATTGGGATCAGATCTCCATCAACGCCCGCGCCGTCCGAGAAGTGTGGACGCGCTTTCTTGCGGGCGAAACTTCCTGGTCCCGCCCCTGGTCACTCTTTGTGCTGAAGGGCTGGTGCGAGCAAAACCTGTGAAGGACGTCGTCCACAGCCCGCGATCTTGCGTTCAACAATGCCCACAGTTCGGCTAACATAGTAAGAACTCTACCTGCCATTGGAATGAATTTGATCGAAACAAAATCCGAGGCTGAAGTGTCGAGCCCGGGCGCCCGTGGGCCGGCGCTCCCCCTGAGTGTGATCGTTCCAGTCCGCAATGAGGCCCGCAACCTCCCGCGCTGCCTCCAGTCGCTGAGTGCTGTGGGCGAAGTGTACGTGATCGACTCGCAGAGCACGGACGACACCGTTGCCATTGCTCAGGCGCATGGTGCGAAGGTGATCCAGTTTCATTATTCCGGCGGCTGGCCGAAGAAGCGTCAGTGGGCTATGAATACGCTCTCGTTCGCGCACGACTGGATTCTGCTGCTTGATGCCGATGAGGTGCTGACGCCGGAACTGGTGGAAGAGATTCGGCGCGCGATGCAAAATTCCGAGGTGGATGGTTATTTCATCCGCCTCCAACTGTATTTTCTCGGACAAATCCTGAGGCATTGTGATGCCAGCTTCTGGAAGCTCTCCCTGTTTCGCAAGGGCCGAGGCCGCTTTGAATGCCGCCTCAAAGACCAGGACAGCTCGATGGCTGACATCGAGATTCACGAACACGTAGTGGTGGATGGCCGCACTGCTGAGTTGCGCAATTCGCTGGTCCATCACAATATCGAGTCTTTGTCGCACTACATCCTGAAACACAATGAGTACTCAAACTGGGAAGCGCGCGTGCTTCTGCAACCGGAAGGCGCTCCCGAAGAGATGAAGGCGGATTTATTCGGTACGCAAGCGCAACGCCGCAGGTGGCTCAAGCGAAATCTCTATCGCTTGCCTGGCTCCCCGGTTTTGCTCTTCCTGTATCGCTACATCTTTCGTCTTGGATTTCTCGACGGCGTGCCCGGCCTGATCTACTGCAGCTTCCAGGCGGTGCAGATGTTCCATTCCAAGGCCAAAATCTACGAATTGCGAAACCGTGATTTGCGAGACGACGATCCGCGGATTGGGAGGAATTGACCGGTGTGTGGCATCAGCGGCCTCGTGAACTGCGGCGACTCGGAGACGCTTCTCCGGATGACGAACGTGCAGGCGCATCGTGGGCCCGACGACTCCGGGCTCTGGGAGCGGCGTTTCCCCGATGGCAGTTACATCGGACTGGGCAGCCGCCGCCTGGCCATTCTCGACCTCTCCGTCGATGGCCACATGCCCATGAGCAACGAAGATGGCACGGTGTGGATCACCTACAACGGCGAGATCTACAACTTCGCCGATCTTCGCGGCGAGCTCGAAACCAAATCCAATGCGCATCGTTTCCGGTCCCGCACCGACACCGAAGTGATCGTTCATCTCTACGAAGAATACGGCATCGATTGTCTGAACCGCCTTAACGGCATGTTCGCGCTTGCCATCTGCGATTTGCGCGGTTCTTCGCCAAGGCTGTTTCTGGCTCGTGATCATTTCGGAATCAAGCCCCTCTATTACTGGGAGCGCGGCGCAAAACTTGCCTTTGCGTCCGAGGTCAAGGCGCTGCTCGAAGTTCCCGGGGTCGAAGCCCGCATGAACATGGAGTCGCTGCATCAGTACCTGACGTTCCTCTGGGTGCCCGATCCGCTGACGATGTTCGAGGGAATCCGCAAGCTTCCCGCCGGCCACTATGCGCTCTGGCAAGCCGGCGACTTCAAGATTGAACAATATTGGGATTTGACTTTCCCTCCGGCGAATCATGATTGGGAGGACAATCGACTCGCGCGAACTGAAAAAGATCTGGCGGATGAGATTCGCGAAAGATTCTGCGCCTCGGTCGAGCAGCAGATGGTGAGCGATGTCCCGATCGGCGCTTTTCTGAGCGCGGGCCTCGATTCGTCGAGCATAGTTACAGCTATGACGGCCGCCAGGTCGAGAAAGCAACCAGTGCGGACCTATACGATTACGTTTCCCGCCAAATACCGGGTAGGCGAGACGACGATTGACGATCCCGCTGTCCCGCAACGCCTCGCACGTCAGTTGGGCTGTGAGCACCACGAGATCATTGTCGAGCCGGAGGTAGTCGATCTGCTTCCAAGACTTACCTGGCACATGGACGAACCCACCGCGGACCCGGCGATCATCACCGCTTACCTGGTGTGCCGCGAAGCACGCAAGCAGGCGACTGTGCTCTTGTCGGGAGTGGGCGGTGACGAGATTTTTGCCGGGTATCGCAAGCATGTGGCTCACACGTGGGCAGAGGAATATCGGCGCGTTCCCGGTTTCGCGCGCTCCGCCGCCGAGCATGCTCTGCTCGCATTACCATCACTGCGCGGAACGCGCATAAAAGGATCAGTGCGGCTGGCAAAAAAGATGGCGCGAAGCGCCGCGCTCACCCCGGCGGAAGCATTCATCAGAAACTGCACATACCTGGACGCCCAGCAGAAGGCAGAGTTGTATGCGCGAGGATTGCATCAGCCGGCCAACGGCAGCGCTGTCGCCCAGCATCTGGCAGCGTTCGACAAAGTGCGCCACGCCGACTTTCTGAACCAGATGCTTTACCTCGATACCAAGATTTTCATGCCCACGCTAAACCTTACTTACAACGACAAAATGAGCATGGCGTCGTCTGTCGAAGTGCGCGTGCCATTTCTCGACCGCGGCCTCGCCGAATTCGTAGCCTGGAATGTCAGGCCAGAATGGAAGCGGAAAGGGAAGTGGCGCCCTGTGACGAAACACATCTTTCGCGAAGCCATGCGCAGTATGCTCCCGAACGAGGTCATGCGCCAGCCCAAGGCGGGATTCGCGGCCCCGGTTGACTATTGGCTGGCGCACGATTTGCGTCCCATGGTGGACGAGCTTCTATCCGAGTCTCAAGTTAAGCGTCGCGGCCTGTTTCAGCCCGAAGTGGTGCGCCGCTATGTTGACGAGCAGCGCCGCGGCGCGGAAGACTGGTCGATGCAAATCTGGCAACTGCTGACGCTGGAAGTCTGGATGCAGCTCTTTCTCGATGGCGGCGCAAAATCGTTCGCCCAGCGACAAATTGGCGCGCAGCAATTGGCGGCCACTTGAACAGAGGTTTTGCGCAGCGAAGCGTGAAACCCGCCAGTTTGACGAAAACGGCGGAATCGCTCTAGATGAACCGTCCCGAGCTCCGCCGAACCTTCATGACCACTAAAACCAAGCGCGTGCTGACCGAAGCTGCGGGCCTGATGCGCGCACCGCAACGGTTCATCCCACTATTCTCTAAGCTGGTCTCCGATGAACTGAAGACAACCTTCGAACAGCGACACCTCTACTCGTACACGGCCGTCACCATTCCTACCGGGGACGCGCTCCGTTCAGTGATGGACTGGATTCTCCATGCACAACTTTCCGACGGGGGCGTCCCAGCGTATTACAGCCTGCTCACTGGCTATTCCGAGTCCTATCCCGAGGTGACCGGCTACATCATCCCCACGCTGTACGACTTTGCCAACTTGACTGGTAACCCTACCGCGCGCCATGCCGCCGAGCATGCAACCCAATGGCTGCTTGGGCTGCAAATGCCGTCGGGTGCCTTCCCCGCCGGACTCCACGGCTCTCAAAGTGACGTCCAGCCCTCCGTCTTCAATACCGGCCAGATTTTGCAGGGACTGGTTCGCGCCTTCGCGGAAACCAGAAACGCGGAGATCCTAAAATGCGCAGTCGCCGCTGGCGATTGGCTGGCCGCAATGCAGCAGCCCGACGGCTCCTGGTCTGGAACTGCTGCCTATCAGGGCGTCGCCCATACCTACTACAGCATGGTGTCGTGGGCGCTGGCGCAGTTGGCCGCGGAATCCGGCAACGGGGGCTACGCGGCCGCAGCCGACAAAAACATCGCATGGGTCCTGACACACGTCCAGCCCAGCGGCTGGATTGAAGGTATCAACTTGCATGGACATCCCACCTACCTGCACTTCATTGCGTACGTGATCCAGGGAACGCTCGAGTGTGGCGTTCTCCGCCGGCGTGATGATGCCATCTATGCCGCCGCAAACTCGGCTTGGGTTTTACTCCGGAAGTTTGAGACTCATAAGCGATTGCTGGGCGC
>Ga0209698_10000398_pt1 | contig 49456 bp, 45 predicted proteins | sample LitLauG_LLR_2012_FD_187203 | JGI IMG/M metagenome (GOLD analysis project Ga0209698, IMG submission 187203) | Freshwater sediment microbial communities from Pennsylvania, USA - Little Laurel Run_MetaG_LLR_2012 (SPAdes) (version 2) | ecosystem: Environmental > Aquatic > Freshwater > Creek >...
CCCACGTATTCGATCTTCGCCGCCCCGCGCAAGCGCTTTAGGTCTTCGGCAAGGATTTGTTCCCGCTTGCCGTTTGCCAGGAACTGCTCGATCGCCGGGGTGGCGCGCTTTTGGTCCACGGGCTGATCCTCCGAAGCCAGCACTTCGAGGGCGGTGACGCGATCCGGGCCGGTGGCAAACGCCAGCACGCTGCCGCTCTTGAGCTTGGCGATGGTGGGCAATTGTCCCAGGGGCAATTGCTCGGCGGTGCGCACGCCCGAGTCCGCGGCAAAGGGGATCTTCTTGGTGTTGAGAAAGTCGGCAAACTGTTTGAGCGATTTCATTGTGGGAACCGCGCCCGCAATTGCCTTTTGCTGCTCGGCATTGGCCTGGATGGTGAGCTCGGCCAGGCGATAGACCTTTCTTTGCGCAAAGAGGTCCGGGTTGTCGTTGTAGTACTTGGTGATCTCCTGCTCGGAAGGCTTGGCCTGCGGAGCGATGTTGCGCTGCACGTAGGCCTGCGCCAGGATGTTGGCGCGCGCTGCTTCCAGCGCGCCCAGGACTTGCGGGTCTCGGTCGAGTTTCTTGTCGATTGCCTGCTGCACCAAAAGCTGCTGGTCAATGAGGCGGCTGATGATCTCGCGCGTGGCCGCATCTGCCTGGTCAGCGGGGAACCCGGCCGGCAGGCGCGCGAGCTGGCCGTTTACCTGTGTTACGGTGATCTCGTCCTTGTCGACCTTGACGGCCACCTGGCTTGCCTTGTTGCCACCGCCGCCACAGGCTCCCAGTATTGCGGAACCGAGAATTGCAAATAGGACTGCGCCTTTCATTCCCACGCGCCGCGTTACAAACATGTGGCTCCCCAGCTCAGAAGACTGCCGTTTTCCCGGCCCCCGTCTTCGTATCATATCGTCGAACTTCAATGGCCGAAGGCGCATCCCTTGTGAACACATAGCGCGGACGGCGAACGGCTCGGTCGCCTTTTCGCACAAAGACCGCAAGGCATATAACCAAAGGTATAGGCAGCAAATATTGACGGCGCCGGGGGCCAGGGAGTAGCTTTATTCGGGCGGTTGCGCAGGCGGCGCGCTTTTTGGCGTGACCCTTGCGTGGCTCGGGAGGTGATGATGGACAAGATTTTCCTTGCCCAAGCGATGGGGCGGATCGGGGCAATTGCCCTTTGGGGGAGCCTGTGGCTGCTGGCCACAGCCGGTTCGCCCGCGCAAGCGCAGGCGGTACTGACGGGCGCCGCAAGCAGCGCCGGGTACACCCTGGACACCTTCGTCAGCGGCATCCCGTCATCGGGATTTTGTTGCGGGCCGGTGGGCCTTATCAACACGGCTGGTGGCATCATGGTCTCTGATTACGGCAACGGGCAGATCCGGGTATTTGGGGATACCAATAACCAGCTGTGGTCCGCGGGCGCGCTGGGCGGTACGACCTATTCTGTCAACAACAGTGCCGGCCTTGGCAGTTTGAATGGCAACCTGTACCAGACGCTGCAGGCCAGCGGGCAGGTGCTGCGCATTGATCCGGCAGGTAATCCCATTGGCAGTAATCCGATTGCCACCATTCCCTACGCAACGGGTATCGTCGGCGACACCGCTACCAACCGCCTGTACGTCAGTACCGGAACGGGCATCTGGCAGGTCAATCCGGCGAATAATTCGGCGAGCCTATTTGCAAGCGCCCTGGCCGACGGCTTGGCCGTTTCGCCGGACGGCAGCGTCCTTTACGCTGCACTGACCAGCGGTTCTATTGTTGGTATCAGCACGGGGACCGGCCTGCAGACATTTTCCTCGAATTTCATCAGTGGTACGCCGGACGGCATCGCCATTGGCTCCGGAAGTTTGGCTGGCAATCTATTTGTCAACACCAACGCCGGCCAGCTCATCGAGGTGAATATCGGCACCCTGGGTCAGACGGTCCTTGTCCAGGGTGGTTCGCGCGGCGACTTTGTCACCGTCGATGGCAATAACGGGTCTTTGCTGTTCACGCAGACGGACAGCGTACTGCGCCTTACCGCACCATCGGGCGGCGGTTTCGTTTCCGGTGTCCCGGAGCCTGAAACCTATGCGCTGCTTTTGGCGGGCATGGCAATTCTCGGGGTCGCTGCGCGGCGCCGGCAGTTTCTCTAAACCTTTTCCTCGACGCCGCCCTGTTACTTGGGCGGGTCCGCCGCGCAAGTCCTTGACGCGGCACGGTAAAAATACAACACCCGGCCCTTTGGCTAGCGCCTTGGCGCTAGTATTCGCGAACAATACCCATTCCGGCACGCGTTTTGGGTGCGGCGGGCGCGGTCGATGCCGGGTTTTGCGGGTTTTTACGGGGGAACGGGCGATGAGGAACTGGACTTCGGGGGCCGTCGCGGGGGCGGTTGCCGCGGGATTTTTGCTGGTGGGGATACCGGCCCATGCGGCAACCAACATCTATTTGAAATTGACCACCGGCGCTACGCCGGGCAGCGGCACGCAGATCGATGGCAACGTGACGGCCACGGGCTTCACGAACTGGATAGACCTGACCTCCTACAGCTGGGGCGTTTCGATTCCAACCAGCATTGGCTCGGCCGGAACCGGGTCGGGCACCGGCAAGGCGGTTCTTTCCGACTTCACCTGGACGCAACTGCTCGATCAGAGTTTCAGCCCGATGGTCCTGGATGCCTTTACGGGCAAACGCCTGTCGGCGGTGGTGGATCTGGTCAGCAGCAACGGCGGCCAGGCGCCCAAGACGTATTTCGAGATGAAGTTTGCCAACGGTTTTATCAACGCGCTGTCCCTTAACGGGACCTCGGGCGGGCCACAGGTGGTGGATGGCTCCTTAGATTATTCCAAGGTGAGTTTCACCTACTTTAACCAGAGCAAGACGGGCACCTTGACACCCATCTCCGCCTCCTGGGACCTGATTACCAACACTGGGAACCTCGGCGCCCTGACCGCGCTTTATGCGCTGGGGCAAACCGGCCCGAGCGCCCCGGTGCCCGAGCCCGAGACCTACGCGATGATGCTTTTCGGGATCGGGGTTATGGGCGTGGTGGCGCGGCGCAAGCGACGCCCGGCTTGAATTGCGCATAAGGCCGGCTACCCCGCGCGAATTTTTCCTGCATGGGTTGGCTTGGGCATCGCGCCAAAATGCGAGGCGCGGCTTTGCTAATAACTTTCGATAGATTGACGTGGGCGGGCTTTACTTTTACCGTGGCGCAACACAAAACGGAATGGGGAATTGCGTTGAAGAAAATTCTTGCCGTTGGGGCTGCACTGGCGCTGGCCACACCTCTCCCCGTTCTGGCGGCTGGCACCGCGAGCTGGACCTTGTGGAATCCCTCGCCCACCACGCCATTTACCGGCACCTTCGTTCAAAACTCCAACACCATAACGGTGACCTACACCGGAGACATTGGCGGACCGCCGCCGGGGCTCGATTTCAATAGCTACATCTACGATGTGCCATCGTCCTTTACCAATGCGGTCGTGACCAATACGCCGGGTTCCAACGGCACGGTAGACCTCAATGGGGGGACGTCAACTGTCGACACCTTCACTTTCTCCCGACCAGTTATCAACCCGCTGATCGATCTGTTCAGCGTGGGCCAGGCCGGGGTTCCCGTGCAGATCCAGTTTTTAGGCAATCCGACCTTTTCCATTGGCGCTTCCGGGGCCGGAAATTGGGGCGGCGGCACGCTCACCCAAAGCGGTTCCACCGTCACCGGCGTTGAAGGAAACGGGCTGCTGCAGTTCCAGGGAACTTTTTCCAGCATTTCCTTTGTGGCGCCCAACTTCGAGTACTACTACGGTGCAACGGTTGGCGGACTCACCACCGCCGTACCGGAACCGGAGACCTACGCGATGATGCTCTTTGGGCTGGGCGTCATGGGGGTCGTGGCAAGGCGCCGGCGGCGGATCTGAGCACGGCGCCGCCGGCGGATCTGAGACTGCGTGTTCCTGAAAAACGGGGCTTTGGGCCCCGTTTTGCATTTGTGGGTAGCATCGCCGATCGACAGTTGATCGGGCGGATCACGCAGCATGAAATGGCGCATTAGGCCGGCGATGACCCTTTTGGGCACGCTGGCGGGACTGTTCCTGCTGGTTATGGCGCCCACGGCCAAGGCACAGATGGCGCCGGATTTTCATGCGTGGCCAAAGTTTCTTGCGCCCTGGCAACTGGCCGTGGTGGTCAACGATGCGGATCCGGTGAGCCGCACCCTCGCGGACTACTACCTGCAGGCGCGCCACGTGCCGGCGCAAAACCTGGTGCATGTGCAGTTGCCCGGCAGCCCGCACACATTGACCCCGGAGGCCTTTGGCGCGCTGCGCGACTCCATCGAGCGCCAGTTGCCCCAGGGCATCGAGGCGCTGCTGCTCGTGTGGACGGCGCCCTATGCGGTGGCCTGCAATTCGATTACCTCGGCCCTCACCCTCGGGCTGCAGCCCGACCTCTGCCTGAATTCGTGCGCGCGCACGCGCGCCAGCCGCTACTTTGATTCGCGTGCCGCGCTGCCCTCGAATGCGCACCTGCGCCTGGCGATGCTGCTGCCGGCGCTCAGCGTTGAGGAAGGCAAGGCGCTCATCGACCGCGGGGTGGCCAGCGATAGCGCGATGCCCGAAGGCACCGCGTATCTATTGGCGACCTCGGATAAGGCACGCAGCAGCCGCGCAGCCCTGTTTCCCCCCAGCGGCGAGCTGCAGGAGCCGCACCTCAAGATCGAGCGCATGCAGGCCGATTTCATCGAGGGCAAGGCCGACGTGATGTTCTACTTCACGGGGGCGCTGCGGGTACCCAAGCTGGAGACCTTGCATTTTTTGCCCGGCGCCATCGCCGATCACCTGACATCCACCGGCGGCGATCTGCTGGGCGCGGACCAGATGAGCGCGCTGCGCTGGTTGCAGGCCGGGGCCACGGCAAGCTACGGCACCGTGTCCGAGCCGTGCAACTACCCGCAGAAGTTTCCCAGCCCGGCGGTATTGCTGCGCCACTACCTGGCAGGCGAGAGCGCGATCGAGGCCTACTGGAAGAGCGTGGCCTGGCCCGCACAAGGCCTGTTCATCGGCGAGCCGCTGGCCGCGCCCTACCGGCACTGAAATCTGGCGGCGCTCCTCTATTTGTAGCGCCGCAGCCATACCATGTTTCCCTGATGGGGCCGTACGTACCCCCTCTATCGGCTCCTGGGGAATACCCGCGGTCGCCCTTCTGGAAAACACGCAATTTAGTCGGCGTGGTAATTTTTCGAAATGTGTTCTTTGCTGTGCGTTACCAAGCCAATAACATCCATTGTTGGTTTTTATTGAAAATTATTCGAAATTTATTCTTTATTCCTGCTTTCGTGTCTTTCTGGGATTTGGTTCTTCAAGCCCCCAGAATTCCTGTTCGCATCCTTGCGTTGCGCGCGTAACGCCCTGAAAACGTTGCCGCATCGCGGCTGGGACGGTATCTTCGCGAGACTGGTTCGTAATGGCGGTACGGCTGGCGTCGCACGGGACGCGGGTCGCGCTGGATTTTAATTGGACCGCTGGCGAGTTCGAAAATGGTCAAAGGCGCACGAGGGGAGCAAGGATGTTGAAGGCGAAGATCGCGGGTTCCCTGCTAAGTATCGCCCTTGGCGCAATCGCGGCGGCCCCTGCGCAGGCCCAGATCAACACCAGCAGTATCACCTTCGACGGGCTTTGTGACGGGTGCTACCTGCCAAGCGCCGGTTACAGCGGGCTGTTCTGGGAGAACTGGGCTGCCCTGGATGCCTATACGTACTACACCGGCATCTACTCGAGCAACAACACCATCAGCGGCTACCAAAATGCCGCCGCACAGGTGATATCCCCCTTCACGGGAACAAACGTCCAGTACGTGGGGTTTAACAGCTACGGCAACAGCGCCACCATCAGCAGCCCGACCACTGCCGGGTTCAACCTGACGGACGGGGGTTTTGGCGCCGCATGGAGCAACGGACTGTCCGTCACGGCCTATGCCACCTTCGAGAACGGCTCGACCGCGTCCAGCACCTTCATCATCGGAACCGGCACACCAACAGTGGGAACCCAATCCTCCCCCACTGCAGGCACCGGCTATTTTGATGTGCAATTTAACTGGACCAACCTCGCGTCCGTGACCTTCATTCCAAGCGGCGGCACCAATGCGGGCCTGGACGGGCAGGGCAACCAGTTCGCGCTGACCTTCCTCAACGCCAGCGCCAATGCGGGCACTTCGGGCACCGACTACCTGGCCAACAACGGCTATGGCTTAGGTACGGTGAACTGGAGTTCTTCCAGCACCTGGCTCGGCGTGGCGCCGCCGGCCACGGGCGACAACGTATTCATCACCAACTTGATAGGTTCGAATTCCCTGTCGGGCACGAACGTGGTCCTGGATATGAGCGCCAGCCTGAACAACCTGCTGATCGACGGCAACAGCCTCACCGATGCCCCGGTGACACTATCGCAGTCGGCCAATACCCTGGTTTCCAATACCGAAACCATCGGCTCCATCGGAACCGCGGTCCACGCGCAAAGTGGCGGCACCAACACGACCACCAGCCTGACGGTCAATCCGTACGGCAGCTATCTGCTATCGGGCGGCACGCTCAACGCGGGCAATCTGCAGGTTACCGGCGGGAAGTTCACCCAGACCGGCGGCAGCGTAACCGTCGGTGTGGGCGGGGGCGGTACGACGACCAACTCCGGGAACATTTCCGTCAGCAACGGAACCTTCACGACAGGCAACTTCTTCAACGCTACCAGCAGCGGCATCCTGTTCGGTTCCCTGACCATCGGCGCGGGCGGAAAGGTCACGGCGAACAATTACACGCAGCTTGCCGGCGTGACAACCCTTGCCGGCGGCAGCCTGGATCCGGCGGTGATCAGTTTCCAGGGCGGGACACTCGTGGGCAACGGCATCGTGAAGGGCAGCAACATCACGTTCACCAAGGGTGCGTCGGTGATCGCCAGCGGCGGCACGCTGCAGATCCAGGGCAACTACACCCAGACCGGCGGTTCGATCACCTTTGCCGACGCCGTCTCACGCCTGATGTTCGATCCCGGCCTGGCAAGCATCAGCGGCGCGCAGATCATCTTCAAGTTCCTTGCCGGAAATGCTCCGTCGATCGGCTCCACATTCGCCTCCGACAACTACTTCCTGAGCAGCAACGGACAGCCATTCTCCACGGCCTTCAACCTGGGCAACACCTTCAAGAACGACTCGTTCGTGTATGAGGTCGGCACCGGGCCGCTATACGACCTGAATTTCAATGCCGGCACCGGGTCGCTGACGACCACCAACATTGCAGCGGTGCCCGAACCCGAGACATACGTCCTCATGCTTGCAGGAATTGGCTTTGCCGGCGTCGTTGCCAGACGCCGGCGCCGGGCTTACGCGGGTAATTCGCGGTCAAGGAGCTACCGCTAGAAGCGCGCGCATTTGCCTGTTGCGCCGCAAGGCTGGGAGCCCGAGCACTTGTAGTTTGTAAGGCGACATCGGTAGGGAATTCCCGCATACCGTTCGGCATATGTCTTCACCGATGTTGCCGCAGGAATGGACAGGAGCTAAGTTCGTATTGGCGCACCCGCAAGTGAGCCTTCGAGAGCTCGCGTGGGTGGCGAATCTGGCGGCGACGCCGATCGGGGGATCCATCATGGCGGGTAGAGCAATACTTGCACTTTCGGCACCCTTGGTTGCGCTGTCCCTGGTGGCGCCGACGGCGCTAGCGCAGACCACCTCGTTGCTCACTTTCGACGATCTCAATGCGAACCTGGGCGACATCTACGTTCCCAACGGGTATGGCAACCTGGACTGGAGTTCGTTTCGCGTCGAGAACGTTTATAACTACGGGGGCGCAACCGGGTACAAAAATGCCATCCAGTCCACGCCCAATGTTGCGTACAACAACGGCGGATACTCGGCAACGATCCAGGCACCCGGGGCGGCCACCTTCAGTCTGACCGACGGGTACTTTGGCGCGGCCTGGGACAATGGCCTTCAGGTTACGGCGTTTGCCACGTTTGCCGACGGCACAAGCGCATATCAAGATTTCACGGTCGGAACTTCTTCCTTGCTGCAGTCCGCCGCGAACGGAAATCTCAACGCGGGTACCGGCTATCAGGATGTTGCCTTCAACTGGACAAACCTGAGCAGCGTTACGTTTGTCACCTATTGCGATCCGCTAAGCTGTTCCAGCGCGGGTTTGAGCGGCCAGGGCACGGGTGCGCCGCAATACACCCAGCTCTCGATAGACAACCTGACGGTGACAACCAACAGCACCGCGGCTTTCATGAACCCCGCAAACCTGGGTACCAGCACCAACTGGAGCGCACTTGGCACAGCTACGCCCTGGCTCTCGGTTACCGGAGCGGCCCTTGTCCTGCCGCCGGCGCCCTCGCTCGACGCGTACCTCGTGAACAAATCAGGGGCCAACGCCACAGCTCCGACCACCATCACTCTGGATACCAACGCGACTCTCAACAGTCTCAACATCAGCGGCTATAGCAATACGGACGCGCCGATCACCTTGATTCAAAGTGGCAATACCTTAATCTCCGGGCCCGAGAGGATAGGCCTGAACGGCTGGGCCTCTCACGTGCAAACCGGCGGTTCGAACACTTCGTCGTTTCTGGACATCTGGGGATACGGCAGTTATCTACTTGGCGGATCCGGCGCCCTGACGGTAAATGGATCGCTCGTCGTGGAGACCTCCTACAGTTCGTCGTCGGGATATTTTCAAAGCGGGGGAACGGCCTATGTGGCGGGAAATCCGCCCCCGCCGGGACTTACGAATAACGCGATCGTCACGAGTGGCTACTTCTCGATATCTGGCGGCACCCTGAATTCCGCGCAGGGAATACTGGTCGGGAACACCGGTACCTACACGCAATCGGGAGGGGCGGTTACCGTAAATGGCCTTGCGGCATCCAACGGCTCGTTCACGATCAGCGGGGGCACCTTCAATTCCACCGGTTTTTACAACTGGAACACGGCGACCTTGAACGCTTCGGGCGGAACGCTCACGACCGGGGTATTCAACAACTACGGGACGGTCAATCTCCTGGCCGGCGGGACATTGAACACCAACCTCGGTGCCGGTTGCACCACCAACCCCCCGACGCCATATTGCAATTACAACGATTACGGCACCACCAACTTCCAGGGTGGAACCCTGGATCCGGCCTCCATCAACATCTTTGCCGGGGCCAAATTCGGCGGATTCGGCAACGTGATCGGCAACATGAACGTTGCCGGCGGCACTGTCGTGGCGGGGCCCGGCGTATTGCATATCTCGGGCAATTATTCGCAGACGGGCGGGGCGATCGACTTTCTTATCGGCTCCAACGGCAGCGGTGGGTACGCCCGGACGGGCTTGATGTTTGACCCGGGAAACCTCGTTTCGGTACGCGGATCGACCATCGTCCTGGATTTCCTGAGCGGCGCCTCGCCCGGAGCCTTGAACATCGACAATTTGTTCCTCAGCAGCGGGCCTGCGCCGTTTTCCACAACCTTCGGCGGCCTGGGCACGGTGTTTCAAGGGGATACGTTTGTGTACCAGGCCAACGGCGGCACGCTCTATGACCTGGCCTACAACGCTTCCACCGGCGGCTTGGCCCTGACAAATATTGCCGCAGTTCCAGAACCCGACACCTATGCGTTGCTGCTGGCCGGACTGGGTCTTGCCGCGGTGGTGGCAAGAAGACGGCGCAGCCTCGGCCTGCGCTGATCGGCTGCCGGGCTCTGGCACTGATATTTGTTTTTCGCACGCAAGGGGAGTGGTCCATGACAGCGTCGAAGTCGCAACGCAAGCACCACGCCGGCGAAGGGGGCTCGCGCGGTGCGCGCGCTCGTTTGCGCCGCCCCCATCAGCCGGGGGTTTATGTGTCGCGGCTGCTGCGCTTGCTGATGGGCCGGCTCACGGTGCGGGTCGCTGCGCCGGCAAGCCTGATGCTGGGGCTCTCCGCGCTCTCGCTGCCCGCACTGGCTGCGGGCGTGGCCTGCCCGGTGAGCGGCAGCCTTACGTACACGGGCTCCAATACGATTGCCGGCACGCCTTTTTTTCATTCCTATTGCCAGATCACCAACACCGGTTCGTTGATCAATGATGTCAATGGCAGCCTGGAGAACTGGGGCTACCTCAAAAGCTACGGTACGCTGCAAAACGATGGTCGACTGTATACCTGGGGTGGCGGCACGCTGGACAATGCCGGTTCGCTCACAAACACAAATTACTTTAGCAACGGCGGCCTCAACAACAGCGGCTCGCTCTTCAATGAACTGGGCGGGACGTTCAACAACTCTGGAACGCTCTACAGTGCCGGGAACGCGACCATAGGCAACTCCGGCACTTTCAATAATTCGGGAAACGTGAAAAACGGGGCGTGGTTGGCACGGGTCAGCCCCGCAGCGCCTGCCTCGTACAACGCCAACGTCGTGTTCGGCAATTACGGCACCCTGAACAACACCGGCTCTATCCTCAACCGGTCAGGGGCTACGCTGAACAACTATGGCACGCTCACCAACAGCTCGGCCCTGACCAACTACGGAACGCTGGGCAATTCGGGCCGGCTCACCAATTCCAAGGATTTGTTCAACGGTATCGCAGGCTATGGCGGGACCCTCAACAATACCGGCACGATCATCAACAATTCCGGGGCAAGCCTAAAGAACTATGTGGCGCTAAACAATTCCGGCGGGCTGTACAACAGGGGCCGGATCGTCAATGGCGTTACAGGCACATTCACCAACAACCAGTACCTGCGCACCTATCGTGGATCCGCTTTCTTCAACAGCGGGGCGGTCAATAACAACGCCAGCGGGCACTTCGTGAATACGGGTTCGTTCTACAACTATGCGGGCGCCACGCTCAACAATTCCGGAACGTTCAGCAATTTCTATGGCCAATTGCTCAATCATGGCACCCTGGTGAATTCGGCTGTTTTCATCAACAGCAGTGCCGCCCAGCTGTACAACTATAAGGGCGGCGTTCTTACCAACAACGGTAGCCTTGCAACATTCGGCGTCTTTACGAACGCGGGGTTCGACAGCGCCACAAATACCATAGGCATGGTCAACGGTACCGGCACGTTTTCGTCGTATTCCGTGACTTCGACCTCGGGCAGTTTCGCGCAGGGCCGGCTCAATGTCTATGGCGGAACTTTCATGCAAGGCGGCGGCACTCTTGCGGTTACCACCATGAAAGTCAATGCCGGGGCTGTCTTTGTTCAGTATGCCGGCAGCGCCACCGTGGCGGGCACGCTGACAAACGCGGGCACGATCACCATCGGCAATGTCAGCGCAGCACCCCCGCCTGCGCCACCGGCAAGTACTCTTATCGTGGGTGGCGGAATCGTCAACAACGGCGGCAGCATCACCGTCGGGCAGGGCGGCACACTGACCATACCCGCCTGCGCGGGTAATCCCGGGTGTGCGAGCACGATCTATTCCGCCTACGGGGCGCTCAAGGTCAATGGCGGAACCATCGATCCGACCGCCATAACCGTCAAGGGCGGCAGCTTTGGCGGCTGGGGAACGGTGGTAGGCAACACAACGCTGAGCAATGGCGCCGCAATGATTGTGGGCGGGCCCAGCGGCGGCAACCTGCACCTGTCGGGCAATTTTACGCAGACGGGCGGGGTGATGAGTTTTGTGGTGGGCGCGGGCACGGGCGGCGTATTTAACTCCACCTTGACGCTGGATCCGGGCAAGGCATTCTCCGTCAGCGGAGCGCAGATCGTCTTTGACTTTCTCAACGGAACGACGTCCTCGTCCCTGCCCGGGTCGGTCAATGCCTTTTTCTTGAGCAGCAACGGCGCCTCGTTTACCAGCACTTTTGGCACCGGCGGCTTTTCCGGAGACAGGTTCGTCTACGAGATCAACGGTGGCACGCCCTACGTGGTGAACTTTGATCTGGGCACGGGCGCCCTGGCGGCAACCAACACGATTGCCGCCGTTCCCGAGCCCGACACCTACGCGCTGCTGCTGACCGGATTGGTCGGCGCCGGCTTGCTTGCGCGGCGGCGCCGCCTGCTGCCGCAACTGGCGCTGGCGACCTAGGAAGCGGGCGCGCCCCGCGCCCGCGGTTGACCGCGCCCTGGGCGGCAGCGAGAATTGCCCGGACATCCTGCGGATCCTTCCATGGAAAAGCGTATCTATTTCATTGCCGGGCTGCCGCGCAGCGGCTCCACGCTGCTGGCCAACATCCTGGCGCAGAACCGGCAGATCTATGTCACGCCCACCTCGGGAATCGTCGACATGCTGGTCCAGGTGCGCAACTCCTGGGATCGCAATGATGCCTTCCAGGCGGCCGAACGCAAGCAAAGCGAGGAGATCAAGGAGCGGGTGCTGCGCGCGATGCTGCAGGCCTATTTTGCGCATACCGATCGGCCCGTGTGCATCGACAAGAACCGCTACTGGGCCGAGTTCCTGGAGATGGCGGCGGTGCTCGTGGGCGGACGCGACCGGGTCAAGGTGATCGTCACGGTGCGCGACCTGCGCGATGTGCTGGCCTCCTTTGAGCGGCTGTACCGCAAGAGCTCGGCAACAGGGCAGATCCAGCAGGAGGCGGCGCTGGCGCTGAAGTTCAAGACGGCACTGGGCCGGGTGGAGACCTTCATCGACGATGGCCAGCCGGTGGGCCGCGCCTACAACGCCATCCGCGATGCGGTGACGCGCGGCTGGAAGGACCGGATGCATTTTGTCGAGTACGACGCGCTCACGCGTCGGCCCAAGGAAACGCTGGCCGGGATCTACCGCTTCCTTGACGAGCCCGCCTGCGAGCACGACTTTGAAAAAGTGGAGCAGGTCACCTTCGAGGATGACTTTGTCTATGGCTTCAAGGATCTGCACCAGATCCGCGCCCTTGTAAAACCCCAGGAGCCGCAGTGGCCCTGGGTGTTTGACGACGCCGTTTTCCAGAGCCCCGCCTGGAAAAACATCGAGGGCGCTGCCAGCTTCTGGAAGCTCTACGGCAAGACCAAGTAGGTCTTGCTCCTCCGATTTACTGGCGGTGCGGCGGGAGCCTGTGCGCCATGACGCCATTGGGTCCCGAGCCCGGCAGCATCAACACCTGGCCTTGGGGCGCAAGCGGATCCGGGAATCCGTCAACATTGTGGCTGCGCGCCGCCGCCAGAGCATCGGCCCCAAAAGGCCAATGCCGGCCAGCAGGGTCGCCCAGGTCTGGGGTTCCGGGACCGCGGCGGCCAGAGCGCCCGTCCCCGGGTTGAGGGACAAGGCATTCACCGGGCCGGCGCCGATCTCGTAGTGGAGAATGTCACCGGTGTTGCGCCGTTGCGCGTGCATGGCGCGCAAGGTGGTTCCCGGGTCCTTGGCGATTGCCTCTTCCGGTGCGAGCAGGTTTGCCGCGGGCGCAGCCGTGGGCAGGACCTTGGAAAAAGGTTCGTACGTTTTCTGTAAATATCGATTAATGAGATTTACAGAATTTGTTACGGAATTGGCGAAAGGGTAAACGGGCCGGGGCGGTCAGGCATGCGCCTGCGCGATGATGCACAAGAAATTCGGGCCGTTTGCCGAACGGTGGAATCCATGGCGATGGAAATCATGGCAGCAAGACCCAGCAGGTCGCGCTGGGTTCAAGAATTACAGGCGCCGCAGGCGCCGGCGTGCGACCACCCCCATCAACCCAAGCCCGGCCAAAATCATCGCGTAGGTCTCGGGTTCGGGCACGGCAACCGTCTGGAAGCTTGCCAGGACGTTGCCTGTTACGGTGCCGCCGTTGCTGCCATCCGAACTAAGCGGCCCAAAGGCCAAGCCGGTGACGATGATCCTCTCGGTCGGGAAGTTATAGGTCAGTGCGGGGGCATTACCGCCAATCGTGAGTGTGTCCACGGCCCCGGTGGAAGACCATTTCCACGGGAAAAGCACTTCCTGGGTCTGGCCGCCTATCGTCAAGGAGAACGTGTTGGTTGTTCCCGAAACATTGCTGGTGTCATTCAGACAGTTGGAAGCGCTGGGCGACGGATTGCAGTTGGGACCAACCGTGAAGTCGTATACGCCGATCGTCTCGGTCGCGGCATTGATCGACGCCAGCGGCACGCCGGAGATGGTGAAGGTATCAAACAGGCTGCCCGTCTGCGAACCCAGGCTGTTGGCCGAGTATGAACCAGCGGAGAAGGTTGACTGCGCGCTGGCGTTGCCAGCGGCAAGGCCAGCGGCAAGCGTAAGGGCCATCATCGATTTGGCAAATTTCATGCACACCCCCAAAGTCCCACGTGCATCGCTGCGCGCCAACGGACAGGCCGCCCTGTTGGACGCTTCCCCGCGTGTCGGACGGTAATTCCTGTTGGCGCGCAAAGCAAGGATTTGTGCAACGCCACTACAACGCAAGATGCAAGGGCGGGAGATTCCATTTGAGGTCCCTTTCAATTTGTCGCAAATGATTCGCAATTATCTTGAAGTTTCCCCGCCATTCCGATAGTCTGAATCTGACCGTGCGCCATGGACTGGATTTGGAGGTTGGAATGTTTCTGCATGCCCCACGAACTGTGCGTACGCTCGGCGCCGCTGCCGCCTTGTTCTTTTGCGGCGGCTCCCTTGCGCAGGTTATCGATTACACCAGTCAGGCAAGTTTTCTCTCGGCCATTGCGGGCTTTCAGAATCCGCAGACCGTCAACTTCGACAATCTAGCTGCGGGCACCTTGTTCCCGTCGGGCACCGGCACCGGCGGACTGACCTTCACGTATTCGATGTACGGTTCGCCGATCATCCAGGTCGACACGGGATACACGACCACCTCGGGAAATAACTACCTTGGGCTGAACAATCCCGACGGCGCCTTCTCCAGCAATAACTTCCCTGGCCCTCCCGACAGCTTTACCATCAACTTCAATCACGTGGTCAATGCGGCAGGGCTGTATGTCGTGACCGGGCCCAGCGTCGTGTCGGCTGGGGATTTCACGCTGTCCTTCTCCAATGGCTCGGTGGTCAATGTCGCGGCGCCCGATGTCACCTTGAGCGATGGCAGCACCGCCTTTTATCTGGGCCTGGTATCCAAGGGAAGTTCGCCGGGGTTTTCGTCCGTGACGCTGACCAGCGGCGGCTCCAAACAAAATCCAAACCCGGCGTTCTATACCTTTAATGTCGATGACATCAGCAGCGCGGCGGCGGTGCCGGAACCCTCGACTGTTGCAATGATGCTCGCCGGGCTGGTGATGCTGTCTGTTTTTCCCCTGCTTCGGCGCCATTGAGAAGTTGTACCCACCGCGCAAGTGCTTCGCTGGTGCTTTGTCGATTGAAGCCGACCCCATCAAATCCAAAGACCAAGCTTGGTCGCACGCAGATTCTGTCTACACCAAGTCAACCTACGCAAGCCGGGCGCGCCAAGCCATTGGGCGTGGCGCCTTGATTGCCAACAACTGGAGATTTTTGCCATGAAGATTTCTCGTGTATCCCGCCTGCACTCCGGTCTGGTTTTAGTCCTGATGCTCGGCGCTACGCCGGCGGCCTGGTGCCAGGTCACGCCGTTTTTGGGTCAGATAATGTGCGCAGGTTTTAACTTCGCGCCGGCGGGCTGGCTGCTGGCCGAGGGTCAGCTGCTGTCGATTGCACAAAATACGGCACTGTTTGCACTCCTGGGAACCCAGTACGGAGGTGACGGCCAGACGACATTTGCCCTTCCAGACCTGCGCGGGCGTTCGATGATCGGTGCCGGCCAGAGTTCCGGCACGTATAACTATCCGCAAGGCGAAATGGCCGGTGCGGAAACGGTCACTCTCAATCAATCGCAGCTGCCCGCGCACACCCACTTCTACGCTCCGCCGGCCAGCACGGCCAATGCCACCGTGGAGTCCCCCACCGGGGCCGTACTTTCGGACAAAGCGCGTACGACCCTGTACACACCAGCAAACCAGGCAAACACCACCATGGCAACGGCCCAAACTTCGGCAACGGGCGGCACCCAGCCGATTCCAATCCGCTCACCGGTAACCACCGTGAGCTGCATGATTGCCACGCAGGGGGTATTCCCGTCCCGCCCGTAATTGCAGAACTGGCACGGCACGCTGGCGCGTCACGCGTCTAGCGGTCCAGTCCCAAATTCCTGCGCAACTGCTCGGCCGTGTAGGTGCGCTCTTCCACCTTGCGGCCGGTTTCGGCAGCCGCGGCCGCAAGGTATTTGGCTTCCAGCGCGTCGAGTCCGCGCCCGATCAGCTCGCGCAGGTAATAGGCCTTGGTTCGGTTGGTCTGCGCTGCCAAATTGTCCAGGCGCTTCTCCGTGGCGGGATCAAGACGGATCGAGGTGGCCATGGCGTCTCTACCTGGGCTTGTTCAAGGATGTGTTTTGAATATTCGGATACATTGAATACGCACAATATGAAGGATGCGTGTATTCAATGTATCACAAAGTGCCACAATCACCTGTAGTGATGGTCGCGCCGGCCAGCCAAGTCCGATCCCGACCAACCCGCCGGTGCCCTTCGTTCGTTACCGGTCACTACCCGGTAATCGCACTGCCGCAAACTCGCGGCGCCTATGCTGGTGCTCATAAACCTGGATTCCGCGATCGAGCGGCGCCGCGCCATGGCGCAGCAGCTGGACCGATTGCACATCGAGTTCGAGCGCGTCGGCGTTGACCTGCGCCGCGTGCCGGCGGCCGAGGTCGATGCGCAGATCCGGGCGCGCTTTGCGCATCTTCAGTTCGATCGCAAGACCCTGAGCAATGCCGAGATTGGCTGCTGGCTATCGCATCTGACGGCTTGGCAGCGGCTTCTTGCCAATCCGCAACAGCACAGCGCCACCGTGATCGAGGACGACCTGACGCTTTTGCCCGGGTTTGCCGACGCGGTGCGCCGCCTGGAGCAACGCAGCAATATTGACGTGGTCTACCTGGGTACGTCCTCGCGCAACGTTTCGCAGCGGCGGCGCACATTGGTCAACGGCCTGGCCGTGCATGAGCCCATCGGCGTGATCTATAACACCTGGGGCTACAGCATCCGCCGCGCCTATGTGCAACGCTTCTTTGCCCAGGAACAGCGCGTGATCCGCCTGCCCATCGACCACTACCTGGGTGGGCGCGCAGGCCGGGTGCGACCGCAGATCGGCGTGCTGCAGCCCATGGTGGTGACGGAGGATCCGGTGCTGGGTGCCGCCTCACAGATTGGTCCCTACACGCAGCGTTTGGACCGTTCGCCCTTTTTCCAAAAAGTGCGCCGCAGCCTGCTCTCCAGCCCAATCAGCCAGTACTACTACTCCCTGTACCGGTATCTCTAGGACTCCGGTCACCGCCTTTTCACGCCGGTTTCACGTCGATTTCACGCAAGCTTCACGGCCGTTTCACTGGCGCGGCCTAGCTTTTGCATGCGTCGCGTTTTCATCTGGAAAAGCGCCTTGGCCACGCGACCCGAGCGCGTTACCCAATCCCCCGTTGCACGAGGAGAAACCATGAGGCCATCCACCCGTTCGCCCGGGCGCGTCGCCGCTGCGCTGCGCCGCTCGGTCGTTGCCAGCCTGATTACGCCGCTCGTTATGGGTCCGATCGCCGTGCCCGCCCACGCGGAGGAAGGCGGCAGCACACGCTCACCCATCAAGCACGTGATCGTGATCATCGGCGAGAACCGCACCTTTGATCACGTGTTCGCCACGTATCAGCCGCTCGCCGGCGAGCACGTGGATAACCTGCTTTCCAAGGGCATCGTCAATGCCGACGGGACACCGGGGCCGAACTTCTCCGCGGCCGTACAGAACTCGGCCGTTGATCAATACCCCTCTCCTTTCGAATTGAGCCCCCGCGGCCAGGCGCCCTACGCCACGCTGCCCCCACCCATCGTCGCCGGCTTCAAGGTCGCACCGGGAGCCGCTCTTGCGGCCAAGTACGGGCAGCCTTGCCAATCCGCGCCCTTTCTCGCGCTCATCGGCCAGATTGAAAATGGCCTGCCCAGCGACTACCTGCCGGACCTTTGCCTGGGCGGCACCGGACTGCCGGCCTATGCGATGGTCGATTCGCGGATCGCCAACGTAAATGCCCTGCCACCTGGACCGTTCCAGCTCAAGTTTGCCTCCACGGCCCCGGGGGCGACGACCTGGGATGCCTACGCCAACAGCCCGGTGCACCGCTTCTACGAAATGTGGCAGCAGCTCGACTGCAACGCGGCCAACGCCACGCACTGGAACCCCAGCGGCTGCAAGGCGGACCTGTTCCCCTGGGTCGAAGTTACCGTCGGGGCTGGCACCAACGGCCAGACCCAGGCGCAGTACGCGGCCGCCTATTACGCGCCGTATCCATTTGACCTTACGAGCACGGGCGAGGGCGGCACCTCCATGGGCTTTTACAACGTGCAGCAGGGCGACGCACCCTACTTGAAGCAGCTGGCCGACAACTACGCGATGAGCGACAACTATCACCAGGGCGTGATGGGTGGAACCGGCGCCAACCACGTGATGATCGGCATGGGCGATGCGATCTGGTTTTCCGACGGCAACGGCAATCCCGCAGTGCCGCCCAGCAATGTGCTGGTGGCCGCGGGCTCGGCCAATGCGGGCATCGTCGATGAAATTGAAAACCCCAACCCCGCAAGCTCCGGCGGTAACAACTGGTACGCGCAGGACGGCTATGGCAATGGCGGCTACGGTTCCCCGGCCTCGGGTGGCGGAACCTACAGCAACTGCGCCGATGCCAACGCCCCGGGCGTGGGCCCGATCCTGGCGTACCTCAAGTCGCTGCGCCACCCGATCCGCCCGAACTGCGAGACGGGCCACTACTACCTGCTCAACAACTACAACCCGGGGTATTTTGGCAACGGCAACAACGCCTACGCGGACAACAACAATAACAACACGCCATTCACGATCCCGCCGTCGAACCTGCGCCACATCGGCGATGCGCTGGGAGAAAGGGGCATCTCCTACGCGTATTTTGGCGACCAGCGGAACCAGTACGTCAACGACCCGTACCAGCTCAACTACGGCACGACCGACAACTACTGCAACATCTGCAACTTCTTCCAGTACACATCCTCGATCATGACCGACGCCAATGCGCGTGCGGCACACCTCAAGGACACGCTGGATCTGTACGGGCAGATCGCCAATGGCACGCTGCCGGCCGTGTCCTTCGTCAAGCCCAGCGGCATTGTCGACGGCCATCCGGCCTCCTCCAAGCTCAGCCTGTTCGAGGGCTTCGTCAAGAAGATCGTAGATGCGGTGCAGGCCAATCCCGATCTTTGGAAGGACACGGCAATCTTCGTGACCTTTGACGAGGGCGGCGGCTATTACGACTCCGGCTACGTACAGCCAGTGGACTTCTTCGGCGACGGCACGCGCGTGCCCTTCCTCGTGGTGTCACCCTTCGTCAAGGCGGGTCATATCTCGCACGATTACACCGACCATGCCTCGATCTTGAAGTTCATCGAGCGCAACTGGGCTCTGGCGCCGCTCACGCAGCGCAGTCGCGACAACCTGCCCAACCCGCAGTATGGCGAGGACAGCCGCTACGCACCGGTGAACACCCCGGCGATCGGCGATCTGTTCGACCTCTTTGATTTTTCAGCAGACAGGAATCGGGGCAGCTGAACAAGGAAGTGGGGGGGTGTTCGGGGTGGCTGCGCAAGCGGCAGCCAGCCCCGAGCCCCCAAGCGATTCAAGGGCCGCGGGAACTCCGCGGCCTTTTTTGTTTCCAAATTGCGCGCGATCAGCACAAAAAAATTTCCGGCTGGACGCGGGGATACAAGGTTTCGGCAGCGTGCACAATCTGCCCCACACAACAACGACCCTTCGGAGAAAACTCGATGCAATTTGCCAATCCCACACTGCGCGGCGCCCTTGTGGCCGCGGCTGCCACCGCCTGCGCCCTGAGCCTTCCTGCCCTGGCCGCCAATGCCGCACACGCAGATCTGGGGCCCGCCAGTGGCAGCGCGGTCAGCGCTACCGTGGTGGTCACGCCGGTTGCCGGGGGTGTGCACCTGGAGGTCAAGGCAACCGGGCTGAGCCCGGGCGTGCACGGTTTTCATGTGCACGAGGTCGGTGACTGCAGCGCGGCGGACGCCAGCAGCGCCAAGGGTCACTTCAACCCGGGCGCGACAGCCCACGGCATGCATGCCGGGGATCTGCCCGACCTCACGGCCGACGCCAGCGGCGTTGCGCGGCTCTCGGCGGACGTACACGGAGTGGAACTGGGCGATGGCATCACCAGCATCCTGGGGCGGGCGTTCGTGATCCATGCCGATCCGGACGACCACAAGTCCCAGCCCGCCGGCAATGCGGGCAAGCGCATCGCCTGCGGGGTGATCCGGGCGGGCTGAACCAGCGCGGGATCAGGTCAAGTGCCCGTGGGTTCACGGGCAAATCAGATCGAGCCCAGGAAAATAGGTGCGGTAGCGAGTGGCGTCGCGAGTCAACAGCGGCAAGCGCGCAACCGCAGCGTGGGCGCCGATGAAAAAATCCGGCAGGACCTTGCCCCGCACGCCGCCCGCCTGGCGGTAGCGCAAAAACGCCTTGCCAGCCAGGAATAGGGCCGGGCGAGGAATGTCCAGCAGCCGCAGTCCCAACTGCGCCACGACGCGCTCAAGTGCTTCGATGGTCCGAAAGGCTAGCGAGAGCTCGGCATACACGACCGCGTTGATTGCCAGCTCGTGCGCCTGTGCCTGCGAACGCAAGGCCTGTTGCGACCAATCCGCCCAGTCCGGATCGTCCTCCAGTACGTCGATCAGCACATTGGTGTCAACCAGAACAAACGTCTCTGCGACGCACTGCCCCAGGAACGCAGCAGGTGCATCAGCTCGTCCGTGCGCCACTTTACCTGGGCCTTGCCGCGCACCGCGGCAAAACGATCGCGCACTGCCTTGGTCGTGGAAACCGGGCTTGCGGCCCGCACAACGACTTGGCCGGCGTCATTGACGCAAAACTCCACCGCGCTGGCGCGCGTCAGGCGCAAGGCCTCGCGAATGGGTTTGGGGATGGTCACCTGCCCTTTGCTCGTGAGGGTGGTTGCCACGGTGCGCTCCCGACGGTTCAGGTATTACCAGAGAATTAAAAGTAATACCCTGATTGCAGCCACGCGCCGACAGGACACAAGCAGGAGAGCGGTAGTGCCGCTTTTGACCAAAGGCCGCGCCTAGTGCGCGGCGCCCAGATAGGCGGCGCGCACGGCGGGGTCGTTTTGCAGCTGCTGGGCCGGTCCGTGCACGGCGATGCGGCCGTTTTCCATGACGTAGCCATAATCGGCAACCTGCAGCGCGGCAGCGGCGAACTGCTCCACCAGCAGCATGGTGATGCCGCGCGCCTTGAGCTCGCCCAGCGTGGCAAAGACCTCGGCCACCAGGCGCGGCGCCAGTCCCATCGAGGGCTCGTCCAGCAGCAGGATGTCCGGGTTGAGCATGAGCGCCCGGCCCATGGCGAGCATCTGCTGCTCGCCCCCGGAGAGCGTTCCGGCCGCCTGGTTGCGTCGTTCGCGCAGGCGCGGAAACATTTCGAAGATCCGTTCGCGGTCGGCCTCGACGTCGCCGCGCGCGCGCCGATAGGTCAGCCGCGGAAACGCGCCCAAGATCAGATTATCGGCAACCGACAGGACCGGAAATACCCGCCGGCCCTCCGGCGAGTGCGCCAGGCCCAGGCAGGTGACCCGGTGCGAGCGCATGCCGGCAATTTGCCGGCCTTCCAGTTCGATACTGCCCGCGCTGGGCGCAATCATTCCGGAGATCGCACGCATGGTGGTGGTCTTGCCCGCGCCGTTGGAGCCGATCAGGGTCACGAGCTTGCCCTTGGGCACCTCGATGGAAATGCCGTGCAGTACCTGCACCTTGCCGTAGCCGGCCGCCAGGTCGCAAATCTTCAGCATGGCGCCGCCTGCACCGCCGCCGGATCCTCGACTACGCCGCCCAGGTAGGCCTCTATGACCTTGGGGTCGGCCTGGACCTGGGCCGGCTTGCCCTCGGCAATCTTGTTGCCAAAATCGAGCACCGTCACCGTGTCGCAAATGCCCATCACCACGTCCATGTGGTGCTCAATCAGGATCACCGTCACGCCGTGCTCGCGGATCTTGCGAATGATGCCGATCAGCTCGACGATGTCGGGCGCGGTCAGGCCCGCTGCCGGCTCATCGAGCAGGATCAGGCGTGGATCCAGCCCAAGCGCGCGGCCGATCTCCAATAACCGCTGCTTGCCGTAGGGCAGGTTGCGCGCCTCTTCATTGGCAAAGGCCGACAGCCCGACAAACTCCAGGATGCTGGCCGCCCGATCGCGTGCCCCCTGCTCCTCACGCCAGAAACGCGGCGAAAAGAGCATGACGTCCACCAGGTTGCTGCGAAAGGTATGGTGCAGTCCCACCAGGACGTTTTCAAGGACGCTCATCTCGCCAAAGAGCTGCACGTTTTGGAACGTGCGCGCGATGCCCGCGCCGGCGATCTGCGCCGAAGTGCGCCCAGCAATCGGGTGGCCCTCGAACAGGATGCTGCCGCCGGTGGGCCGATAGATGCCGGTGAGCACGTTCATCATGGTGCTCTTGCCCGAACCGTTGGGCCCAATCAGGCCGTGGACCGAATTGCGGGCCACCCGCAGGTCGACTTTATTCAGAGCGGTCAGGCCACCGAACTGCATCAGCACGCCCTGGACGTCCAGCACCGGCGCACTTTCAGCCGCCGAAAATGCTGCGCCCGCACCCGCAGCATTTGCTGCACGAATTGCTGCAGCATCGCTTGCAGCATTTTGCGCAACCGCCGGTGCGCGGCCCATTGCCGCGGCCGCCTGGGCGCGCCACTGCGGCCGAATTTGCTGCAGCGTGCTGCGCACAAATCCGACGATCCCGTCAGGCAGGTAGTACACGACGAGCAGGATCATGACGCCGAATATCGTCAGCCGGTAGTCCGTCATATCCTCGATGCTGTAGGAAAACCCGACCAGCCCGAGCAGCAGTGCCGTGGGAATGACGAAGGGCCGCCAGGGGCGCCCACGCGCGCTGATGGCAAAGATGCCGTAGGCAACCGTAACGGCGGCAACCGTCTCGGCCAGGATGCGAAACAGCGCGAGGTCCGACAGCAGATTGGGAAGGATGACGACGATGGCGGCGCCCAGCACTGGACCACTGCGCGTCTTTCGGCCTCCCATGATCACCGCCAGCAGGAACTGGATCGCCAGTTCAATGGAATAGGTGTTCGGGGAGATGTACTCCTCGGAATAGGTAAACAGGGCCCCGGCCAGGCCCGCCAGGGCCGCACTGATCACGAAGGCATAAACCTTGTAGCGGTAAACGCTCACCGCCATGCAATCGGAGGCCACTGGGCTGTCGCGCAAGGCCTGGAAGGCGCGTCCCAGGTGCGAGCGCAGGATGCGGTGCACAACGAGCAGGGTCAATGCGAGCATTACCACCACAAAGTAGTAGTACTCGGTGGCGCTCAGCTGGTGCCCGAAGAGCACGGGCTTGCGCAGCGATATGCCCATCGGGCCATTGGTAAGAAAGTCCATCTCGTTGATGAGGATCTGGACGATGGTCCCGAAGGCCAGGGTCACCATCGCCAGGTAGGGCCCCGTGACCCGCAATGCCGGCAAGGCGAGCAGGGCGCCAAATAGCGAGCTGACAGCGATGGCCGCCGGCAGCGTCAGCCACACCGGCGCGGAGAGCTTCATCACCAGAACCCCGACCGCATACGAGCCCACGCCAAAGAGCGAAGCGTGTCCCAGCGATACCTCACCGGTATAGCCCACGACGATATCCAGCCCCAGCAGAAGTACCGAATAGATCGCGATCAGTGCCGCCAGGTGGATGTAGTAGGGGTTGGGCCAGATCTGCGGCAAGGCGACCAGCGCCGCGGCAGCGGCCAGGGCCAAGCCCATCTTGGCCGGCGTAATCCGCCGGCTTGATCCGGTGCCAAAGGCGCGCGAGAGTTGGGTGGTGCTGCCGGACACGCTCATACTTTCTTGATGGCGACTTTGCCGAACAGTCCGGACGGCTTTACGGCCAGCACCACCAGCAAAAGTATGAGGCCGGGCACATCCTTGTACCCGGTGGACAGGTAATAACCGGTCGTGGTCTCGGCAATTCCCAGGATGAGGCCGCCGACAATCACGCCCAGACCGCTATTGAGACCGCCGATGATGGCTACGGCAAAGGCCTTTAGCCCCAGCACTGCGCCCATCGTCGAGCCGGTCAGGGTAAGCGGAGCGACAAGCACCCCGCCCAGCGCAGCCGTGAGCGAACTCAGGGCGTAGGAAAAGCTGATCACCACGCTCGTGTTGATGCCCATGAGGCCGGCGGCGTCCCGATCGTTGGAAGTGGCCACCACCGCCTTACCGTAGATCGAGCGGCGATTGAACAACTCGACGATCAGCATCATCGCCAGCGCGCCCACCACCACCAGAATCTCCATGGGCAGCACGTGCACGCCCAGCACGTTGAGCGGCGATTCGGGCAGGGGGGAGGGAAACTTCAGGTCATCCTTGCCCCAGATGTTCTCGGCGGTATTGCGAAAGATGATGCCCAGGGCGATGGTCGACATGATCCAGCCGAACTCGCTCTTGATCTTGATGGCCGGGGCCACGCCCAGCCGCTCAACCACGTAGCCTTGGGCCGCGCCAAAGAGCAGCACCAGCGGAATCATCAGCCAGTAACCGACCTGGCCGGCAATGGTGAGGCCCGTTAGAGCGCCCAGCATCAGGGCCTCGCCCTGGCCGAAGTTGAGCGTGCGCGACGTCGCGAAGGTGAGCTGATAGCCAAAGGCGATCACCGCGTAGATCATGCCCAGGGCAACGCCGCTGACGGTCAGCTGAAAAAAGATCTGCATGACTAGTGGCTTATCAACGACAGCCGGGCCACCGGCGCCAAAGGGCCGTGGCCGGGAAAGCCGGCGCTCACGCGCCGGCCGCCTGCGATACCGTACCCCGGTGCCGCCCCCGCGCGCCGCAGGCGCGGGGATGGCGGCGAAGCGGTGCTGCCCGGATCACTTGGCGCGAACCACGTGCCCGTCGTGCACCTGACCCATGACCGGGTCGCCCATTTTGATGGCGTTGTGATCATCATGGGTGAACGGGTGGTCGTATACCTTGACCACGCCGTTGATCTTCTCCTGCAGGTTTTCCAGGGCCTCGCGCACCTTGGGTCCGTCGGTCGTACCCGCCTGGCGAATGCCCGCGGCCAGCAGGTACATGGAGTCATAGCCCTGCGCCGCCGACACGGGGGAAGGGATGCGCTCGACCTTGTAGGCCTTCTGGTAGGCGGCGATGAAGGCCTTTCTCTTGGGCGTGTCGCCTTCCTGGATGAAGGTCTGGGGCATGGTCGCGCCCTCGCCGTTTTTGCCCGCGTTATCGATGAAGTTGGCCATCGACAGCGTCCAGCTGCCGATCATCGGTACTTTCCAGTCGAGCTTTTCCATGCCGTTGGCGATCTGTGCCAGCTCGGGCCCGATGGCATAGGTGAGGATCGCCTGCGCGCCGGCCTGCTTGGCCTTGAGCAGCTGCGAGGTCATGTCCACGTCCTTGATGTTGAACTTTTCCACGGCCACGGGCTTGATGCCGCGCTGGTCCAGTGCCTTCTCCAGATCCTCGCGGCCGAGCTGCCCGTAGTTTGTGGAGTCCGCCAGGATGGCCACCTTGGTGAACTTGCGCCGGACGACGGCTTCCTCGACGATCATGGCCGACTGGATCGTGTCGTTGGCCGACGTGCGAAAGACGTAGTTATCGGGAAATTCCGGTGGCAGGAACTGCTTGGTGATCTGCGAGCCGGTGGCCACGTTGTTGATGACGGGGATCTTGGCTTCTTCGTAGAAGCGTTGGGAAGCCAGGGCCACGCCGGTATTGATGAAGCCCAAGCCGGCGACCACGTGCTCCTTGTTGATGAGCTCCTGGGTCACCTGGACGCCGCGTTCGTTCTTGGCTTCGTCATCGCGCTCGACGAGTTGTACCTGCCGGCCCAGTACGCCGCCGGCGGCATTGATCTCGGCTGCGGCCAGTTTGACGCCGTCGCGCATGCTCACGCCCATGGGCGAAGAACCCCCGGTAAAGGGTCCCTGCAAGCCGATCAGGATGGGATCGGCGGCATAGGCCGCGCCCAGTGGCACGGCAGCAATGATTGCGGCAAGAACAAACGTGCCGAAGGCACTTTTCGTTTGGGTCATAGCGCGGTCTCCTTGGAAATCGGTGGGCGGCACTCCCGGCGGATGGCCGGATGCCCGTAGTTTTTTGCTCCCCTGCCAATCATCGATGTTTGTTGGCCTTGGCGCAAGCTACCAGGCGAAACGCAGCCAGGCCCATGGGGCCATTTGAGGGACCCGCTCCCGCATCCGGGCAAGATAATCGTTGTGGCTGGCGCGCCCGGCAGGAATCGAACCTGCGACCCTTGGCTTCGGAGGCCAATACTCTATCCCCTGAGCTACGGGCGCCTGGACCAAGTTTACCTGCACGAGGACCACGGTCCCTGGCATCGCGGCGGCACCAAATCGGGGCGTATGCCGTCGCGCACGCAAAGCTTGTTTCCGGGCCCCCTATAATCGCCGACGCACCGCGCGCAACGATGCCATGGTGCCGGGGAGAGTTTGATGGCGAACAAGGATGGCTTCGCATTGTTCATACCAGTGCCACTGGTTCAGATCTTCGTGGCGATCATTCCCATCGTGATCGTTTGCTACTTTGTCGCCGGGCGGCATGACAAGCCGCCACCGGCCGCGGACATGGCGCCGGAAGTCGTTGCTGCACGCCTTACGCCGGTGGCGCACATCGTGCCGGCGGAAACCAAGGCCTCGACCGGCCCGGTGGTGAGCACGCTCAAAGGACAGGCGGTATACGAAGGCCTTTGCGTGGGCTGTCATGGGGCTGGATTGGCAGGCGCGCCCAAGTTTGGCGACCGCAAGGCATGGGCGCCACGCATTGCCCAGGGTTACAACACGCTGGTCATGCATGCCGTCAACGGCTTCACCGGGTATGCGGGCGTGATGCCGCCCAAGGGCGGTGGCGCCAACGAGGACGTGGAAGTGGCGCGCGCCGTTGCCTACATGGCCAACGCCGCAGGGGCAAAATTTGCCGAGCCGGTAACGCTGGCCAAGCGCCAGTAGCCTCAGATCGCCTGCGGGTCCACTTCAATAGACCAGCGCAGGATGCCCCGGCTGCCCAAGGCGCGTACCTGGGGTAGCCATCGGCTCAAGAGGGCATGCAGGTCGGCGCGCCGCGGCGCTTCGATAAGAAGCTGGCCGCGCGATTCCGAGGCCATGCGTGCCAGCGGCATCGGAACCGGATCGTAGAGCCGGGTGGTGCCGCCGGGCGCTTGTCCGGTTGGCAGGTCGGCGCAGGTGCGCAAGAACTGCAGCGCCTGCTCGATCGTGCGCGCCGTGCAAGTCAGGAGCGCCTGGTGCACGAATGGGGGCATGCGCGCCGCGCGCCGCTCCGCCAATTGCTCCTGCGCGAAGTCCGGAAAGTTCTGGCGCGCCAGAGCGGCAAACAGCGGATGGCGCGCATAGCGCGTCTGGATGAGAACGCGGCTTTGCTGGCCCGCCCGCCCGGCGCGCCCGGCAACCTGCATCAGGACGGCAAACAAGCGCTCCGGCGCGCGAAAATCCGCGGCCACAAGCTGGGCGTCCGCATTCAGAACACAGACCGTGCTGACGCGGCGAAAATCGTGCCCCTTGGTGATCATCTGGGTGCCCACCAGGATATCGACCTCCCCCGCATGCACGGCATCGAAGGCCTGGGTGGCGCGGTTGGCGCCGCGCACGCCCTGGGTGCTGTCCCGGTCGATGCGCGCGATGCGCGCCTTGGGCCAAAGTCGGCACAGGGATTCCTCGATGCGCTGGGTGCCTTGGCCGACACCCTGCAGATCCTGATTACCGCAATCCGGGCAGGCGGCCGGCACCGCGGCATTCCAGCCGCAATGGTGGCAGCGCAGGCGCGCGCCAACCTTGTGGTAGGCCGCAAAGGCGTCGCAGCGCGGACACTTGGAGAGCCACTCGCAGGCGGCGCAGCGCAGTACCGGTGCAAAACCGCGCCGGTTAAGAAACACCAGCGCCTGCTCGGCGCGCGTCAGCGTCTGCTCCAGCGCGTCGCGCAGGGGCGCGGAAAGCCCATGCACAGGCGGGAACTGGCGCAGGTCCACGGTCTCGATGACCGGATCGGCGCCTCCCGTGCTGGCCCGCTGCTGCAGGTTGAGCAGGCGATAGCGCCCGGACAGCGCCTGCTGCCAGCTCTCCAGCGATGGCGTCGCCGATCCCAAGATCACCGGAATAGCCTCCAGCTGCGCCCGCTTGACGGCCAGATCCCGCGCCGAGAAGGGCGCGCCGCCATGGGATTTGAACGAGGCGTCGTGCTCCTCATCGACAACGATCATGCGCAAGTTCGGCAAGGATGCAAAGACCGCTGTGCGCGTGCCCAGAATGATCTGCGCGCGGCCCTCATGGGCCAGCAGCCAGGAATCGGCCCGCTCGCGCGGCGCCAGCGCGCTGTGCAAGCTGATGACGCCATAGCCCGGAAAGCGCGCGCGCAAGCGTGCGTGCAATTGCGGGGTCAGGTTGATCTCCGGAACCAGCAGCAAGGCCTGCGCTTGCCCATTGCGCTCCAGCAGGCGTTCGATGGCGCCGAGGTATACCTCGGTCTTGCCGCTGCCGGTGATGCCAAACAGCAGGAAGGACGCAAATTCCGTAGCGTGCGTTATTTCGTCAATGGCGATCTGCTGCTCGGCGCGCAAGAGCGGGGCCACTTCCGGCAGCACCGGCGCAGGCGCTTGCGATCGACCTTCGCTTTCCCGGGCAGCGGCCGCACGGCGCTTGCGCGCCGCCGGCAGTCGGCGCAATAACGGCGGCAGCGCCGGCAAGGCCATCTCGCCCCAGCCAAAGTGGTAGTACTCGGCCGCAAATCGGCACAGGGCAAGCCAGTGCTGCGAAAGGGGCGCCATTGGCAGTACCGCCTCTAGAGAACGCAGGCGCGCCGGTGCCAGGGAGCTTTGTTCGCTCAAGCCGACGACGATGCCAATTTGCCGGCGACGCCCGACCGGCACCACGCAAAGGCAACCCACTTGCGCTTGCGCGGTGCTGTCCGCCCACTTTTCGTCCACGCGGTAATCCAGGGCGTGTGCGACCGGTACATCGACGACCACTTGGGCAAATTTATTCATCGAAGAGCGCCCGGCCACATCGCGTGAAACCTCAGGATCTTTGCCTAACTACTTAATTTTCTGTATTTCTTTTTCTTGGCTAAGAGTTTCGTCGACCCGATGTGGATAACTTTGTGGAAAACTCCTGCGTACCTTCGCTAAGTGCCTGCCGTAGCGCGTTTTTGCCATAGAAGCGGATCTGCTTCGTTTTTAATTAACTTTTTATTTTCAACAAGTTACACGGAAACGTCATGATTCCGACATGATATTCGCGGGGAAACGCGCAAATACGCGAGCCCACGAATTTTGTGAATAAGTCAAGCGCGGTGTGCACGCGCGGTCATCCCGCGCCAAGCCGCAATTACTAGAAAACTGTGAGTGCACGCTGACGCGCCGAGCCCCTCAGGAACGAAGCTTTCCGCTGTGCTCATGGACGGTTTGGACCAGGGTCGCAACAACCTCGGGGTCGGTGAATTGCGATATGCCGTGGCCAAGGTTGAATATGTGGCCGTCGGTGCCGCCGTCGGCTCTGCGCGGCGGGCCAAAATCATCCAGTACGCGGATCGCCTCCTCGGCGGTGGCCTTCGCACCGGCCAGCAGAACCATGGGGTCCAGATTCCCTTGCAAAGCGCAACGATCGCCGATGCGAGCGCGCGCTTGGCGCAGGTTCACCGTCCAGTCAACCCCTACGGCATCACAACCGGTTCCGGCGATGGCCTCGAGCCAGGCGCCGCCCCCCTTGGTAAAGGCGATGCAGGGGACGCGCTCCCCGTCGCTCTCGCGCTGCAAACCGGCAATTACCCGGGCCATGCTCGCCAGGGAGTAGGCGCGGTACGCGGCATCCGACAAGACACCGCCCCAGGTGTCAAAAATCATCACAGCCTGTGCGCCGGCCAGAATCTGGGCGTTCAGGTAATCGGTCACGGCACGCGCATTAACGGCGAGTATGCGCTGCATAAGATCCGGCCGGTTGTAGAGCATGGCCTTGACCGTGCGAAAGTCCTCGGAGCCACCGCCTTCGACCATGTAGCAGGCCAGCGTCCAGGGACTGCCGGAAAAGCCGATCAAGGGAATGCGATTGTTCAAGGCTTTGCGAATCGAGCGCACGGAATCGATCACGTAGCGCAGCGCCTCGTCGGGATCCGGACAGGCCAATGCCGCAACGTCGGCCTCCGTGCGCACCGGACGGGAAAACTTGGGTCCCTCCCCCTCGACAAAATGCAGGCCCAGCCCCATCGCGTCGGGAACCGTGAGGATGTCGGAAAAGAGTATGGCGGCATCGAGCGCGTAGCGATCGACCGGTTGCAGCGTAACCTCCGTGGCATATTCCGGGGACTTGGCAAGGCCCAGAAAACTGCCCGCGCGGCGGCGGGTGGCGTTGTATTCCGGCAGGTAACGCCCGGCCTGACGCATCAGCCAGATGGGCGTATAGGGCGTGGGTTGGCGCAAAAGTGCGCGCAAAAAGATGTCGTTGACCGGCTTCACGAGTGCTCAATGGTTGATTCGAAGCGGAATTCTCGCACGCCGGGCCTGCCCGTTTGGGCGCGCTGGCGCTCCGATGTGCTGGTCCTGGCCTTGCACGTACAGCCCGGCGCGCGGCGCAGCGCAATCCTCGGCGCGCACGGCGAGCGTCTAAAGGTGGCGCTGCAGGCCCCACCCGTGGACGGCAAGGCCAATGAGGAACTGCTGCGCTTCCTGAGCGCACACCTGGGCTTGCGCCGCGCGGCGCTGCGCCTGCTCAGCGGAGCAGCCAGCCGGGAAAAATCGCTAGCCGTCGAAACCGGCACCCAGGCAGAGCAAATCCTCGCACGCCTTCTTTCTGCGAAGTGAAATCAAACCGGCCCGCATAAAAAAGCGGGCCGGCGCGTACTGCCCGGCCCGCCTTCGCTTTTCACTCGGCGCGAGGCCGGGCGAAAAACCCCGCAGAAATTACTTACCCATCGGGGCGGGGGCAGCCGGTGCCGGAGCCGCAGCTGGCTTGGCGTCCATCTTGGCGTCCGCGGCCGGCTTGGCAGCTTCCGCTTCGGCCTTCTTGGCCTTCTTCTTCTTGTGCTTCTTGGCCGGCTTGGCATCGGTCTTGGCATCGGCAGCCGGCTTGGCCGCCTCAGCCGGGGCCGCGGCAGGAGCTGCCTTGGCCGGTGCAGCCGGGGCCGCGGCAGGAGCGGCGGTGGTCTGGGCAACTGCGATTCCGGTGGCAAACAGCCCGGAAATCACGACAGCGATCAATTTTTTCATGTCACAACTTTCCAAGTGATGATAGGGGGGTAGACCTGCCGGCCCGCCAAAACAGGGCTGCCGACGTCGCGCTCTCATTGAGCCCGCCTGCCATGAACGCGCAAGTGGCGCAAAGCGTTGACGCGCCGCGGTAGCCGTTCAGCCATTCGGACGGTTTTCCGGTGATAGGGTGCGAAGCGGCGCGCGATAAAAAAGGCGGGCCCTGGGCCCGCCTCTTCACCACGACAGCGCGATGCGCTGCGGTGAATTTACTTCTTCATTTCGTCCTTCTTCATTTCGTCCTTCTTGGCGTCGGCCTTCTTGGCGTCCTTCTTCATTTCATCCTTCTTGGCGTCGGCCTTCTTGGCGTCCTTCTTCATTTCGTCTTTCTTGGCGTCAGCCTTCTTTTCTTCCTTCTTGGCTTCGACCTTCTTGTCGTCCTTCTTCATTTCGTCGGCATAAACGGCACCGGCGGCGAACAAGGAGGCAACCAGCATTGCGAGCAGTTTCTTCATTTTTGATTCCGTGGAAAGTTGATTTTGAAATTGCAGGGCGTTCGGCCGCCGGGTCTGGTGCCTTTTCGGCTATGGCGCCCTGCACTAGTAACGCGGCATCGCTGGCGCCCGTTGACAGAGGCCTTCGAAGACGCCCCCGTCTGCGCCCAAGCGTACAAACTCCCGCCTGATTCTCCGAAGCCCCAACGCGACCGGCGCGGATTATGCACGCAAATTGGCAATATTTCACAATGTGGCGGACAAAAATGATTACCCGCTCGCGCCTATGCGCCCCCACCCTTTGATTGAAATTAACGGCTAAAAAGGAAGCGCCACTGGCGCTCGCGCAAAATTGGTACGGCCTCCAGGGTACATTGACAGGAATGTCCTCCGATCTGGATCCCATTGCCGCGATTGCGACGGCGCCCGGCAGGGGCGGAATTGGCGTGGTGCGCATTTCCGCGCGCGATGCCAGCCCTTTCATCCCGGGACTGCTGGGTAGCGCGTTGGCCGCGCGCCTGCAGCCCCGGCAAGCGCTGCGTGCGTCCTTTTTGGACACCCAGGGCCAAGCGATCGATGAGGGCCTGGCCCTGTTGTTCCCGGCACCCAATTCCTATACGGGCGAGACGGTTCTGGAGCTTCACGGACATGGCGGGCCTGTGGTTTTGCATGCGCTGCTGGCGCGCTGCCTCGAGCTGGGTCGGCATCTTGGCGCACGTATCGCCGAGCCCGGAGAATTCACGCGCCGCGCCTTCCTCAACGGGCGACTCGACCTCGCCCAGGCTGAGGCCGTTGCCGATTTGATCGACGCCGGTACGGCCGCGGCCGCGCGCAGCGCGGTGCGCTCCCTGCAGGGCCAGTTTTCCCTTGCGGCGCAGACCCTGACTCGGGAGATGACCGATTTGCGCGCGCTGACCGAAGCCACGCTGGATTTTCCGGAGGAAGAAATCGACTTTCTGCGCGCCGCCGATGCGCACCAGCGACTGGATCGGCTGGTGGCGGGCCTCGAGGAGCTTTGCCAACGCGCGCGCCAGGGCGCCCGCTTGCGCCAGGGCCTGAGCGTTGTTCTCGTCGGCGCCCCCAATGTAGGCAAGTCCAGCCTGCTCAATGCCCTGGCGCAGGAGGAGGCGGCGATCGTCACGGAGCATCCGGGCACGACACGCGACCGGATCGAGCGCAGCATCGAGATCGAGGGCTTGATGCTGACCGTGATTGACACCGCTGGACTGCGTCCCACGGAAGACCCGGTAGAGTCCCTGGGCATCGAGCGCACGCGCGCCGCAGCAACGCAGGCCGACCTGGTATTGCTTTTGCGCGATGATTGCGCGTTGCCGGGGGAAGCTGCGCCGGCGGTCCCGTTGGTGGAAACAAGCGGCGCGCAATTGATCGTGCATAACAAGATCGACTTGAGTGGCGCGCCGGCCGGGTTTCGCGACGGGCGCATGTACCTTTCTGCGCGGACGGGTGCGGGCATCGATGAGCTGCGTGGCCAGTTGCTGCGGATGGCAGGCTGGCAGGGCGAGGCGGCGGTGGAAACCGTCTTTCTCGCGCGCGAGCGACATTTGCAGGCGCTGGCCCGGGCGCGCGAGCATTTGCATGCCGCGCGCGCTCACGCCGCCCAGGGAAGCGCGCAACTGGAGTTGTTCGCCGAAGAACTGCGTCTGGCCGCTGCGGCGCTGGGCGAGATCACCGGCACCGTGTCTTCGGACGATCTGCTCGGGGAAATCTTCGGGCGATTTTGCATAGGCAAATAGCACGGAAGGAATTGACGATGCGCCACACCCTGCATGATCTGCGCCGCCTGGCGGGCCAGCGCAAACTGGCCACCCTTACTTGCTATGACGCGAGTTTTGCCGCGCTCCTGGATGCCGCCGAAGTCGACCTGCTGCTCGTTGGTGATTCACTGGGAATGGTGATTCAGGGACATGATTCGACTCTGCCAGTGACCGTGGCCGACATCGCGTATCACACGCGCGCGGTGGCGCGCGGTGCGGCGCGGCCCCTGATCGTCGCCGACATGCCCTTTGGCTCCTACCAGCAGAGCCCGGCGCAGGCGCTGGCCAGCGCGGTCGAGCTGATGCAAGCGGGCGCGCAGATGGTCAAGCTCGAAGGCGGTATCGAGATGGCCGCAACCATCGCCTTCTTGGTGGCGCGGGGGATTCCGGTCTGCGGTCACGTGGGCCTTACGCCCCAACACGTCAATGCCTTTGGCGGATACAAGGTGCAGGGCCGCGGGGCGGCGGCCACGGCAGTCCGGCAAGCAGCCGCGGCGGTGGAGGAGGCCGGCGCGGCCATGCTGGTCATCGAGGCCGTACCCGAGCCGGTAGCCCACGAGATCGCGCGCCAAAGCCGCGCCTTGACCATCGGCATCGGCGCCAGTGTTCATTGCCATGGCCAGGTGCTGGTTTTGCACGACATGCTCGGTGTTTCCCAGGGCAAGCGGCCGAGATTTGTTAAAGATTTCGTCGCCGGATCCGGGTCGATCGCCGCCGCGCTGCGCAGCTACGTGGAGGAAGTGCGCAACGGCCGTTTTCCGGCTGACCAACACACCTACCCCGATGGCGACTAGCGGCGCGGGACCGTACGCAAATTGCATAAGGACCGGCAGTTTTCCCTGCTAAATCCAGGGGCATTGCGGGGCTGGCGCGGCAAAAAAGTTTGGAGTAACTTTGGCCCCGCAGACGATTTTTGCGCTGCGTATTCCGGCCCCAGGTGCTTTCCAGCCAACTGACCTCGCGATTTCATTGCAGTCTCATTGCAACCGCCTGCGCACCCCCATTTCTTTTCTCCGCCAGTTCCGTTGCAATGCCTCGCTCTTGCAAATTCCGTCGCAGTGCCCCTCCGGTACACGCTTTCTGCAGCACGCACGAATCGCTTGCGCGTCGCGGGCGCCTCCCGTGTTCTTCTCGTTAGAAAGAAGTGATATGCCGACAGGCACCGTGAAGTGGTTCAATGAGACCAAGGGCTTTGGCTTCATCAAGCCCGATGACGGCGGCAGTGACGTCTTTGCCCATTACAGTGGGATCAAGAGCAAGGGATTTCGCACGTTAAAGGAGAACCAGCGGGTCGAATACCAGGTCCAGCAAGGACAGAAGGGCCCGCAGGCGGTGGAGATCAACGTGCTGTCTTGACGCAATCCCGAAAATGAAATGACATGGCCGGCGCTTGCGCCGGCTTTTTTTGGACGCAAAGTCACCGCGAATCGATGGGAGGCCGCCGTATACTCGTTGCGGCGCGCCCGGAGCACGCGCGCAGCTGTCGCCCGGGCGGATTGCGCAACCCAGGAGAGGAGAGGCAGGCGGGAATCCACCCGCCGCCAGCGCTCGCGTGGACAACGAGGACCTGATACTGCAGGCGCGGAACCTGGGGAAGGATTTTCGCGGGTTTACTGCCGTCAACGGGGTCGACCTGCGCATCGTGCGCGGATCGATTCATGCGCTTATCGGTCCCAACGGCGCTGGCAAGACCACCTGCTTTAACCTGCTCACTCGCTTTTTGCCAGCGTCGCGTGGCAGCATCCACTTCAACGGCGTCGATATCACGCGCATCGCCCCCCAGGAAGTGGCTTGCCGGGGCATGGTGCGTTCGTTCCAGATTTCCTCGATATTCGCCCAGCTCAGCGCCCTGCATAACGTGCGCATTGCCCTGCAGCGCGCCACAGGTCTTTCCTACCACTTCTGGCGCAGTGGCCAGGCGCTGCGCCAGCTCGATGAGCGCGCGCACGAGCTTCTGGGCCAGGTTGGACTTTCCGCCGATGCGAACCGGCGCACGGTGGAGCTTCCCTACGGCCGCAAGCGCGCCCTGGAGATCGCAACAACGTTGGCGGCCCGGCCCGAACTCATGCTGCTGGACGAACCCACTCAGGGCATGGGCCACGAGGACGTTGCCCACATCACGGAATTGATCCGGCGCGTTGCGGTCGGGCGCACCGTGCTGATGGTCGAGCACAACATGGGCGTTGTTGCCGGCCTGTGCGACCGCATCACCGTGCTGGCGCGGGGCTCCGTGCTTTCGGAAGGAAGCTATGCGCAGGTTTCCGCCGACCCGGCGGTGCGCGAGGCCTATATGGGCGGCAGCGAAGTCGAATTGCAGGGGGCGGTGCATTGAGATGAGCGCCGCCCTGGAACTGCGCGATGTGCATGCCTGGTACGGCGAATCGCACATACTGCACGGCGTGAGCCTGGAGGTCCAGCCGGGCGAAGTTGTCACCTTGCTGGGCCGCAATGGCGCCGGGCGCACGACGACCCTGCGCGCAATCATGGGCCTGACCGGGGCGCGCAGCGGATCGATCCGGATCCATGGGACCGAAGCCATCGGCATTGCCGCGCACCGCATCGCGCACTTGGGCGTGGGCTATTGCCCGGAGGAGCGCGGGATCTACGCGAGCCTGAGCTGTCGCGAGAACCTCATGTTGCCGCCGCGCGTGGCGCCCGAAGGTGGCATGAGCGTCGAGGAGATCCTGGGCATGTTCCCGAACTTGCGCGAACGGGCCGACAGCCCGGGGACGCGCCTGTCGGGCGGCGAGCAGCAAATGCTGGCCGTGGCCCGCATCCTGCGCACCGGGGCACGCATTCTTCTGCTCGATGAGATCTCCGAGGGCCTGGCGCCGGTGATCGTTCAGGCGTTGGCGGCCATGGTGCGCGCCCTGCGCGCGCGTGGCTACACCATCGTCATGGTGGAGCAGAATTTCCGCTTTGCCGCGCCACTGGCCGACCGTTTCTACGTACTGGAGCACGGCATGGTCGTCGACATGTTTTCCTCCGCGCAGCTGCCGGCGCGCGCGGAGCGGCTCAGCGAAATGTTGGGGGTGTGAAGCCGGCGGGTCGGATGCCCGGTGCTGCGGCGCCGGGAGGCGGGTCTTTGGAGAAGGAGAGCAAATGAAGGTTAAGAGTGCACTGTGCTTGCTTTTTGCTGCCGGGCTGGCGGGCTCGGTACAGGGGCAGAAGCTATCGGACAACGCGATTCATATCGGCTTCATCACCGACATGTCCAGCGTGTATTCGGATCTGGACGGCCCGGGCGGCGCAACCGCGATCCAGATGGCAATCGATGACTTCAAGGCGAAAAATCCAGGTATCGCAATTGACCTGGTGACCGCCGATCACCAAAACAAGGCCGATATCGCCTCGGCCAAGGCGCGCGAGTGGTTTGATCAAAAAGGCCTGGACCTGCTCATCGGCGGCACCAATTCGGGCGCGAGCCTGGCGATGAAGGCGGTGGCGGCGGAGAAGAAAAAGCCCTTCATTTCGATCGGCGCCGGCACCTCCAAGCTCACCAACGAAGAGTGCACGCCCTATACCGTGCACTACGCCTACGACACGATCGCGCTGGCCAATGTGACCGGCGCTGCGGTCGTGCGCGCCGGGGGCAAGAGCTGGTATTTCCTGACCGCCGATTACGCTTTCGGGCAGTCGCTGGAAAAGGACACGACCGCGGTGGTGCTAGCCAACGGCGGCAAGGTCCTGGGCTCGATTCGCCATCCGCTTAACGCGTCGGACTTTTCCTCCTTCATGCTGCAGGCGCAATCGAGCGGCGCGCAGATCCTGGGGCTGGCCAACGCGGGCGGCGACACGATCAATGCGATCAAGGCCGCCAACGAGTTCGGCGTCACCAAAAGCATGAAGCTCGTCGGCCTGCTGATGTTCAACACCGACGTCAAGACGCTGGGGCTGGACCTTGCGCAAGGCATGTATATGACGGACGGCTGGACCTGGAATCAATCGGATGAGGCGCGTGCCTGGGCCCAGCGCTTTTATGCGAAGGTCAAACGCATGCCCTCGATGGTGCAAGCCGGGGACTATTCAGCGACCACCCAGTATCTGCAGGCGGTCAAGGCCGCTGGAAGCGATGATGGCGACGCCGTCATGGCCCAGCTCAAAAAGACGCGCATTAACGACATGTTCGCCAAGGATGGCTACATCCGCCAGGACGGCCGCATGATCCACGACATGCGCCTTGTCCAGGTGAAGACCCCCAAGGAGTCCACCGAGCCCTGGGACCTGGTCAAGCTCGTAGAGGTTGTTCCCGGAGAAAAGGCCTACCAGTCATTGGCCGATTCGAAGTGCCCATTGATCAAGAAGTGAAGCGGGCGCAGATTGCGGGCGCACCCTGGGTCCCGTCGCACGAGACCCAGGGTGGTGCCGTGCGTTGCGCCGCGGAGCGCGGTGCATGACGATGGTTTTTGGCATCCCCTTGCAGGCGCTGCTCGCACAGTTGCTGCTGGGGCTGGTCAACGGCTCCTTCTACGCCTTGCTTTCGCTGGGTCTGGCGGTGATTTTCGGTCTTCTCAACGTTATCAATTTTTCCCATGGCGCTCTCTACATGATGGGCGCGATGTTGGCCTGGATCGGCGCGGAATATTTCGGCCTGGGCTACTGGCCGATGCTCGTGCTCGCGCCGGTACTCATCGGCGCCTTTGGCATGGCCTTTGAACGATTCTTGCTGCGCCGCCTGTACGGCCTCGACCACTTGTACGGCCTGCTGCTTACCTTCGGCGCGACGTTGCTGATAGAGGGCATATTCCGCTCGTTCTTTGGGTCCTCCGGGCAGCCGTATGAAGTGCCCGCCTCGTTGCGCGGATCCACCGACCTGGGTTTCATGGTGCTGCCGATTTATCGCGCGTGGGTCGTGGGCGTTTCCCTCGTGGTGTGCCTGGCAACCTGGTTCGTCATCGAGCGCACGCCTTTGGGGGCGCGACTGCGTGCTGGCACCGAGAACGCGGCCCTTACCAAGGCCTTTGGCATCAACGTTCCGCTCATGATCACCCTGACCTATGGCTTTGGCGTCGCCCTGGCGGCCTTGGCCGGCGTGCTGGCAGCACCCATCCTGCAGGTGCAGCCGCTCATGGGGAGCAACCTCATCATCGTCGTATTTGCGGTGGTCGTGATCGGCGGCATGGGGTCGATCGCCGGCTCGATCGTCACGGGGCTGCTGCTGGGCGTGGTCGAGGGTCTCACGCGGGTTTTTTATCCACCGGGCTCTTCCACGGTGGTCTTTGTCGTCATGGCCATCGTTTTACTGGTGCGGCCCTCCGGACTTTTCGGACGGGAAAGCTGATGGCATTGACGCAAGGTACCTGGGAGTCGGTTTCGGGGCGCACGATCGCGTATGGCCTGCTGGTGGGCGTGGCTGCTCTGTTGCCCTTTGCTGGTGCCTACCCAGTGTTTTTGATGGACGTGTTGTGCTTTGCGCTGTTTGCCGCGGCGTTCAACCTGCTGTTGGGCTACACCGGCCTGCTGTCCTTTGGCCATGCGGCATTTTTTGGCGCCGCGGCCTATGCCTGCGGCTACGCCTTGGAGGCCTGGTCCTGGCCCACCGAATTGGGGCTGCTTTTTGGCATGTTGGTAGCAACGCTGCTGGGGCTGGTGATCGGCGGTTTGGCAATTCGCCGTAGCGGCATCTATTTTTCCATGATCACCCTGGCCTTAGCCCAGATGTTGTTCTTTGTTTTTCTGCAGGCGCCCTTCACGCACGGAGAAGACGGCATGCAAGGCATTCCGCGCGGCCACCTGCTCGGTTTCCTCGCGCTGGACAATGACCTGGTGCTGTATTACGTGGTGCTGGCGATCTTTGTCGCCGGGTTCGCCTTCCTCCAGCGGGTTGTCGACTCGCCCTTCGGACAGGTCATGAGCGCGGTTCGCGACAACGAGGCGCGCGCAACCTCGCTGGGCTATTCCACCCGCCGTATAAAACTGCTGGCTTTTGTTCTTTCCGCCGCCTTGGCGGGTCTGGCCGGTGCGCTCAAGGCGGTGCTGCTGGGATTTGCCGCGCTTACCGATGCCCACTGGACGATGTCGGGGCTGGTGATTCTGATGGTCCTGGTGGGAGGCGTAGGTACCTCGTTTGGACCGCTGGTGGGTGCGTTCATCATCATTGGCCTGGAAAACAAGATCGGTGATATCGGTTCTGCCCTGGCGCAGTTATCCGGTATTTCGTGGTTTTCGCGCCTGGGTGAGGCGGTTACGATAGTGACCGGGCTGATATTCCTAATTTGCGTTTTGGCATTTCGCCGTGGCGTCATCGGCGAATGCATGGACTGGTGGCGCCGTCGCCGCAGTCGCCCGATCGCTTGAGCCATAGCCGCGCGACGCCCGAATCCGGCGTTGCAGAAATCTGTTTGTGAGTGTTTGCTTTCATTAGGATCGTTATGGCACAAAGCGGTAACGAAATCAGCAACACCCACTTTGCGATTACGTCGGTGAACGTTCCCGACCGCTTGGATCTTCGTGACATGGATGATCGCAAGCAAGCCGAGGACGAGCATCGTCAGCGCCGCTTCGACTCAGCGGCCCTGCGCGCATGGTTCCCGCGCATGTTCTTCCTGGCGCTGGTGGTAGGCGCGGCGTTCATACTTTTTGAAGTCATTGATACTTGGAGTACCACCCTTTCGGCCACGCAGCTGTCGCAGCGGCTGAGCACCGCCTTGCGGGTTCCCGTACGCGTTGAAAGCTCGCAGTTTTCCATCAGCCCGTCGCCGCGCCTGGTCTTATCCAAGGTGGTGATCGATAACCAGATCGTCCTGCCGGAAGTTTCCGTCAGCGTGGCAACCAAGACGGTCGCACAAATCCTGCAAGCGCGCGGATGGAACTGGGGCGAGGCGGTCGTGGCGCCGACCTCGCTGACGCTGGAGCAAGGCCGAAGCCTGCTCGCCTTGTTGCATCGGCTTGATGAGGCGCTACCCCGCAGCCTTTCCACCCTGCGCATGGAGCGCTTGGAAATTCTCAACCAACCGTGGTTGGCCGGAGCCTGGAATGTTTCCGTTGTGCGCAACAAGGATTCCGGATTTGGCGTCGCTACAGCAATACAGCGTACGGACAAGGGTACGCTGCAAGTAGACCTGACCCCGTCGGCCGGGGGCGCAGCCAGCGTCGATTTTCAACTGGAATCCAAGAGCCGGCCCCTGCCCTTTCTGCCGGACTTCCCGGTCGAAGTGGGAATCGCATCGGGAACGCTGGCGCCCGATCATGTGAAGGTGGATGAATTCAGCATGGGCGGGCCATTCGGGTCTTTGCATGGCCACCTTAGCGCTGATTTCGCCGGCGCCTGGACCCTGAACGGCATCGCAGAAACGGAAGGGCTCGATGTCGATGCGCTGTTTCGGCTGATTGCGCCGCCACCGACGCGGGAGGACGACGCAAATGGCGACGCTCCCTCTGCCATTCAGGGCACGGCCGCATTTTCCGGTCAGTTCCATGGTAGCGGCCGGTCGGTATTTGCGGCGGCCAATGCCGCGACCTTCCTAGCCCCAGTCCATGTCCGCTGGCCAATACTCAACGGGGTAAATCTGGGCTATGCCGCGACCCGCCCCGGCGGCACGGGCGGCACCGGCGGTGGAACTACGAGATTTTCCAGCCTGGACGGTGAGTTTTATGCCGGGGGCGGAGTGATAACCCTGCGCGACATTCGCGCCCATGCCGGGGCCCTTTCGGCCTCCGGCCAGGTCAGCATGGGCGCAGGCCACGCGTTGTCGGGTCTGCTGCGCGTCGATATGGGCGCCACCCGCGTACTCGCGCCGATCCGGGTCGTGGTGCACGGAACCCTGCAGCGGCCCGAATTCGGCCGCTGAGCTCGGAAACCGCGGTCTCGGGCCCTGGTTGGGGGCCTGGAATTTGTTTCACGTGGAACACGTTGCGATAAGGTTTCACGTGAAACACTGCCCGGACAGCGGCTCGCACGCCCCTCTTACGTATACTCGCGCCTGACGCAGCGCTCGTCCTTTGCGCAGCCGCACACCCTCCCCGACCGTCTTTCGGCACCCATGCAGTTTCCTGCACATTTCGATGTTCTTGTCATTGGCGGAGGCCATGCCGGCACCGAAGCAAGCCTGGCTGCCGCCCGCATGGGCGCACGCACCCTGCTGCTCACGCAGAGCATAGAAACCCTTGGACAGATGTCCTGCAATCCGTCCATCGGCGGCATCGGCAAAGGGCACCTGGTGCGGGAAATCGATGCTCTGGGTGGCGCGATGGCGCGCGCCACGGACGAGGCGGGCATTCAGTTCCGGATTCTCAACCGCTCTAAAGGTCCCGCTGTCCAGGCAACCCGTGCACAAGCCGACCGCGCGTTGTACCGCGGTGCGATCCGCCGCCGATTGGAGAACCAGCCCAATCTGTGGATCTTCCAGCAAGCGGTCGATGATCTGATCCTCGACGGCGCGCGTGTCGCCGGCGCCGTTACGCAATCCGGTGTGCGCTTCAGCGCGACCACAGTGGTGCTCACGGCGGGAACGTTTCTCAATGGACTCATCCACGTGGGACTGGAAAACCACCCCGGCGGGCGCGCCGGGGACCCGCCCGCCCTTTCCCTGGCAGCCCGCCTCAAAGAGCTGGCGCTGCCGCAAGGTCGACTAAAAACTGGCACCCCGCCGCGCATCGATGGGCGCAGCATCGACTTCTCCGTGCTGGAGGAGCAGCTTGGGGACACCGACCCAATCCCGGTTTTTTCTTTCCTCGGGAACGCCGCCGAACATCCGCTGCAGCGGCCCTGCTGGATTACCCAGACCAACGATAAGACCCACGAGATCATTCGCGCCAACCTCGATCGCTCGCCCATGTACTCAGGCGTCATCGAAGGCGTGGGGCCGAGGTATTGCCCGTCGATCGAAGACAAAATCCATCGATTCGCCAGCAAGAGCTCGCACCAGATCTTCCTGGAACCTGAAGGGCTTTGCACACACGAGATTTATCCGAACGGGATTTCCACAAGTCTTCCCTTCGACGTGCAGTTGGCACTGGTCCGCTCCATCCGCGGCTTGGAGAACGCACACCTGCTGCGACCCGGGTATGCGATCGAATACGACTATTACGATCCGCGCGCCCTGCGCCCGTGGTTGGAAACCAAATCCATCGCCAATTTATTTTTCGCTGGACAGATCAACGGCTCCACCGGATACGAGGAGGCGGCGGCACAAGGACTGCTGGCCGGCATCAATGCGGCCCGAATCGCCCTAGGGCGGGATCCTTGGGCACCGCGACGCGATGAAGCCTACCTGGGGGTCCTGGTTGACGACCTGACCACCCGTGGCGTCAGCGAGCCCTACCGGATGTTCACCAGCCGCGCCGAATACCGCCTGAGCCTGCGCGAGGACAACGCGGACCTGCGGCTGACCCAAATGGGCCGTGAGCTCGGTTGTGTCGACGATGAGCGCTGGTATGCGTACTGCGCCAAGCGCGAGCAAATCGACCGCACACTAGAAACATTGAAAAATACGTGGGTGAACCCTCGCATACTGGAAGATGCCCAATCCACGTTGGTTTTCGGAAAGCCTCTGGAGCGCGAACACACTTGTTATGAATTGCTCAAACGTCCGCAGATTGGCATGCGCGCGCTATGCGAGCTGCGCCTTGCACAGGGCGGCGCGCTGGATTTGCCGGCCATCGAGCAACTGGATCCGGCCGTCGTGCAGCAGGTGGAGATCGCCGCCAAGTACGAGGGATACATTCTGCGCCAGCGCGTGGAGATCGCGCGCCACGAGACTCACGAGACGACGCGGATACCTGACGCCTTTGATTACCGTACGGTACGCGGTCTGTCCATCGAGGTGCGCCAAAAGCTGCAAGCCATGCGACCGCAGACGCTCGGCCAGGCCGCCCGAATTTCGGGCGTGACCCCGGCAGCGGTTTCCCTGCTGTTGGTCTTCTTGAAGCGTTGGCACCAACTCCATGGCCCCGGCGCGGCGGCGGCCGCGCCCGCGCAAAACCTGCCCGGACCCGGCGAACTTGCCGCCTGAGGACCGCAGCGTGGCCGACGCCGCCCTTGCGCCCCAGCGTGTTGCCGAGCTTGCGGAGCAAATGGGGGTTGTCCTTGCGCCGGCCGCGAGCGCCGCGCTGGTAGCGCACGCGCAGCTGCTGCGCCGCTGGAACCGCGTGCACAACCTCACCGCGATCGCCAGCGACCAGGAGTACCTCACGCACCATCTGCTCGATTGCCTGGCGATCATTCACCCGCTGGACGCGGCGCTGCGTGCACAAGGGCCGCGTGTAAATTTTCTCGATGCCGGCAGCGGCGGGGGCCTGCCCGGAATCGTCCTGGCCATCGCGCGCCCGCAATGGCAGGCAACCCTGGTCGATGCGGTCCAGAAAAAATGCGCCTTCTTGCAACAGGCGGCCGTGGAGTTGGGGCTGCGCAATACCCGCGTTCTTCATGCGCGCCTGGAAACCCTTGCCGAACCCCATCAGGATCTCATCGTCTCGCGCGCCTTTGCCAGCCTGCGAGATTTCGTCGCCTGCACGCGCAATTGCCTGCACCCGCAAGGCATTTGGGCGGCGATGAAGGGAAGAGTGCCGGCCGGGGAGATTGCCGAATTGCCCCGGGACGTCCAATTGCTCGACACGATTACACTGCGCGTCCCGCTGCTTGCCGAAGAGCGCCACCTGGTGATTCTGGGGCGCCGCCCGGCAAACGACTAACCCTATATCGTCCATCGAGAAGCGCCTTGGCCCGGATCTTCTGCATTGCCAATCAAAAGGGCGGCGTAGGCAAGACCACGACCAGCGTGAATCTGGCGGCGGGACTGGCCGTGCACGGCCAGCGAGTGCTGCTGATCGATCTGGATCCACAGGGCAATGCGACGATGGGCAGCGGGGTGGACAAGCGCGCCTTGCGCAACAGCGTGTACCAGGTATTGGTGGGCATCGCCCCGATCAAGGATGCCCTGGCCCGCTCGAGCACCGGCGGCTACGACCTGCTGGGCGCCAACCGCGAACTGGCGGGCGCGGAGATCGAGCTGGTCGGCCTCGCGCAGCGGGAAACCCGGCTGCGCACCGCCCTGCAGGCCGTCGAGGCCGACTACGACTTCGTGCTGATCGATTGCCCGCCGTCGCTTTCGCTGCTCACGCTCAACGGCTTGTGCGCCGCCCACGGTGTCATCATTCCCATGCAATGCGAGTATTTCGCCCTGGAGGGACTCACGGACCTGGTGAACACGATCAAGCGCGTGCATGCGAATCTGAACCCCAACCTCAAGATCATTGGCCTGCTGCGCGTCATGTTCGATCCGCGCATGACCCTGCAGCAACAAGTCTCGGATCAGCTCGAGTCACACTTTGGCGACAAGGTCTTCAAGACCATAATCCCGCGCAACGTGCGTCTGGCCGAGGCGCCCAGTTATGGCACGCCTGGCGTCGTCTACGATCGCGCCGCGCGCGGCGCTGTGGCCTACGTCGCCTTCGGCGCGGAGATGGTCGAGCGGGTGAAAACACTGTGAAGATGGCGCGATGAAAAAGCAAAAGGGCCTCGGGCGCGGACTCGACGCGCTGCTCGGCGATGAGCGGCTTGCCGACACCGGGCAAAGCCCCCAGCACCTGCCGCTCAGCCAGCTGCGCCCCGGCAAGTACCAGCCGCGCACGCGCATGCACGCCGAGGCCCTGGCCGAACTGGCCGAATCAATCCGCAGCCAGGGCGTGATACAGCCCATTTTGGTTCGTTCCGTCGGTCCCGAGCTGTTTGAAATCATTGCCGGCGAACGGCGCTTTCGCGCGGCACAAATGGCCGGGCTCAGCGAAGTGCCGGTGGCCGTGCGCGATGTTCCCGACGAAGCGGCCCTGGCCATGGCGCTGATCGAGAACATCCAGCGCGAGGACCTCAATCCCCTGGAGGAAGCGCAGGGCGTGCAGCGGCTGATCGCCGAGTTTTCCTTTACCCACGAGCAGGCCGCCCAAGCCATTGGCCGCTCCCGCAGCGCGACCACGAACCTGCTGCGCCTGCTGCAACTGGCCGAGCCGGTCCAAGCCATGCTGCTGGCGGGCCAGTTGGACATGGGTCACGCCCGTGCGCTGCTGGGCGTGCCCGCCGCCGACCAGATACGGCTTGGCCAGCAAATCGCCGCGCGCGGATATTCCGTGCGCCAGGCCGAAGTTCTGGTCGGGCGCCTGCACAAGCCGGCCAAAACGCCCCCGCGGCCCGTCAAGAACCGCGATCTGGAGCGCCTGCAGGAGCGCCTGTCCGACGCCCTGGCCACGCGCGTAACCATCCGGCCCGGACGATCCGGCAGTGGTCAATTGGCAATCGATTACAGCAGCCTGGAACAGCTGGACGGAATTATTGACGCGATCTGCGGCGGCGCGGAGCCCTGATCTGCGTCAATCCTAGGCACCGCAGTTGTGCGAAGTTGCACAACAGGAAACCGGGCGCACTTGACCCTGTTTCCCACGGCGCCGTAAAATCCCGTGGCTTTGGGGGGAGTTGGGCCGCCAATTTCAGCACCCGATGGAGCGCGGCAACGCGCGACACGGAAAGAGGGAGGGCGGTCCACGATGATGTTCCGGGTAGTCCTGGTGCAGGTATTGGCGACCCTGTTTGTCGCGGCGATTGCCGCGACGATCTCCGGGGGTCGGGCGGCGCTGACCGCGCTGTTCGGTGGACTTGCCTGCGCCATACCCAATGGCATGTTCGCGCTGAATCTGGCGCTCCTGGGGCACTTGCGAAAATCCTCGGGCGAGCGGGAAGGCTCGGCGACGACGGCGTCGGCGCTGGCGATCCTCGTCGGCGAGCTTTGCAAGGTGGCACTCACCATCGGCCTGTTGGCGCTGTTGGTGTGGGGCTACAAGGAAGTACTTTGGCTGGCGCTGATCATTTCGGTTGGCGCCGTCTTGTTGGTCCAACCGCTTGCCCTCGCCTGGCCCAGTAGCCGCCAGTCGCGGAATTGATGGCACGAGAACGATGGAAACCAGCGAAGCGCTCACCGGGCCCGAATACATCGCGCATCACCTGCATCACCTGATGACTTCGGAGCAGGGCGGATTGTTCGACCCTTCGGTCTTCGATATCGACACCGTTTTCTTCGCGCTGCTGACCGGTTTGCTGATCATCGCCGTGCTGTCGCTGGTGGCGCGCCGCGCCACCGAAGGCGTGCCCTCGCGCCTGCAGGCCTTTGTCGAGATGATCGTCGAAATGGTCGACGAGCAGGCCAAGTCCCTGGTCACTGGAGACCGCCGCTACGCGGCGCCGCTCGCGCTCACGGTATTTTGCTGGGTCGCACTGATGAACGCCATCGACCTGCTGCCCGTCGACGGCCTGCCCTTCCTGGCGCGCGCCCTGGGCGTGGAAAAACTGCGCCCCCTGCCTACCGCCGATATCAACGCCCCGCTGGGCATGGCCCTGGCGGTCCTGCTGCTGTCGTTGTACTACGGCATCAAGATCAAGGGCATCGGCGGTTATTGCAAGGATCTGCTGGTGGCGCCGTTTGGCAGCGTCCACCTGAGCGCCAACCCGCTGACCTGGCTGGCCGCGCTGGCCCTGGCGATCGCCAACCTGGCACTCAACCTCATCGAATACGTTTCCAAGACCTTCTCCATGGGCATGCGGCTGTACGGGAACATGTATGCCGGGGAACTCATATTCTTCCTGCTGGCGCTGCTGGGCGGCTCGGCAACCGTATTCGGAATGGGACTGCACCTGGTAGCCGGATCGATCTGGACGATCTTCCATATCCTGATCGTCCTGCTCCAGGCGTTTATCTTCATGATGCTGACCCTGGTGTACATCGGCCAGGCCCAGGAATCGCACGCGCCGCATTGAGCGCACCGGTTTTTTTCCTATTGAGCACCTTTATTCCTTACAGGAGAGCAATATGACCACCATCGGCCTCGTCGCCATCGCGTGCGGACTCATCATCGGCCTGGGCGCAGCGGGCGCCTGCGTCGGTATCGGCATACTGGCGGGCAAGTTCATCGAGTCCTCGGCGCGCCAGCCGGAACTCATGAACACGCTGCAGGTGAAAGTGTTCATCATGCTGGGCCTGATCGACGCCTCGTTCATCATCGGCGTGGGTATCGCTCTTTGGTTCGCCGTTGCCAGCCCGTTCCACGGATAAGGCGCGGGGCGTCGGTGGCGGGGCGCGCCCTGCCGCCCGATGCCCGAGCCAGTAGAACCCACCTGCAATCAGGGCATGCACCGGGGTAGCCACCATGCATTTGAACGCCACATTGTTCGTCCAGTTAGTCGTCTTCCTGGTCCTGGGCTGGGTAACGATGAAATTCATCTGGCCGCCGCTGATCCAGGCCATCGATGAACGTCGCCAGAAGATCGCCGCCGGGCTGGCCGCCGCCGAGGAGGGCACCAAGAGCCTGGGCGAAGCGCAACGCAAGATCAGCCAGCTGGAAACCGAAGCCAAGGCGCGCGCCCAGTTGATCATCATCGATACCGAAAAGCGTGCGCAGGCCATCGTCGAGGCAGCCAAGGTGCAGGCCAAGATCGAGGGCGAGCGGCTGGTTGCCGCCGCCAAAGTGGAGGCCGAACAGCAGCTCGTGCGCGTGAAGACCGCATTGCGCGACCGCGTCGCCGATCTGGCGGTGGCGGGCGCCGAGGAGATCCTCAAGCGCGAAGTCGACGCGCGCACCCATGCCGATTTGCTCACCCAGCTCAAGGGGCAGCTCTAGCCATGGCGGAGATCTCCACCATCGCCCGCCCGTACGCCGAGGCCCTGTTCTCGGCGGCGCGCGAGAAGGCCGGGGCCGCAGGCGACTGGACGCCCGCACTCGACGCCCTGGCGGCGCTGGTGGCCAACCGCCAGGTGGCCGAAGCAATTTCCGACCCCAAGCTATCCGACGCCAACCGCTTTGCACTGCTGTCGGGGATGGCCGGGCGGGCACTGCCCGGCCCCGTGGGCGAGCTGCTCAAGCTGCTGATTGAAAACAACCGCGTTTCGGCGCTGCCGCAGGTGGCTCTGCAATTTCACGCGCTGAAGAATGCCGACGAAGGCGCGGCCGATTGCATCATCGAAAGCGCATTTGCCATGGATCCGGGCGAAGTCGCCAGCCTGGTCACGGCGCTCGCCAAGAAGTTCCCCTTTCATCTCAAGCCCGAAGTCCGGGTCAACCCGCAGCTCATTGGTGGCGTGCGGGTGACCGTCGGGGACCGCGTGCTCGACAACTCGGTGCGTGCTCGCTTAGATGCGATGCAAGCGCGCTTGACTGCCTGATTTCCCTATACGGAGTGGCTCGATGCAACTCAATCCTTCTGAAATCAGCGAACTGCTGAAGAACCGCATCCAGGGCATGGGCGTCAGTACCGACGTCCGTAACCAGGGAACGGTGGTGACGGTCACCGACGGTATCTGCCGCGTCCACGGACTCTCCGACGTGATGCAGGGCGAGATCCTCGAATTTCCCAACCAGACCGTTGGCCTGGCGCTGAACCTGGAACGCGACTCGGTCGGCAGCGTGATCCTGGGCGAATACGAGCATATTTCCGAGGGTGACACGGTCAAGACGACGGGGCGCATCCTGGACGTGCCGGTCGGGCCCGAGCTCATCGGCCGCGTGGTCAATGCCCTGGGCCTGCCCATCGACGGCAAGGGGCCGATCGCCTCCAAGGAGCGCGACATCATCGAGAAGGTTGCGCCCGGCGTGATTGCGCGCAAGTCCGTGACCCAGCCGCTGCAAACCGGCCTCAAGTCCATCGATTCGATGGTGCCCATCGGGCGCGGTCAACGCGAACTCATCATCGGCGACCGCCAGACCGGCAAAACCGCCGTGGCCGTCGACACGATCATCAATTCCAAGGGCAAAGATCTGATCTGCGTATACGTGGCCATCGGGCAGAAAGCCTCGACGATCGCCAACGTGGTGCGCAAGCTCGAGGAAACCGGAGCGCTGGCCTACACGATCATCGTGGCGGCCTCGGCCTCGGATTCGGCGGCCATGCAATACATCGCCCCGTATTCGGGCTGCACCATGGGCGAGTACTTCCGCGACCGCGGCCAGGATGCGCTGATCATTTACGACGATCTCACCAAGCAGGCCTGGGCCTACCGCCAGATCTCGCTGCTGCTGCGCCGGCCGCCCGGCCGCGA
>Ga0209698_10000400_pt1 | contig 49424 bp, 44 predicted proteins | sample LitLauG_LLR_2012_FD_187203 | JGI IMG/M metagenome (GOLD analysis project Ga0209698, IMG submission 187203) | Freshwater sediment microbial communities from Pennsylvania, USA - Little Laurel Run_MetaG_LLR_2012 (SPAdes) (version 2) | ecosystem: Environmental > Aquatic > Freshwater > Creek >...
ACGCCCTCGGACCAGTACCAGTTCATCTCGGGCAGCATCGTGCGCGAGATCGCGCTGCTGGGCGGCGACGTGAGCAAATTCGTCTTCCCCTCGGTCGACAGCTGGCTCAAGACCAAAATCGCCCAGCTGCAGGCACCCGGCAAAGCGCCGGCCTGAGGCGGCAGCGGCCGACCGCCCGACCGCCCGGTCGCGCGGCCGGCGCTGCGGCCGCGACCGATCGCGCCGCGGAGCCGGCGCGGCCCACCGGACGAACCACGCCGTGGCCCTGATCATCACCGACGATTGCATCAATTGCGATGTCTGCGAGCCGGTCTGCCCGAACCAGGCGATCCGGCCCGGACCGCGCATCTACGAGATCGATCCCGAGCGCTGCACCGAATGCGTCGGGCACTTCGAGGAACCGCAGTGCCAGGCCATCTGCCCGGTCGCCTGCATCCCCCAGGATCCGCAACGCGTCGAGCCCCGCGCGACGCTGCTGCTGCGCTTCGAGCGGCTGCAGGCCCAGGCCGGCCCGGGTGCTGCGCCGCCGGCCGAAACGGCGCAATGAGCGCGCAGGACGCCGCCCCGCCGGCCGCCGACCCGGGTGGTCCGCTGGCGCCGCGGCGGCGCATCGAGGTGGTCGACGCGCTGCGCGGCGCGGCCTTGCTGGGCATCCTGCAGGTCAACATCCAGTCCTTCACCTGGGGCCCCGGCGATGTCCTGGGCTACCTGCAACAGCCGCCGCAGGCGGCCGAATCGGTCCTCTATTTCCTGCAGGCCGCCTTCGTCGAGGGCAAGTGCTACCCGATCTTCGCCTTCCTGTTCGGCCTCGGCTCGGCCTTGCAACTGCGGCGCATGCAAGCGCGCCCCGGCGCGCGGCCGGGCGCGGCGCGCGCGCGGCAGCTGCGCCGGCTGGCCTTCCTGCTGGTCCTGGGCGTCGCCCACGGATGGCTGCTCTATTTCGGCGACGTGCTGCAGGTCTATGCGATCTGCGGCGCGCTGGTCCTGCTGGCGACGCCGCCAACCGTCGCGATGCGGCCGCGCTGGCTGCTGCGCCTGGCCTGGGCCGGCGCCCTCGCCACCCTGCTGGGCCTGCTCCTGCCGCTGCTGGCCGGCGACGGCGACCCGCTGCCGGCCGCCGCGACGACGGGGCGGGCCGTGGCCGATCGCGCCGACGGGCCCGACCGACCGTCTGAACGCGCGGCCGATCCCACCGACGCCATGCATTCGGCGATCGGCCGGTCGCACGCGATCTACACGCGGGCCGGCTACATCGAACAACTGGCGCAACGCGGCAGCGACCTGCTGGCGCAGCAGGCCGGCAGCGTGCTCACGTTCTGGCCCCAGGTGGTCTGCCTGTACGCGCTCGGGGCGCTGGCCGCCCGGCTGGGCTGGCTGCGCCATCCGCGGCGCCACCGCCGCGTCTGGCGCGGCGCGCTGCGGCTGGGGCTAGTCGTCGGATTGCCCTGTGCCCTGCTCGGTGCGGCGCTGGACCTCGCCCTGGCGCGCGACGCGCCGGGCGCGGTCGGCGACTGGAACGGCGTCGTCGCGACCCTGGGCGGGCTGCTCGCCGCCGCCTATGTCGCACTGGCCCTGGATGGGTTGCAGCGGCCGGGCGCCACCGCGCTGCGCGCCTGGCTGGCGGCGGCGGGCCGGGCCTCGCTCAGCAACTATCTACTGCAATCGTTGTTGATGGGCTTCCTGCTGTCGGGCTGGGGCCTGCAATGGGGCGCCACCGCGACGCGCGGCGGCCTGGCCCTGCTCGGGCTGGCGATCTTCGGGCTGCAGGCGATGGCCAGCCGCTGGTGGCTGCGCGAACACGACCACGGGCCGATGGAGGCGCTGTGGCGGCGCTGGACCTACACCGGGGGCTAGTTGCCTGTAACGCCCGGATCGGATGCGCCTCAGGGCCGGGTCGCGACCTCGGCGCCGTTGCCGGCCTGCGGCGCCTCGACATCGGGCGTGACGCGCACCCACAGGCCGGCCGGCGATGGCGGCTCGGCGGTCGGACTCAGGCTGCGCGCCGGCAACTCGATGTCCGCATCGCCCAGCGCGATCCAGCTGCCGGCGCGGCCGTGCAACGACAGCGGCTGGCCGGCATCGTGCAGGGCGCGCTCCGGGCCGACATCGATCCATGGCGCGGCCACATCCCCGGTCTGCAGCGGGACCAGGTCGATGCGCACGAGCTCGCCGGCCAGATGGAAGCGCGCGCGGAAGGCCGCCACGGCATCGAAGTAGACGACACCGGTCGCGGCCGCGCGGCCCGTCGCGCCGACCGGTGCGCCGCTGGCGCCGACAACTGCGCCGCTGGCGCCGGCCCTGGCGCCGCCGGCGCGGCCGCCGCCCGCCGGCGGCGGCGCGACGTGGAACTGCAGCGATTGGCGCGCCGGGAGGTCGACCCGCAGCGCTTCGCCCGCGCGCACATGCAGGACCCGCTGCGCGTCGCCCGCGCGCAGCACCATGGCGTGGTGGCCCGATGGCGGCGCCGGCATATCGTCGCGATCAACGCCGCCGCCGGTGGACACGGTGTACGAGCGGTCGGCGCCACGGTGGAAGGCCGGGCGGTCGTCCGGCGGCGCGGTGCGGACCTCGACCATCAGCCGGTCGACCGGCGGCGCGGGCGGAAGCGGCGCGGCGCCGGCGCCGAGCGCCCATGCCGTGCCGAGCAGGCCGACGACGAGCACGCAGGCGCGGGCGCCGCGAGCGGCGGCCGCCGGGGGATCCGGCCACGCAAGGCGGCGCAAGGCGCAAGGGAACATCGGCATCGGCGACCTTCAGGCGGCGGTTTGGCTGCAAGATACGCGGATCGGCGCATGGCGGCGCGGCGGGCAGCGCCGGACTCGCGGCGCAATTCGACTCTTGCCCCGCGGCGCGCGGGGGCCACGGCGCCGCCGCGGCTGCTACGCTGCCGCCCGGCCAATGCGCTTTCCAACCAAGGAGATGCAGACATGATCCAACCCGCAAGCAGGGCGCGGCGGCTCGTCATCGCGGCGTGCCTGGCCACCGGCGCGACCGCGCTCGCCGCGCAGACCCTGGAACCAACGGCACGCAAGGAACTCAAGCGGGTCGATCTGTCCGGCGCCCCCGGCATGCAGCTCATCAGCTCGCTGTCGGAATACGCGCCGGGCGACGAGATCCCGCGCCACGTGCACCACGGCCTGGAGGCGGTCTATGTCGTGCAGGGCGCGATGATCCAGGTGCCCGGCAAGGAGCCGCAGATGCTGGCAACGGGGGTCGACCTGCTCAACCTGCGCGACGCGCCGCACGCCGGCTTCAAGGTCGTGGGGCCGACCTCATTGAAGCTCTACACGGTGCACGTGGTGGATCGCGACAAGCCGCTGTACGATACGCCGCCCGCCGCCAGGTAGGCGGCGCGGCACCCCACGCGATGGCCGCGCCGCCGTCGCCGTCGCCGGCGATCAGGCTTCGGCCGGCGCGCGGCTGATCAGCAGCACGCCGACCAGGACCAGGCCGGAGCCGGCGACCTGCAGCAGCGTCACCGGCTCCTGCAGGAACAGCCAGGCCAGGAAGATGGTGCTGACCGGGCCGACCGAGCCGACCAGCGAAGCGCGCGGCGCACCGATGCGGCGGATGGCCAGCGACAGCAGGAAGACCGGCAGCACCGTCGAGAGGATCGCCATGGCGAGCGCCAGGCCGAGCGCGCGCGGCGTGACCTGCAGGGCGGCCGGCGCGCGCGTCGCGGCAAACTGGAGCAGGCTGGCGGCGCTGGCGACGATCATGGCATAGGCCGTGAAACGCACGGCACCGATGCGCGCGATGGCATGGCCGGCGCCGACCAGATAGACCGAATACGCCAGGGTGCCGCAGAAGACCAGCAGCGCGCCGAGCACGACATGCTCCGGCGCGCTGCCGCTGTCATGCAGGAAGACGAGCAGGATGCCGGCGTAGCACAGGGCCATCGCCCCGCGCACGCGCGCGCCGATCCGGCGCCGGTACAGGGCGGCGGTCAGCAGCACGGTGATGGTCGGATAGAGGAACAGGATGAGCCGTTCGAGTCCGGCCGAGATGTACTGCAGCCCGAGAAAGTCGAGGTAGCTCGACAGGTAGTAGCCGGTCAAGCCGAGCGCCACGATGAGCAAGCGGTCGCGCGGCCGGATCGGGGCGCCATGGCGGCGGCGCGACCACAGCGCGGTCGCGAAAAAAAAGGGCGCGGCGAAGGCCATGCGCAGGGCGAGCAGGGTGACGGCGTCGACGCCCTCGCGGTAGGCCAGCTTGACCAGGATGGCCTTGGCCGAGAAGCCGATGGCCGCCAGCAGAGCGAACGACAGCCCGAGCAGGACGTCGCGGTCGGCACGGGCCGCGGGCGCGGCGGTCGAATTCAAGCGCGCCCGGCCGCAACGGACTCGCCGCGGGCGTGTTTCCGGGCGTGTTCCCGGGCGCGGTCCCCGGCGTGGTCCATCAGTGCTGGCCGAGATTCGGATTGATGTAGAACTTGGCCCCGGTCGCGCGCTTGGCATAGGCCAGGATCGCGGGCGGCTGCAGCGCACCGGCCAGCGTCACTTCCTGGGAGAAGGCGCTCGCGAACGTGGTGGTGAGCTCGGCCGCGACCCGGCCGTAGTAGCCCTTGACCGCTTCCGCGCCCGATCGGCGCAGGAAGTGGAACAGCAGCCAGCCGCCCATGGACCAGGTGAAGCCGAAATTGCGCGTGAGCTCGGTCGGGGCCGGATCGAGACCGCCATAGATGTAGACCTGCTTGGGCACGCTGGAGCCGTAGCGGCTGTATTCCTTGAGGCTGCGCGCGGCAACCGCCTCCATCGCGTTGAGGATGCGGCCGGCGAGCTTGCCGCCGCCGATCGCATCGAAGGCGATCGTCGCGCCGGTCGTGGCCAGGGCGTCGACCAGACGCGGCAGGAAATCGTCCGCGGTCGAATCGAGCACGTGACGGGCCCCGATCGCCTCGAGCAGCCCGACCTGCTGCGCGCTGCGCACGATGTTGACCAGGGGCACGTTTTCCGCCTGGCAGAGGCGGTTGAGCATCTGGCCGAGGTTGGAGGCGGCGGCGGTGTGCACCAGCGCCGTGTGTCCTTCGCGCCGCATGGTCTCGACCATGCCGATCGCCGTGAGGGGGTTGACGAATGCGGCGCAGCCCTGCACCGCCCGGGTGCCGGCGGGCAAGGGCAGGCAGTTGTCGACCGGCACGCAACGGTACTGGCAGTACATCGCGCCGCCCATCACGGCCACGGTGCGGCCGAGCAGGGCCCGGGCCGCGGCCGAGCTGCCGGCGGCGACGACCACGCCGGCGCCCTCGTTGCCGACCGGCATGGGGATGTCGAGGCGGCCGGCCAGGCCGCGCAAGGCCGATTCCGGTACGCGAGCGGTCAGCACCGGTCGCTCCGGGGTACCGCCGAAGCGCGCGGTGCTCATGTCGGCCGGGCCGAACAGCAGCCCGAGGTCGGATGGATTGATCGGCGCGGCATCGATGCGCACCAGCACTTCCTCGGCGCCCGGCGCCGGCAGCGCAACGCTGGCCAGGGACACCTCCAGTTCCCCGGTGGCGCGGATCAGCGAGCGCAATTCGAGCGCGGTCGAGGGCAGGTTCGGCGTCATGGCGGGGGTCCAGTCGGGGCAGGCGTGCAGGGATGGGATGCGGCGCCCGGATCGATGTCCCGGATCCGCCGCGGCGGCTTGCCGGTCATTCTAATCAAGCGCCCTTGAGGCCCGAGGCCAGGGTGAGTACCGAGCGCAGCACGCCATCGACCGCGCGCACCTGGCCCGGATCGAGCAGGGCCCCGGTCGCATCGAAGGCTTCGTGCGCCCGCCCCAGCGCGAACTGCTGCGGGACGACGATCATCGCGAACGCCATCTGCAGGTACTGGCGGACGAAATTCATCGAGCGCAGGCCGCCGGCCGGACCGGGCGAGGCGGACAGCAGGGCCGCCGGCTTGTTCGCGGTGAGCGCGAGGCCCGCCGGCAGCGCCGTGGTCGCCGGTGCTCGGGACAGCCAGTCCAGGGCATTGATGAGCAGCGGCGGCGGAAAGCCGTTGTATTCCGGTGCGACGAACAGCACCGCGTCGCAGGCCGCGATGGCCCGCTGCAGCTGTCCGGCGCCTGCCGGAACGCCCTGCGCCGCCTCGAGATCGCCATCGTAGATCGGCAGATCGAGCGCGCGCAGGTCGATCTCGCTCACGCCGCAGCCGGTCTTGCGCACGCGATCGGCGGCGAACGCCGCGAGCTTGCGATTCCACGAACCGCTGCGGGAACTGGCCGGAATGATGAGCAGCTGGACGGTCTTCAACGGGATTTCCCTGGTGGGCCGCGGCGCGGTCACGGCGGTGGGCGGCGCACCCGGCGAGGGATGGGCGCGGACCGACCGATTGCGCAGGCCGGAGGCGCATTATGGGCAGGCTTGCAGCGCGATTCAATCGACGCAGCAAGTCCGGGCGGCCGCCGCGCCAGGCGGGCGCTGCAATCGAACGCCAAGCCGGGTCGCGATCGTCTTGCACAGGACTGCTTCGGCGACGACGCGCCGCCTTGGCGACGAGCCGGACCCGCCGCACCACGGGAATGCGGCATCAGGAAGCCGCCGCGCGATCCGATACCCTGGACGTGATGGATGAACGGGAGATCACCTACGACGATCTGCTGGACGGGGACGATCCGGCCGCCGTGGTCGTCCCGAAAACACTGGCCGAACTGCTGGCCAACGGCTTCCCGCGCCAGGGCGACGTGACGACACTGGCCGCGATCGTCCGTCTGGACGATCCGTCGAGTGCATTGCGCGGTGTGCAGCGCAGCTACCGCGACCTGCTCGACAAGCAGACCCGCGCCCGCTCCGGACCGACCTGAACGCCGGCGGCCGCCGACACCTGGGGCGCGGCGCGATCAGACGTTGAAGCGGAAGTGCAGCACGTCGCCGTCCTTGACGACGTATTCCTTGCCTTCGAGACGCATCTTCCCGGCCTCCTTGGCGCCGTGTTCACCCTTGCACCGGATGAAATCGTCGTAGGCGATCGTTTCGGCGCGGATGAACCCCTTCTCGAAATCGGTGTGGATCACCGCCGCGGCCTGCGGCGCGGTCGCGCCGGCGGCGACCGTCCAGGCGCGCACTTCCTTGACCCCCGCCGTGAAATACGTCTGCAGGCCCAGCAGCGCGTAGGCCGCGCGGATGACGCGGTCCAGGCCCGGCTCGGCCATGCCCATGTCCTGCAGGAAGACCTGCTTGTCCTCGTCGGACAGGTCGGCGATCTCGGCCTCCAGGCGGGCGCACACGGCGATCACCGGTGCGCCCTCGGGCGCGGCACGGGCCCGCACGGCATCGAGCAGCGGATTGGCCTCGAAACCGTGCTCCTCGACGTTGGCCACGTACATCGCCGGTTTCATCGTGAGCAGGAACAAGGGGCGCAGCACGGCGCGCTCCTCGGGGTACAGATCGACCATGCGCGCCGGGCGGGCCTGGTCGAGCGCCGGCTGGATCTTCTCGAGCGCCGCGACCAGGCGCTGGGCGTCCTTCTTCTCTTCCCCGGCGGCGCCGGTGCGGGCCACCTTGGCGTAGCGATGGAGCTGCTTCTCGACCGTCTGCAGGTCGGCCAGCGCGAGCTCGGTGTCGATGACGTCGATGTCGCTCACCGGATCGACGCGGCCGGCGACGTGGATGATGTTCGGGTCGTCGAAGCAGCGCACGATGTGCGCAATGGCGTCGCACTCGCGGATGTTGGCCAGGAACTGGTTGCCCAGGCCCTCGCCCTTGCTGGCGCCGGCGACCAGCCCGGCGATGTCGACGAACTCGACGGCGGCCGGGACGACGCGCTGCGGCTGGACGATCCCGGCCAGCGCACGCAGCCGCGGGTCGGGCACCTCGACGATGCCGATGTTGGGTTCGATGGTGCAGAAGGGGTAGTTTTCGGCGGCGATGCCGGCCTTCGTGAGGGCATTGAACAGGGTGGACTTGCCGACGTTCGGCAGCCCGACGATCCCGCATTTGACAGCCATTTCCCGTTCCCCTCTTCTATGGTTCGTGGTGCGTCGCCGGCGCCGCGGCGTACAGCACCCGGCCGCCGCGCCGCGTCTCGAGGCGGCGCAACTGCTCGCGGATGCCGGCGCCGACCGAGAGTTGCGGCTGCGACGGTTGCAGGCCCTCCTTGGCCTCGCGCGCGCCGATGCGCCGCGCCGCCACCTGGAACGCGCCCTCGAACGATGCGGTCTGGGCCAGCGCCTCGGAGAAGTAGGCCTGGCCGAAATCGGTCCACAGCGCGCCGTCGCGACAGCCGAAGGAGGTCCGGTCGGCGCGCGCCGCGGCGATGATCATCGTGTCGTCGCCGGCGAGCGGCTCGACGAAGCCGCCGGCATAGCAGGCCGAGACGATGATCACCCGGTAGCGGATGCCGGCGTCGTCGAGCAGGCCGCGCAGCCGTTCGGGCGAGAGATCCTCGAACTCGTACGGCGGCATCGACACGACCAGGCGATGGTCCGCGGTGCCGTGCGAGGTGAGGAAGATGGCCAGCACGTCCTCGTCGGGGTTCATGCGGTCGGCCATGGTCGCCAGGGCGCGCTGCAGGGAGCTGACCGTGGCGAACGGCCGCTCCTGCGGATGACGCTGGCTGTTGGCCAGCACCACGCCACGCTCGACGCTGCCGAAGGCCTCGGCCATGACGGCATCGGCCCCGTTGGCCTCGTTGAGGAAAACGTCCTGCGTGCCGTCCCCGGCGAAGACGATGGTGAAAAGCTCGGTGACACCCGCCTGGCCCTCTTCGACACCATCGAGGGCGTCGTCGAGGATGTCGAACTGGCCGTACAGGGTTTCCTCGGATTGCGGTGACCCGGGGCCGGTGTTGGCGCGGTCGGCGGCGGTAGCGGCGGTCCACAGACGATCTGCCGGATTGACGGTCCACTGCGGCGCCAGCAGCAGGATCAGGGCCAGCAGGAACGTCGCCAGCCGACCGGCACGGCTACGACGGGCGCCGACGCGCGCCGCGAAGGTGGCATAGCCCAGGCCGATCCAGATCAGCGGCAGCCAGGACAGCGGCGCGTAGAACCGGTCGAGCAGACTGAACCGGTCGGCCGCGATGGCCAGCGCGTAGGCGCCGAGCGCTTCCCAGCAGCCGAGCGCGAAACCGGCGGTGGCCAGCGACAACAGGCGGGCCGGCCGACCGTCGAACGCCGCCAGGCACCACGAGGCAAAAAGCGTCGTCAGGGCCCAGAAACTGACGGTGGGCAAGGCGTAGGGATCGAACTTGCCGCCGCGCCAGCCGACGGTGTACAGGTCGTAGGCCAGGCCCAGCAGCAGCGCGACCAGAAAAAGCAGCAGCAGCTGGCCGCCCGATGCGCTCAGGCCGGGCGGCAGATCCGGCTCGAGCGCAGGGCGCAGCAGCAGCCCGAGGCCGGTGCGCAGGTTGCCCGCCGTCGCGGCCAGCGCGCCACGCCGCGGCGCCGCGTCGGCCGCCTTCGGCGCCTCGGCGGGCGCGGCGCCGCCCAGAGCGGTCACCGGTTCGGCGGCGGCGCGCGCCGCCGCCGGCATGGGCCCGCCCGAGTCGGGCACGGCGCCTGTGCCGGCCGGCGCGGCAGCCGGCTCCTGCGGTTCGACGGGCGGCAGCTCGCTCATGAGGCGGCGGGCTTGGCGGTGTGCAGGCGCGTCGTCGCCTGCTGGAACCGGCCGGCGAGGAGCAGGTCGAGCACGTCCTCGGCGCGATCGAGCGCCGCCGTGATGGCCTGCTCCTCCTCGCGGCGCGGCGGATGGAGCACGAAGTCGGCCACTTCCTGGCGCAGCGCCAGCGAGCGCGGGTGTCCGATGCCGATGCGCAAGCGCCAGAAATCGGCGCTCGACAGCCGCGCGCGGATATCCTTCAACCCGTTGTGGCCGGCAACGCCGCCGCCGAGCTTCAGGCGCACGTCGCCCGGCAGCAGGTCGAGCTCGTCGTGCGCGACCAGGATCTGGTCGGGCAGGACACGGTAGTACAGCGCCGCGGCGACCACCGCCTGCCCGGAATGGTTCATGTAGGTGCCCGGCTTGACCAGCCAGACCTCGCGCCCGCCGATCGATGCGCGCGCCAGATCGCCGAAGAACTTCCGCTCGTTGCGAAAAGCGCCGCCGTGCCGGGCCGCGATGCGATCGACCAGCCAGAAGCCCGCGTTGTGCCGCGTGCGTTCGTATTCGGCGCCGACATTGCCCAGCCCGACGATCATGCGCAGGCCCGGCGAGTCGGATTCGGCAGCAGCCAAGGTTGGCGTTCCGGCGGAGTGGGGGTTGGTCGGCGCGATCCAACGGCGCCGGATGGGCGCCGGCGCACGGGACCCAGGGCCTGGCCGCGCGCGGCGTCGGCACCAGGACCCGGGGACGCCGGCGCTACGGCGGCGCTTGGCCCTACTTCTTCTTGGCCGGGGCCGCCGGGGCCTTGCCGGCCGGTGCCGCCGCCTTGCCGGCCGGCGCTGCACCCTTGCCGGCCGGTGCCGACTTGGCCGCCGGGGCCGCCGCCTTGCCGCCGGCCGCCGGCGCCGGTGCCGCCGCGGCAGCCGCCTCGGCCACCGGTGCGGCGCTCTCCTCTTCCTTGCCGCTGGGCACCGTCACCGTGACGACGACCGGATTCTCCTTGCCGCGGCGGACCGCGGCCACGCCCGGCGGCATCTTCAGGTCGGAGACGTGCAAGGTCTGCTGCGCGGTGAGTCCGGAGAGGTCGACCTCGATGTACTCGGGCAGGTCGCGCGGCAGGCAGGCGACCTCGACATTGGACAGGACGTGGCCGATGAGCGCCGCGGAGAGCTTGACCGCCGGCGAATTCTCCGCGCCCGTGAAGTGCAGCGGCACGCGCATGTGCACCGGCTGGTCTTCGGCGACGCGCTGAAAGTCGATGTGCAGCACGATCTGGCGGTACGGGTGCATCTGGAAATCGCGCAGCAGGACCTTCTGCGCGGCGCCGTCGAGTTCCAGGTCGAGGATCGAGGCGTGGAAGCGCTCCTTGCGCAGGGCATGGAACAGCGGGTTGTGCTCGATCTCGATGTTGACCGGTTCGGCACCGGCGCCGTAGAGGATGCCCGGGACCTTGCCCAGGTGGCGCAGGCGGCGGCTCGCACCAGTGCCTTGCGCATTGCGTTTGCTGGCGATGACTTTCATGTGTACTCCGTGGCCGCGCGCGAGGCGCGCGTTGTTTCGTTGATGACCCACTCCAAGCCGCGCCGCGCCCGAGGGCACGCGGCCGGACCCTGCTGCCCCGGCGCCGCGCGGACCGCGACCAGTCGCGCGCAACGCCGTTCCTGCCGCGGGCCGCACCGCCGTTCCGGTGCGCGCCCGCGCAAACCCCATCGCGCCCGGCCGGCCGCGCTCACTCGATGAACAGCGAGCTGACCGAATCGCCGCGCGCGATGCGCGATATCGTTTCCCCGAGCAGCGCCGCGCAGGACAGCTGGCGGATCTTCGGGCAGGCCGCCGCCCGTTCGCCGAGCGGGATCGTGTCGGTGACGACGACCTCGTCGAGCACCGATTCCGTGATGCGTTCGACCGCGCGCCCGGACAGCACCGGGTGCGTGCAATAGGCGATGATGCGCAGCGCGCCGGCCGCGCGCAGCGCTGCGCCGGCCTGGCACAGGGTGTTGGCCGTGTCGATCATGTCATCCATGATCACGCAGGTGCGACCGGCGACCTCGCCGATGATGTTCATCACCTCGGCGACGTTCGGACGCGGGCGGCGCTTGTCGATGATGGCCAGGTCGGCATCCATGCGCTTGGCCAGCGCGCGTGCGCGCACCACGCCGCCGATGTCCGGCGAGACGACGACCAGGTTGCGGTAGTTGTGCTTCCACAGGTCGCCGAGCAGGATCGGACTGGCGTAGATGTTGTCGACCGCGATGTCGAAGAAGCCCTGGATCTGGTCGGCATGCAGGTCCATGACCAGCAGGCGGTTCACGCCCGCGACCTGCAGCATGTTGGCCACCACCTTGGCGCTGATGGCGACGCGTGCCGAGCGCGGGCGGCGGTCCTGGCGGGCGTAGCCGAAGTAGGGAATGGCCGCGGTGATGCGCCCGGCCGAGGCGCGCTTGAGCGCGTCGACCATGATGACGAGTTCCATCAGGTTGTCGTTGGCCGGCGCGCAGGTCGACTGCAGCACGACGACGTCCTTGCCGCGCACATTCTCGTCGATCTCGGCCATGACTTCGCCGTCGGAGAAGCGCGACACCGTGGCGCGGCCCAGGGGAATGCTCAGGTGCTGCACGACCGCATGCGCCAGCCGCGGGTTGGCATTGCCCGAGAACACCATCAGATTGTCTGGCACCAGCGCCGACATGCCTAGCCCTCAAGACAGCAGATCAAACGGCTGCGGGCGCGCCGCCGGCCGACCGGCCGGCCGCTATGCCGGCCGGCGCGGCGGAACCGCGAGAAGAAAATGGCTGGGGAGGAAGGATTCGAACCCTCGAATGGCGGAATCAAAATCCGCTGCCTTAACCAGCTTGGCGACTCCCCAACACGAGAACCGATGCCACGCGAAAACCACGCTACCAGTCGACCAGGGGCAGTTCCCCGAGCGATGGTACCGCCCAGACCGACCAGCCCGGCGGCGCCTGCTCGCGCAGTTGCCCGGCCAGGTGCCGTGCCTCGGTCTCCTGCGCGCAGGCGCAGTAGACCGCGGAACCGGAACCCGTCATGCGCGCCGGCCGGTACCGTTCGACACGGCGCAAGGCCTCGTCGACCGGTCCGACCCGGCTGCGCACCACCGCCTGCAGGTCGTTCGCGCCGAATTCGAGCCGTATCCAGCCCGGTTCTGCGGCACCTTCCGACGTCGAAACCGCTGCAGAAAAGCCTGCGATTGTCGTTCCTTTGTGGTCCCGTGTCAATTTTGGATCGGCAAAGATTTCCTTCGTCGAAACAGCGACTTGGGGGAAGACGATGACCACCCAGCCCGGGTCCAGCGCGAGCGGGGTGCAGCGCTCGCCGTAGCCCTCGACAAAGGCTGGCCCGGCGCCGAGAAAGAAGGGCACGTCGGCGCCCAGGCGGCGGCCCAGCTCGCCGAGCACAGCGCGTGACAGGCCGAGCGACCAGAGCCGGTTCAGGGCCAGCAGGGTGGTCGCGGCGTCGGAGGAACCGCCGCCCAGGCCAGCGCCGACCGGAATGCGCTTCTCGATCCTGATCGACGCGCCGGGCAAGGGCTCCCTGGCGTACGGCTGCAACAGGCGCGCAGCGCGCAGCGCCAGATCGTCGTCCGGCGGACCGGTCAGGTCACCGAGGCGTTCGAGGCGGCCGTCGAGGCGCAGCTCGAAATCGAGGACATCGCACAGGTCGATCGGCAGGAATACCGATTGCAATTCATGGTAGCCGTCGGGGCGCCGGCCGAGCACGTGCAGGAACAGATTGATCTTGGCCGGCGCCGGCAGGCCCAGGAAGGCGCGCGGCGGCAGATTGCTCACCGGTCGACCCGCCATCCGGCGAGGGCAGCGAACCCCGGGCGGGTCGGTGTGGCCCCCAGCGCCGGGGGATCGAGGACCACCCGCAGCGCGACCGCGGGCGAGGCGGCCAGCTCGGGCCGGTTCATCTGCACGCGCTGCGCCAGGCCCGCCGCGCCGGCCCGTTCGACGACCACCGTCCAGCCATCCTGTTCGAAGCGTTCGGTGAACGGATCCGGCGCCTGGTCGGCCGGCGGTGCCACGGTACGGAAGGGTCGGCCGGGCGCAGGGTGCCCGGCAACCCAGTCGGGCAGGCCGGCAATCGGCAGCGACCAGCCGAGCACGCGTTCGGCCAGCGCCTGGGGATCGCTGCCGTGCTCGACCCGCACGCCGCCGCCCTCGGGCAGGAGCAGGCGCGCCTCGGCGGCGTCGGTCTCGAAGCGCGCCAGCGTCGCACCCAGCGGCGAGACCAGGTCGAGGCGCAGCGAGCGGGCACCCACGGCCAGGGCGAAACGGCCGCTCCAGACTTCGCGCCGCTCGGCGCCGCCCGGCTCGGCATGGGTGACCGCGAGTGAAAATCGGCCGGCATAGTTGCCGGCATCGGCCTCCGGAACCGCCGGCGGCAGGCTGCGGCAGCCGGCCAGAAGCAGGAGGCCGGCGAGCCACGCCGCGGCCGCCCGATGCCGCGCAGGCCGGACGCGGACCGACGCCGGACGGCGGGCGCCGGCGCGGATCGCGCTCAAGGCTCGATATTCAGGCGCTGCAGCGTGGCCCGCAAGGTGTCACTTTGCCCGTCGCGCCGGTGCGCATCGAGCAGCAGGGTGCGGGCGCCGCTGCGGTCGCCCATGTTCCAGAGCACTTCGCCCAGGTGGGCGGCCACGTCCGGATCGGCCTTGAGCCGGAAGGCGCGGGTCAGCGTATCGCGCGCCGCCTGCAGGTCGCCCAGGCGGAACTGCACCCAGCCCATCGAATCGATGATGAATCCGTCGTCGGGGGAGAGCTGCAGCGCATGGCCGATGAGCTGGTAGGCCTCCTGCAGGCGGATGTTGCGATCGGCCAGCGAATAGCCCAGGGCGTTGTAGGCGTGCGCGTAGTCCGGATGCAAGGCGAGCAGGCGGCGCAGGCGCGCTTCCATCACGTCGATGCGGTCGAGCCGCTCGGCGCTCATGGCCGACTCGTAGAGCAGGCCGCTGTCGTCGGGCGATCCTTCCAGGGCCTTCTCGAGCAGCGCGTACGAATCCTCGTAGCGATGCGCCTCGCGCAGCAGCTGCCCTTCGAGCATGGTGCGCTGCACCCGCTGCTCTGCCGTATCGCCCGGCAGCTGCTCGAGCAGCTTCATGCCTTCGTCGGCCCGGCCCAGGCGGACCAGGATGAAGGCCTCGCGTTCGCGGGATGCGCCGGAGGCGTCGTGCGCCGGATCGGGCGCGCCAGCCTTGTGCAGCCAGTCGAGCGCCTCCTGGTAGTTCCGTTCGCCCTCGGCAACGCGCGACATGTTCAGGTAGACGTTGTCCAGGTCGCGGCCCGGTGTCAGGCCGGCGACGGCGAGGTAGCGCTCGAAGTGGCCACGCGCCGCGTCATAGTGCTCGGCCTCGAGGGCCAGGACGCCCAGTGCGAACAGGGCCTCCGGATTCTGCGGCGCACGGCGCTCGACGTCGGCAAACTGGCCCTGCGCCTCCTCGAGCTTGTCTTCGCCGACCAGCACCCGTGCGTAGTTGAGCCGCGCATCGATCGCATCCGGATGGCTGGCGAGAAAACCGGCAAGCATCGTCGCCGCCTCGGCGCGCGCCGCCGCGGCGCTGCCGCCCTTGGCCGGCGCACCGCCTGCGTCCGCACCGCCCGCTTCGGCGCCGCCGCCTTCGACCAGCAGCTGCGCGACCGCGATCACGGCCGGCTCGGAATCCGGGCGCAGGGCCAGCGCGGCGCGGGCGTGCGCCACCGCGGCCGCGTTGTCGTGTGCGGCCCGCGCGCCGCGCGCGAGGATGATGCGGGTCTCGAACGCCGTGGCCGGATCGGCCAGGTAGCGCCGGGCGATCTCCTCGAGCATGGCGTCGCCCTTCGCCGGATCGGGCGAGCGGGCCAGCACCTGCTGCAGCCGGTCCAGGGTATCGACCGGACTCGACGACTGGGCGATCTGCCGTTCGAGCAGGGGACGGGCCTGCTCGTGGCGCCCGTTGGCCACCAGCAAGGACGCATACGATTGCTCCGACTCGCGGTCGAGCGGCGCAAGGCGATGCCAGAGTTCCGCGGCATCGAGCGCCTGCGGCATCGCGCGGGCCTGCAGCGCAACCTCGGTGGCGCGCCGCGCGATGCGCGGATCCTTGGTCTGGCTGGCGACCCGCAGCAATTCGCCGTACGCCGGCCCGGGCTCGCCGCGCTGCAAGGCGATCTCGGCGTAGACCAGGCGGAACAGCAGCTCGGGCGTCAGGTCGACATTCGGGGGCGTTGCCGGAAGCGCCGCCGAAGCGTCATCGGCCGGCGCTCGATCGGCCGGCGTATCGGCGACGGCCGCCGGCCGGGTGCCGGGCGACAGCGCGGGCGGCGGCGCGCCGACACTGGCACAACCGGCGAGGACGAGTACCCCTGCCAGCGCCAACACCGCGACCGATGGCGCGCGGGAAAAACCAGGGGTGGCAGGCAGGGTGGCCATGGATTGGGGGTGCGCCGCGAGACGCGGAAACGGGACCAGACAACATATTATCCCCACCTGCCCCCGCACCGTGTACGGCATGCAGCCGCGCCGTCGCCGTGGTTTTTCGGGGGTTATCGGGAGATCGGAATGCCGGAACTGCCGGAAGTCGAAGTCACGGCTCGCGCGCTGGCGCAACGCTTCGACGGCCGGCGCGTCGATCAGCTGCAGATCCACCACCACGGGCTGCGCTGGCGCGTGCCGGGCAACCTGCCGCGCCTGGTCGCCGGCCAGCGCATCGTGCATATCGGCCGGCGCGGCAAGTACCTCCTGTGGCAGCTGCCCGCCGGGGTGCTGATCTCGCACCTGGGCATGTCGGGCTCCTGGCGGATCCACGAGCGCGGGCGCTTGCCGCCGCGGGCAACCCATGACCATGTCGAATTGCATTGCGACGGCGCGGTCGCCCGGTTCAACGATCCGCGGCGCTTCGGCGCCCTGCTCTGGCACGGCGAGGACCAGGGCAGCGTGCTCGCCCACCCGCTGCTCGCGAAGCTCGGCGTCGAGCCGTTCGACGAGCGGTTCGACGGCCGCATGCTGTTCGATGCGACGCGTGGCCGGCGCGGACCGATCAAGCCTTTGCTGCTGGGCGGGCAGGTGGTGGTCGGGGTCGGCAACATCTACGCCACCGAGAGCCTTTACGCGGCGCGCATCCACCCGCGGACCGAAGCCGGGCGGATCGGCCGGGTGCGCTGCGAACGCCTGGCGGGCGCCATCGTGAGCGTGCTCTCGAAGGCGATCGAGGTCGGCGGCTCCACCTTGCGCGATTTCAGCGGTGCCGAGGGGGTCGAGGGACGCTATACCGAGTTCGCCCAGGCCTATGACCGCGCCGGCCTGCCCTGCGCACGGTGCGCGACGCCGATCCGACGCATCGTGCAGGCCCAGCGCGCGACCTATTTCTGCCCGCGCTGCCAGAGAAGATGAAGCGCCCGGTGGCGAACCGCGCCGCAGTCCCGGAATTCCCCCCCAAACCGGCGTTCGGCGGGTTTGGGCGCTGTGATAGTGTCCCAAAGAGCCTCCGCAAACCCGCGGATTTCCTCCGTTTTCCGGATTTTCCCGGCATCGGCCGTCCATGTCCGAACTGATCCAGAGCTTTCAGCAGCTGGGCGCCTGGCGCGATTCGCTGGCGACCTCGATCGACCGCTTGCGCCGCTGGCTCAATGCCGGGCAGCTGCTCGACGCCGAGTCGAGCCGGCGGCTGGATCTGGCGCAGGACCGTCTGGGCGGCGACAAGCTGGTCATCGCCTTCGTCGCGGAATTCTCGCGCGGCAAGTCCGAACTGATCAACGCGATCTTCTTCGCCGACTACGGCCGGCGCATCCTGCCGTCCTCGGCGGGGCGCACCACCATGTGCCCGACCGAGCTCATGTACGACGAGACGCTGCCGCCGTGCATCCGGGCGTTGCCGATCGAGACCCGCGCCCGGCTGGGCAACACGAGCGACTTCAAGCGCTCGGCGGTCGAGTGGCGGGTGTTTCCGCTCGATACCTCGTCGACCGAGGGCATGCTCGAGGCCTTCAAGCTGGTCGCCGAGACCGTGCGCGTCTCGGCCGAGGAGGCGCGCATCTACGGCCTGTACGATCCGACCGATCCGGACGACGCGATCGCGCTGGACGCGCACGGCATGCTGGAGATCTCGCGCTGGCGCCACGCGATCATCAATTTTCCCCACCCGCTGCTGCGCGACGGCCTGGTCATCTTGGACACGCCCGGCCTCAATGCGATCGGCACCGAACCGGAACTGACCCTCTCGCTGGTGCCCAGCGCGCATGCCGTGCTGTTCGTGCTGGCCGCCGACACCGGCGTGACGCGCAGCGACCTGGGCGTGTGGAAGCACATCACCGGCGACGACGGACGCGAAGCCAACCACATCGCGATCCTGAACAAGATCGACGGCCTGTGGGACGAACTCAAGTCGACCGCCGAAATCGATGCCGAGGTGGAACGCCAGGTGCGCAGCGTCGCCGAGACCCTGCACCTGGATCCGTCCCGGGTCTTCCCGGTGTCGGCGCAGAAGGGCCTGGTCGCCAAGGTCAACCACGACGCGGCGCTGCTGCGCCAGAGCCGGCTCCCGGAGCTCGAGGCGGCGCTGGTCGACCTGCTGGTGCCCAGCAAGCGCGACCTGGTGCGCCAGCAGACGATCGCGGTGGTCGACCGGGTGGTCGTCGAGGTGCGCCAGACGCTGAGCGCGCGCGAACGCAACCTGGTCGAACAGCTCTACGAGCTGCGCTCGCTGCAGGGCAAGAACCAGAGCTCGGTCGAGCGCATGCTGCTGCGCGCGCAGGCCGAGCAGCGCGAATTCGACGAGAACGTCCGGCGCATCTTCGCGACCCGCTCCGTGCTCACCCGGCTGGCCGACGAGGCCTTCGGCAACCTGCGCCTGAGCGCCCTGCGCACCTGCGTCCTGGCGACCCGGGAAGCCCTGCGCAAGGTCCGCCTCACGCCGCAGTTCGGCGGCGTCACGCGCGACTATTTCGACCGGCTGCGCGGGCTGCTGCGCAAGTCCAACGAGGGCCTGGCCGAGATCGAGCGCATGGTGATCGGCGTGCAGCGCAGCTTCGCCGAACAGGTCGGCTGGAGCCTGCCGCCGCCGATGACCTTCTCGCTGGACATGTACATCGCCGAGGTCGACCGGCTGGAGGCCGCCTACCGCAGCCATTTCGGCGGCCTGGCCATGCTGACGCGCGACAAGTGGTCGCTCATCGAACGCTTCTTCGATACCGTGGTGGTGAAGTCGCGCTCGATCTTCGCCGCGGCCGAGCGCGACGCCGAGGCCTGGGTGCGGTCGCTGCTGCCGCCCATCGAGATGCAGGTGCGCGAACAACGCCAGCAGCTCCGAAAGCGCACCGACTCGGTGGCCCGCATCCGCGATGCCCAGGGTTCGCTCGAGGAACGCATCGGCCAGCTCGAGGACGCGCTGCAGGACGTGCAAGGCCAGCTGACCGAACTCAAGCGCCATGCCGAGCGCATCCGCCTGCGCGACGAGGCACCGGCGCGCGCCGGCCGCCCCGAGCCGACCGCGGCGACCGTGCCGCTGGCGATCGCCGGCGAACCGGGCGGCCCGGTAGGGATCGCGACCTGAGCGGGCGGCCGTCGGCGCCGCCCGCCGCGGGCCCGGCATCGGCCTTTGCCCGGACCCTGGTCCGCTGGCAACGCCGCGCCGGCCGCCATGACCTGCCCTGGCAGGCGACGCACGATCCGTACCGGGTCTGGCTGAGCGAAATCATGCTGCAGCAGACGCGCGTCGAGACCGTGCTGGGCTACTACGATCGATTCCTGGCGCGGTTTCCGGATCTCGCCGCGCTGGCCGCCGCGCCCCTCGAGGCCGTGCTGCAGTCGTGGGCCGGCCTGGGCTATTACGCGCGGGCCCGCCAGGCGCACCGCTGCGCGCGCCTGCTGGTGCAGACGCGCGGCGGGGTCTTCCCGGAAGACGCCGCCGGGCTCGAGGCGCTGCCCGGCATCGGACCCTCGACGGCCGCAGCGATCGCCGCGTTCTGCCACGGCGAGCGCGCGGCGATCCTCGACGGCAACGTCAAGCGGGTCCTGGCGCGTCATGCGGCGATCGAAGGCGATCCGCGCCAGCGTGCCACCCACGAGCAGCTGCGCCGGGTCGCCACCGAATTGCTGCCGCCGGCGCGCGACATGGCGACCTATACCCAGGCCATCATGGACCTGGGCGCGACGATCTGCACGCGCACCCGGCCGCGCTGCGAACGCTGCCCGGTAGCGGCCACCTGCCGCGCTCGCAGCGAGGGCCGCACGGACGAACTTCCCGCTCGCCGCCCGGCGCGCGCGCGCCCGGAGCGGCAGGCCCACCTGCTGCTCGTCGTGCACCGGCGGGCGGTACTGCTCGAGGAGCGCCCGCCGCGCGGCCTGTGGGGTGGCCTGCTCAGCGCGCCGCAGTTCGACGAGCGGCGCGCGCTGCGCCGGGCGGCGCGCCGCTACGGCAGCGCGCCGCCGGTGGCACTGGCCCAGCGCCGCCACGCCTTCACCCACTACACGCTGTGCTACACGCCCCACGTACTGGCCCTGCAAGGTCCGCGCCCGCCGGCCGCTCCGGGCCAGCGCTGGCTGGCCCTGCGCGCAGCGACGGACGCGGCGCTGCCGGCACCGATCCTGACCTTGCTGGGCGAGCTGCGCGACGGGGCGGCCACCGCGCCGGCGCCGGCGCGGCGCCGCTGACGGGGCGCGCGCCGCGCGGCCGATGCGCCGCTTGCGCCGCTTGCGCCGGCAAAAGTGCCGGCGATAGACTGCCGCCATGACCCGGGCGCAGCATGCCTCCGAGACCCCGGCCACGCAGTGGCTGCGCCAGCGCTCGGTGCCGTTCGACGGCCACGCGTACGAATACGTCGAACGCGGCGGCACGGCGGAATCGGCGCGCGCGCTGGGCGTGGCCGAGCATGACGTGGTCAAGACCCTGGTGATGGAAGACGAGGCGCGACGGCCGCTGCTCGTGCTGATGCACGGCGACCGCCAGGTTTCGACGAAGAACCTGGCGCGGCAGAGCGGGCGCAAGCGCGTCGCGCCGTGCGACCCGCTGGTCGCGCAGCGGCATTCGGGCTACCAGGTCGGCGGCACGTCGCCGTTCGGTACGCGCAAGGCGATGCCGGTCTACGTGCAGCGCTCGATCCTCGAGCTGGATCGGATCTACATCAACGGCGGGCGCCGGGGCTTCCTGGTCTCCTTGTCGCCGGCGGTGCTGACGCGGGACCTGCAGGCGATCCCGGTCGATTGCGCGACCGACTCGGATACCGATTGAGTACCGGGTTCGCCGACCCGCGCGGCGGCGGATCGTGCGGCCGGTGGACATCGCACGGCTTTTTCGGCAGCCGGCCGGCATGGCCCGCCGGCGTTGGCGCGGCGCGCGATGGTTCGCGGCGAAAAGGTCGAATCCGACCATGCAGTGCCGCGCAGCCCGCGAACGGACGAACGCGCCGCCGGGTGCGACCGGGCTGGACCCGGGGCTGGACAATGGGCGTCATCGGCCCTGACATACAATGCCGCGCCTCCGACCGAATCTGAGTGGAATCCCAATGCGTACGCATCCGTGCTACCGGGCCCTGGTGTCCGGCTTTGTGGGTCTGATCGGCGCCTGCTCCGCGGTGCACGCCGCGGCGGCGGCCGATGCCGCGGCGCCCGGCGGCGCCCAGGCCGCCGCCGGTGGGCCGCTGACGCTCGCGGTCGACCTGCGCGACACGACCCATCGGGTCTTCCGGGTGCAGGAGAACATCCCGGCAAGCCCCGGCCACCTGGTGCTGCATTACCCGAAATGGATCCCCGGCGAACACGGGCCGACCGGCCCGCTCGATGGGGTCGCCGGTCTCACGATCAGCGCCGAGGGCCAGGCATTGCCATGGCGCCGCGACCTCGAGGACATGTATGCCCTGCATGTCGAGGTGCCGCCCGGCGCACACGGCGTCGACCTGGCGTTCCAGTACCTGTCCCCCGGCCCGGGACGCGCCTTCGGCGGCGGCGTCGCCGCGACGACCGAGCTGACCGTGCTCGAGTGGAACCAGGTGCTGTTCTATCCGGCCGGCAGCAACGCGAGCCGGGTCGGGGTGCAAGCGCGCGTCAGCCTGCCGGCGGACTGGGGCTGGGCGAGCGCGCTCGAAACGGCGCAAAGCGCCCGCGGCGAGATCAGCTTCGCGCCGACGACGCTCGAGACGCTGGTCGACGCGCCGCTGGCCGCCGGCCGCCACTTCCGCCAGATCCACCTGAGCTCCGGTCCGGGCCCCGTGCGGCTGGACCTGTTCGCCGATCGGGCCGAGGAACTGGCGGCAAGCGAAGAACAGGTGCGCCAGCACCAGCGCCTGGTTGCGGAGGCGCAGGCGCTGTTCGGTGCGCGGCACTACTCGCACTACGACTTCCTCTTCGTGCTCTCCGACCACACCAGCCATTTCGGGCTCGAGCACCATCAGTCCAGCGACGACCGGATCGACGGCGACTTCTTCACCAGCCCGGAGGCCTACCTGGCCGGAAGCGGGCTGTTGACCCACGAATTCGTCCACTCCTGGAACGGCAAGTTCCGCCGGCCCGCCGGTCTGATGACGACCAACTACAACCAGCCGATGAAGGGCGACCTGCTTTGGGTCTACGAAGGCCTCACGACGTACTGGGGCGAGGTGCTCGCGGCGCGCAGCGGCATGCGCAACGCGGAACAGTTCCGCGATGAGATCGCCGCGACCGCGGCGCAGATGGAATACGTGCCCGGCCGGACCTGGCGCGCGCTGCAGGATACCGCCGACGCCGCGCAGCGCCTGTACGAGGCGCCGCGCGCCTGGCAGAACTGGCGGCGCGGCGTCGACTACTACCCGGAAGGGCTGCTGCTCTGGCTGGATGTCGACACGCTGCTGCGCGAGAAGAGCCATGGCGAGCGCTCGCTCGACGACTTCGCCCACATCTTTTTCGGACGCGACGACGGCTCGATGGAACCGCAGGGCTATACGTTCGACGACGTGGTGATGGCTCTGGACAAGGTGCAACACCACGACTGGGCGCATTTCCTGCGCGCGCGGCTCGACGCCAAGCTCGCCGAGGCGCCGCTGGACGGCATCGTGCGCGCCGGCTGGAAGCTGGTGTATTCGGAGGAGCCGAGCGCCCTGAGCAAGGCGAAGGAGAAGGTCGGCAAGCTCCTCGACCTGGGCTCCTCCCTGGGCCTGGCCGTGGCCGCCGGCGACAACTCGCCCGGTGCGGAGCCGGAGGGCCTGGTCATGGACGTGATATGGAAGAGTCCGGCCTTCGACGCCGGCCTGGCCCCCGGCGTGCGCGTGGTGGCGGTCAACGGGACCCGCTTCACCGCCGACGTGATGAAGGACGCGATCAAGGCCGCGCGCAGCGGCACGCAGGCGATCGAGCTGCTGGTGCAGGACTTCGACCAGTTCCGCACGGTCAAGGTGGAATACCACGGCGGCCTGCGCTATCCGCACCTGGCGCGGATCGAGAACACCGACGAGCGGCTCGACGTACTGGGCCAGCCGCGCGCGCCGAAGTAGACCCGCGCCGCTTGCCGCGGGCCCCGCCGGGCCCGCGGCGGCGCTTCGCGCCGTGCGAACTCAGCGGTGCAGGCCGCGGTGGCGGATCAGCACCTGGCCCTGGCCACCGAAGCGGCGCGCCAGCTGCTCGACGACGAATACCGAACGGTGTTGCCCGCCGGTGCAGCCGACCGCGACCGTGAGGTACTGGCGACCGTCCAGGACGTAGCCAGGCAGCCATTTCTCGATCATGCCGGCGATATCGTCGATCATCTCGGTGACCTGCGGTGATCGCTCGAGAAAGGCGACCACCGGGGCATCCAACCCGGTGAGGGCGCGCAGGTCGGTTTCGTAGTGCGGATTGGGCAGATTGCGCACGTCGAACACGAGATCGGCCGCGACCGGCACGCCGTTCTTGAACGCGAAGGATTCGAAGGCCAGGGTGAGCACGCTGCGTCCGCCGTCGACGAAGCGGCGCACCCACTGACGCAGGGTGCTGGCCGGCAGTTCGCTGGTGTCGATGACATGGCCCAGCGCGTACAGCGGGCCCAGCAGTTCGCGTTCCTGCTCGATCGATTCGACCAGGGTCGGCTCGTGCGCCGGCGCGAGCGAGGCGGCGGGCGCGGCGCGCGGCGGCGCTTCCGCAGTGCCACGGCGCGGCGACAAGGGATGGCGGCGGCGCGTCTCGGAGAAGCGCTGCACCAGGGTACCCGTCGAGGCGGTGAGGAACAGGACCCGCACGTCGTAGCCGAGTTCGCGCAGGTCCTTGAGGACCGGGCCGACCTCGGACATCGAGGCTGCCGAACGGGCGTCGATGGCCACCGCGATATCCGTATAGCCGGACTTGGCGAGCAGCGCGCACACCTCGATCAGGAGCGGCGACGGCAGGTTGTCGACACAGTAGAAACCGATGTCCTCGAGCAGGCGGATCGCGACCGACTTGCCCGACCCCGACATTCCCGTCACGAGTAGCAGACGCATGTTGAGTACCCGGATGGCCCCCGGCCGGCGGCCGGGGGTTGGCGCCGCCTTGGCTGGCGCCCCGCGTATTACATCACTACATCACGCGGCGCGGGGCACGCCGCGCGGACATCACGCGGCGCCGGATACGTTTCGTGGACTTCATGCGGCGCCGGGTACGCCGCGTCGACACGGCGCGGCGCCGGGAACGCCGGGCAGACATTGCGCGGCGCGAGGGACGCCGGACGGGCGTGAAGCGGCGGCGGGTATGCCGCGTGGGGCGCCACGGCGCATTGCAGCCCCCACGCGGCGTCATGCCGCCGGCTCAGGGACTTGCGGTCGGCGGCGCGGCCGACTTGACCGGCTTGGCCGCGGCGATGCAGCTCGAGATGTACTTCTTGCGTTCGTCACCCTTGAGGCCCTTGGCATGCGCCTCCTTGCTGCAAACGCCCAGACGGGTGGTGCGATGCGCTTCCTTTTTCGGTTCCTCGGCGGCGCTGGCCAGCAGGGGCAGCAGCAGCAGGGGCAGGACGCAGAGCTTTTTCATCATGGGAACTCCGGCAAAACAGGGTTGGTCGGTGCCGCGTGCGACCGGCTTTCCTGGGCCGGCCGGCACGGGCGGGGGTCTTGCGAAGCAATGTCCGCCCCGAACGGGCAAGGACGCCGCAGCGGCTGCGGCGCGCCGAAGCCCGCGGAATTCAAGCGCTGGGCTGCGGCGTGCTGCATTGCGTACGGCGCACGGATGCCGGGAATGGCCACGATGCGCAGGCGCAACGCGGCGCAGGATGGGGCGCCCCGTTGCGACCGCCGATGAATCGGGGCGGCACAGGGCTGCCATTGCAGCATCGTGATCGGGGCGTGCCTACGCTGCGCGCAGTAGCGCGCGGCCCGCAGTGCATCCGCTTGGATGAGGACCCGCGCGCGATCAGGGATCCATCGCGCGGCGCTGGCGATCGAGGAAATCCTCCATCGTGTCGATGCCACGCAGCTTCAGGATGGTGTTGCGCACCGCCGCCTCGAGCAGCACGGCCAGGTTGCGACCGGCCGCCACCGGAATGACCACCTTGTGGATCCCCAGGCCCAGCACCGACTGCATGGAATCGGCCAGCGGCAGCCGTTCCATCGAATCGGCGGCGCTGCGCCGCATCAGCTCGACGATCAGGCGCAGCTTCATCTTGCGCCGCACGGCGGTCTCGCCGAAGATCGCCTTGATATCGAGCAGGCCCAGCCCGCGCACCTCGAGCAGGTTGGACAGCAGGGGCGGACAGCGGCCCTCGACCGAATCGGGCGCGACCCGCGCGAAATCGACCACATCGTCGGCGACCAGCCCGTGGCCGCGGCTGATGAGTTCGAGCGCCAGTTCGCTCTTGCCCAGGCCGGATTCGCCGGCGATCAGCACGCCCATGCCCAGCACGTCCATGAAGACGCCGTGCATGGAACAGTGCGGCGCGAGCACCTTGGCCAGGTAGATGCGCAGCACGTCGATGACCTCGGCCGACGGCCGGCTGCTGGCGAAGGCGACCAGGTGCGATTCGTTGATGGCGGCCAGCAGCTCGGGCAGCAGGGCGCGGTCGTCGGCCACGATGAGGCCGATCGGTCCGCCCTCGACCAGCTCGTTCGTGAAGTGGGCGCGCCGCGCCGCGCTCATGCCTTCGATGTAGTCGACTTCGATCGCACCCAGGACATGGATGCGGCGGGGGTGGATCAGGTTCAGGTGGCCGACCAGCTCGGATGCCTGGACGCTCTGCACCGCGGTGTCGGGCAGCGGCCAGAGCTTCTCGACGTCGCCGGCGAGCCAACGCAGGCCCAGTGCGGCCTGGTTTTCTTCGAACAAGGAGTTGAGGGTCTGCAATGGACGGGGCTTTCGGCAGGCCGCGCGGCGCGGCGAACGAAGGGACGGCGCAGGGCAGGGGCGGCCGGCGAATCGCGCGCGGCGCGAATCAGGCGGCGGGTCGGATCGGCGCCCACGCGGAGATGAGGCGCAACAGTCCGGGGGCGCTGGCTTCGGCCATGAGGGCGGCGCGCAGGTCGCGGTCGGACAGCATCTGGGCCAGTTCCGAGAGCAGTTCCAGATGCTCCTGGCGCGCATTCTCGGGCACCAGCAAAGCCACCAGCAGTCCGACCGGCTGGCCGTCCGGGGCGTCGAAGGGCACCGCATCGTGCAGCCGCAGGACCGCGGCCACGGCGTGACGCAGGCCGCGCAGGCGGCCATGGGGGATGGCCACGCCCTGGCCCAGTCCGGTCGAGCCGAGCGCCTCGCGGTCTTCCAGGCTGGCGCGCACCCGCGCGCGATCCAGACCGCCGGTTGCGAACAGCGCCGCCGCCAGGTCCAGCGCGGCGGCCTTGTCGGCGGCGCGGCCGTCGACGACGACATTGGCCGGGGGCAGCAGCTTCGACAATCGGTTCATGGGCAGGCTTCACCAGGCGGCCGCACCGGCGCGCGGCGCAGCGCCGGGCCGGGCGCGCGGCAGTATACGCGGCAGAGCGGACGCGCCGCTCAGTCGGCCTCCGCCGCGGGCTGGTGCTTGAGCGAGGCGTGCGGGAAATTCTTCTTCGTGCGATCGCGGTGCTTGATGACCTGCCGATCGAGCTTGTCCATGAGTGCGTCGATCGCGGCGTACAGATCGCCGTCGATCGACTCGGCGTGCAGGGCCGAACCACTGACGCGGATCGTGATCTCGGCCTTCTGCTGCAGCTTCTCGACCGACAGCTGCACGTCGGCATCGATCATCTGGTCGAAGTGGCGGCGCACTTTTTCCAGCTTGCCCTCGACGTACAGACGCAGCGCGGAGGTGACTTCGATGTGATGGCCGTGTATCGCGAGCTTCATGCGGTTCCCTTTCTGGACGGAACGAGACGGGTGCGGCGCGACGGTCGGTGCGACGGCGCGGACCGCGATCAGATGCCCTTGCGCATCGCCGCGGGGGGGATGTGCAGCAGTTCGCGGTACTTGGCCACGGTGCGGCGTGCCACGACCATGCCCTGGGCGCCGAGCATCTCGGCGATGCGGCTGTCGGACAGCGGTCGGGTCGCGTCCTCGGCCTCGATGAACTGCCGGATGAGCGCGCGGATCGCCGTGCTCGAGGCTTCGCCGCCGGCATCGGTGGCCACGTGGCTGCCGAAGAAATAGCGCAGCTCGAACACGCCGAACGGCGTCGCCATGTACTTGTTGGCGGTGACGCGCGAGATCGTCGACTCGTGCAGGTCGAGGGTCGCGGCGATCTCGCGCAGGACCAGCGGCCGCATGGCGATCGCGCCATAGGTGAAGAAGCGGTTCTGCCGCTCGACGATGGCCTGGGCGACGCGTTCGATGGTCTGGAAGCGCTGGCGCAGGTTGCGGATCAGCCAGCGCGCGTCCTGCAGGCGCAGCGACCAGTCGGTCGCGGCCGGGGCCGCCGCGCCGCCGGCCAGCGGCGCCGCCGCCGGATCCCGGGCGGACGCCCTGCTGGAGTTGGCGGCCTGACGGCCGCTTTCGCTCTTCAAGATCGCTGCGTAGCCTTGATTCACCCGCAGGCGCGGCACGACGTCCGGATTCAGGCGCGCCACCCACCTGCCCTGCACGCGGCGCACCAGGATGTCGGGCACCACGTAATCCGGGGCCGATGTGGCAAAGCCTACCCCCGGATGCGGGTTGAGTCCACGGATTCTTTGGTGCGCGGCCCGCAGCAGCTCATCGTCGGCGTCAAGCAGCTTGCGAAGCTTGGCGAAATCATGGGCTGCCAGCAGTTGCAAGTGCTCGCAAACCATGACCCGCGCAAGCTGCAGGATGCGCCGGTCGGCCGCCGCGAGGCCGGCCGATCCAAGCTGGGCATCGATCTGCAGCCGCATGCACTCGGCGACGCTGCGCGCGGCCACGCCGGGCGGATCGAAGCTCTGCAACAGCGTCAGGGCGGTCTGCAGCTCGTCGGGCTCGACCGGGACCTCGGCGCCGCACAGCGCCTGCAATTCCTCCAGGGTGACGCCCAGATAGCCGTTCTCGTCGACGGCATCGATCAGCATCGCGACCAGCGCATGGTCCCGCGCGGTGACCGCGGTCGAGCCCAGCTGCATGCGCAAGTGGTCGCGCAGGGTCGGGCTCGACGTGGCCCAATCCTGCGGCCCTTCGCCGGAGTCGTCCGATCCGGCCGAGGCGTAGCGTCCGGCGCCCTCCGACCCCCAGTTCCCGGCGTCGTCGCCGCCGGCGGCCTCGCCGCCGTAGTCGCCGTCCTCCGCTGCCGGGCCCTCGCCCTCGGTGCCGGCCTGGCCCGGCGCCGAATCCGCGGCGGCCGGCGGCTCGAGCACCGAGCCCTGGGCGTTCAGGCGCAGATGGCTCGACAGCGGATCGTCTTCGCGCTCGAGCAGCGGATTCTCGAGCAGGGCCTGCTCGATCTCCTGGTTGAGCTCGATGGTCGACAGCTGGAGCAGGCGGATCGACTGCTGCAGCTGCGGCGTCAGGGCCAGCTGCTGCGACAGGCGCAGGTGCACGCCGGCCTTCACGGCGCGGATCTCCGGCGCAACAGGCCCAGCGTCGCTACGGTGCCGTGCATCGGCCGCCTACATCCGGAAGTGGTCGCCGAGATAGACCCGCCGCACCGAAGGATTGTCGACGATCTCTTCCGGGCGTCCCGCGGCGAGCACCTGCCCCTCGTTGATGATGTAGGCATGGTCGCAGATGCCCAGCGTCTCGCGCACGTTGTGGTCGGTCACGAGGACGCCGATGCCGCGCTGCTTGAGGAAGCGCACGATGCGCTGGATCTCGATGACGGCGATCGGATCGACCCCGGCGAACGGCTCGTCGAGCAGCACGAAGCGCGGCCGCGCCGCCAGCGCGCGCGCGATCTCGACCCGGCGGCGCTCGCCGCCGGACAGGCTCATCGCCGGGTTGGTGCGGATCTCGCGGATCTGCAGGTCGGCGAGCAGCTCGTCGAGCCGCGCCTCGACCGCCTCGGTGCCCAGGTCGCGACCCTGGGCGTCGACCTGCAGTTCGAGCACGGCCCGGATGTTCTCCTCGACGGTCAGGCGGCGGAAGACCGAGGCCTCCTGGGGCAGGTAGGACAGGCCCATGCGGGCCCGCCGGTGGATCGGCATGCGGGTGATCGACACGCCGTTGAGCGTGATCGAACCCGAATCGAGCGGCACCAATCCGACGACCATGTAGAAACAGGTCGTCTTGCCCGCCCCGTTGGGACCGAGCAGGCCGACCACCGTGCCCGATTCGACCGTCAGCGAGACGTCCTTGACCACCTGGCGCTTGCCGTAGCGCTTGGCCAGGTTCTCGACGATCAGCTCCGCCGGCTCGGCGCGCGCGGCGAGCGGCGGCGCGGCGGCCGGGTCCGGACCGCCGTGCGGCGGCGCGTCGGGGGCCGGGCTCACGGCCTGGCCGCCGGCGGCGTACGGTCCGGCTGCAGGCCGGACGGCGGCGCGGCGCCCGGCGGCGCGGCGCCATTGCGCGGCGGGAAGGTGCCGCTGACCCGCGGCCCGCCGTCGCCGGACCGCCCCTCGACCTCGTAGCTCGCCTTGCGGCCATCGTAGACGATGCGCTCGCCGCTGATGACATCGCGCTGTTCGCCGTTGTCGTAGCGCTTGACGACGGCCCGGCGCAGCAGCACGACCTGATCCGACTTGTCGTCGTACTCGATGCGCTCGCCGACGCCATCCAGCGTGGACTCGACGCCGGGCAGCACCGGGTCGCGACGTTCGTGGAAGGTGGCCAGCTCGCCGGGCGCGGCCTCGACCACGTAGTACTGGTAGCCGTGCTCGTCCTGGCGATGCTCCATGCGCTCGCCGGTGAGGCGCATGGTGCCCTTGGTGAGCAGCACATGGCCGGTCAGCACCTCGACCTGGTGCAGATCGTCGAGCGTGGCGTGATCGGCGCTGAACGCGGCGTCCTTGTCGCGATCGGCGCGTTCGGCACGGGCCGTGCCGGCGGCGAGCAGGAGCAGCAGCGCAGCGGCCAGGACGGCCGGCCCCGGCGCGGCGCGGCGCGCTGCCCCGGCCCGCGTCATGGCCGGCTCCGCGGCGGGAAGTCGCCGCTGACGTGCGACCGCAGCTCCATGCGCCGGGCCACGTTGTCGTAGTCCATGCCGACTCCTTGCAGCCGTGAATCGCCGCCGCGCATCTGCACCGGCGCGTCGGTCCAGAAGCGGTCGTCGTCGGGCGCCGCCATCAGCCGCTCGGTCTCCAGGCGCAGCGGCGGGTGGGCCGCATCGCCGGCCCGCGTCAGCACGACATCGCCGCTCATCTGCACCGTCTCGCCGTTGTTGTGCACGTGGGCCTTGCGGGCCACCGCCTGCAGCCGCGGTTCGTCGGTGCGCATGCTGAGCAGGCGGGGCTCGGTCAGGTCGACATCGTCGCTGTTGCCGAAATGGGTCATCCGATCGGCGAACAGGCGGTAATGCCCGCGCCCCTGCGCGTCGAATCCGGTGAGGGCGATCTGCTGCGCGAAGAAGTCGATCTGGCCGATGCGACCGGTATCGCCGGCGCCCTGGCCGCGCAGCGACTGCGCGTACCAGTAGCTCGCGACCAGCACCAGCGTCAGCATCAGGATGGCGACCCACGAGGCGACCCGATCACCCATGGGCGGACCCGCGTCGGCGCGCCGCGGCGGCGGGCGCAGAGGTGGCGCGGCGCGGCGCCGGCCCGGCCAGAGCCGCGGCACCCTGGCGCTGCGCCAGCAGCATGGGTTCGAAGCGCCCCTGGGCGCGCAGGATCAGGCCGGCAAGGTCGCGCACGGCACCGCCGCCGCCCGGCGACGGCGCGATCCAGTGCACGCTGCGGCGCACTTCCTCGGGCGCATCGGCAACCGTCGCCGCCAGGCCGACCGCGGCGAGCACGGCGAGGTCCGGCCAGTCGTCGCCCATGTAGGCGCAGGCCTCGAAGCCGTGGCCGGCGCGCTGCAGCAGGCGGCGCAGGGCGGCATGCTTGTCGCGCTGCCCCTGCAGGACATGGCGGATGTCCAGGTCGCGGGCGCGGGCCGCGACGATGCCCGAGGTGCGGCCGGTGATGAGCGCGAGCTCGATGCCGGCCTGTTGCAGCATCCGGATGCCATGGCCGTCGCGCACGTGGAAGCTCTTCATGGCGTCGCCGCGCGCGCCGAAGTAGAGGCGGCCGTCGGTCAGCACGCCGTCGACATCGAGCGCGACCAGGCGCACCGCCGCGGCGCGCCGGCGCAGGGCCAGCGCACCACGGCCGGTCGCCGCCGATGGCGCCAAGGGGCCGCCGGCCATCAGATCACCTTGGCCGCCATCAAGTCGTGCATGTGCAGCGCGCCCGCCAGCAGGCCGTGCTCGTCGGTGACCAGCAACTGGTTCTTGCGCCCGGCATCGAGCAGCTGCGCCGCCTCGGCGGCCAGCGCGTCGGCGCCGACCAGCAGCGGCCGGCGGGTCATCACGTCGGCCACGCATGCGGCGCGTACATCGGCGCCGCGCTCGAGCAGGCGGCGCAGGTCGCCGTCGGTGAAGATCCCGAGGATGCGCCGGTCGGCATCGGCGACCGCGGTCATGCCCAGCTGCTTGCGCGAGATTTCCTGCAGCGCCTCCATGACGCCGGCTTGCGGCCCGACCACCGGGATGGCGCTGCCGGTGCGCATGATGTCGGCGACGCGCAGCAGCAGGCGGCGGCCGAGCGCGCCGCCCGGATGCGAGCGGGCGAAATCGGCGGCGCTGAATCCGCGCGCGTCGAGACAGGCGATCGCCAGGGCGTCGCCCAGCGCCAGCATCGCCGTGGTCGAGGTCGTCGGCGCGAGGTTCAGCGGGCAGGCCTCGCGCTCGACGCGGCAATCGAGATGCAGGTTCGCGGCGCGCGCCAGCGCCGAGTCGGGCGCCCCGGTCACGGCGACCAGGGGCGTGCCCTCGCGCTTGAGGATCGGCACGATCGTCATGAGCTCGGGCGACGCGCCGGAATTGGAAAACGCGAGAAAGACGTCGGCCGGCGTGATCATTCCCAGGTCGCCGTGCGCCGCCTCGGCGGCGTGGACGAACATCGCCGGCGTGCCGGTCGAGGCCAGGGTCGAGGCGACCTTGCGTCCGATATGCCCGCTCTTGCCGATGCCGCTGACCACGACGCGCCCGCGGCAATCGAGCAGCAGGTCGACCGCCGCAAGGAATGTGGCGTCGAGGCGCGGGCCCAGTGCCGCCACCGCCTGCGCTTCGCTCTCGATCACGGCGCGGGCGAGGGCCAGCGCCGAGGCGCCGGCGCGGACGCGTGCGGCGGCGGGTGGCGACACCGGCGCAAACGCCGGCGCTTGGGAAGGTGGGCTGTTCATGGGGCTGGGCGCCGATGATACTCTTGGGGTCGCCTCGTTGGCACGGGAATTGCCTTACGCGCGCACGCGGCGGCGCGCCGCCGCGACCATCCATGCCCAGCGCCCTCGAACTGACCCTGATCCTGCTGGCCGCCTCGGTGCTGGTGGTCGCCGCGGTGCGCCTGTTCCACCAGCCCCCCGTGCTCGGCTACCTGATCGTCGGGACGGCCATCGGCCCGCATGCCCTGGCCCTGGTGCCCGACGCGCCCGGGACGCGCCAGCTGGCCGAGCTGGGCATCGTGTTCCTGATGTTCTCGATCGGGCTCGAATTCTCGCTGCCGCGCCTGAACAGCATGCGCAGCATCGTGCTGGGCCTGGGCGTGACGCAGGTCGTGTTGACCCTGCTCGGCACCCTGGCGGCGGGTGCGCTGGCGGGTGGCGCCCTGGGCATCGGCCTGGGCGGATCGTTCACGCTGGGCGCCGCGCTGGCGATGTCGTCGACGGCGATCCTGATGAAATTGATGGCCGAGCGCATGGAGCTCGAGTCCGAGCACGGCCGGCGCATCGTCGGCGTCCTGCTGCTGCAGGACCTGGCCGTCGTGCCCCTGCTGGTGATCGTGCCCGCGCTGTCGGCGCCGGCGGCCGATCTGGGCTGGGTGCTGCTGCTGGCCGGCGCCAAGGCGGCCCTGCTGCTGCTCCTGCTGCTGGCCGGCGGGCGAACCGTGCTGCGCGCCTGGCTCGACCTCGTGGCGCGGCGCCGCTCGCAGGAGCTGTTCATGCTCAACCTGCTGCTGATCACGCTGGGCTTGGCGTGGCTGGCCGGGCGGGTCGGGCTGTCGCCGGCGCTCGGCGCCTTCGTCGCCGGCATGCTGCTTTCGGAGACCGAGTACCGGCATCACGTCGAGGAGGACGTGAAGCCGTTCCGCGACGTGCTGCTGGGCCTGTTCTTCGTCACCCTGGGCATGGCCCTGGACCTGCGCGTGGTCGTCGCGCAGCTGCCCTGGGTGGCGGCGGCGCTGGTGGTCCCGACGGCCGCCAAGTTCCTCCTGGTCCTGGCGCTGGCCCGGCTCTTCGGGGCCGCACCGGGCACGGCCATCCGCACCGCGCTGCCGCTGGCCGCGGCGGGCGAATTCGGCTTCGTGCTGATCCAGCTGGCGGCCGAACAGCAGTTGCTGCCGGCGCGGCTCGAACAGATCGTCCTGGCGGCGATGCTGCTGTCCATGCTGGCCACGCCCTTCCTGCTGGCGCACGGCGCGCGCCTGGCCCTGCGCTTCGGCGGCTCGGAGTGGATGCTGCGCGCGGTGGAACTGCATCGCATCGCGGCGCGCTCCTTCGCCACCGACCGGCACGTGGTGATCGGCGGCTACGGCCGCAGCGGCCAGCATCTGGCGGCGATGCTCGAGCAGGAGGGCATCGGCTACGTCGCGCTGGACCTCGATCCGGACCGCATCCGCGAAGCCGCAGCCGCCGGCCACGCGGTGGTCTACGGCGACGCGGCGCGGCGCGAGACCCTGGTCGCAGCGGGCATCACGCGCGCCGCCGCCCTGGTCGTCAGCTTCAGCGACGTCCAGGCGGCGCTGCGCATCATCGCCCTGGCCCACGAGCTCAAGCCGGCGATCCCGGTGATCGTGCGGACCCAGGACGATGCCGATCTCGACCGCCTGCTCGCGGCCGGCGCGACCGAGGTGGTGCCGGAGGTCTTCGAGGGCAGCCTGATGCTGGGCTCGCACGCGCTGGTGCTGCTCGGGGTGCCGCTGGGCCGGGTGATCCGCCGGGTGCGCGAGGCGCGCGATTCGCGCTATCGGCTGCTGCGCGGCTATTTCCACGGCGCCGACGACGGTGCCGGGGTGGTCGACGAACCGCTGCAGATCCGCCTGCACAGCGTGGCGCTGGACCGCGACGCCGGCGCGATCGGCCGCACGCTCGGCGAACTCGATCTGGGCGCCACCGGCGTCGAGGTCACCGCGGTGCGCCGGCGCGGCATCCTCGGCGACGATCCGAGCGCCGAGCTGTGCCTGCAGGCGGGCGACGTGGTGGTCCTGCGCGGCACGGTGGCGACGATCGAATCGGCCGAGCAGCGCCTGCTGCTCGGGAACTGAGACCGCTCGCGGCACGCCGGACCGCTCTTCCGGTACAGTGCGTCGACAGGAGAACCGTCCATGCCATCCGTCGCCGGTACGCCCCCGATCACCGTGCGCCGCGTCGCGGCGGGGCGGGGCATGGCCTGGTGGGGCGACTCGTTCGCTCTGCTGTTCGCCGACCTGAACGGGCTGGGCATCTGGATCGCCATGGCCCTGTGCACCCTGGCGGCACAGAGCCTGCTGCAGGCGGTGCCGGTGCTGGGCTGGATCGGCAGCGTGTTCCTCAACGTGCTGCTGCAGGGCGGGCTGATGATCGCGGCGCAGGCCACCGCGCGCGACGGCAAGACGCGCTTCGAAGACCTGTTCGGCGGCTTCAGCCGGTCGACCAGCGCCCTGCTGGTCCTGGGCCTGCTGTCCCTGCTGGCCTTCGCGGCCTGGGCCGGCATCCTGCTGCTCGCCGGGGCCAGCGCGCTGCTGGCGGCGATCGGCAGCGCCTGGTCGGGGTCCTCGCTGACGTTCGACGGGTCGATCGGGCCGGGCGTGCTGTGGACCTTGTTCGGACTCGTGGCGCTGGCGCTGGTGCTGCTGCTGCCGATCCTGATGGCCTTCTGGCTGGCGCCGGCCCTGGTGGTGCTGGGCGGGGCCAGCCCGCTCGATGCGGTGCGGCTGAGCTTCCTGGCCTGCCTGCGCAATGCGCTGGCGATGATCGTCTACGACCTGATCTTCGTGCTGCTGATCCTGGCCGCCGTGATCCCCTTGTTCCTGGGCCTGCTGATCCTGCTGCCGCTGATCTCGCTTTCGACCTACGCGATCTACCGCGAGGTCTTCGCACCGGCCGAGGCGTCCGCGGCGATCACCGCGCCCTGAGGCGCGGCGGCGCGCGCCAGCACTGCGGCCAGGTAGGGTGCGGTCCGGCTCTGCGCCGCGGCCGCGAGTTGCTCGGGCGACCCGACCGCGACGATCGCCCCGCCCGCGGCGCCGCCCTCGGGACCGAGATCGACCACCCAGTCGGCCGTCTTGACCACCTCGACGTTGTGCTCGATGACGACCACGGTGTTGCCGGCATCGCGCAGCCGGTGCAGCACGCGCAGCAGCAGGTCGATGTCGTGGAAATGCAAGCCGGTGGTCGGCTCGTCCAGCACGTACAGCGTGCGCCCGGTCTCGCGCTTGGCCAGCTCCTGGGCCAGCTTGATGCGCTGCGCCTCGCCGCCGGACAGCGTGGTGGCGCTCTGGCCCAGCCGCAGGTAATCGAGGCCGACCTCCGACAGGGTGCGCAGGCGCCGCTCCAGGGCCCGCACCGCGGCGAAGAAGGCACCGGCCTGCTCGACGGTCAGATCGAGCACCTCGGCGATGGTCAGCCCCTTGTACCGGATCTCCAGTGTCTCGCGGTTGTAGCGCCGTCCGCCGCAGCTCTCGCAGACGACGTAGACATCGGGCAGGAAGTGCATGGCGACGCGGATCAGTCCGTCGCCCTCGCATTCCTCGCAGCGCCCGCCGGCGACATTGAAGGAGAAGCGTCCGGCGCCGTAGCCGCGTTCGCGCGCCGCGACCGTGCCGGCAAAGAGCTCGCGCACGGTGGTGAACAGGCCGGCATAGGTCGCCGGGTTGCTGCGCGGCGTGCGGCCGATCGGCGCCTGGTCGATCTCGACCAGCCGATCGAAATGCTCGAGCCCCTCGAGCGCGGCGTGCGGCGCCGGGTCGGCGCGTGCGCCGTGCAGGCGGCGCGCCATCGCCCGGGCCAGGGTGTCGTTGACCAGGGTCGACTTGCCCGAGCCCGACACGCCGGTGACGCAGACCAGGCAGCCGACCGGCACCTCGAGGTCGACGCCGCGCAGATTGTTGCCGCTGGCGCCGAGCAGGCGCAGCCAGTGCGCGCCGGGGCGCGTGCGCGCCGCCGGCAGGGCGATGCGGCGCCGGCCGGCGAGATAGTCGCCGGTCAGCGACTGCGGATCGGCCATCACCTGTTCCGGCGTGCCCTGCGCCACGACGCGCCCGCCGTGGACGCCGGCGCCCGGCCCCATGTCGACGACGTGATCGGCCGCCCGGATCGTCTCCTCGTCGTGCTCGACCACCAGCACGGTGTTGCCCAGGGCGCGCAGCTGCTGCAGGGTGGCGATGAGGCGCAGGTTGTCGCGCGGGTGCAGGCCGATCGACGGCTCGTCCAGGACGTACAGCACGCCGGTCAGCCCGGCGCCGATCTGCGAGGCGAGGCGGATGCGCTGCGCCTCGCCGCCCGACAGGGTGTCGGCGGCACGGTCGAGGCTCAGGTAGCCCAGGCCGACATCGTTGAGGAAGCGCAGGCGGGCGCGCAGCTCGGCGAGGATCGGCCGGGCCACCGCCCGGCGCGCGCCGTCGAGCGCGAGCGCGTCCAGGTGCGCCGCCGCGTCGAGCAGCGGCAGCGCTTCGAAGTCGAAGATGGCCCAGTGCCGCCCGTCGCCGTCGTCGAGAAAGACGTAGCGCGCCTCGCGGCGCAGCCGGGTCCCGGCGCAGTCCGGGCAGGGGCGCAGCCCGCGCAGGCCGGCCAACAGCTCGCGCACTTCGGCCACATCGGTGGTGCGCCAGCGCCGTTCGAGCAGGGCGAGGATGCCGACGAAGGGCTCGCCCGGCGAAACAGTACGGGTATGGGGCCCGCCCGAGGGCACGCTGCCGGTATGGGGCTCGCCCGACGGTACGTCGCGGGTCTGGGGCTGGCCCGGCGGCACGGTGCGGGGTTGGGGCTCACGCGCCGGCCCGGCGGCGCGGTCCTGCGCCAGCGGCGCCGCGTCCTCGCCGTGCAGCACCTGGTGGCGGAAGGCGACGGGCAGGCGCTCCCAGGGCTGTTCGAGGTCGACCGGCGGCGTCGAGCGCGCCGCCAGCGCGACGAGCTGTGCATGGTTGCGCCGTTGCCGCGCGTCCCAGCCGGCGATGGCCCCGTTGGCCAGCGACGCCGCGGGCTGCGCGACGACCCGCGCCGGATCGAAGAACTCGAGCACGCCCAATCCGGCGCATCCCGGACAGGCGCCGTGCGGGTTGTTGAAGGAGAAAAGGCGCGGCTCCAGCGGCGGCGCGACGTAGCCGCATTGCGGGCAGGCCGGCCGCAGGGCGAAGCCGGTTTCGACGCCGCGATCGGGCTCGAGCAGCACGACCCGGCCGTCGCCGACGCGCAACGCGGTCTCGATCGAATCGGTGATGCGCCCACGCTGCGCCTCCTGCACCCGCAGCCGGTCGACCACGACCTCGAGGCGCGGCGTCCCGTCGGGCAGCGGTTCGGCCGGCCCGTCGGCGACCCGTACCGCGCCGTCGATGCGAAAACGCACGAAGCCGCGGGCCCGCAGGTCCTGCAGCACCGCGGCGGCGCGGCCGGCCGCGCTGGCCACCGGGGCCAGCACCTGCAAGGCGCTGCCGGGCGCCAGGGCCAGGGCGAAATCGACCATCTGGGCGACGCTGTGCGCGAGCAGCGGACGCCCCGGGTGGTCCGGGCAATGCGCCACGCCGGCGCGCGCGTAGAGCAGGCGCAGATGATCGTGGATCTCGGTCGCGGTGCCCACGGTCGAGCGCGGATTGGCGCCGGCGCTGCGCTGCTGGATGGCGATCGCCGGCGACAGCCCCTCGATGCGGTCGACATCGGGCTTTTCCATCAGCGGCAGGAACTGGCGGGCGTAGGCCGAGAGCGACTCGACATAGCGCCGCTGGCCCTCGGCGTAGAGGGTGTCGAAGGCCAGGGAACTCTTGCCCGAGCCGGACGGCCCGGTGACGACGATCAGGCGGTCGCGTGGCAGGTCGAGGTCGATGCCGCGCAGATTGTGGGTGCGCGCGCCGCGCAGGCGCAGGAAATCCATGTGCCGGGGGTTCCGGGAAGCCCGCGGCCGCCGCGGCCGCGGCGCCTAGTCCTCGGTGGCGGCGCCGTCGACCGAGGCGACCGGTCCCGGAACGGCCGGCAGCTCGGGGCGTTCGGCGCGCCGCGCGCCGCGGCCCAGTTCGACGCCCAGCTGCTTGAGCTTGCGGTAGAGGTGGGTGCGCTCGAGCCCGGCGCGGTCGGCGACCCGCGTCATGCTGTAGCTCTCCTTGGACAGCTGGTATTCGAAGTACACCCGCTCGAACTGGTCGCGCGCCTCGCGCAGCGGCTGGTCGAGATTGATCGCGAGGGCCTGCGCGCTGAGGCTACCGGCGTCGCGCGCCGCCGCGCCTTCGGCGCCGACCGGGCGGGCGCGCGGCAAGGAGAATTCCTCGCCGGCCGGCGGGGCCGATGGCAGGGCCCGCGGATCGCGCGTGCGCTGGGCGTGGTCAAGGCCGTTGCGCACGGCGCCCAGCAGGCGGGCCAGCGCGACCGGCTTCTCGAGGAAATCCAGGGCGCCGAGGCGGGTCGCCTCGCCGGCGGTCTCGAGGGTGGCATGGCCGGACATCATGATGACCGGGGTGGCCATCTGGCCACCGGCGACCCACTCCTTGAGCAGCGTGACGCCATCGGTGTCCGGCATCCAGATGTCGAGCAGGATCAGGTCGGGCGCGGCATCGCGGCGCAGCCGGCGCGCGCTGGCCGCGCTGTCGGCGGTCGTGACGACATGGCCCTCGTCGGACAGGATTTCCGAGAGCAGTTCGCGGATGCCGATTTCGTCGTCAACGACCAGTATGTTTGCCATGTGCTTCGATTGCGGTTTGCCGACCCGGCTGCCGGGCGCGCATCAGATCCCTGCCGCGGCGCCGTCCGCGGGAGCGGCCGCGACGGCGGTGCCCGGTGCCGCGGCCAGCCGATGCAGGACGATGGTCACGACGGCGCCGGATCCACCGCCGCGGTTGACGATCTCGATCCGGCCATGGTGCTCGTCGATGATCTTCTTCACCAGTGCCAATCCGAGGCCGGTGCCGCGCGGCTTGGTCGTGACGTAGGGCTCGAACGCACGCCTAAGTATATTCGCCGGGAAACCCGGGCCGTCGTCTTCCACCGACAGCCGGACGGCCTGCCCGGCGACGAGCCCCTCGGCCGCGCCCGGCTCGCCGGTCGCCACCGACTCGGTGCGCAGCACGACCTGTCCGGGCGGCCGTCCGGGCGATTCGGCGCGCGCCGCGGCGATCGACTCGACCGCATTGCCGACCAGATTATGAAGCACCTGGCGCATCTGGCCGGGGTCGGCCTCGACGGGCGGCAGGCGCGGCGCCAGGCGAAGCACGACGCGCGCCGCGGCGCCTTCGGCCCCGCCCTCGCCGACCCCGTACAAGGCGCCGATCTCCTCGACCAGTGCGTTCAGGTCGAGCGGGACGAAGCGGGCGGCCGGCAGGCGGGCGTAGTCGCGGAATTCGTCGACCATGCGCTTCATCGCCGCAACCTGGTTGACGATCGTGACGGTGGCGCGCTCGAGCACGTCGCGCTGCTCGGCGGCGAGCGACCCGCCGAGCTTCATGCGCAGCCGCTCCGCGGCCAGCTGGATCGGCGTGAGCGGATTCTTGATCTCGTGCGCCAGGCGCCGCGCCACCTCGCCCCAGGCCACCGCACGCTGCGCCGAGATGACCTGGGTGATGTCGTCGAACACGACCACGTAGCCCAGGCCGTCCTCGAGCGGCAGGCGCGAACCGCGCACCAGCAGGGCCAGCGGCTCGGCGGCCGCGGCGGCGCCGACGCGGCGCAATTGCATCTGCTGCTGCCAGGAGTCCTTGGGCGCCGCCACCAGGGCCTGGTCGCGGAAGGCGCCGGCCAGCTGGCGCGCCAGCTCGGGGGCCTCGTCGCGCAGGGCGTGGCCGGCGCGCGTCGCCAGCGGCGCGCCGAGGATGCGGCCGGCACCGTAGTTGGCCGTGACGATGCCGAAGCCTTCGTCCAGCACGATCACGCCCGCGGACAGGTTGGCCAGCAGCCGTTCGAGATAGGCGCGCGCCGCCTCGAGCTGGCGCGAACGGGTCTCGACCGCGTCGCGCGCCTCGGCCAGCTGCCGCGTCATGGCGTTGAAGGAGCGCGTCAACAAGTTGAGCTCGTCGTTGCCGGGGAACTCGCGCACCGGGCGAAAATCGCCCTCGGCGACGGCCTTGGTGCCGGCGGCCAGCTCGACCAGCGGCGCGGTCATCGAACCGGCCAGCAGGACGCCCGAAGCGAAGGCCGCGAACACGGCCAGCAGCAGGGTCAGGGTGAGCGTCAGGCGGTAGATCGTCTGCAGGCCGCCGCGGGCCAGCGAGAGCTGCTGGTATTCGCCGTAGCCGGTCTGCAAGGCCTGGGCGTTGGCGGCGAGTGCCGCGGGCACGCTCTGCGTGAGCTGCAGGAATCGCGGTTCATCGATGCGCAGCAGGCTGCCGCCGGTGCCGGGCAGGCGCAGCCGGCCCGGCTGGCCGGGCAACGCCCCGGCCAGCGACGTGAGCGCGGTCAGGTCGTCGCCGCGCCCCGCGGTACCCAGAGGTATCGGTACCACGGCGCGGGTGCGCAGCCCCTTCACGGGTTCGGTGGCCAGTTCGTCGCCCTCGATCAGCGCGTAGCCGCCGGCCGCCAGGGTGCTGCGCAGCAGGCTCGGACCGGGCAGCGGCGGCGCCAGGTCGAAACCCGGCGCGCTGCTCGACCAGACCAGCTGGCCGCCGGCGCCGACGATGGTCGCCTGCTCGACACCGGCGCGCTCGCGCAGGCGCTCGAGCACGCGCGTCCGCTCGAGCGGCGCCACGTCGGCCAGTTCCAGCGCCATGGCGCGCGCCTTGCCCTTGAGGTCGTCGCGCTGGCTTTCGAGCACGGCGCGGCCCAGCGCCAGCCCCGATTCGAGCGCGCCCTCGACCTTGACGTTGAACCACGATTCGATCGAGCGCAGCAGGAATTGCGAGGACACGACGTAGACCAGGACGCCCGGCACGACGCCCATCAGGGCGAAGGCGATGGCGAAGCGCGCCATGAGGCGCGCGCCGAAGCGCCCGGCGCGCACGCGGCGCACCAGCCGCGCGCCCAGGAAGGCGACCAGGACGAACAGCACGAAGGCGATCGCGCCGTTGGCCGCCAGCAGGATGGGATAGTTGCGCTCGAAGGCCTGCGAATTGCCACTGGCCGAGGTGAGCACGAACAGCAGGACCCCGGCCAGGGCCAGGCCGCCGATCAGGCCGTAGCGGATGATGCGCGACATGGTCAGCCGCTGCCGGGCGCGGGCGGCTAGGCGGCGCGGCGCGCCGCGCGCGCGCTCACGGCGCCGCCCCCTCGGTGCGGATCTCAAGCGGGGCCCAGTCGGAACCCAGGGTCCAGTCGCGATCGGTCAGGGCGCTGACCTGGAAGGGTTTGGGCAGCATCGAGGTGTCCAGGCGCAGCCGGATGCGGCCCTGCACCCGGCCGCCGTCGAGCAGCGCCGCGTCGCCGATACGCCACTGGGCCACCCGGCGCAGGGTCGCCAGCGCCTGGTCGAGCGTGTCGTAGGGCTGCGCCAGTCCGCCGCGCGTCAGGCGGTATTGGCGGGTCAGCGGGCTGAAGCTGAGGCGGTACTGGATCGCATCGTTGAGCAGGCGCTGGTCGAACCAGTACCAGCGCCGCCGCGAGACCTCCAGCTCGATGACGAAGTACAGCGCGATCCCGTGCTCGACCGCATCACGCAGCGCGCCCGGCAGGGGCAGCTCGAACTGGGCATCGACGAAGGCGCCGGGGTCGGCGCCCCGGCGCACGACCAGGTCGGCATGGGCGACGGCAATGCCCTCGTCGGCGCGCGCCGGAGCGCCCGGCGCCAGGGCGCAGGCGGCGACCAGCAGTCCGGCGGCGAGTCGCCGAAGCCGGCCGTGGTGGACGGCGGGGGAATGCTCCTTGGCCCCGCGCCGGGCAGGTCGCTCCGTTGCGCGCATGCAGGTTCAGTTCTTTTCGATTAGCGCGTAGAAAAAGCCGTCATGCAGCAGCGGCAGCGTGGCCGCCGAAAACGCTTCGCGCGCCGGGGTGACCGCTGCCACGGAGTTGGGCAGCAGCAGCAAGCCCGCCGCCGCACCCGCCTGCGCCGGCCCCGGCGACGCCGCAAGGCCGACCAGGCGCGCCCCGGGCTGGCGGCGGACGAAACCCGCCACCAGGCTCCGGCCTTCGGCGGCAAAAACGGAACAGACGACGTAAAGCAATCTACCAGCCGGCGCCAGCAGCGGCCACAGGACCCGGAGCATTTTGGCCTGCTGCGTTGCCAAATTCGCAACATCCTCCGGACGGCGCGACCAGGGGATGTCCGGGTGGCGCCGCACAACCCCGGAGGCGGTACACGGCGCGTCGAGCAGGATCCGGTCATAGGGCTGCCCGTCCCAGTAGCCGGCCGGCTGCAACACGTCGGCGACCTCGATCCGCGCCGTCGCCGCCCCCGCGGCCGGCAGGCCCAGCCGGCGCAGGTTCTCGCCGATGCGCTGCGCCCGCAGGCCATCGCGTTCCACGGCGTCCACCCGGCAATCGGCGATCTCGAGCAGATGCGCCGTCTTGCCGCCGGGCGCCGCGCAGGCGTCGAGCACGCGCATGCCGGGCGCGACGCCCAGCCAGCCGGCGGCCAGCTGCGCGCCGGCGTCCTGCACCGAGACGCAACCATCGGCAAACCCGGGGATGCGCTCGACCGGCAGCGCGCGCTCGAGCCAGAGCGCCGCGGCGCCGACCCGGCGCGCCGCCAGGCCGGCGGCGGACAGCCTGGCCTGTTGCGCCGCGACCGTCGTGCGCCGGACGTTGACCCGCAGGACCAGCGGCGGCTCTTCGAGCTCGGCGGCCAGCACGGCATCGGCCTGCTCGCCGCAATCCTCGCGCACGCGCCGCAGCCACCAGGGCGGCACGTTCCAGCGCCGCGCCGGATCGGCGCACGCCTGTTCCTCGAGTTCGGCACGACGGCGCAGAAAGGCGCGCAGGACGGCATTGACGAAGCCGCCGGCCGATGCCGTGAGCGGCCAGCGCCGCGCCGCGTCGACCGCCTGGTCGACCAGCGTGAAGTCGGCGTAGGCGCGCGCCAGCAGCTGCGCCAGCGCGACCGCGAGGAGGGCCCGCACCGGGGCATCGGGCGGACGATGGCTCAGGACGCCCAGCAGATGATCCAGCTGGGCCCGCCGGCGCACCGCGGTGCTGGCCAGATCGCGCACCGCTCCGGCCAGCGCCGGATCGTGCGCCTCCACGCCGGGCCGGGCGGCGGGCGCGCCGGGCGCCGGCGCCTGCAGCGCGCGATCGAGCGACAGGCCCGATTGCATGCCGAGCCAGGCCGCCGCCGCGCCAAGCAGCGCATCGCCCAGGGGCGGCGACGGGGTCGCCGATTCAATCGCCATCGGCCTCGGCCTCCGGGCCCTGCCAAGCCATCCCCGCGGCAATCGACGCGCCGCCAAGGAAGGCGCGCGCGTCGAGCCGCCGGCCGCCAGGACGCTGCAGCTGCGTGAGGCACAGCAGCCCCGCCGCGGGCGCCGCTGGCCGATCGCTTGCCGGTGCCGGACCGCAGGCGACGACGATGCCTTCCGGTCCGGTCGCGACGATCGTGCCGGGCGGCACCGCGGGCCCGTCTGCCGCCGGATCGAGGGCCCGGGCGCGCCAGACCTTGATCGGCGTGCCGGCCAGTCGGCTGCAGGCTCCCGGGAAGGGATCGAAGGCGCGGATGCGTGCGGCCAGAACGGGCGCCGGGGCGGTCCAGTCGATCCAGGCCTCGCGCTTTTCGACCTTGCGCGCATAACAGGCGCCCTGCGCCGCTTGCGGCCGGGCGCGCAGCCCGCCGTGCGCGGCCGCCTGCAAGGCGGCGACGACCAGCCGTGCGCCCAGCACGGCGAGCGCGCCGGTCAACTCGCCCGCACTGCAGTCGGGTGCGATGTCGAGCCCCTCGGCCAGCAGGATCGGCCCGGTATCGAGGCCGGCGTCCATCTGCATGATCGTGATGCCGGTCCGCGCATCGCCGGCCTCGATGGCGCGGACCACCGGCGCGGCGCCGCGCCAGCGCGGCAGCAGCGAGGCATGGATGTTGATCGCGCCGGCGCGCGAGCCGTCGGCCAGCGGCAGCCCGCGCGGCAGCTGCAGCACGGACTCGGGCAGCAGCATTCCGTAGGCCGCGACGACCAGCGCGTCGGGTGCCAGATCGCGCAGGCCCGCCAGCGCCTCGTCGGCCGCCGCACCGCCCTTTTCGGGGCGCAGGCTTGCCGGGGTCAGCACCGGCACGCCATGCGCCAGCGCCAGGCGCTTGACCGGGCTGGCCTGCAGGCGCTGGCCGCGCCCGGCCGGCCGGTCGGGCTGCGACAGCACGAGGCCGACATCGAAGCCGGCAGCAAACAAGGCCGCAAGACCGACCGCGGCGAATTCCGGTGTACCGGCAAAGGCGAGGCGCAGGCTCATGATGGGATCTAGGATGGACCGAGCGGTGCAAGGCAGCGCGCGGTGCCAGGCCTTATGGCTTTGTTGGCGAGTTCAGCTGGGCGGGTTCGATCGGCTGGGTTGGCTGGAGTCGGCGTTGCCGCGTTCGCTCCCGGCGCGCCCGCGGCGACCATCCCGCGGACCGCGGCCGGCCCCGCACGGCGGCGCGCGACCGGCCGTGCGCTCAGCGCCGCGTCCGGCGCTTGCGCAACTTGGCGCGCGTGCGCGCCTGCTTCAGGAGGGACAGATGCTCCACGAAGACCTTGCCCTGCAGGTGATCGATTTCGTGCTGCACGCACACCGCAAGGGTGCCGCTGCATTCGAGCTCGAACGGCACCCCGCCGGCATCCTGCGCCCGCACCCTGACCTGCGCCGGCCGGCGCACCTGCTCGTAGATTCCCGGCACGGAGAGGCAGCCTTCCTCGCACGACACGATCTCTTCCGAGCTCCAGACGATCTCCGGATTGACGAACACCCGCAGATCGTTCTTTTCCTCGGAGACGTCGAGCACGATGATGCGCTCGTGCACGTCGACCTGCGTCGCGGCCAGGCCAACGCCGGGTGCCGCATACATGGTCTCGCCCATGTCCCGCACGAGCTGGACCAGGCGCTCGTCGAAATGCCGTACCGGCTGCGCAATACGATGCAGTCGCGGATCCGGGTACTCGAGTATCGTCAGAATTGCCATGTAAATTCGACTGATCGCCGGAATTCGACGGGAATAACCCGATACTGGGAGCGATGCATCCGTAAGGATCCATTGCGACGGACTCTCTTTAGGGGGAAAATTTCGGCTCCCGGTCGACCTCCGCGCGCCCCCGCGTTGCCGGTACGGTCGAGGTCGCCGTCGATGCCGCCGTCCAGCCAGCGAGCTGCAAACTGCGCACCGGCGCAGCAGAATATTTCGAATAGGGCTCCAGCCATCATGACGATTCCCCGCGCCATCTCCCGTGCCCACCGGAACCCGCGTTCTCGATCGGCCGCGCGATGCACCGCCGATCGGCGGCGCGCCACCCGCGAGTCTACCGCCGTGGGCCTGCTGCTACTTGGCGCGGCCGTGCTGCTCGCGGCGCCGCGTCCGGCGGCTGCGGAGAATTTCCCGATCACGCCGCAACAGAAGGAAATCGCCGAACAGACGGCGAGCAAGGGTGTTGCGCTCTCGGAGCTGGCACCCAACGCGCCGGCGTCGTACACGATCAAGCGCGGCGACACCTTGTGGTCGATCGCCACGCTGTTTCTCAAATCGCCATGGCGCTGGCCCGAACTCTGGGGCATGAATCGATCGCAGATCAAGAATCCGCACCTGATCTATCCGGGGCAGCTGCTCGGCCTCGTGAAGACCGCCGACGGTCGGGCGCAACTCGTGCTGGGCGGGGCGCCCCCGGCCGAGCCGCCGCCACCGCCGGCCCCGGTCGCCAACGTGGTGCCGACGGTCCGGCTCAGCCCGCATGCCCGGGAACTGGGCAGTGGCGCGAATGCCGCCATCTCCAGCATCCCGAACAACCAGATCGAACCGTTCCTGTCGCGTCCGCAGATCGTTGCGGCACAGGACCTGGACCAGTACCCGCGCATCGTCGCCACGCAACAGGACCGCGTGAACATCGGGCTCGGCGACACCGCGTTCGCGCGCGGCGTGACCGACCCCAAGGTCGAGAACTACAACCTGCTGCGGCCGGCCAAACCGCTGTTCGATCCGGAAGACGTCGAACGCAAGCATCCGATCGCCTTCGAAGCGGTCTATCTGGGCACAGCGCGCGTGAGCAAACCCGGTGACGTGACCACGCTGACGGTGACCGGCAGCAAGCTCGAGATCGGCGTCGGCGACCGCCTGGTTCCGGTCTCGCACCAGGAGCTGGTCAATTACGTTCCGCACCGCATGGAAAAGGACATCAGCGGCAGCATCATTTCGGTGTATGGCGGGGTTGACCAGGTCGGCGCAGGCAGCATCGTCACCCTCAATCGCGGCAGCGCCGACGGGCTCGAAGTCGGCCATGTGCTGGGTATCCTGCGCAATGGCCACACCGTGAAGGACCGGACGGCGGTCGGCTCGTCCTATCGCGAATCGGTCCAGTTGCCGGACGAATCGGTCGGTACGGCCTTCGTGTTCCGCGTCTTCAACGGCATTTCCTACGCCCTGCTGGTGGCGGCATCCGGACCGATCCAGGTCGGCGACCGTTTCGGCCCGCCCGACGGCGTCGTCGCGTCCACCGTGCCTGCAGCACTCAGCCAGCGCTAGATCCCGCAAGCGTCCGACGCACCGCACGCCGACGCCCCCGCCGACGCGCTGCACACCGACAGTTTGCCGGCGGCAGGCGGCATTGCGCAGTGCCGCCCGCTGCCGGCTGCGCAGCGAACCATGACGATCCGGATGGAGGCTGCCGAACGCGCGGCGTGGCTGCGCCTGGCGCAGTCACCGGGCATCGGGCCGGTCGCGGCGCATCGCGTGCTGCGCGAATTCGGCCTGCCCACGGCGCTCTTTGCGATCGGCGCGCAAGCGCAGCCTGCGGGCACCGAAGCGGCGGGCGGCCGGCGCGCGCGACTCGCGGCGCTGTGCGGCGCAGCGGCCGCCGAGGCGCTCTGCCAGCCGCCAACGCCCGAACTGCGCGACGCCGCGCGGCGCACCGAAGACTGGGTGGCGGCGGCGCCGAACCGGTTCCTGGTCACGCTCGCCGATGCCGACTACCCGCGCGGCCTGCTCGAACTGCGCGACGCGCCGATCCTGCTGCATGGCGAAGGTCAACGCGGCTTGCTGCAGGCGCCGGCCGTCGCCATCGTCGGCAGCCGCAACGCAACGCGCCAGGGCATGCTCAATGCGGCAGGATTTTCCGCCCACCTCGGGTGCGCCGGACTTTGCATCGTCAGCGGCCTGGCCAGCGGCATCGACAGCGCCGCCCATCGCGGTGCCCTCGACGCCGGCTGCGCCACCCTGGCGCTGCTGGGCACGGGCGTCGACGTCGTGTACCCGACGGCCAACCGCCTTTTGGCCAGGCAAATCGCCGCACAGGGGCTGCTGCTCTCGGAATATCCGATCGGCATGCCGGCGCTCGCGGGCAATTTTCCGCGACGCAATCGGCTCATCGCCGCCCTGGCGCGCGGCGTGCTGGTGATCGAAGCGGCGTTGCACTCCGGTTCGTTGATCACGGCACGACTCGCCGCGGACCTGGGCCGGGCGGTCTGCGCGGTTCCAGGCTCCATCCACTCGCCGCTGTCGCGCGGCTGTCATCGGCTGATCGTCGACGGGGCGCGACTCACCGAGCAGGCGCAGGACGTGCTCGATGAAATCGACTGGTGCGGACGTGCCGGGCCGCAGCGGCAGGCAGGCGATGGCGCGGCCGCTTCGCCGCAGGCGCCCGGCGTGCCGCCATCGGATCCGCGCCTGGCGAGCCTGCTCGCGCAGCTGGGGCACGACCCGGTCGACATCGACACCCTGACGCTGCGCAGCGGCGAGGAATCGGGCAAGGTCGCTGCCCGATTGCTCGAACTCGAGCTCTGCGGAGCGGTCGAGCGCCTACCCGGAAATCGCTACCAGAGGGTGACCTGGGCGCCGCCGCCGAACGGCGCGTGAGCGCCGCTCGCTCGCGCCGGCTTTGCATTTTCCGCACCCGCGCGTTAAAGTAGTTGCACATGTTCGACGTCCTCGTTTACCTGTACGAGAACTACGGCGCCTTCGAGGCCTGCCCCGATGCGACGGCGCTGGGCCGCTCCCTGGCGGATGCCGGTTTCGACGACGACGAGATCCATGACGCCCTTTCCTGGCTGCAAGGTCTTGCCCGCATCGTCCAGGACACCGAGTCGGTTCCGCTGGAGGGCAGTTCCGCCATCCGCGTGTACGCTCCGGTCGAAATCGCCCGCCTCGGGACCGAATCCGTCGGCTTCCTGATGTATCTCGATTCGGCCCGCCAGATCAGTGCGCGGCAGCGGGAAATCATCGTCGAGCGGGCCCTGGCGATCACCGATTCGCCGCTGTCGATCTCGACGATGAAGATCATCGTCCTGATGGTGCTCTGGAGCCATTCGGCCGACGTCGATTTCCTCCTGCTGGAGGAACTGCTCGACGACGACGAGCCGCACCCGATGCACTGAATCGCGCCCTGGCGGGCCGCGTTCCCGCTCTCGGCGTGCAGGGATCGCGTTTCGTTGTTATCCTGGAAAAAGGAACGGTTGGGCGCGGGCCCTGCGGGCCGTCCTGCCCGATCGACGATATTCCCCCGCGCGCCGCCGCCGAATCGGGCAGGGCCGCCGGGTGGACGCCTGACGTTTTGCCCGGAAACAGCCGAAATTGCCCAGTAATTGCGCGTTCACCGGCCGCGAAACGGCCTCTGATAGACCCCTTTTCATCGACCTTCCGTCCGCCCGCCCAGATCGGCCGGCATGCAGGCGGGGGATCCGAAGCGCACCGAGCCGGAATCCATGAGCAAGAAGACGCTGATCATCGCCGAAAAGCCCTCGGTCGCCGCGGACATCGCGCGCGCCCTGGGCGGCTTCACCAAGCAGCAGGACTACTTCGAGAGCGACGAGTACGTCCTGTCCTCGGCAGTCGGTCACCTGCTCGAATTGCACGAACCCGAGGAATACGAGGTCAAGCGGGGCAAGTGGAGCTTCGCCCACCTCCCGGTGATTCCCCCCGAATTCGCGCTGCGTCCGATCGAGCGGTCGGAAGCCCGCCTGAAGGTCCTGACCAAGCTGCTCAAGCGCAAGGACGTGGGCGCGCTGATCAACGCCTGTGACGCCGGTCGCGAGGGCGAACTCATCTTCCGCTACATCATCCAGCACACCGGCGCCGCGCAGCCGATCCAGCGCCTCTGGCTGCAGTCGATGACGCCGGCCGCCATCCGCGACGCCTTCGCCGGCCTGCGCAGCGATGTCGAGCTGCAACCGCTGGCCGACGCGGCGCGCTGCCGTTCCGAGGCGGACTGGCTCATCGGCATCAATGGCACCCGGGCCATGACCGCTT
>Ga0209698_10000401_pt1 | contig 49384 bp, 22 predicted proteins | sample LitLauG_LLR_2012_FD_187203 | JGI IMG/M metagenome (GOLD analysis project Ga0209698, IMG submission 187203) | Freshwater sediment microbial communities from Pennsylvania, USA - Little Laurel Run_MetaG_LLR_2012 (SPAdes) (version 2) | ecosystem: Environmental > Aquatic > Freshwater > Creek >...
TGGAGCAGCAACGTTCCTCGCCATCGCGGCGGTGGTGGGTGTTTCTCTGCAAACTGGACCAAAGCAGTCGGAAAGTGGCAGAACGGATCACAAAGTTGAAACTAGACGGTCAACGGCGTCCACTAACAAAAATGATGCTCACCACATAAGGACAGGTTGCACCGGCGTGCAGGAAGAACTGGAAGACTTCCTCGCGATCGAAGACCTGCCCCCTCCAGAGGAGTGCTATGAGCCGGATAGTGCCCATGACGACAAACCTCCAGAGAGTCTGAGTGAGAAAACGTCGGGACTGAAGTTTGTCATCGCATTGATGCCTGATCCAGTCCATACGCACTCATCCTCCATCTTCGATCACTTCGCAACCGTCATCCAGGAGGGCGCACAAGACGAAAATTACGACTTCGACAGCTCCTGGCTTCCCTGGGACGACGATGAATCGCCGCATGTGCTACTGGCCGACGAGAAGCTCGCGAATCGGGAGAAGGATTTTGAGGAGAGTCAGCCCGGGATTCTTCTTTTTCGGAAGACGCTAGCCTGCTCCGACGTGAAGAAGACGACCAAGTGCGAGAAAGAAGCGTCCAAAAGCTATAGCGATGGTCTGATCGTTTTCGTTGTAGGCGAGGAGGCTACCCAGGGAATTCACAAAGATCAGTTCCAACACGCTCTCGAGTGGATTGCGTGGCTGCAGTCAAAGAACAACAGCCAGGTAAGACATTTGGCCATCCTCGGCCCCTCATTCTCCGGCTCCTTTTCTTCTCTGAAGCAAGTACTGATCGATCCGACGACGACGAAGCATCTGGATTTGGGGCGGCTCAGTGACGGTCAGCGGCTTGTCATTTACAGTGGCAGTGCAAGCAGCGGCGACGCGGCGCTGAGTTTCCAAAATACCTTCGACGGCCAAGTTGTGTTTCACAGCTTCGTGCAAAGTGATGAGGAGATTCTTGGGCGATTTTGCAAGTACCTGGGAGCCGAGCAACCTGGATTTGACCCCGGCCGAGTTGCGATCATCTCTGAAGACGAAACCGCGTATGGCGCAGCCGTACGCGCACCTGCAGGAATGAGCGAAGTAGAGGAAAACGATAAAGTCGCTAAACTCATTTGCCGTCAAAAGGCTCTAAGGCTTTACTATCCCCGCGACATTTCCGCATTGCGAGGGGCTTATCAAACTAAGTCGCTCTTCGACGTCGGAACATCTTCTCAGACGGCGGACACACAGAGAAGAAATCTTCCCACCGATCTGGCCGATCCGACCGGAAAAGTACACGATTCGATCCGAACTTATGCCGGGAATCAAACGCCTCTGGCCCAAGAGGCGTACTTAATGGAGATCGTAGCGGCACTACGCGAACTGCGCGCGCGATACATTGTCTTGCGCAGCAGCAATACCCTTGACCAACTATTCCTGGCAAACTTTCTTCGGCGAAGCTACCCCGACGGGCGGATCGTGATTCTGGGGTCGGACCTGATGTTCATCCGTGAGCGCGGTTCAACGGGGCTTAGCGGTGCCATGACCCTCAGCACGTATCCCCTTTTTCCCCTGGAACGCGATTGGACCGAGCACCAATCTCTCCCCGCCGGTGACCGGACATTTAGCTCCGACACCAGCGAAGGCACTTACGTCGCCTTCCGACTTCTTCTAAATGATGGGAGTCAAGACATAAATGACAGGAGCCCCAAGGCTGAGACGTTGGACTCCCGATGTCATGTGCTCGAAGACCCCAACAAGAAAACAATTTTCGTTCCGCAGGTTTACTGCACCGAAGATCCCCCGATTCCCGACTATTCCCCACCATTTTGGACACTTGCTGATCAGTGCGGGGAGATGGTGACTCCAAAAACCACGAAGCCACCCGCTCCGGCGAAGACACCAGACAAAACGAAGACACCAGAAGAAACGAGTCCTGCGACTACCGGTAAGGATTGTCCCTACCCGGGACCAGCGACCTGGTTATCCGTTCTTGGGGTTAACAGGTTTTGGCCTTTGGCGTCTCTGACGCAAGATACCCCACACGCGCCAGATGTGGACCGGAGAACGACGGAGCGTGCGAAAGACAGGAAAGACGACCCTGGCGGACGGCCCGAGATGCCGGTGGGAATGAAAGTGTTCTGGCTTACGGTCGCCGTGTTCTCGGTGTTCCACACGTGGTGCTGCTGGTCCGGGTCATACACGGCCAAGCCTGTATTCCGCGCGCACTTCGCCAGCACCGGAGATGAGCATCACCGGTGGTTGGTGTTCGGCGGGAGTTGCTGCGTCGCGTTCATTGCGATCGTTGCGGCGTGGGGTTCGGGTGTATTTTCGATTCCTGCTACAGGACTCGAATACCCTTGGTCTGCCCTCTGCTGGATGGCGTTCGTATGGCTGATGGCTTGGGGATCTGTCCTGGCACATAGTCACACGTCGCGGGAACTGGCCCGCGACCTTGCCAAGACTCCCTCCGGACCGACGTTGCCAACGATGACGGACAAGGATTTCTACACCTGGAATTACCGGGCGTCGGTCATTTTTATTGTGGTCACGGTCGTGTTTTGTCTGTTTTTCATTGTTCCTGTTCAGTGGAAGCTGCTCACGGAAAATCGCGTGCTGACTTATTGGCGAGCGATGCATCTGACGAGTGGGGTTTCTCCACTGGTGCCGATCTTCTCAGTTTTGATAGGGCTCTACCTCTCATTTTGGTTCACGTTGCACGGACTGGCATTATTTGGGCCAGATCGTCCTTGCCTTCCGGGAAGAGAACTCTTGGCATTTGAAGACAAGAAGAAGAACAAGAAGTATTTTCTGACGATGTTCAGTCAAGAGGATGTTGCGGTGCCGATTGAGCAGGCTGCCATGCCATATAGCCGGAGGGTTTTTGCGCTTATAGCGATTCTTTCTGTACTGTGTGTCGCAGCGGCTTTCGGTATGGCGGCAGGCGTTCCGGTGCGCAGTCTGGGTGGGAACAGCTACTCGATAATGTTTCTTTTGTGGTTGAGCTTTTGTTGCAGTCTGTCGATCGTCGAAGCTGGTCGCCTGTACCACCTGTGGGATGAGTTAAGGCGGCTTCTCGCGTTCCTCGATCGTCTGCCTCTGCGGCGGACCCTGGCCGCACTCCGCGGATTTTCCTGGGGAAGCGTATGGAAGATGAGTGGGAATGTGCTGGAAGTGCGCTATAAGGTCATTTCCAGGCAGATGGAATGCATGAATCACACGATCGTTTCTCTGCAGGAATTTCTCACTACTTCTGACGATCCCGGATCCCGGAATTCCCTCGCGGCTCTTCTGCGGATGCGCAGGGCTGGAGTGAAATTCGCGGAATGGTATTCAGCCAATTACCTGAATTCCCGCGTGGGCGACCTGACGAGGTTCACGGGATTTCAGAAGAGTATCGCAACTGCATGTGGCACCTTACTGACGCGGGTGCTGGTGCCGGCCTGGAGAACGGAAGAAGAGTCGTTGCTGGTGGCGGCGAAGGACGAAAAAGAAGAAACGACTCCAAGGGTTCCTCCTCAGGCTGAGGACGCGCGTATACGGAATGCTGAAGAATTTGTGTGTCTGAGCTACCTGGGCTTTATCCAGAACGTCCTCGGTCGATTGAGAACCATGGCCATGACCATTATTGTGTTGTTCGTGGCCGCGGCCTGTGCGATGTCCAGCTATCCCTTTGACCCGCGCCAGGCGCTGAGCGTAGTTTTGATCGTGCTATTCGTCATTGGGGGCGTTGTGATTGTGAAGGTTTATGCGGATATGCATCGCGATGCCACGCTAAGCCACGTCACCAACACCAAGCCCGGCGAGTTGGGCCCGGAATTCTGGTTTAAGATTGCTGGATTTGGTTTTGCTCCCCTCCTAGGACTGATGACAAGAATATTCCCCGGGATCACTGACTTTGTCTTCTCTTGGCTACAGCCCGGCATCTCGTCCCTCAAGTAGGGTTGTGCCACGTTCAGGAAACGGGAGTTAGTCTCAACTCCGCCTGGTAGTTGCCAATAACGTTCTCAGAGACCTGGGCATACAAATCAAGACGTTTTATAAGGCCTACGATCGGAAACTCTACCCACATCTCGGACCGCCTGCTTCTTTGATAAGGAGACCTTCGGCACGGATCGCTTATTGTCTGGAATGGGGCTCGATTCGCTGGCCTGAGTTTCTGAAGCAGAGTCCGATGCCCGAGAAACTGCACCGGAAATCGCCCGCCTTTACGACGAAAAGAAAGACTATCTCTCCGGCCTTTCGAGAGGAGACGTATGCGCGTCTGGCCAGGGGTCAGAAACCGCACACTTTTCGAACGAGTAACGCGCTTTGATTTGGTCATTCTGAACGTCGAAAGCAAGTATAGTAGCGCGGAATGTCGGCAAATGTGAAATCATGCTGATCCAGTTCTCGGTGGAGAGGGAGGGCAATCAATGAGATCAGGCAGGACGAATGACAAAAGGGAAGTATCACGTCGCAAATTCCTGGCGAGTTCGACGGCTCTGGCTGCGGTTGGCGTTCTATCCTCTACTGGGGCAACTCAGCAGGGGCAGGAGAGCGCCCGCAGCGTGAGTGATAAAAGCAGGAGCGACCCAGGTCCGACGAACGCTGCTCTTGATGCGCAGAACCCTAGTTCAGTCGTGCCGCCCGTAACTGATGCGGGGTCGGTGCCGGTATTTAAGTACCCGTTCTCTCTCTCGCACAAGCGCCTTCACCAGGGAGGATGGTCGCGCGAGGTGACGGTGCGCGAGTTGCCGGTTTCCAAGTCGATAGCAGGCGTTGATATGCGGCTCACAGCCGGAGGTATTCGCGAATTGCATTGGCATGCAGCCGCAGAATGGGCATTCATGCTCTTCGGAAGCGCGCGAATTACCGCAATCGATGCCAACGGCAAGAGCTTTGTAGCAGATGTGAATGAAGGTGACCTATGGTATTTCCCGACGGGAATTCCGCATTCCATTCAGGGGTTGGGTCCGGATGGCGCCGAGTTCTTGCTTGTATTCGACGACGGCAATTTTTCTGAATATGCCACAGTACTGCTATCAGAGTGGATGGCTCACACGCCCCGGGAGGTGTTGGCGAAAAACTTCGGAACGGCCTCGCAAGCTCTGAACAAAATGCCGACTGAGGAACTGTTCATCTTCCAGTCAGAAGTTCCACCACCTTTGGCCACCGACCAGGGTGCGGCAGCAGGTGCTTTAGGTCCGTCACCGCTGGATTTTGCTTTGCGCGCCACGCAGCAGCCGGTTACTCAACGCACCAAAGGAGGAGAAGTGCGCATCATCGATTCGAGCCTCTTCAGAGTGTCGACAACGATCGCGGCGGCGATTGTAACCGTGCATCCGGGAGGTATGCGTGAACTTCACTGGCATCCCAACGCTGACGAGTGGCAGTACTACATCAGCGGCAAGGGACGAATGACCGTATTCGCAACCGGAGCTCGTGCGCGGACGGCGGATTTCGAAGCCGGCGATGTAGGCTACGTGCAGCAGACCCTGCCTCACTATATTGAGAACACCGGCGACACAGATTTGCGATTTCTGGAGATGTTCAAAAGCAGCTACTACCAGGATCTGTCACTCTCGGAATGGTTGTCTCACACACCGCCCGAACTTGTCATGGCTCACCTCAGACTTGACAAGGCAACGCTGGATGCACTACCAAGAGAGAAATTGGTAATCGTGCCGCGCTAGATTCGGACTTGCGATCTTGATGTGGCGAAGCTCCGGTGGGCGCCGTTGAATCCGTTTCCTCCCCAAAGAGAACGGGTCCATCCGCCCGCAGCGTGGCCGTGTGGAAGTCGTAGGCATCGCTCAACGGGTGGTCGCCACGGGCCCCGTGGATGCTGGTCCAGTTTTATGAGTTGCCCGTGTTACCATGGGCCGATTTCATGCGGCTCTTCTACCTTCTTCTAATAAGCTCCTCGCTGTGCCTGGCTCAGGCTCCTGCCGCGATTCCCCAGTTTGAAGACATCGGCAAGCAAGCCGGGCTTACCGTCCCAAACATTTCCTCCAAGGACGAGTACTACATTGTCGAATCGATGAGCGGGGGCGCGGGTTTCATCGATTGCGATAACGACGGCAAGCTCGACATTGTGACTGTGAATGGGTCTACGGTGGAGCGTTACAAGCAGGGCGGGGACTTGATGGTCACGCTCTATCATCAGGACGCCAACCTGAAGTTTACCAACATCACACAGGGGGCAGGTCTCACCCGGAAAGGCTGGGGAATGGGTGTGTCGGTCGTGGACTTTGATAACGACGGCTGGCAGGACCTGTATGTCACGGGATATGGCGGAAATGTACTCTACCGCAATCTGGGCAACTGCAAGTTCGAAGATGTTACGGACAAGGCCGGCCTGCGGGTTGGCGGCTTCAGCGCAGGCGCGGCCTGGGGCGATTACGATCGCGACGGGCATGTGGATTTGTTTGTCGATCGCTACGTTCATCAGGACATGGATGCGTTGCCGGTCACACATGCGGATGGAGTTCCTTGCGCCTACATGGGAGTGCGCGTGTACTGCGGGCCTTCGGGGCTGCCGGGGGACTCCGATTTCCTGTTTCACAATCGCGGGGATGGGACGTTTGATGATGTTTCGAAGAAGGCGGGAGTCGACAATCCCAGCCATTTTTTCGGGATGCAGGCGGTGTGGGCTGACTTCGCGAACGATGGCTGGCTCGATCTTTATGTTGCAAACGATGTGAATCCGAATTACCTGTTCCGCAACAAGCACGACGGGACGTTCGAAGATGTGGGATTGCTAACGGGCACGGCTCTAAACAGCGACGGGCAGATGCAGGGATCGATGGGCGTCGATATTGCGGATGTCGATCACGACGGACTGCTCGACATTCTGGTGACAAATTATATCCAGGAAGGCGTCGACCTTTACTGGAATCGCGGGGAGATGGGATTCGATCAGATTTCGGCGAGCGCGGGGCTGCTGCAGGCGACGCGTCGCTACGTCGGATGGGGCGGGGGCTTTTTCGACATGGACAACGACGGGTGGCTCGATATTTTCATCACCAACGGGCACATTTATCCGCAGGTCGATCAGGTAACAGGGAACGTCACGTTTCGCGAGCCCATGCTTCTGTTCCGCAACAAACGCAACCGCACGTTTGAAGATGTGACGGAGCTGTCGAAGCTGAATGCGGGCGGGCTGTACGTCAGGCGGGGCGCGGCTTTTGGCGACGTCAACAACGACGGCAAGGTGGACATACTGATCCTGAATCACAACGGTACACCGTCGCTGCTGATCAACCGCACACAGACCGACAATCATGCAGTGTTATTCAAGCTGATCGGGACAAAGAGCAACAAGGCGGCGATCGGCGCGCGGGTGACCGTGACCGCCGGTGGGGTGACCCAGACCATGCAGGTGCGAAGCGGGTCGAGTTATCTTTCGCAGAACGATCTTCGGCTCCACTTCGGGCTGGGGACGAGTTCGGTGATGGAGAAGGTTGAGATCAGCTGGCCGAGCGGGGCGAAAGAAGTGCTGAATAATGTGCCCGGGGACTTCATTTATACGATTGAAGAGGGAAGTGGGATTCGGGGGAAGACGGGGTTTAACCACTGACGGAACGCTCGTGCTACTTCTTTAGTCCCTGGTACAGATTCATCTCGCGCGCGGCGTCTTCGGTTTTGCCCGCCTTCTGAAACGCCAGGGAGAGTTCGTAATGAATCTCCGCGGAGTTCGGAGTTGCGGTTTCCAGCGATTGCAGTCTTTGGATTCCCTCGGCGTACGCTCCAGATCTCGCGAGCGACGCTGCGTAGACGAACGCCAGCTTCGGAGTCGCGCCCATTTGCTCCTGCATTGGCTTCAGAGAGGCCACCACTCCGGCGTAGTCCTCGATGCGGAACAACGCAAATCCTAGAGCGGCGCGAGCGGCTATGTCTTCTGGATTGGCTTCGACGTAGGTCTTCAGAAGCGGGGCGGCTTCGCGGAACTGGCCGGAGTAGAACTGTGCCATGCCGAGGTTGTGATCGAGTCCGGGCAGGTCGGGATTCCATTGCCGGGCGTGCCGGAAATCGTTGGCGGCGGCGGCAAAGTCGTGGGCGTTTCCCGCGATCGCGCCCAGGTTGTTGTACGCGTCGGCAATGGTGGCGCGGAGATCGTCGGCGGCGTGGGATTCCGGGCCGGTGGGCTGGTTTGATGACGCCGCGGGCTGATTTTCTACAAAGGCTTCCTGGCGCAGCAGGCTGCCGGCACCGGCGGCCCGTGCATCTGCGGTCAGGACCGTGCCTGAATGCTTTTGCATTTCCGCCACGAGCGACAGTTCGTGCTTGGCTTCGTCCTGATGGCCGGGCTCTGCCAGCAGAATTCTGCCGAGCAGATAGTGAGCGCGGGCGATTTCCGTGTTGCTCTGGTTGCCTGCGATCTCGAGGGCTTGCCGCAGCACGGGCTCAGCCTCTTTAGGGCGGTTTGTCGCGGTGTAAGTATCCGCCAAGGCGAGCAGAGAGGCCGGGTCTTTGGGTCGAATCGTGAGGGCCCGCTGTAGCTCTTTTTCGGCGTCGTCCCAGCGCGCCTGCTGGGTCGCGATATAGCCAAGCATGTAGTGGCCGGGGAAATCGTCAGGATGGAGTGCCAGCTCGGCGCGGAATTCAGGGACAGCCTTGTCATAGCCGGAGGCCTCGTCCTCGCGGAGATAAGAGAGCGCGAGCTGGTAGTGCGCACCGGGAACCTTCGGATCCAGTTCCAGCGCTTTGTGGAATTCCGCAGCTGCTTCATTGGCATATCCAGCCTGGCTGTAGGCGCGACCCAGGAAAATGTGATTGACAGCTGTATCGCCCCACTGCTGCAGCATGGAATCAAAGACGAAGCGGGCGGCCTTTTCGTCGTGGAGCAGCAGATCTGCTTTTCCCAGGAGATAGCCGACTGCAAACTGCGGATCTTTGCTGAAGGCCGATTCGAGTTGTTTTCCGGCCGCAGCGTAGTCCCGCAATTGGTAAAGGACCTGGCCTGACAGAAGGATGGCCTGCGGGTTTTGTGGTTCGAGACGAACGGCTTCCTGGGCCTGTTCCTTGGCTTGCAGAAACTTCGCCAGGTTGAACAGCGCACGCGAATATTCCATCCGCAGATTGACGTCAGCCGGCGACAGGCTGACGGCTTCTTCAAAGAGCGGCTCAGCTTTGTCGAAATGGCCAGTCTGTGCCGTCGCAGAGGCCAGGCTGCGCAGCACTCCGGTGAGAAAAAGTTTGAACTCGATGGAAGCCTGCTGTTCCTCACCGCCGGCGAGATGCTGTTGCGCCGCGGCATAATGCGCGAAAGGATTCTCAGTCGAGTCCTTCTCCTGGAGAGCAAAGGTGAAGGTGCTGAGAGCCAGGAGGAGCGACAACAAGCAAAGACGCCAGCAATTCGCGCGACTCCGGGTCCCGATTTCAGCCATCACTTTCGAGCTTTCCAATGTGGCCGGCATGAATCCACACGCCGCTTTTTCCCTCTGATTTCGGGCAGAAGAGTCATAGAATATCGTTTCGGCAGAACTCAAGGGAGCCCACCATGAAACGTTCTTCACTCTTCATATGTGCAGCGTGTGCTTACGCCATTTTATGCCTGTTTGGCCCAACCGCCGTGGCGCAAATGGATCAACAGACGCCGGAGTGGAAGAAAGAGCAAACCCGCGGCCAGATGGAAGACGCGGCCAATCAGGCGGCTGTCAAGCAGGCCAAAGTTCCCAAAGAAGTCAAAGTCAGTGTGGAGGCAGACAAGCCTCGTGCCGTGATGGCGCCGTGGGTGATGGCGGTGCACGGTCTGGTTTCCGATTCGCATCTCGAGGATCCGGATGTGATTCAACTCCTGCGTGCCGCGGGGATCACCACTGTGCGCTACCCGGGCGGGCGGATCGCTGACACGTATCACTGGAGTTCCTACCGTCCTTCGAACTGGCAGGGACTCGACCATCCGAATCTTGGGTACGCTCCGGCAAATGATCTGGGTGCCTTTTCGAAGTTCATGGAGCAGGTAGGGACGACAATTTTCACGGTGAACTACGGGTCGAATCTTCCGGGAGCAGGACCGGGCGAACCGATGGAAGCGGCCGCATGGGTCGCGTATGCGAATGGCCTTCCAGCGGACACGAAGGCGATCGGCAAGGACTCCGCAGGAAATGACTGGGAGACGGTCGGATACTGGGCCGGGCTTAGAGCGTCGGCGCCGTTGCCCACCGACGACGGCAAGAATTTTCTACGCATTCAACACCCGGCGCCGTTTGGAATCCGGTACTGGGAAGTCGGCAATGAGGTGTTTGAGAACGGATACTTTGGCGGTGTGGGGCAGGAGGAGGATCTGCACGCGGCTTATCCTAAGGACGCCAAAGAGAATGCTAAGCAGAGAAAGAAGAGTGCGGCGCTTTCGCCCGAAGCCTACGGGAAGAACTTTCAGCAGTTTGCGCAGGCCATGAAGGCGGTCGATCCGAGAATCAAGGTCGGAGTGTCGCTCGATAAGCCGGTGGCGGGACAGATCAACCGGAGTGCTGATCGTCAGTATATCCAGGATCCAATCACCGGGAAGTATGTGCAGGAGGGATTTGAGACCAAGTCGGACATCAACGTGAAAGAGGATTTCAATCGCGGGATCGATTGGACGAAGGGCGTGCTAAGTACAGCGTGCAACGATATTGATTTTGTCGCATTGCACTGGCAACCGAGCGATACAACACAGGACTCCGACTATAAAGACTTGGACAATTACAAGCTGCTGGCAGCCCCGCAGGACACACTGCGACCGATTCTGGCTGGACTCGCGGACCAACTGCAGAAGAATTGTGGGCAGAAGGCGCGCTCGATACAGGTGGCGTTCACGGAAGTTGGAGTGGCTCCGTATGTAAGAGTGTCCGAGCCAGTGGTGCCCGGTCTTTTTGCGGCCGATCTGTATCCGGCACTGGTCGAGTATGGCGTGATCAATGCCGATTGGGCGGAGTTGCACAATGGCGGCTTTCTCGACGATCACAACAAGCCCGGGGCCCCCTATTTCGGCATGCAGATGGTGCATGCGCTGATGAACTTCAATGATGCGCTGGTGGCCGCTTCGTCGAGCAGTTCGATGCTTTCGGTGCACGCCTCTAAGCGCGCCGATGGTAGCCTGGGAGTGATGCTGATCAACAAGGACGGGAAGAATGCCACGACGGTGAAGCTGCAGATTAACGGCGGACCGGCGCTTGGCGGGAAAGGAGCGCGGTTTGATTACGGCAAGTCGAATCCGCCAGACGGCGTGAGTGTGCAAGGCAAGGCGATGGAGGGACTGGGGAACTCGCTTACGATTCCGATGCCGCCGTACACGGCGACGGTGATTGTGATTCCCAAGGCGCAGTAGGGAAAGCGCACCACCTCAAGGCTGCGACTACGATGCTCATACATGGGTGACCGACAGCCTGTGCCGACAATTTCTCGATCCGGTTATCAAAGATGACGAGAGCCGTGAGCTACACTAAGTTCCTGCGACTCACAACAGATCTCCGTCACATCCTGAGTTCAGTTTCCCTCCTCACTGTTGCTGCGGTCATAGGGACGTTTTCGAATGCCCAGGTAGCCTCCACACCTGGTCCAATCGTCTTCGACGAAATTGCCAAGCAGGCCGGGGTGAATTTCGTTCTCAACAACTCGGTGTCCGCCAACAAGAATCAGCCGGAATCGGTGGTCGGTGGAGTTGCGCTTCTCGACTACGATGGCGACGGTTATCTGGACATTTATTTCGTCAATGGCGCAGCCATTCCGTCACTGCAAAAGGAAGGTCCGCAGTACAAGAACCGGCTCTACCACAACAATCACGACGGCACGTTTACGGATGTGACCGACAAAGCCGGCGTGGGCGGTGATGGATTCGACATCGGCGTGGCGGTCGGGGACTATGACAACGACGGACGGCCGGACATCTACACGGTAGGCGTGACCAGGAACCATCTGTATCACAACAACGGCGACGGGACCTTCACGGACGTTACCGACAAAGCGGGTGTAGGTGGCGGGGTTTACGACGGGAACAAGAAGATGTGGTCGGTGTCCGCAGCGTGGGTCGACTACAACAATGACGGCCTGCTCGATCTGTTCGTTTCGAATTACGTGAAGTGGGACGTCAACAAGGATCCTTTGTGCATGATGGCGAAAGTCCGAAGCTACTGCAGTCCCGATCACTACGAAGAGTTGCCCAACACCTTGTATCGCAACAACGGGGATGGGACCTTTACGGACGTTTCGCAGGAAACGGGAATCGCGAAATACTCTGGGCGCGGGATGGGAGTTGCCATCGCCGATTATGACGGCGACGGTTTCATGGACATCTTTGTCGCCAATGACGGAAGCCGGAACCTGTTGTTTCACAATCTGGGTGGCAAGAAGTTTGAGGAGGTTGCGGTCGCGGCCGGTGTGGCCTACACCCAGGACGGACGGATCGTCTCGGGCATGGGAGCAGATTTTATCGACGTCAACAATGACGGGCGGCCCGACATCTGGATGACCGCTCTGCCCATGCAAACCTTTCCGCTCTATCTGAACCGGGGTACGGGAGAGTTTGAGAATGTGACGGAGCGCAGCGGGCTGGCGTGGCAGACGCTGCCCATGGCTGGCTGGTCGAACGCGGTGGTCGATCTGGATAACGACGGCTGGAAAGATCTCTTTGCTGCGCGCTCTGACGTGCTGGACACGATCGAGCAGTTTTCGTCGCGCCGCTTTGCCACGCCGAACGTGGTTTTTCGCAATCTGGGCAACGGGAAGTTTAAGGATGTGAGCGCGACGGCGGGATCTGCGTTCCAATTGCCTGCGGTGCATCGTGGATTAGCCGTGGGTGATCTCGATAACGATGGACGCATGGACGCCGTGATTGCGGTGGTGAATGGTCCCGCGAAGATCTTTCACAACGTAACTCAATCCACAAATCACTGGATCCTGCTGCAGCTGCGCGGGACCAAAAGCAATCGCATGGGGATCGGTGCCCAGATCCGGCTCACCTCAGAAGACGGATCAAAGCAATATAGCGAGGTGACTACCAGCGTCGGTTACGCGTCGTCCAGCGACAGCCGGGTGCACTTCGGCTTGGGTGCTTCGAAGGTGGCGAAGGACATTGAAATCCGGTGGCCGAGCGGGGTCCGGCAGGTTCTCGAGAATGTGCAGGGCGACAAAATCGTATCGATCGAAGAACCGGCTTCCGCCAGCGCCACGAAAAAGTGACTACTGCGGCGTCGTAGTCACGGAGACGACCGGGCTCTCGCGCAGCTTCTTGATTCTCTGAAATTCAGCTTCTTCCTTTGCCGCTTCCGCTTTCTTACCCGCTGTGCGATACGCTTCCGCTAAGTCGAAGTGATTCTCGGGGCTTTGCGGTTCGAGTCGAACGGCAGTCTGTAATTCTTCGATGGCTGCGGCGGTCTGCCCGGCCGCCAGCAGGGTTCGGCCTAGAGCGTTGTGGGCAAGGAAATAGTCAGGGGCAAGTTTGACGGTCTCTCGCGCCAACGGCAGCGTTTCCTCGGACTCGCCTTGCTTCAGCTTGAGAAACACAATCTGGACTCGCGCCACTACTTGCGATGGATTGATCTCCAGTTCCTTTTGAAATTCGCGCAAGGCTGCTTCGGGATCGCTATCCAGCAGACGCACTCCGTACGCATAGTGCAAGTTCGGTTCTTTGGGATACTGGGCGATCAGTTCCTGGAATGTCTGGAGTGACTGCTCCGGATGTCCGGCAAGAGACGGCTCCCAGGAGGCGCGCCCGGCCCTCAGGATGAGGTCTTTCTTGTCGGGAGGGATGTCGGCCGGCAGAATCTGCATGCGAAGCGCATTGATACCGACAGCCTCAATAATCGGCTCACTCACGTCGGCCAACCAGGAAAACGGGGCCAGACGGTCGCGTGCCCATTCGAACTGGCCGCTGAGATTCAACAGGATGACGATGTGATAGTTCACCGTCATTACCATTTCCTGGTTGGGGCCCATGCCCAGTTGCTCCGCGCGGAATAGTTCCTTTAACGATTCGGGATAGTGTTGGAGCCGAAATTCGCACAGGCCCATCAGCGCATGAGAGGAGCCGTCCTTGGCGTCGATCCGGCTGAGGTGTTGGAAAGAGTCGAGCGCTTCCTGGTAACGCTGGAGTTCGTAGAGACCCGTCCCCAAATACCACCATCCTTCGCCCCATGACGGACGGAGTGTGACCATCTTGCGATAGAGGGCGACTTGCTCCTGGGTGTTGTTGGATTGGCGAGCTTGCGCTGCGCGTTGTTGCAGGTCGGAGAAGGAAGGCGAATTGGTCTGGGCTTCACTGGTTCGAACGACCATGAAAGCAATTGAGTAAAGCAGGGCGGAGAATCGAAAGCACTGTACGAAAAGAGAGCGATGACGATTGCGCCGCTGCAGATGTGGGATCGCGCGAGCCAAAATGTTTGATGCCATCGCCCAGGTTATCAAAGCCATTTCTTCCACGAGTATATCGGAGGCCGTGCCATAGTCCGCAGGTCCGCAGGTTCACAATAGGGCATCTGGCAAAAGAAAACGGGGTGGCCTTGGGGCCACCCCGGAATTGAGAGTGAGCGGAGTTAGAAGGTGAATTTCACCGCAAACTCCATCACGCGACGGCCGACCTTGCCAAAGGGCTTGCCGTTGGTCGTTGAGTTATGGTTGCACTCCGGCGCTCCTAGAGTGCACGAGGTTGGCTGAATGTAACCGCCTTGACCATTTTCAATTGATGTAAGGCCTGTAAACGCCAGGTTCAAGTCGCTCCCTAACCCGAATTGCGGCAGCGGATGGTTGGGGAAGTTGAAGGCGTTCATCCGGAACTGAACCGCCTTGGTCTCTGTGATTGCGAAGTTTTTGTACAGAGACAGGTCGTGGCTCATGTATGCCGGACCGTGGATATACGGCCAGACAGACTGGCCGTTCTTGCCCGGGATGAATTGTCCTGTTGCCGTCTCGCCAGCCGGAATCGGCGTGGTGAAGCAGTTCGGGTTGAAATACTGGCCACCGGACAAGCCTGACCTCGGGTCGCAGAGAAGTATAGGCAAGCCCCGGCCGCCGTTGGTCCCGAATACCTGATTTGCATTCGCGTCGAACGTTGCATTGAGGTCGCCATTCGTATTCGGCTGAATGGGTGCTCCGCTCTGCAATTGCGAGATGCCCGAGAATTCCCATCCGTTCACCACCCTGCTGAGGAAAGGATTCCCGTGGATCGGACTGGGCATGTGGACCACATAAGCGATGTTGAAGATGTGAGTGTGATCGTAGCCCAGAGGAGCGTAGTTATTCGCCAAGACATAGGGATCGTTGATCTGACCATCGCCGTTTCCGTTGTTGGTTTGCCCATCGCGGATACCCATGACCTTGCTGAACGTGTAGTTCGCCATGAAGGTGACCGGGCCACGCTGCTTCTGCCAACTCGCCATGAAGGCGTTGTAGTTGGAGTAGCTGCCATGGGTGTTCACGATCAGAGCCTGGTCGTAGTTCAAGTATGGATAGTAGTCGTGCTGCAGCGACTTCAGCGAGTGATATGCGTTGCCGCTGGGCACCTGACATCCGTACAGGGTGGGCGTGCCATAGACGCCATTGCGGCCGTCCGCGCAACTCTGCGCCCAAACATTCTCTCCGGTGATCGGGTCAGGTCCGTAGAACGCTCCCTGCCCGACCTTGTTGATGTTGGGGAAGAACTGGGGATTCGTTCCATTACCGGCAAGCAGAGCGTTCCGTGTCCGGTTGCCCTGATATTGGAGTTCCAAGGTCGACTTCCATGGAACCGCTTGCGAGATGATGAAGCTCCAGTTCTCAGTGTAGGGAGTCTTGTTGTCTCCCAATTGCAATACGCTGATGCTGCCGTTGCCAGCAATTGCTGGCGCGAATGTGGCAGCGGCACAACCGGAGGCATCCGCCATTTTGGCCAGCGTGGCACCACCGCAACTAGTATTCCGGATCCCCTGCGGTTGATCCTGTCCACCACCAATGTCATTGCCGGAAACCTGCCAACGGTAAACGCCGAAGCCGCCGCGCAGCACCGTCTTGCCGTTTCCGAACAGGTCATAGGCCGCGCCTACGCGAGGCGCGTAGTAGAAGGTCGGTGAGGTCCAGCCTGACAAAGGAATCGCGCTGTTTGCGCCATGCCAAGTCAGTCCTGTCCACTGGGGAGAATTGGTTGTGCTCGGGTTGTAGAGAGTAGGGTTCCAAACCGAGAGACCCAACCCATTGTCCACAAACCACTGGCCTTCATGATCAAAGCGCAGACCCAAGGTCAGCGTCAGTTTCCGCATCGCCTTCCACTGATCCTGCGCGTAGAAGGAGACCTGGTGGTATTTCTGCAGGTTGATGGGGATGTGACCGGTCTGGATGTAACTGCCGTGACCGAGCACAAAATCAGACATCGCGTTTCCAGTGGTAGTCCAGTTGTAGTTGTCAAAGTCGTACATCCCCTGGCCCCACTGACCGTATCCTTCCGTCTGGTTATTGGTATTCAAATCCCAGTAGAAGCCTAGCTTCACACTGTGGGTTCCAATAACTTTCGCCACGTTGTCCGAGATCGAGGGAACCTTGGAATCCTTGCCGAAAGCGTTATTCGCCCAGCCGGTCTTGGGGAACGATGGGGCGTAGTAAATGGGGAAGCACCCCGTGGTGCCTGATATCACGCACCCGCCCCAGCTCTGCAGATTCGGGAGCTGCGGCAAGACGTTGGCAGCAAATGGACCATGGGCCGTGTAACCGTACGTGGCAGGGTCCATTTGTTTCGCATTCGCGGGCTGATACGGGTTGATGAAATAGGCGTAGCCGAAGGTAAAGTCGTTGGTCAGGGTTGGGCTGAAGACGGTGGTCACGCTGACGTTTGCGGTACGCGATTTTTGCGGAGTTCCCATCTGAGTCGGATAGGGAATTGAGTTCCCCGGCCACCACCACACGCCGATGGGGTTGAGATCTTTCTCGTTCTGCCAGGTGTACTGACCGGAAATCTTGGTGCTATGCGTCATGTTGTAATCGATGCGCGCACGATATTCCCAGCGGTTCACCGGAGTATTACTGAGATAGTTAAAGTTGAAGGGTTGCGCATTCGTGGGCGTAGCGTTCGGCGTCGGGAAGGATTTTGCCAGCGCCAGCGCGTTGGGGTCCATGATGCCGGTAGGAATGAACCCCCCGGACTTAGCCATGATCTGGCCTTCGGCCCCACTGCAGTAGCCACCGTACCACCAGTCGCCACTGTGCGCGGCACTGCAAGGAGATTGGCCGGTACCGTCGCGATTGGTGACGTTCCCAGTGGCATCCTGGTACAAACCGAGTGAATGCAAATAGCTGTCGCTAAAATTTCCGCAGGGACCGGAGATTCCTGCCGCCGCGCAATCCGCCGAGCTCGCCCCGCCCAGCATTTGCGCAGTCGGAATGAAATTCTGGACGAGAGTCCCTACAGGCTGTTGCTTCATGTACTCGTATGCGGTGAAGAAGAACAGCTTGTCGCGGTTCTTATTGAAACTAGTCCCCGGAATAATCACCGGGCCGCCCAGAGTTCCTCCCGGATAGTAGTAGCTATCGGCAGGCGGCTGGACGTGATTGTGATTCAGCCACCAATCGTTGGCGTTGAACGTTCCATTGCGCGTGTACAAGTAGGCGCTGCCGTGGAAGTCCTTGGTGCCGCTCTTGCCGATGGCCTGGAAGGTCACCGGGCCTTTCGCTGCTTCGGCGCCGTAAGTGGCATTCAGGATGGTGACCTCTTGGGTCATGTCCTGATTGATGTTGGCCACCTGAGTTCCCTGGTTTCCGGGATCGACAATCTGTGCGCCGTCCGTGGTCATCGACAATCCGCCGTACGGCTGGCCGCCGCTGGCGCTGTACATGCCGATTGGGCCGGTGTTGGTCTGGGTGGTCAAACTGCTGAACTGGGTCTGGTTCAACCCGGAGTTCATCGCCATGCCGGGCATGATCTTGATCAGTTCGGCGGCGTCGCGGCCTTGAATAGCCAGTTCCGGCAACATTTGACTAGTAATGGTTTGGCGGCTTTCACTGGTGCTCAGCGGCACGAGTTCATCCGCGGCAGAGACTTCCACTTTCTCAGAGCTGGGGCCCAATTTGAGTGTGATGTTGAGGGTCCGGTTTTCGGCCTGGCTGAAGGCGATGCCTTTCTCTTCCCATCCGGCGAAGCCCTGTGCCGTCACGCTGATGGTGTAGGAGCCTGGTTCCACCGATGCGAAATAGAAATATCCAGAGCCGTTGGCGACGGTGTTCACGGCTACTCCAGTGCCCTCGCTTTTGAGGGCAACTTGTGCGCCGGGAATTACCGCGCCAGTCGGGTCAACGATGGTGCCTGCCAAAGATCCGCGCCGGACCTGTGCAGAAAGCCTGGGTTCGGCAACTGCTAGAAGAAAGACCGCGAGAATTGCGATCAAAACGAGGGTTACTTGCAACCAGTCAGAACGACGTTGTCCTGTAGTCACTTCGCCTCCTTAGGCCGTCATTTAGCGACGACTGTATGAACTTTTCGAAGACTTCGCCTCAGAGTCGAGAGCGCGGCACAACGGCATGGGGCGCCGCGCGTGCTGCTCTGATCGTCGTGCGTCAGCGGGGAATAACGATTTGGTTAGGGAGCGGAAACGTTTACGCCCCGCTTGACCAAGCATTAGGCGGCAGTTTGTTATGTGTTGTCAAGAAGAAAAACGTTTTTTTTAGTATTTTTGCACTATCCGCAAAATGGTGCGGTTGACGGGAGTAACTGGTCGCCCTTCCAATGGATTAGCGTTGCCGGACGAAGCTACCGAGAGGTAGCCGTCCTGGCCTGATAATCGAGCTTCCCTCACTCATTCCGGTTCGACCGGGGGAAGGGTCCCTGCCCTGCGCGCGATCGCGCTGTCTTTGGGGATCGGGACCGGGAGGGGAAGTTCGAGCGTCCCGATATTTGAACTGGCCAGATCTGCGACCCCTAGTCGCAAAAAGCTAGCATCGGCCGGCACATCCAATTCCTGCCGAAGGCGAAATCCCTCGGACAGAACCGCCCGATAGCGGTCGGCTTTGAGATCAGCGACGGCAGTGCTGGCGGCCTGCAACAGACCTCTGCCATCGCGATCGTAGGAGTTGGCTAGCAAACGGAAATTGCCATGAAAGCTGCCTTCAGCTTGCGGGTCGAAACGCAGCGAGGAAGCCGGAATGGCGAAGTCGACACTGTAATGTTGCAGGCGAATCGTGGTCGGAGCGTTCTTGCCTTCCCTTCGGATTCCGACTTCTGCAGCATTAACTGTCTTCGGTTCTCCGATCGGCACGATGCGAGCCTGGAAGGGAATCTGGCGGGACTCGGGCGCTCCGTGCATCATTCCGGCTACACTCAGGCTGCGCAAAACTGCTTCGGTCTTCTCCGGAGGACGATTGGGATCCTCGGCGTAATAGCCTGAGCGGTGAGCGATGCGGTAACCGCGTCCGGAAACTTTAACGTGAATTTTCCGGAACCGGCCGTCGTAGCGACGGTTTGTCGGAGTATAGGAGAGTGTGTAGTAATCCGTGCCCTGTTCGACTACCGTGCGCACCGCCTGAGTTACATCGTTGCTTCCATAAAAAGCTTTGCCCCCGGTTTGCTCGGCGACCAAGTCCATTGCGGAGTGCTCAGAATTCCGCCGAGAGGAGTCTTCAAGGGCGCGTCCTACGAATCCATCGGGCGAGATAACGTGGTCGTTGGCCAGGTTGCGAGTGTTGGCCGCGGCATTGGCGTCAAAGCCACTGCCGCCCGTTTGAACCTGTTGCCCCGTCCCTGATGGGCTGGTGAGAGGAGAGTTAGGCAAGTCCTGAGTAAAGGGCCGTTCCTCGGCGCTATCGTAGACGGAATTGTTTTCGATGCCGCGGATATCAACAGGGTATACAGAAACGTGCGCAGAAGCGAGCAAGTTCATGGTCTGGCTGATGAGCCGTACAAAACTCCGTTGCTGGTGGAACGCGCCGGCATCGAGTCCCTTGGCGTCGGCAAACTGGCCCAGCGGAAATGCAGCCGAGAGCCAGAGAACCTTCTTCCTTCCCGGCACTCCCGCCATATAGCGCGCCAATTCTTCAAAGGCATTTACAGTCATGTAGGTGCGCATGTCGTTCTGGCTTATTTGCTCGTCTTCGAGTGATCGCTCCAAACCAGCCATGGCAATGGCGAACGAGCGAGTGGTGTCACTGGGCGAGTCGAGCTTTTGTGTTACCGAGCGGATGAATTTAATGCTGGAGGTGTCCAATTGCGAGATCAGCGAAGCGCTGGGCTTTGCACGCCGGTCATTCATCGCCAGCAGGAGTTCGTTTTCATCCGCGGTGAAACCCCGGATGAGGTGTAACGGGCCGTCCAAAACACAAAGGGCGAAACTCTCATTTGCCGGCTTGCTCTTGATGTATTTCGTCAGCGCCTCTCGTGCTCGGGACTGATCCTGGGGCGCGGTGTTCAGCATGTCGAAGAGAATGAGCGTGGACGAATCGGGCTGAGTCGTATTGCTTACGTTACTGAAGATATTCGGCGGGCGCTTGTAATCCGGCGGGGGAGTGATGTGCGTGTCGATGACAGAGTGCTCTTTGAAGTAGTTGACCTTCTGGGCGGTCCCGTCTTCCGTGACGCCGAAGTCTTCCGCCTTCAACCCGGGAACGGGATGACCTTTGGAGTCGGTGACCAACAGATCAACGGTGACGGCTTCGGCGCGGGAACGAAAAACCAATTCGGGCTTGTCCGATAGCTGCCCGGGGGCAGTGGCGGAATTACTCGCCAGCGAGGGCTTCGGCGTCGAATTGTCCGCAGCACTTGTTTCAGGCTGCAGGTTCATAGCGGCGAAGTTTTCCAAGCGCTTCGTGGAAAGGTCGTCGTCGCTGGCCAGATCCGCATCCTCGTCAGGATCGCTGCCTGCGCCAGGCGGAATCAGTCCCGGTGTGCCCGCGCGCACAGCGGCGAGCCTCGCAGCCTCTTCCTTCTCCAGAGCGGGCAATTGGTAGAGTTCGACGCGCGAGTCGCGCAATACGGCCATCCTTGTGGCGTCGGGAGAAAGAGCAACGTTGCCCCCCACCGTAACTGCTGGTTGCGTTTCCACTTTGAGCACTGAGGTTCCGGTCGCGGCGTCGAAGACCTCGATATTGTGACGACGAAGCTCGCGACTTCTTTCTTCACCTTCCTCACCGTTCGGATTGGGTTCTTTGAGTATGTCGACCAGCAACAGCGCGAAACGGGATCCAGAAGTGCTGCGTGCGATCAACGGGGTGTTCAACTGCTGAGACCAGTGATGCCGCCACAAGAACTGGCCCTCGGTGGAAAAACTGCTGATTACATAACGATCTTGAGAGGTTGTGCATCGGCCGACAAGCAGAGTCTTCTCGCTGGACACGTCAAGGTTTGGAATGCACGAAGAACGTACCCGAGTGATGGCGCGGCGCGCTCGTCCGTGCGGGCCGAATCGCACCAGCCATGTCCAGCCATTCTTGAGGACCACATCTGCATAACCATCGCTGGTAACTCGCTGCGGGATGGGTCTCTCCAGGGGCATCGTTCCCGCAATATTCAAAGAGGCGGGGTCCAGGAAACGGACCTCATATTTGTGCGGTTGGGACTTGCCGTTCTCCTTCTCATCGTCGAGCGCAACTCCGGCCACGATCTGCTGACCGTCTGGAGTGACCTCTGCCCAGAAAAGGTCTTTGTGTTCAAAGACTACCTTCTCGTTGAGGTCCTGATCCAATTCGATCAAGGAATCGCCGCGGCGCAGCAGCATCTTCCCGGTAGCCAGCGGCCACAAGTATTGCTGGCGGTCGTGCAGGTACCAGTCCGCACGATGCAGAACCTTCCCACTCTCCGCATCAACTTCAACTGCATGGACGATTCGATCGTCGTGGGTTCGCGGGCAGGTGGGCTGTCGCCGTACCATTTCAGGACCTTCATAGGTCAGCAGTAAATGGCTTTCGTCGAAGAAACTGAACGTGACGTGAAAGGAACCGTCCCGGCTACGTAAGGGGGATAAACGGCGAAAGTTCAGGGACTCCAGATCGATGGACCGAGTGGGCGTAGGCGCACTCTCGTTCGGTGCGGCCTGCGCCTCCTGCTTTTCTTGAGTTGTAGCCGAACTCGGGCTGATTCCGTTCTGGGTTGCCCAACCAGGAATAACAAACCCCAGGGCAAGGAAAGTATGGGCAGCGACGAGTAAAGGAAACCTGGACGAGGCCATCATGTACCGCCTTACAACCAAGTGGACCAGCCTTTTAGGGGTAAGGCCAATCCTGGCGGGGATTGTAGCACGGGTTCTGAGTGTAAGTATGTGAGCTTGATTGTTGTCGCGCGAGATTTGACATTTTGGTAGTACCCTTGTCCCGTTCAGTAAAAAATCGTTTTTCAGGCTCGTTGTATCTGTGCGATCCTTGGGCAAGGTTTGAAGTTCTGCTGGGTATGATGCGGTAGGCGAAAGTGAGTCTTTATGGAGTCATTTGGCATTCGATTTCGTAGTGCGTTTCTTTTTTTTCAAATCTTCGCGGTCCTTCTTGGATTCATCGGTCTTCTTTCGACTCAGCAAACGGCACCCCAGACAAGCCAAAATCCACCGGCCCCAGCCTCATCCGTACCTCCGGTCACGACCATCAAGGTTGCCACTCGGTTGGTGACGCTAGAGGTGTCAGTGCGCGATTCGAAAGGTCATCCGGTAACCGGCCTTACCGCCGCCGACTTCCAGTTGTTCGAGCAAGTGCCTCCGAAGAAGGACCAGCGGCCGCAGAAGATTGCGGCATTCCAGCAGGTGAATGTGGCGGCGATTGCCGCGGCCGATAAGGGTGCGGTGCAAATGCCCACCGGGGTCTACAGCAACTTGGTTACGATGCAGAAGGTGGCGGTTCCACCCACCATTCTTTTGATGGATGGGCTGAATACGAGTCTAGCCGGACAAATGCAGGTCCACCGGCAAATGGTGAAGTTGTTGGCATCGATTCCGCCCGACATCCCGGTAGCAGTTTTCTTACTCGACAGAAACCTTCACCTTCTTCAGAACTTCAGCACTGATCGAACCTTGTTGCGGACAGCCGTAGATCGAGCGCTTTCCCTGAGCGGCCAAGAGTTGAATCCCACGGATGTCCGCGCAGATCCGGATGCTTTGTCGCGAGTGGTGGAAGACAATCCTCCGCCTCCTCCCCCGGTGCCCTCGAATGGAACGACTATGGGTGCCGAACTTCTGCAAACGCGAAACTCGGCAATTACCCAGCAGGTGCAGGAGCTACAAAACTTCGAGCGCGAAGCCTCGACCTCATTGATCGCGGATCGCGTACAAACCACACTGGACGCGTTCCGGTCCATCGCGCGACACGTAGCCGGATATCCAGGACGCAAGAACCTCCTCTGGATGTCTTCTTCTTTTCCGCTGGCTATTTCTCCGGATTCCGATTTCAAGTTTCAGGGAACGGCGGAGTTTCAGGACAAGTTCGCGGCGCTGGCGAATGCGCTCTCCGACGCAAAAATTGCTGTGTACCCGATGGATCCAGCCGGGCTCGAATCGCAAAGTTTCTACGACGCTTCGTCGCGCCCGTCGGCACGAAATGCCGCCGTTGGTACCCAGACCAGCGCGACTATGATCAGGGAGCAAGGCGCCAAAGACTCAAATCAGGAGACCATGCGTCACCTGGCGGCGGAGACCGGTGGACAAGTGTGCGTCAACAACAACGATCTCGCCGATTGCGTCAAGAAAGCCGTGGATGACGGCACCAGCTATTACGAACTCGCGTATTATCCTGACGCCGCGGAATGGAAGGGCGAGTTTCGCCGCATCATTTTAAAGACCCAGAAGTCGGGAGTTCATTTGTCGTTCCGTCAGGGCTACTACGCCAATGCCACGCCTGCAGTCGCAGCGGAGGACAGCAAGCGACTCCAAACCGAGCTACAGGAGGCTGCCTGCCGTGACCTGCTGACATCGACCACAATCCTGGTGATGGCACAGTCGATTCCTGCCGCGGGTCCCGATCAAGTGAAGTACTTCATCGCCATCGATCCGAGCGCGCTCAGTTTTGCTCCCACGACCGGAGGACGAAAGCTCTCGGTACTCGTGGCAGCGTGTTCGATCAATAAGGACGGAACGCCGATCCAATTCCTGCAGCAACCGACAGACGCGATGTTAACGGACCAGCAATACAGTGCCCTGATTGCGCAGCACGGTTTCACACGCACCCTGGAGTTTGCGCCGACGCCGGGAACAGTGCGTATTCGTCTGCTGGTGCGCGATAATTCGAGCGGAAAGATGGGATCGGTGGATATGCCTTATCCGACCGTCAGGCCGGCGGACACCGCCAGTGCGGGCTGCGGCGCGCAGGGACCGTGTAATCCCCCAGCCGCGAAGTAAGATTGTCGTTCCGTGGTTGCGTTTCCTGCCAAAATGCTGACTCGTCGCGTAGCCCAGAGCGACTGGCAAGCGCCCGTCCGATGCAGCGACGATTACGCAGAACGTCTCTTCACGCCACGATTTGTAATGCTTCGCCTACCCGAGTAAGATTCCGATTTTCTCGCGCGCAAATTGCTCCCCGGGGAGGTTCAGGAGATGAAAGCTCTTTTTGCACTGGCAGTTCTTACTGTTCTAAGTAGTCTTCTCATTCAAGAGGTGGTTGCGCAATCGAGTTACGATCTGCGCTCGCCGGATGGAAGAATCGAGGTGAGAATCCGGACCGCGGATCGCCTTCGCTATGACCTGATTCTGAAGGGCCGGGCCGTGTTGGAGAACGCCACCATTTCTCTGGACGTCGAGCATAACAAGCTGGGGGTGCAACCGAAAGTCCTCGACGCGAAGACGCACTCGTCAGATCAGGTGGTCGAACCGGTAGTCCGTCAAAAGTTCGCGAAAATTCGGGACCATTACAACGAGCTGCGGCTGAAAATGGACGGCGGATACTCCGTCGTGTTCCGTGCCTACAACGAAGGCGTGGCTTACCGTTTCGAAACGTCGCTGCCGCAGGAGAAAGTGAAGATTTACGACGAAGAGTCAGCGTTCAATTTTGTTTCGAATTTTGTTGTTTATTATCCGCAGGAGGACAGTTTTTATTCACACAACGAACGTAAGTACTTGCCGCAGCATTTGAGCGAGATTGCTCCGGAATTCATTGCGACTCTACCTGCCGTTGTCGACGTCGGACAGGGACAAAAGCTTGCGATCGCCGAGTCTGATCTCGAGGACTACCCCGGGTTGTGGTTGCGCGGGACCGGCGGGACCGGTCTGGCGGCTACCTTCCCACCTTACCCGCTGAAAGAAGTGCAAACCAGCGATCGCGACTACAAGCCGGTGGAAACTGCCGACTATATCGCGGTAACGTCAGGAACGCGGACCTTTCCCTGGCGCGTGATCGGGATCGCTGACCACGATGGCGATCTGCTTACGAATCAAATCGTGTATCTGCTGCAGCGGCCTTCGCAATTTCAGGACACATCGTGGATCAAGCCGGGCAAAGTGGCGTGGGATTGGTGGAATGACTGGAACATCGATGGCGTCGATTTTCCGGCGGGAATTAATACGAAAACCTACGAGTACTACGTGGACTTCGCTGCGAAGTACGGGATTCCCTACATCATTCTGGACGATGGCTGGTACAAGCTGGGGAACCTGCTCGAAGTGGCTCCTGCACTCAACATGGACGGACTCATCTCCTACGCTAAGCAGAAGAACGTCGGAATCATTCTCTGGGCGTCTTGGAAGACGCTCGATGATCAACTCATTCCTGCGCTTGATCAATTTGAAAAGTGGGGCGTGAAGGGAATTAAGGTCGATTTCATGCAGCGCAGCGATCAGATCATGGTCAACTATTTCTACCGCGTGTGCCACGAGGCCGCGAAGCGTCACATGCTGGTGGACTTTCACGGAGACCAGAAACCTGCCTCCATGACCCGCATCTGGCCCAACCTGATCAATGCCGAAGGTGTTCGCGGGATGGAGTGGAGCAAATGGAGCAGGGAGTCGGAACCGGAGCACAACGTGACGCTGCCGTTTACCAGGATGTTCCTAGGTCCGATGGACTATACACCGGGCGCTATGCGTAATGCGACCAAAGCAACGTTCGCTGCGATCAACAGCCAGCCGATGGCGATGGGCACGCGGTGCCATCAGTTGGCCATGTACGTCGTCTATGACGCTCCGTTGCAGATGTTGTCAGACAGTCCATCGAACTATTTGCGAGAGCCTGAGACCATGGAATTTCTCGGACCGGTTCCGACCGAGTGGGACGAAACCAAAGTGCTCGATGCGCGCATCGCAGATTACGTTGTAGTCGCGCGGAGAAATGGAAAGGAGTGGTACGTCGGAGCCATGAACGACTGGACTCCGCGCAGCCTCGACATAGATCTCTCGTTCCTGCCCGATGGGACCTTCACCATGGACGCTTATCAGGACGGTGTGAATGCGGATCGAAACGCCAGTGACTATCGCAAGACGACCACATCGGTGAATCGAACGACGAAACTGAAACTGCAACTCGCGAGCGGCGGAGGCTGGGCGGCCAGGATTCATCAATAGTTCAGTGAGTTTTGGGGAGCGCACGCACCGCGCCGGTCGAAATGCCGCCGTCGATCAGCAGAGTCTGGCCGGTGACATAACGGCTCGACTCAGCCGCAAGAAACACTACGGCTGATTCCAAGTCCTCAGGCTGGCCCGGACGCTTTGCGGGAATGCGATCGGCAAGATATTCGACCCATTCTTTGTCCTCGTAGAGGATCTTGTTTTGCTCGGTGCGAAACCATCCGGGCGCCAGACAGTTCACAGTGATTCCGTACTTACCCCAGTCATCGGCGAGACTCATCGTGAGTTGCCGAATGCCTCCTCGGCTGGCACCGTAGGGAGCGAGACCGGCGTAGCCCGCGACACTAGTCACCGAACCGATATTGATGATTCGTCCATAACCCCGCGGGACCATGCGGCGCGCAACAGCCTGCGCAACAAAGAAACTTCCGCGAAGATTCGTGTCGAGAATCTGATTCCAGTCTTCCCATGTGACATCGATCGCCGGTTTGCGAATGTTGCATCCTGCATTGTTCACCAGGATGTCGAGATGCCCGAACGCATCTTCCGCGGACGCCACCATGCGCTCGATGCTGGCATGGTCGCGAACATCCATTTCGAGTGACAGAGCACGACGGCCCTTCGTCCGTATCTCCGCCTCAAACTCCTTGAGGGACGCGGCATTGCGGCTGGTGAGGACGAGATCGGCACCGGCACAGGCGAGGGCGCGCGCAAATGTCTGGCCGAGGCCGCGGCTGGTGCCAGTCACAATCGCCGCTCGACCGCTCAGATCGAAGAGGCCCCCATCCGTCGAGGACTCGTTCACGACAGATTCCCCGGCGTGAGCACGATTTTCATCAGATTCGGCTCGCGGGCATAGAGTCGCTCGAACCACTGTGGACCCTCAGCCAGCGGCGCGACGGCGGTGATCAGCGGCTTCACCTGGATCTCTCCTCTGGACATGAGTTCGATTGCTTTCGGATATTCACCGGCAGAGGCGCACGATCCTTGCAGACGCAGTTGCCGTGAGACCACTTTCTGCAGCGGCAGTTTAACTTCAGGGGCGATGTTGCCCACAAGAATGACAGTTCCACCTTTGCGGACGCAATCGATCGCCGTTCCTATCGAATCTGTTTTTCCGACGGCTTCGATGGCAAGGTCGACACCCGCTCCATTCGTTAGTTGGCGAATCCGTTCCGCGACATTCTCAGCGACGGCCTCGGTGGCGCCGAGCTTTTGGCTGAGAGCGAGACGAGTCTTATCGGGGTCGGCTACGAAGACGCGCGAGCAGCCTGCCACCCGCAACGCTTGCTGGAGTAGGAGACCGATCGTACCTGCGCCGACGACCAGAGCTGTGCTGTCATGTACGACCTGCACCAGCGAGACCGCATGCAAGGCCACTGCAACGGCCTCGAGCAATGCAGCTTCGTGAAACGACAGATTATTCGGAAGGCGGTGAATAATGCGGGCCGGCACGGAGACGAACTCGGCGAATGCTCCAGCGCGCCGGTAATCACCGCAGGAGACGCCCAGAACTTCTCGACGGTCGCACAAATTGATCTCGCCACGCAGACAGTTCGCGCATTGGCCGCAATACACGGTCGAGTCGAAAGTGACGCGATCGCCCTCCGATAGGCCGCTGACCGCCTCGCCGATCCTGGCGACAATGCCTGCCGCTTCATGTCCCATGATGATGGGAGGGATCCGGCGTCCCGATGATCCGTCGTAGCCGTGCACATCGCTGCCGCAGATTCCACAGGCCGCCACTCTGACAACGACTTCACCACGTTCCGGCTGCGGCGTCGCTACATCCGTTAGTTCCAGTCGGCGATATTCCGAGAGCAGTAGAGCTTTCATTTTGCAGATTTCGTCAGCGGAGTGGGCGGAACAATTCCGCTGCCCTCTCGAACCGTAAGGATCTGGTTGGCCTTCACCTGCGGGAGGCGCTCGATCTTCTGAGTGGTGGGCCATTTTACTTCAATCACGTCGACGATTTGCGCTTTGCCTAGTCCAAAGTGGAGACGCAAGTCGCTCTGCGACATGACGCTCGATCCGCTACGAACCTCGTCGATCTGCGAGTGATTGCCGGTGACGACGCGTACCCGCGCGCCGATCGCAGTGCGATTGCACTTCGTCCCGATCAGCTTAATCTTGATCCAGTTCTGTTTGTTGCCGCCATCATTCCGCAACAGAGACGGGACATCGTTCATGTTCAACACCAGCACGTCGATGTCGCCATCATTGTCGAAGTCGCCAAACGCCGCGCCTCGGCTGGAATAGCGCTCGTTAATTCCGGGACCCATGCTGGATGAAACGTCCTTAAACTGCCCATTGCCCAGATTCTTGTACACGAGTCGCGGATTCTTGAACGATTGGCCGATTTCGTGTCCCGCGATTTCGGGATAGACATGTCCGTTGACCTGGATGATGTCCGCCCAACCATCGTTATCGTAATCAACGAAGCCACAGCCCCATGCGACGTATTGATTATTGATGCCTATGCCGGAAGCAAATGTGACATCGCTGAATGTGCCATCGCCGTTGTTGTGGTAGAGATTGCAAGTGTCGTCGGCAAAATTGGTCTTGAAGATGTCGAACCAGCCATCGCAGTCGTAGTCAGCGACGCCCACGCCCATTCCGGCCTGCTCGTGGCCGTTTTCACTGTAAGCGCATCCGGCGATGACCGCGACGTCAGTGAAAGTTCCGTCATGGTTGTTGCGAAACAAGATGCTGGGTTCGGAATCGACCGCGACATAAATGTCAGGCCAGCCGTCGTTATCGAAATCCGTGCTGACCGCGGTGATGGAGTATCGCGGACCCGGTTTAAGAATGCCGGATTTCTGAGAGACATCGGTGAAGGTTCCGTCCCCGTTGTTGCGATAAAGGACGTTCGTGTCGCCGGTGAGGCCGCGCGGGCCGCACATGACCGGAATTCCCTTCCACTGGCACGAGGCTGACTCTCCCGGTGATCCTGTCGTTTTGGGATCGAGCTGAATGTAGTTACAGATGAAGAGGTCCAGATGGCCGTCACGATCGTAATCAAGAAACGTGCAGCCTGCGCCCCAGCGCACTCGTTCGTCGTACACGCCCGCTTTTCTCGTCACGTCGGTGAATGTGCCGTCACCGTTATTGTGAAATAGAGTGTTGTGTCCCCAGAAGCAGCAGAACAAGTCGTCCCAGCCGTCGTTGTCGTAGTCGCCGACACAAACCCCGGTCTGCCAGCCGGTGCGCGCCAGGCCAGACTTTTCGGTGACGTCGGTAAAAGTCCCATCACGATTGTTCTTGTAGAGATGTGACGTGGGCTCCTGACCGGGCGCCCATCTTTCATCGAGGCGCGTCCCGTTGGTCAGGTAGATGTCGAGCCAGCCATCCTGGTCGTAGTCGAAAAATGCGATGCCGCTGCCTTTTGCTTCGATAATGTATCGCTTGTGATCGGCGCCTCCCCAAACGTTCGGGATGGTAAGTCCAGCTTCATGGGCGACGTTGACGAACTGCACGGGAGATTCGGGTGAGGCAGCCTGAGTGGACCGCAGAGAAAGGCCGCGGTTCCATCTCCACAACGGCGTGGTGAGGGCATCAAGCAAAGTGCTGCCGAGGACGACCAGAGACGAGCCGACAAAGCGGCGGCGGGGAAAATTCATTTCGAGCTCGGGATCCTCGGAAACGGGCGCAGGATAATGCCTGCGCCCTCTTTTACTGTGATGATCTGGTTGATGGGAACGTTTGTCAATCGGTCGATCTGTCCGCTGGGCCACGTGATTTCGAGCGATGTGATCTTTGCGCGCTTGGCCAGTCCAAAATGAATCCGCGGATCGCTTGCCGACATGTAACTCATCCCACCCTTGGCCTGTTCGACTTGCACAAAGCCCTCGGACGTGAGTTTCATTGAGGCGCCGATACCGTCGCGGTTCGATTTCGTGCCGACCAGTTGCACGGTCAGCCAGTTATTCGCGTTGCCGCCATCGTTGCGCAGCAGGGAAGGGAAATCACCGCGATTATTGGTGACAATGTCGATGTCGCCGTCGTTGTCGTAGTCCGCAGTGGCAAGTCCACGGCCTACAATAGGGCGCGTGAAGTCCGGCCCCAGCGAATCGGAAACCTTGTCGAACTCGCCTTTGCCCAGGTTGCGGTACATCAGCAGAGGCTCTTTGTACGACACCTCGCCATGGTAGAGCGACACGTTGTCGAGCATGGCGCCATTAAGTTGAACGATATCGTTCCAGCCGTCGTTGTCGTAGTCCAGGAATTTGGCCGCGACGCCGCTGAGCAGAACGGCCTTGTTCCCGATCCGCGAGCGGAACGTTTCATCGGTGAATGTGCCATCCTGACTATTCCGGTAAAGACGATTGAGTTCGAAGTCGAGATGCGTGATGTAAACGTCCATCCACCCATCGCCGTCGACGTCGGCAGCGTCGATACCCATGCCCGCCTCGTAGCGTCCGTCTTCGCTGGCCGCCAACCCTGACACCAGTGAAACGTCTTCGAACGTTCCGTCGTGCTTGTTGATGAAGAGAAAATTCGGCCAGGAATCGTTGGCGACGGCAATGTCGGTCCAGCCGTCGTTATTGAAATCGGCCAGGACCACGCCCATCCCTTTCGCCTCGGGCTTTCCCACGCCTGAGGCATCGCTCACGTCGGTGAAAGTTCCGTCGTGATTGTTGTGATAGAGCTTGATGCGCTGCCCCTTGTAGTTTCCGGGATGGCAGTACGAGCGATATCCCGGCCGTCGTTCGCCGCACCAGAGATTGTTCTTGGGACTCCATTCAATGTAGTTCGTCACGACGAGATCAAGCCAACCGTCTTTGTCGTAATCGAACCATCCTGCGCTGGTCGACCAGCCGCCTTCATCGGCAACGCCGGCTTTCGCCGTAACGTCGGTGAAAGTGCCATTGCCATTGTTGTGATAGAGGATGGCACGTCCATATCCCGTGACGTAAAGATCGGGGTAGCCGTCATTGTCGAAATCGCCGACGGCAACGCCCTGGCCGTAATGGCCTTCACCGCCGACGCCGGCTTTTTCGGTTACATCGGTGAAAGTTCCATCCCCGTTGTTGTGGTAAAGAGCGCTGCGAAGCGGATGTGGTGGCTTGTAGAGATCCGTTGCGCCTGACTGAACGAAATACAGATCCATCAGGCCGTCCTGATCGTAATCAATCCAGCCGACCCCGGTTCCCATGGTTTCGAGATAATACTTCTCTTCCGTCTGCGTGGAGTCCTGCTGGAAGGTAATCTTCGCGCTCTCGCGAACGTCGGTGTAGTGCACGGGAATGGCCGGTTCCGGCGTCTTCGGAGATTGAGCAGCGAGAACGCTACTGTGAATAGCCACGCTGCTTGCGAATGCGAGGATGAGGATCGCTCCCAGAGGTGCGATCAGCCGGCGGAAATACTGTTGGTTTGTAGACTTATTCCCCATTCTCACAAGCTGCGGTCTGCGATCAGCAATGCAAATTGAAGCATCTGTTGGCGGGCGACCATTGGGATTTGTTGTTCGGCTGCCGATGATTTCGCGGGAGCCTTGGATAAAGCGTCCTCGATGCGGCTGATGTCCAGCCCTCCCGCATTGCTGCCCTTGAAACGGTTGAGCACTTCCCGCGCTTTTTCAATCTGTCCAGTCTGGTAATAAAAGACGCCCAGCGTGGAATAACTGCCGGCCCACTCCGGCAGCAAATCGACGGCGCGTTCCAAACGCTCCGCGGCTTGCTTCGTATTGCCCTTCATGACCGAGATGAGGCCTTGCCCCCAGATGAGCTTTCCCGAACCAGGGATCCGCGCGAGCCCTTTCTGCAGCGTTTGCTCTGCCCCTGTGACATCGTTGCCGCGAAGTTGAACCAGAGTCAGCGACAGATAGTACTGGTCGTTGTCGGGATTTCGCGCGATGGCGGAGCGGAAGATTTCCGTGGCTTTGAGAGCGTTGTCCAAGTGGGCTTCGATATCCCCGAGCAGCGCCAGAAATGCATCGTCCTGTTGACCGGCAGCAGAAATAGTTTGCGTGGCTGCGAGCGCATCTTTGTACTGCCCTTTGCGAAAATACGCATTCGCTAAATCAAACTTGACATCGTCAGAATCAGGATTTGCATGCAGCGCATTCTGAAAGTGCTGGATCGCCTCGTCGTACAATCGGTATCGCGCCAGCAGCACACCGGTACCAGTTTGCGTGCGATAGTCCTCCGCGCTGACCTGATCGAGCTGCGCAACCGCCTCACGCGCCTTACTGACATCGCCCATCTTGAAGTAAGTTTCCGCGAGCAGGTAAAGATCCTGGGTCTGTCCGGGGTGCTTCTTGATCTGCTCGTTCAGTTCAACGACATCGAGTTCGGTGCGCGCCTGTGCCGAAAGTTGCGACCGGCTGTTCAGATAATCGAAGAGATGTTGATACGGCATGGGCCCCGTCGATGAATTCTTCGAGAGCGTCTGAAAGACGCTCAAGTCCCGCTGTGCGGCTGCCATTTGATGAAGGCTCCTCTCCACCATGGCGAGCTTGTAATAGCCAGTCGCAACATCGTGACCAACCTTCACATAGTGGCGAAGAAGGTCCACGGCCTCGACATACTTCTTGTCTCTCACCCGCAAGTTCGCCAGCTCAAGTAGGGCATCCGAAAAATCGGGATTGGAGCGGAGCGCCTGCCGAAACAATTCATCGGCCCGCGCCGAGTTGCCCTGGCGCTCTTCAATGAAGCCGAGGTTATACAGGCACAGAGCGTTGCGCGGATCCAGCTTTAAGCCTTCGCTGAAATACTTCGTTGCTTCTTCAAAACGTCCCAGGTGCCGATAGGAGAGCCCCATGAACGCGTAAGAGCGGGCGGTCGGATCTAGGGCGATCAGCGTTTTGAACTCATCGATCGCCTTTTCCGCTTTGCCCGACATGAAGTAGCTCTCGCCCAGGGCGGCATGCAGGTCCGCGCGCTGCGGAGCGATTTTCAAACCCGACTCCAGCAGCGGGATCGCGTCTTCGTAGTAGTTCTGCGTCATGCTGACGCGGGCCATCAAAAAAATTACGTCTGTATTGTCAGGCGCTGCTTGGTGCGCCCGGGCGAGCAGTTCGAGAGCATCCAGGGGGCGGTCCTGCTCAGAGTAAACTTGCGCCAACAAGGAGAGGGTCTCCACGGAATCAGGCTTAAGCTTCAGCGCGCGGTTCAGTGTGAGATCCGCCTTGGCATATTCATGGCCGCGCAGGTATGCCTGCCCCAAATTGTGAAGGATCTCAAACGTTTCCGGATGCAGCGCATTGGCTTGCTCTAACTCAAGCTGCGCGGCTCGGTACTGTTTCGCAGAGGCGAGTACTACGCCGAGCGTGAAGTGCAGTTGCACATCCTGCTTGTGCGCCGCAGAAAGTTCGCGCGCTTGCGCGAGTGCCTCAGTGTTTTTTCCTGCGGCAAAATAGGCGCGAACGACATTGAATCGCGTTTCCACGGTCTGCGGATGGATTCGCTGGAAATGCGACACGGCCTCGAGCGGCGAGCCTTTGGCCATCAGGAGAAGGCCGAGATTATAGTTGGCGTCACGATTGTCGGGAGCAGTTTTCAGAACAGAGCTGAACTCTTTCTCCGCCAGATCGAGTTTCTGCTCGGCCACATACAGATTGCCGAGATTGTTGTGCGTCGTCTTTGATCCCGGATCAAGGCGTAAAGCTTGCTGGAAAGCCTCTTCCGCCTGGCTGTAAGTTTTCTCGTTGGTATCGACGATTCCGAGAAGGTTGTATGCCTCGACATCGGACGGGTCACGCTTGAGCTGATCTTCGATCAGACTCTTTGCCTGTTCGAATTGTCCGTGCTCGATGAGTCCGCGGGCTTGAACCAGGCCGGAAGGTGCTTGAGATCTTCCGGCATTCTTACTTTCCGAAGCATTCTGTTGAGTGTAAGAACTGCAAGTCAGAAACAGTACCGCTATAACAAGCCACTGCGTTTTACAAAACGGGCTTGGTGCTGGCGTCAAAGCAGTCCCCGACATCCTCAGAATGCCACCTCTGAAGCCATCAATATAGCAGTTGGAGCATCTGCTGAGCCATCTTGTGCTGTGGCTGTTTTTGCAGCAAAAGCTTCAGAGTGCTTCGAGCTTTTGCTTTCTCATCGAGCACTGCGTACATCCGGGCAAGGTTGAGGTAGGCCTGATCAAAACCCGGCGCGGCCTGAATGCACGCGTTCAGGCTTGCCTCGGCCTCGGTATAGCGCTGCTGCTGAATCAGCAGTACTCCCAGGTTATTCAAGGCATCGGAATAATCAGGCCGCAGTTTCAGCGCATTCCTGAGATATTGTTCTGCCAGGCCAGGTTCATTCTTTCGCGCGTAAAGCATCCCGAGGCTGTAGTTGGCCTCAGAGTCTGCCGGAGCGGCGTCGTACGCGCGCTTCAGGAGTTTCTCAGCCTGAGCGAAATCGCCTTGCCTCCGGTAGAGATTGCCGAGATTTAGTAGTGCGGTGCCATAAGAGGGCCGTAATTCAAGCGACTGCTGAAAATTGCTGATCGCTTCCTCGTTGTTGCCCTGTTGCGCAGCCAGCATGCCAAGGTTATTCCAGGCTTCCGGATAGTTCGACCGAAGTTTCAGCGCCTGCTCGAGGTTATGTTTTGCCTCCTCCGGCGAGTTGCGCCTGAGATAAAGCGTTCCCAGATTGTAAAAAGCATCCGCGTCTTCCGGGTTCGCAGAAATGACCTGTTGGAATGCGTGCTCGGCCTGCTTCAAAAAGCCATGTTGGAAGAAGGCAACGCCGTAAGTATGCGCGTTTCTCTGAAACGCATCTTGATGGAGAGTCCCCGGAAAGGGCAACGCTTTTTGCAACCGGTCGGCCGCGGTGCGAGGCACTGATGCTGTATCTCGAAGGACTTCTCCGGGATCAAGAGTGCCGTGGTAGATCTTGACGATGTCGCCGGATGGGTCGATCAGCATGTGTATTGGGAAAGATAAATCGCGGTGGCGATCGAACAAATAACGGTAGACGATGTTATAGATGGCGGCCGTCTCTCCGCTCGCGAGCAGGACGGGGAAGGGCAATGCTTCTTTTCCAATAAACGCCTGGATGGCGCGAGAGTCCTGGGGATCGTCAAAGTTCACGGCCACGATTTGAAGTCCTCGGGCGCCGAGGGCTGGATGCGACTTGCGCAAAATTTCCAGTGACTCCCGGGACGCAGGTGAGTTCACCCAGAAATTGAGTAAAACGAATTTGCGGTGGAAAGAACTGAGGTCGCGCAGGTTTCCACTTAGATCAAGCAGAGAGAAATCGGGTGCCGTCACCGGTTCGACCAGCCATGTTCCCCAGGCAGAAGGCAAAACCTCACCAGTTGGGAAGGCGTGCGCATGTGCCCACGATTCGGGCGCAAGCGTGAACGATCGAGCTTGAAAACTCGGATTGCCTTCGTGGATTTCGATTCTCCGGTTGACCGGCAGGTTCTCGAAGTCTTGCTTCAGGCCGCTCGGCCAGTGGACAGTGGCCTTCACCCCATCCGAATTTTCTCCCAGACCGAAGAAAAGCTCTTTCGTATGCTGGGACAAGAATCCAGAGCCGGCCTGTACATACTTAGTCTGGCGAAGTGCTCCGCATACGATTGTCACCGCAGTTCCAATTGCATCGCGATTGCTCTTGTCTCCGCGCACGCGCATGACGATCGAGTTGCCCGCGTCGCTCATGGTGTTCCGCAAGATTCGAACGTGCGGTGCATTCCGATTCTTGAGGACGATTTCCAATCTGCCGTCGCCGTCGAGGTCTGCGAGTGCAAATGCCCGGCTGTCGTCGCGAAAATCCAATCCGGCAATGCCCGAGATGTCGGAAAACGTTCCGTCGCGATTGTTAGCGAGCAAGACATTCCGCTCGTGGCCGTTCCAGGTCGAATCGGAGCGGATGAGTTCGTTCATCGCGCCCCAACCGCGCTCATAATCGGGCGAAGGACTGGCATCGTGCGGCGATTTCGCGACCACCTGCCGCCAGAAAAAACTAGACACGTCTTTCTTCTCAAGCCCGGAGATGTATCCGTTCGCAACGTAAAGGTCCGGGAAACCGTCATTGTCGAAATCCCACGAATCCGTAGACCACGACCAGCGGCCCATATCCACGCCCGACTTGGTGGCCACACTCTCAAACTTGCCATCGCCTTGGTTCCGATACAGGGAATTGCCGGTCATGTGGCGCCGATAAAGCGAGCGTATCTGTTGTGAATCGTCCGGATGAAAGTGCGGATCGTCGAAGACACGCATTCCGGCTGCGACCCACATCCCCGCGGCGTAGATGTCCTGCCTTCCATCGTTGTCGAAATCGATCCAGCAGGAACTCATGCCCGCCCCAGCCTCATCGACCTGCGCCTCCCGCGACACCGTGTCGAAGGTCCCATTGCCCTTGTTGCGGTAAAGGACGTTTCGGCCGAAATCATTCACCACGTACAAGTCCGGCCATCCGTCGCCGCTTACGTCGCCCCACGAACAGGCGAAGCTGTAGCGATCGTTCTCTACGTTCAGCCCTGTTGCTTCCGTCACATCTTCGAACATCCAGTTTCCTGAATTCTGCAACAGATAGTTGGGAGGGCCATTCCGCGCGTCAAAATAGGGCACCGGATAGCGGTACTGATCGAGTCCCTGATAATAGGTGTAGAGGCAGAAGTAGACGTCCAGTCTCCCGTCGCGGTTATAGTCAGCGATCGCGGCATGCGTGAACGATCCTTGGGGCGGCCGCGCAAAGTGGAATGCATCTTTTTTCAGCGCGAACTTGCCGTTCCCCTCGTTCACAAATAGCAACGGTCCGGTGGCGCAGACCACAAGCAGATCCTGCAGACCGCGGTTCTCAAAGTCCGCGAAGAGAGCGCACGCCGTGAAATCAAGCACTCCCACGCCTGATTTCTCGGTCGCATCTTCTAACGTCCCATCTCCGCGATTTCGATACAGCCGATTTGGAAGCCCCGCCCCTTGGCACACGTAGAGATCGTCGAATCCATCATTGTCGAAATCGCCGGCCGCCACTCCATTGTTTCCATACACGTCGGCGCCGATGGCTCCGTCGAGAATTGTTCGCCAATAGTCAGCGCCATGCAGAAGTTGGTTCCTGTACGATTCATTTCCGTCGAGCGCACGGGCCGTGATGTCCACGAACAGGGGGCGTGCCGCTCGGCTGACGGTTTCCCCAAGAGCGATCCATTGTGAGACCTGCCACGCACCGGACCCTTGGCGAGTCCACCGTGTACTCCATGACCCGACGCGGCTTTCGCGCGAATCATCGGCTCGCCAGCCAATGATCTCGTAGCGAATGCTTACACTCACCGCGTGTGGTGACGCTCCCGCCAACCTGCACTCGAAGATTTCGAAATCAGCCGTTTCCACAGCCTTCATCTCGGCCAGGTAGTTTGTGACTTCACCGAGAAATCGATCGCACCCATTTACATCACCCGACGGAAACTCTCTTCGCAATACTTCAATTCCGTTGGTGGAACGAATCCTCGTTTCGCGTCCAGGTCTAAGGGAATTGAATTCGATCGAGGGCCCCACCCATCTCCGCAGGGCGGAAATTCCCGGCGGCCGGGTTTTCAATTCCTCGCTCCAATCCACAAGCAGAGCCATGATTTGAGCGGCGTAGCCTTCCGCCGCGTACTCATCTGTGCCGGGATCTGCGAACCGAAGGATCTGATCCAGTGGAGATTTTTCCGGATACTGCGGGACGAAGTGAGTGTCAGAAAAAGGGAAGTGAAGAATGCGGCCGGCCGAGACTTCTCGTGAACTTGTTCCGATGAGTGACCCCTGCAATGGGGCGGGAAGAAACAGCAGCGGCGCCCATCCCATCTGCTGCAGGAACGTTCTGCGCGATGAACCGTGCTCTCCGCTTTTTGGACTCATCCCCGGCAATCGGAACCCAACCCCCGCATGCTAGCACCTCAGGAGTTCCGATCATTGCGGAGAAGGTCCGGAAGACTGTCCAATCACGAGTTCCGAGGAGATTCGATATTCTTTGCCCTGCGGGCTTACCGTGCTCGACAGCTCGTGCAATGCGTCAGCGGCCAGCCGGCCCAAGGTCTCGCGATGAATGTCGACCGTGGTGATCGATGGGTTGCAGTACTCAGCCAAACGAGTCTTGTCGAATCCGGTCACGGAAATATCCTGAGGTACGCGGCACCCGGCATTCAGCAAACCCTTGATCACTCCCACCGCAGTCAAATCGTTTACCGCCACGACCGCCGTTGGGCGGGGCGACAACTTGGCAATCGCTGCTCCCGCGGCAAATCCGCCCTCGAAACGCAGGTCACCTCGCAGGATAGGTCCGGGCTCGAGTCCCAACCTTTGCATGGATCGTTCATAAGCCTGCAAGCGCTCCACGTTTGACTTCAGCCCGGGGCGGCCGGCTACGAAAGCGATGTGCCGATGGCCATTCTGGTGCAAGTAATTCACAATCTGCTCCACACCGGACAAGTAATCGATCCGCAAATTGCTCATGTAGCCCTGGACTGGAGCCAGATCGAGAAACGTCACCGCAATCTTCCGGCGCGCCAGTTCGTGCACCAGCCGAAGGCTGATCTCCGACGTCATGATCGCGACGCCCCGGACTTTGTGTTCCATCATGCGTTCGGCCGCTTGGCGCGTTCTTCGGGGATCGTAGTTGGTATCACTCAGAATCGCATCGTACCCAAGCTGGCGGGCTCGAATCTCGAAACTCTTGATCACCTCCGGAAAAAACGGATTCTCAATGTCGGAGACGATGATGCCGAGAGTGCGTCGATCATGCGAAGCCAGATGGCGAGCGTGGAAGTCGCGAATATATCCCAGCTTGCGAACTGTGGAGAGCACAAGCCGCCGGGTCTCCCGCCCAACTTTGCCGGTGTTATTCAGGACGTTGGAGACGGTCGCCGTCGACACTTTTGCGGCTTTCGCAACGTCGTGAATCGTCACACTCATGTTCAGATTTCCCCGGGCCTGCGATAACGACATGGCGGACTGGTCAAAGCTGCGCGGAGTATAGACGAGAAGAAAATTCTTGACAACGCAACGAATGCCATGATATCTCCCCACACACGGAAGTAATGCGTTTGTATTAGTCTCAGGGTAGGTTAAGCGGTTAATCCGAAAAGGGTGAGCCGCAGATCTGGGGTCCTTCAACAATTTAGTCCTGGCGAGCGTTGTCTTGCTCGACGGTATGGTTGCAATATGCGTTCGGCTTGCTCTGTCGCGGGCCTGGGAAGCTCAAAGGAGAGCTCATGAATCGACCGGCATGCTCCTGGATTCTGTGCAGTTCCTTCGTTCTGGCATTGGGCGTCGTCCTCAGCGTTCTTCCGCTCCAAGCGCAGGTAGACACAGGTTCCATCACAGGCACCGTCAGCGATTCCTCCGGTGCCGTGGTCAGTGGCGCGAAGGTCACGCTAACGAACGAGGGTACGGCAGCCAGCCTCAGCACCGCGACCGGATCAGACGGACTTTATCGATTCAGCCCTGTGCGCATCGGCAACTACAAGATCGATGTCGCCGCCGAGGGCTTCAAAACCGCGACTGAAATCCACATCGCCGTGGACGTAAGTTCCAACGTCACACGGAATTTCAAGCTCCAGCCCGGTAAGGTCTCGGAAAGGATCGAAGTCACCGCCGAGGCTCCTCTGCTCCAGTCCGAAGATGCCTCGGTCGGCCAGGTTGTCAACCAGAAGAACGTGAATGACCTACCCCTGAACGGCCGGAATTTTACGTTCCTGGCTCAGCTCGCGGCCGGTGTGAATAGCCCTCAAGCGGATACTCGCGGAAATGCTGCCAGCGGCGCATTCTCAGCCAACGGTCTCCGTCCGGCGCAGAACAACTACATGCTGGATGGCATTGACAACAATTCCGACACCGTCGACTTTTTGAACGGCACCAACTACGTCGTGCTTCCCCCAGTAGACGCAGTGCAGGAATTCAAGGTTCAAACGTCGGACTTCAGCGCCGAGTTGGGCCGATCCGCCGGTGCCGTACTCAACGCCACAATCAAGTCGGGCACGAACGAATTCCACGGTGCCGCGTGGGAATTCTTCCGCAACGACAAACTCGATGCCGCTGACTATTTCGAAGACGCCAAGGGGATTCCAAAAGGCGAGTTGCGCCAAAACCAATTCGGATTCTCGGCTGGTGGCCCGATTATCAAGAACAAAATCTTCATTTTCGGCGACTATGAAGGATTCCGCCGGGTACAGGGCACGATTCAGACGGGCACGGTGCCCACAGTTGCGGACCGCACCAGCGGCTACACAAACCTTGCCGATATCATCAGCCAGCCGGGATCGATCGCGAATTGCGCGGCTTCGGGTGCGCGATGTGACGACCTGGGCCGTGTGATTCCTGGTGGAACGATTCTGGACCCGGCGACGACTCGGCCTGTGACAAAGGGCTCCGTCGACTCTGTGACGGGGCTCGCTGCGATCAGTTCGGGTTTTGTTCGCGATCCCTTTAGCAAATGCCCGGCCAACACGACCAACTTCAGTACGGCTGGTTGCACAACTGGGCTCAACCAGTTGCCGGCAGGGCGACTCGATTCGAATGCCATCGCCCTATTGAATCTGTTTCCGGCGCCCACTACCGGAGCGGTATCCGGAAATTTTGCCAGCAGCCGCCCCTTGTACGAGCATCGGAATTCTTTCGATACCCGCATGGACGTCAACTTCAACCAGGCGAATCAAATGTTCTTCCGCTTCAGCTACGTGGATGACCCTCAATACATCCCGGGCATCTTCGGTGGAATCGCGGATGGTGGCGCCTTCCAGCAAGGTATTCAAACAGCGCTGGCGCAGCAGAGCGCACTGGCTTACACCCATGTATTCTCTCCCACAGTAGTGAACGTGGCTCGCGTTGGGCTCAACTACCTCCATACGACGCGAACCGGGCCAGAGGGTGCCGCCTCAGCGAACATACCGTCTCAGTTCGGAATTCAGGGTATTCCCCAGGGGAACTTGAATGGCGGGCTACCGGCGATCGGGTTTGGAGGTCTCAATACTCTGGGCAGCAATTCCTTCCTGCCGTCGGATGAGACCAGCCAGACTCTGCAATTTACTGACGACTTCACCAAGATTTACGGAAAGCACAGCTTCAAGATGGGCGTGGAATACCAGCACATCCATTTTGGGACGCTGCAGCCGGCCTGGTCGCGAGGACAATTCAACTACGGTGGCGGATTCACTGACATCTCGGCGAATAACGGCAGCAATACCGGCATTGCGCAATTCTTGTTGACGCCGACGACGTCGACGGTTGCCGGTGGGGTGGACTATGTCGGGGGGGCGGATAGCGTATTTGCCTCGAACATTTCGAAGACCAACGACGCCAAGAACTACTTTGCTTCCTACTTCCAGGATGACTGGAAGATGAACACCAAGCTGACATTGAACCTCGGCCTGCGATGGGACTGGTTCGGGTTGATCTATGAGCAACACGGCAGGCAAGCCAACTGGGTTCCGTATGGTCCTCCAAACCACAGCCCGATGTACTTGCTGCCGGGAAATGTTGACCAGAGCACGCTGTCCGCAAGCTTTACCAATCAACTGGCAGCTGACAATATCCAACTCAAGATTGGTGGCTACGGCCTGGGGCTGGGAAATCCGCAGAAAACCAACTTTGCCCCACGAATCGGATTTGCCTACCAGGCAACCCCCAAGCTCGTGGCTCGCGGGGGCTTTGGGATTTTCTACAACGCCTTCGAAAATCAGGGCTACGGCCCCAATGACGGCGAGAATTACCCCTTCGTATTTAACTTTTCCTGGTTCAATACGAATGATTGGACTTCGATTGGACTTGACCCCGTGCAAAATCCCAACCCCTGGACTGGTTGCGCAACGGCAGGACCGGGTGGCGTCGCAACCTTGTCGTCGGGATTCTCCTGCATTGGCCTCACTCCTTCGGCGGTAAACGCCAGCGGCCTGGGCCTGCAGGGGCTCTCCTTTGATTTCATAACGCCGTACACACTGAGTACAAACTTGACGCTGCAATATCAAATCCAGCCGACGTTGTCGGTGCAGGCCGGCTGGGTCAACACTGAGGCGCGCCATCTTCAGATCGGCCTTGGCGCGAACAGCGTGGCGCAGATTTTGCCGTCTGGAGCAAGCACGACTCCATACATCCCCTTCCCGGGCTTTGGCGGTGGAAGTTATCAGGCAACTGTAGGCAGCAGCAGCTATAACGGCTTGCAAACGAAACTGGAAAAGACCTTTAGTGGGGGGCTGAACTTCCTACTCACCTACACGTGGTCCAAAGCGTTTTCTGATGCGGCAGATGAGTTGAATGGTGGAAGTATCGGTGGGGGCAATGGCTACCGTGGCGCATACATTCCAGGGTTCGGCATAAGCAAAGACCGGGGCCTGGCTGATTTTGACATTCGGAATGTTGTGCACTTCAGCGGCGGCTATGCGTTGCCTTTCGGCAAGGGAAAGAAGTTCATGGGGAACGCCGGGAGTATCGCCAACGCCGTGATTGGAGGCTGGAGTCTGAACTGGATCACAACGCTGCAAGGCGGCCAACCCATCACGATAGGATGTCCTAACGGCACGACTGCAGGAACGAACTGTACCGCTCTTCCTGTCCCCGGGCAAAGCCAAAAGCTTGGCTTGCACATCGACAGCAACGGACAGCTGAGTTGGTTTGGAAATCCCGGAGCCTTCACGCAGCCTTGTGTGCTGGGTGGTACACCGGGGAACACCGTCCCGACCAGTTCGCCAAGCGGATGCGTTCCACTCAACGGGGTGGGCGCGTTGGGAGGTGGTCCATCACAGACCCGTGCGCCCGGCTTCCATCGTCTGGACTTCTCTGCCTTTAAGGACTTCCGGATTAGCGAACGTTTTCTCGTGCAGTTCCGGGCGGAGCTCTTCAACGTCTTCAACCATCCGAACTTTAACGCTCCGGGATTCGGTGGCAACGGCGTGGTCTCTGTTCCAAATGCCACGAACTTCTACAACTCCAACTTCGGAGAAATTGGCTCGACTCGCGACGCTCCGTACGATCCGCGTCAGATCCAGTTTGCTCTGAAGTTGTATTTCTAACATTGAGGTCTGTCCGTGTGGAGAGAAAAGCGCTTCGCAGAAGCGCTTTCTCTTTTCATGCCGCTTCCACCCCGCAGCCGCTCGCTGCACACCGGTGGTAGCATACGAACCGTGAACATCGGATGTTGGCCATGGGGGTGTATGTCTCTGGTTGTGCTGGCGGGCGCACTCACGGCATTTGCGGGCGAACAGGACACCCAGCGGCTTAATCGGAAATTCCAGTCCGCTGTGGCGCAGTACGACGCGGGGCACCTGCCGGAAGCCGCGGCTCAGCTCGAGAGCCTGCTGCGCGAAGCCCCCAACAGTTTCGAAGTGCACGAACTTCTCGGCCTCGTCTATGCGGGCGAATCCCAGGACGCCCTCGCTAGCCAGCATCTGCAACAAGCGGTTCGTTTGAACCCAAATTCGGCCGCTGCGCGAACGAACCTGGCTACCAGCCTCATCCACTCCGGAAATCTGCAGGGAGCCGAAGAGCAGCTCAAGAAGGCGGTTGTGCTCGAGCCGAAAAACTTCGATGCCAACCATAACCTCGGCGAGGTTTACGTCCGTGCGGGCAAGCTATCGCAAGCTGTGCCCTTTCTGAAACAGGCGCAAACCATCGACGGCTCCTCGTACGAGAATGGCTACGACCTCGCTCTGGCATATCTCTCCACGGGCCGCCCGGCTCCGGCGCGAGCGGTCGTTCAGAAACTCCTGCAAACGAAAAACACCGCTGAACTCCACAACCTGCTGGCACAGATCGAAGAAAAAGAGGGGGATTTTGTAACTGCCGTCAATGAATACGAACTCGCGGCCCATCAGGACCCAAGCGAAAGCAACCTCTTCGACTGGGGAAGTGAGCTATTGCTGCACCAGACCCTTGAGCCCGCGATCGAAGTCTTCCGCAAAGCTGCCGAGCGTTATCCGAATTCAACCAGACTGGCCATCGGTCTGGGGATCGCGTACTACTCGCGCGGTATCTATGACGAAGCCGTCAAGTCTCTTCTCCGCGCTGCCGATCTCAGCCCTTCCGATCCCCGCTGCTATCTGTTCCTGTCGAAGGCTTACGACAGCTCGCCAAGCCAGGCCGACGAGGTAACCCAGAGGTTCCGGCGATTTTCGGAGTTGCAGCCCAACGATGCGCGCGCGCAATACTACTACGCCATCAGCCTCTGGAAAGGCAAAAGAGCGCAAGATCCCGCCGTCGATTTCACCCAGATCGAAGCGCTCCTGAACAAAGCCATTGCACTCGATCCGAAGCTTTCCGAAGCGCATTTCCAGCTGGGAAATCTCCTGTCGGATCAAACTCACTATGCCGACGCCATTCCGGAGTATCTGATGGCCTTGGAGAGCGACTCCAAAGTTCCTGATGCCCACTACCGGCTGGGCCAAGCCTATGTGCATACCGGCCAAAAGGACAAGGCGCAAGCTCAATTTGCGGTGTACCAGGAGCAGCGCGCCCAACATCTGGCGGATCTCGACAAGCAGAGGGCGGAAATTCGCCAGTTTGTGTACTCGGAGGAGAACGGGACATCAGCAAAGCAGTAACTGTCAAACCGGAACGCGTCGAAATGCGAAACCTTTCCAGCGCTCGCGAAGTCAGCCAGTTCATTGCTCGCACCCGGCGTGATTTCTTGCGCGATGCTGCGGGCGTGGCTCTGGGCAGCGCTGTGTTTCGCCCGGCCTGGGCCAGAGCTGCGTCGTCTCCCAAACGAAAAGTTGTGGTCGTGACCTTCGGCGGGGGAGCCCGCGATCAGGAAACTTTCATGCTCGAGGGGCAGGAAAATATTCCGCACCTGATGCGCGAACTAATTCCGCAAGCCAGCTTCTTCACGCAAGTGGTCAATCATGGAATCCTGGGCCACTATGTAGCGACTGCTAGCCTTGCGACCGGGGTTTATGAAACCTTCAACAACTTCGCTGCCGTTTCGCCCGAGTCTCCCACGGTGTTCGAATACTTCCGCAAAGACTTGAAGCGGCCGTCCTCCGATGCGTGGGTGGTCGCGCCCAGCAACGGTTTTAACCGGATCGGAGAGAGCAGTCATCGGTCCTACGGCCCAGGTTTCGGTGCCAGGGTCATTCTGCCGAAACGCCTGTTGGCGGCAGCGACTTCAAGGGGCAATAACGACTATCAGCATCTATTGCGCGACAACTATGAGACTCCTTACTTCACGCCGGAACTGGTGGGCAACGAGTTCGAACTGCAGCAACTCGAGACGATCCTGAAGCTCTCCGCAGATGACTTCAGGAATCATGCGCAGGCCCTCTCGAGCCCGGATGAACTCTCCGTCTACATCGCGCGCCAGCTCATGCATCAGCTTGCCCCGACACTTCTGTGGATCACGCTGCATGACATCGACGTGGCCCATGCCGGCGCGTACTCGCTGTATATCGATGGCATCCGTCGCTCCGATCGCCTTTGTGCCGAGCTGTGGAAGGCCATCCAAACCGAGCCGGAATACGCGGGCAATACAACCTTATTCATATTGCCCGATTTCGGCCGTGATTCCGACGACGATGCCGGCGGCAATGGATTCCAGCATCATCGCACCGGCGACACTTTATCTCGCACGACGTGGCTGCTGGTGGCAGGTCCCGGAGTTCGCCAGGGCGTAGTCTTCGATCGGGCCGTTGATTCCATGGACTTGGTGCCCACGCTGGGAGCGCTGCTGGGCTTTAATCCTTCTCTCGCGCAGGGAAAACCTATCCACGAAGTCTTGTAGCTCATGCTGCCGAGCGATCTCAAACCCGAGAAATTCGATGGCTACCCGCCGGAAGCGCGCAAGATCGTGGTCAACTATCTCGCGACTCTGCGGCAATTGCCTCTGAGCTTTGTGCCGGGGCTGCTGCGCGAGCTCATCAATTACGATTTCAAGTTTCCCGCCGAGCGCAAAGCGCACGAGAGGGAACTCGAATATCTGAGTTCGCTCTCGGCCAGCCAGTTGAAGGAATGGCTTCAAGGCTTCGCGCAAATCCGCCTTTCAACCCAACTGGAAGACTTCGACTGGGTAAAGTCTCCGGCTCAGTTTGTGGAGCGCTTGTCAGCTCACCTCTGGAGTACGCATCAACTCGATGCCTTCCGCCAGGTCTCGAACGACTACGCCGATCGTTTGCTTGCGGCGGTGCCGCCCGAAGCGCCTCCTATACCTCGACTGGGGATCAGCGTCATCGGCCAGGGGATCGCTTCCTATGGCGATCCTTTGTTTCGTAAATTGCGAGCTCATGGCGCGTATTACACACATATCAATCCGGAGAATGGGCTTCGATACTTGCTTGATGCCGTTGCCGCGAGGGCCAAGGTTCATCCCGCACCCTACGGCCACTGGTATATCGACGGTGGGGAATCAGCCGAGTATGATCCCGCACTCACTTGCATTTCTTATAAGGCCCTTGAGCCAGCCCGAACCGTACTTCTGCGAAGGATGCAGGAGCAGATTGACCGTCCCGGCATGGGCCCCGAAGCGTTGCGCACCATTTTGGCGCAGATGCGTCCATCCGATCTGGGCATGGACCGCGGCGCCGGCGATCCCCACGATGAAGTACTGCAACGATTCGAGGTAAGCGTACTGACGGAAGGGTCCGGCACTCAGATCTTCAGCACGGTTTTCGCCCAGTGGGCGGCTCGCGAGGCGTTGCGCCGCGCCCAACCCCTCACACTTCTTGTGCGATTCGCTCCACGCCAGCGCCAGCGGCCCATGAATGAAATGCTTTCTGCCGACGCCAAGGTGCCTCCGGAACTCGACTTCATCGGCTCGCTGATCGATGGCGATTTTGCCGCATACTACAACTGGCTGAACCAACAGCGCCTCCCAGGGGCGGAGCGATCGTCTTTCCTGGTTTGGTTCGAAGGGCACGATCAGGCATTGGCGATTGGTCCATCCACGCCGCGCGGCACAGAATCCGCATCAGTCGCGGATCTGCGGCAAGTACTTGCCTGGACGCTGTGAGCCTTTCAGGGTTTTTCGCAGTCATTGTGTGCAATCGAAGTTGGGGGCATAAATAAACATGGATCGACGCACGTTCCTGCAGCAAACCAGCACGCTCATCGCCGGCGCAGCTCTTACACCCTACGCGGTTTCCGAAGATTCCGCGCCGTCTGACTCGAGCGCTGCCGGACGCCTCATCCTGCCCATCAACCGGAAATGGCGATACAGCCGCACTTTTGTGGATGGCGGTCACGACAAGAACTTTGATGACGCCAAGTTTGAGCAAGTCGTCATCCCGCACACCAACATCCCACTCCCCTGGCATGGATTTGACGAGAAGACCTACGAGTTCGTCTCGCTCTATCGCCGCAGCTTCAAACTTCCTCCTGGGGCCAAAGGCAAGCACGTATTCGTAGATTTTGAAGGCGTGATGACAGCGTCCACTGTTTGGATCAATGGCACCCGTCTCGGCGAATACAAGGGAGGGTACACGCCGTTTTCTTTCGATCTGACTCCTCACCTCGATTTCGACGGAGAGAACGTCCTCGCCGTCGACGTCGATTCCACCGAGCGCCCCGATATCCCGCCCTTTGGATACGAAATCGACTACCTCACCTTTGGAGGCATCTATCGCGAGGTGTCGTTGCGCGTCGTTCCTCTGGCCTTTATCGAGAACATTTTCGCTCATCCGAAAGATGTGCGGACCCCGGCTCCAGGCGTGGATGTTGACTGTTTCATTCAACGCATGAACTCTGCGCATGAAGCTCTGCAATTAGAGGTGGAACTGCGCGACGGCGATCGCGTTATCGTCAAGAACAAACAGGCGCTTCCTGCCACTGCCACCACCGGGGCGGAGCCTGTGAAGTATGCAGTCCATTTAGAGAAGTTGGGCGACATCAAGCTCTGGAGTCTGGAGCAAAGAAATCTATACAGCGTTCATGTTCGGCTGCTGAGAAACGACCAGGTCATCGACGAAGACTCACGCCGGTTCGGCTTCCGCGAAGCGCAGTTCACCGATCACGGCTTCGAACTGAATGGCAAGGTCATCAAACTGCGCGGACTCGATCGTCATCAGACATTCCCGTGGGTTGGTCAGGCCATGCCCGGCCGGGCGCAACGCCGTGACGCCGATGTCCTCCGCAACAAGCTCAAGTGCAACATCGTTCGCACCTCGCATTATCCCCAATCGCGCCATTTTCTCGATGCCTGCGACGAGATGGGCCTACTGGTTCTGGAAGAGATCCCTGGCTGGCAGCACATTGGCGACAAAGACTGGCAGGACATCTCTGTCGACAACGTCGGCCGCATGATTCGCCGCGACTGGAATCATCCCTCGATCATTCTTTGGGGAGTGCGGATCAACGAGTCGCGCGATAATCACGATTTCTACACTCGCACGAACGCACTGGCTCATCAAATCGATCCCACCCGGCAGACAGGCGGCATCCGTTATTTTCAGCAATCCGAATTTCTCGAAGACGTTTTTACCATGAACGATTTCGGTTTCCCCCTGAAGCCGCCGAATCACCCGCGCTATCTGAATACGGAATTCGTCGGACACACTTATCCGACGAAGACCATCGATCAGGTCGAGCGCCTCACCGAGCACACAATTCGCCATGCCCGCATCCACGACCAGTTAGCGTCCGACCCGCAATATGCCGGCGGAATCGGCTGGTGCGCCTTCGACTACAACACGCATGGAAATTTCGGCTCCGGTGATCGTATCTGCTACCACGGCGTCACCGACATCTTCCGCGAACCCAAGCCGGCCGCGGGATTCTACAAATCGCAATGCGATCCTTCCGAGGAGATCGTTCTGGAGCCAGCATTCCACTGGGCACGTGGCGACGCGTCGGTCGGATTCTCCAAAGCCGTCGTGTGCTCGAATTGCGATCACTTGAAGTTCTACATCGACAACCAGCTGGTCGCCGATGTCGACCCCGATCGAAAACAATTCGCAAATCTTCGCTATGCTCCGTTCGTTCTCGAGATGGGAGAGTTGTTCCACAAATGGGGAGACCTGAAGATCGAGGGCTACATCCAGGGAAAACTGGTGATCACGAAGCAAATGTCGGGAAGAGGTGTGGACACGAAATTCCTGCTTCTTCCCGATGACACTCGATTGCTCGCCGATGGAGCAGATTCAACCCGCGTGGTCCTGCGCGTGACCGATGAATTCGGCTGCGTACGCCCGTTTGCGA
>Ga0209698_10000402_pt1 | contig 49371 bp, 37 predicted proteins | sample LitLauG_LLR_2012_FD_187203 | JGI IMG/M metagenome (GOLD analysis project Ga0209698, IMG submission 187203) | Freshwater sediment microbial communities from Pennsylvania, USA - Little Laurel Run_MetaG_LLR_2012 (SPAdes) (version 2) | ecosystem: Environmental > Aquatic > Freshwater > Creek >...
GCCCCCAACCCCTGCTCAACCGGCGCAAGGGCGGGGATGCCGGCGGAGATCCTGACCGACACAATGGGGGTGAATTTCGGCCCGTATATGACGCAGATCGTGAAAACCGTGCGTCAGAACTGGTATACCCTGATGCCGACGCTGGTGTATCCGCCGATCTTGAAGCAGGGCAAAGTCTCGATTGAATTCAATATCCTCAAGGATGGCAAAGTGGACGGGATGAAGATAACCTCGTCTTCCGGCAACGTACCCCTGGACCGAGCGGCGTGGGGTAGCATCACTGCGTCCGCGCCATTCGTCGCGCTGCCCACGGAATTCCCGGGTCCGTGGCTTAGGCTGCGCCTTTTCTACTTTTACAACCTCTCACCCGGCAACGACATTTCGATCGGTATTTCACCGTGCGGTGACGTTAAGGTTCCCGCTGGCTCGACATTACAATTCTCTGCTTCGGGAAAGGGTGCTGCGGACACGTCCGTGACGTGGAGTGTTTCAGGCCCCGGCTGTTCGAAATCGGATTGCGGGACGATCTCGGATAGCGGGCTTTACACCGCGCCTCAAAACATTCCCAGTCCGCCGACTGTCATCGTGCAAGCGACATCGCGGACTGAGACCTTCTTCACGGCCAAGTCTACGCTAACCGTTGTGTCGGCGAATCCATCGCACTAGGGCCGCCTTCCGCTGTCCAGGCGGGCAAAGCCCCGCCAGTCCAAGTACAAACGTCGCATACCCTTCAGGCTTTGCCGTGGATCTTGGCCCACCACCAGCGCACGCCCACAAACAGGAACCGCCAGTCCTGGAAGAATTCCGGCGGCTTGCCCTCGAAGGCATGGCCGATGAATTGGAAAATCCATCCGATCAGGAACAGAGCCAGCGCGTACATCCAGAGGCGGTGGAAGAAGATGCTGGCGATAAAAAGCGGGACCGACAGCAGGATCGTGGGAATGCCCAGAGTGTGACACAGGCGGTTCACCGGATGCCGATGACTGGAGCTGTATTGCGCGATCCACTGCTCGTTGGTGCGTCCGCCCAGCACGCCGAGGATGATAGCACGAAGGACAACGATCAAGTCATCGGGTGATCGGGCCATCGCGTAATCGAAAGTCAAATGCCTTGTAACCTCGATTGGCCCGATGACCCGAATGGTTCGATGACCCGATCCAGTTTCAGCGGTGGCTGCGGGTCCCTCCGCCATGGAAACCTCCGCGGTTGCTGGCTACGGGACCATGTCCCGCAAAACCATGCCCCTCAAATCGGCGTCCCTTAAATCGGCGTCCCTCAAATCGTCCGTCGAAGTCACGACCGTAGGCCCGTCCGTAATAGGGATGTCCCCAGCCGTGATACCAGGGGCCCGCGCCGATAAAGATCCCGTTTACGAAAGAGCTCGGACCGTAGTAGCCGTAGGGCGCGCAAGCATACGGATAGTCGGGGTAATAGCCGTAAGCGCAAACCGGCGGACCAGCCACATAACCGCCGACGCCGATTCCAACTCCGACCCTGACCTCAGCCTGCGCGTACGCAAGCGGCAAGGCCAGTAGAGCCAGCAGTGCAAAATATCTCAGGTATTTCATGGTGAACCTCCCCTTTCTTCCGCTCGGCGATTCGCCGAGCCTGAGGTCCTTCAGCTCTCGGTTTCTTCTGAAGCGCCTACACATTTGAACTCGGATGGGAGAGGAAAGTTGCGGCAAGACGAGTGGCTGATTTCAGCCATCCTGCGTGAAATCAGCCAGTTGGGAGGGAAAGGGCGAGATGGAAGGTAGAGCGCAACTGTCTGGGCGATGGCGCAGGTTTCCAACCGGGGTCAATGATGATCTGAGTGTGTGCTGTCTGAGCGCGAAATGCGATAAACTCTTTGAACGAAAAAGCCATGACAATGACGGACGATCAGAAAAACCAAACAAGGAACGACGCGCAGCCCGGAGACATCACACGGCGCGACTTTGCTGCCCTGTTGGTCGGCGCGGGCATTGCCGCCACCGTAAAATCAACCGCGTCCGCGGACATTGGCATTGAGCTGATTGAAACCGACGTCGAGATCAAGACCCCGGACGGAACCTGCGACGCCGCGTTCATTCGCCCCAAGTCACTGTCGAAAACCGGTTCTTATCCAGGAGTACTGATATGGCCGGACGCGTTCGGCTTGCGGCCGTCGATGCGCACCATTGGCAGGAATATTGCCGCTGATGGATATTCCGTCCTGGTGCCCAATCCTTTCTATCGCGTCTCCAAGGCTCCCTTCACCGATGCCTCCAAATTCAATTTCCAGAATCCGGACGATATGGCAAAACTAAGGCCGCTGATGGCGTCGGTGAACGCGCCCGGCAACGCCGAGAAAGATGCGGTCGCGTATGTCGCCTTCCTCGATGCGCAAAAAGAAGTGAACACCGCAAAAAAGATTGGGACCCAGGGCTACTGCATGGGCGGCGCGCTGGTGGTGAGAACCGCCGCCACATTGCCCGATCGCATTGGTGCGGGCGCGTCATTCCACGGCGGAGGCCTGGTGACCGACAAACCGGATAGCCCGCATCTGCTCGCGCCGAAGACCAAGGCTCGCATGTATTTCGGTATCGCAGCGAGTGACGACGCGAAACAGCCCGACGCCAAGGACAAACTGAAGGCAGCCTTCGCCGCCGCCCATGTCCCAGCCGAAATCGAAGTCTATCCAGCCCAGCACGGATGGTGCGTGCCCGATATGCCCATGCGCGATGGCTCGCCGATCTACGATAAGGTCCAAGCCGAGCGTGCCTGGGGCAAACTCGTCGGCTTATATAGAGCGGCTCTCGCCTAGTCAATAGCTGCCGTTCACAGCCCGCGCCGAAACTGCAGTTCGCATCGGCACATGCCTTCACAAGCTCCGGAAAAAGATAGGTTTGCGGTTGGTTTTGGGTGGCGCAGCGCCGGGTCCCCCAGCACGCCGGGTTTGGCGTGATGGAGTGGAGCGGTTCACGCTGGGCCGCGGAGTAACAGATTCCGTCGTGAATCCTAATGAGGATCTAAGGCCGGGTACCCCCACGTCTCGCGCTTTTCGACACGGTTGCAGCCCCACTCCAGAGCGGGACGCTGGCGGCAACGGGTCGGTGGTTTTGAGTGTGTTCGCCTTGGTTACAACAGTTGCCACCCCGCTTTGGTTTCCTTCAGGATGAGGACTGTCGGGATCGGCGTTGGAGCAGCCCGCGACCGAGCGCCGTTGCGGTTGTCTAACCGCAAACCCCCGCGATTAAGGGCAGGTCAGCGTTGCCGATCCGACTACGATGTTGGTACCAATTTCTCCGCCGGGCTGCGATGCCTGCACCGGCGGTGAATCCCCGGTCGGAGGAAGCTCGTCGCCGACCTTGAGCAATGCGGCGAGCAAAGTTAATGCCCAAACCTACGCTGCACCAGCCTAAAGTTAGCACCTGCGTATGCAGTACAAATCAGGAGCACGCTTATGTGGGGGATGCCGTAGTGATTGTGATAGGCCTCCAGCAGGCAGAACGCCACAAAGGTCGCAACCGTCCCCAGGGCAAGTGCAGAAACCGCTACATCGCGCGTGGTAATGTCGTCCCCTTTGCCGAGGAGGACTACGGGGCTGACGAGAACGGTTATGAGCGTCAGGAGATAAGAAGCCGTTAGGAAGGGAGCCTGTATCATTCCGATCCGATGGATCACTTCCCAACCCGCCCTGCTCTTAACCACGCTACCCCCCTCGACGGCTCTTGGATCCGTGACCTCGTCGGGAAGATAGCGGCTTGAGGTAAAGTCAAAACTATCGCGCAGGAAACTATCTGCGGCATTGTGGAGATATCCAAGCGGATTCTTTCTGACAAGCTTCCACATCACGCGCTGTAGGTACTCGTCGAACGCACCAGAAAGGTGAGTGCCGACCCTCACGGTTTCCTGGGGTGTCACATTAGCAGCCTGGGCGCGCGCCTTAAGCTGGTTGTACTCGGCAGGTTCGAGAAACGGCATCTCCCAAGCGTGCGCGTTGATCTCGCCCATGGCCTGCCAAATGTACTCTCGATGAATCCCGTGCTGGTTTGTGGAAACGTAATACCTGGTCATGATGCTCCCGAGAACCCGATCCTCGGGATTAACTTGGCCGTACATATTGTAGACCGTCTCACTTCCGTTCCACCCCATCAGGTTCGTGATCCGGAAGCGGCCTGTGTCGATGTAATTAACGGTCATCCAGGCGAGGATGAAAGGAGCGGCGGCGATCGGGATCAGGAAACAGGTGCGGAGCAAACGCCGGCCCAATTCTCCGCGCGAGGGGATGAAGATGGACCGAATTGCGTGCGCGGCGGTGGCAAGAACAATGGCCGCAAAGAAAACAAGATTATCCGGGCGAAGAAGAACGGCAAAGGCAATGGCGAAACCAACAAGCATGGGGAGTTTTCCTACGCTTTCGCCACTCCCGATTCGCACCATCGTTCTTACGTAGAGCCAGATTCCAAGAACCAAGGAAAACACCGACAAAGACTGCGTGAGAATGGCCATCTCAACATCACAGATGCGCATTGTGGTTGAGAAAAGCAGGCCCGCAGCCAGCGCCAGGTTCTTATTCACGCGAAGTGCGCGGAGCGTGTAGTAGAACAGACAGGCGGCAACTAAACCAAGAGCAGATTGCAAGTCCTTTACGACTTCCGCTGCCGGGCGGGAGAGTAACTCGGCTGGAGCCGCGCCTGCGAGCCATTGGCAAAAGCCCAGAAAAAACGGGTATACCGGCGTTCGCGCGCCCTCCGTAGCGTAGCCATGGATCCATGCGACAAAAGGCCTAGCATATCCGCCGCTGTCGCCACACCACCAGGGCTTATAGGTGATGTGATAGATCGCTCGAAACAGAAGGCCGACCAGGAGAACGGCGCTCGGGCGCCAATCCCGCAACTCACCCGACGGAACGTGTTTGGGTTCAATTGCGCTGGTTGTCGGGACCGGAGTTTCTATTTGCGGCGCGGACTGGCAGGCGGGGACTGGCAATGGTCTCCTTCGTTTTGCGTCTGGGGCAAACTGATTTTCTACTTATTTGCCTGTTTCTAGCATCAGGATGAGCAGAGCGAATATTACGAAGGTAATTCGCGCCCTGTTGCCGCCGTCGCTAATCGCACGCGGCAAATTTTGCGAAAAATCGCGATTGCACCCATCTTCCCTACCATGAACTGCATTTCGCTGATCGCGTCGGAGCCACTATGAACTTCGAGATGCTCGCCAGCCGATGACTTCTGGGTTCGCCAAGTGTCGTTCTTGCCCGTGAATGGGTCTGCCGGAATCCGCTTGAGGTATCCGCTGGCGACAAGTTCCGACAAGGAGTCGGGCGGTCGTTGAAGGTCGAGCGTGAACTGTGTAATTTCACTGCGGAGCACGACTAGAGATCCTCGAAGCAATGCTTCTTTATGCAGTTGTTCTCTGTGGGAACATCCGACAGCAGCGGAAAGCATTGTGAAGAGCACAACCGCAGCAAGGGCCCGATGCATTTCTTACGCTCAACGGGAGAACGGATGTGTTAGGCATTCTGGCACATCGTCTCGTAGTTGGCGAAAAATCCGATTACCCTCATTGACCCCTGCAATCTGACTCCACCACTTTTTCATCACAAATGCTCTGTGCACCCCATCACAGACACCAACCGCGCAACGCGCGACAATAATGGTCTGTGTGCCTGCCTCTCAGGAGGCGCTCAGGCACCGGCCCGTTGTAGTCGCTCTTTGAAAACAACATCTCGAGGCAAAAGCGCCCACCCACCCGTTGCGAAAACCTGCGGATTTGAGCGAGCGGATCCCGTAAGTCCTTACTTCTGAATATTTTAGAAACAACTACTTTAAAATCAATATCTTGTGGCAAATGGGGGGGGGTACAAACCCCGCCTGCGCTAATCACCTTCTGAGTGGATACGAAGAAATCACCAGCGAGCCAACGTCAGGGGCTGGGTAGTGGGCTACTTTCATTTTGAGACGGCTAGCGAACGTGGCATACTGGAGCCATGCCAAAGCGCATTAGCAGACCGCGAGATGTAAATCGGGCGGCTTTTGAGATGGTTCGACGCTCCACGGAAGAGGTAGCAGTACAGCCCTCAGAAGTCATCTCGGAAGAGCCTAAGCCTTCAAAGTATGACATTTCCGCAGTCATGGCCGAAATGGGCCGCCGTGGCGGGAAGATCGGCGGCAAGCGCCGTCTAAAAACCATGACGAAGGCAGATCGTATCAAGGTCGCAACGAAGGCCGCTAAAGCACGCTGGAAGAAATCAAGTTAAATCTTGGCTGCCGCTAGAAATGACTCAATCTCTTCTTCGGATATGCCCTTTTGTCTCAAGGCAATACGAACGGTTTCATCCTCCATCAAATCTCTCATCGGGACAGAAATATATTCTATGGTTCCTGATTTTCGATAAAGGTAGGTTCGCTTTTGTTGGCCTTTGTAACTGTATCCAAGCTGGCGAATTTTATTGATAAACGTTTCTCTGCGAACCATGCCGCGCCATTATCTCAGGAATGAACGGCACATCAAAGCGCACATGGTTTGGCGAATGCGGTATTGGGGTCACCGCTTGCCATCCGTGATTCCGAAGAAAGGCGTCCAGTTCGTTGGTCTGAAGCAGATCAACCAGCATTGCATCCAAAGTGAGTCCGATGTCTTCCATCAACTCTGCCCAAGTTTCTGATTCTACGGTCAGCTTGAGCGGTGGGCAGACACCTATCCAGTTTCCGCTGTCGGTCTGTTTACAGGCCCACGGCAGATTGGCTTGGATACGTATTACGGCAGGAACGGGCATAGTGCTCACATTATGCCCTTGCATGAGGCTTGCAGCAAGGGAACTACAGTAATCATAGATGCACGGGTGGCCAACGGGGATTCCCGGCAGCGGAACGGTACCACGGGAATTCCCGTTCAGGGAAGGGCTTTTTTGTTGACATGCTAAAGCGGTTTAGTATAATGGGTACATTATGAATCGCCTTGATTCCGAAACCCGCACCAGAGTGATTAGCTGCCTGATCGAAGGCTGTTCGATTCGTGCCACGGTTCGCATGACCGGAGTCGCTAAGAAAACTGTGATGCGCCTACTGCTCGAAGTTGGCGAGGTCTGCGCGATCTATCAGGATCAAGTCTTTCGCAATCTGAAATCGAAGCGACTACAACTGGACGAGATGTGGGCGTGGATTTACTGCAAGGAAAAGAACCGCACGGAAGAAATCGCCAAAACGCACCCTGACGCTGGCGACGTTTGGCTTTGGGTCTGCATAGATGCAGATTCAAAGTTGGTGCCAACATGGACACTTGGGCAGCGCGATCTGGCGACCGCAAGAGACTTCGTTGATGACATCGCGCGACGCGTAAAAGGGAGGATTCAAATCACCACCGATGCCTTCCGCACATACTTGAACGTGATCGAAGATGCCTTTGGATCGGAAATTGACTACGCGCAGCTTCACAAGGTCTACCGCGCTCCCGCCGAGAATGAAACGCGCTATTCTCCAGCGAAGGTCATCAGTTCTTCAATGAAAGCAGTAAGCGGAAACCCAGACCCGAACCATGTCAGCACAAGCTTTGTCGAAAGGCAGAACTGGACTGTCAGAACTACGATGCGCCGTTACACTCGTTTAAGCAATGGATTCTCGCGCAAGATGGAGAATCATGCGGCTGCTACTGCCCTAAATTATTTCGCATACAACTTCATCAAAATCCACGGAACTCTCCGCACCAGCCCAGCGCAGGCAGCTGGCGTTACAGATCGACTCTGGGATGTGAACGATCTCGTAGCGTTGTGGGAATCCTACGAGGCAATGCCAAAGAAGGCGGCGTGAGTTCTTAATCCCTCGACCTTTGTATTCGGTTCACATTTTTCAGTGCCGTCTTTAGCGCGGGGACGCTGACAGTACACGCTGGATTTGCCATTAGTGCCGTGATGACCTCGCGAACTGCACGCAAATACCAGTTTTCCTTGTCATCAAATTGAACTCGCTCAAGAAACGTCGTGAACTCTTCTACTAGCACGAGATGAGTATCCCCGCGAGCAGTAAAGGCCGCCTCTTCCAGGGCCTCGCGCAATGTTACTCTACCGAGGCGCGCAACGTAACTTTTCTCGAAACTCCATTCAATCGCCGGAACTACGATGTCTCTGTAGTCATCTCGCGGAAGGAATATACCTCGCGTGAGCATCAGTTGTAGAAAACGCTCTGACGCGAACTCCAATGTCAAATCGTTCGATGTCACTACGCTGTTAATCTTCGCGAGCAATAAATCGCGCTGACCAGCAGGAAGATTTGTTATATCGGCTGCCGACAACGATTCAAGATGTAATGCTATCTCATGGAGTTTCCCGTGAGTGAGTAGCTCTGACAGCGGCCTTGCAGGAACTTGTAATGCTCCAGAAAGCTGGGAACTGAACAGTTTGATGCTTTCGAGCCGCATTGGTTTCGCGTCTATACAAGCGTTTATAAGGTCGTCAATTGCAGGTGGTATCGTCTCGTTTGAAATTGACAATGGCTCATAATTGCCATGGCCTAATGGGTGACCCGCTAGAGTCTCGTAAAGTGTGACACCAAGAGAGTAGACATCCGCCCGTTCGTCAACTGGTTCTCCAGCGTGTTGCTCTGGCGACATGTACCCGAGTGTGCCGACCACAAAACCGGATTTTGTTAGTTTTCTTCCGTCCTCTGCTGAAATCGCAATACCAAAATCAACCAAGTAGGCAGATTCTTTGTTTGGTGTGATGATGATATTGTCCGGTTTTACATCCCTATGGATAATGCCTAATTTATGAGCGTAATCCAAGGCTGAAGCCAATTGATGAAACCAAGCCCGAGCTTGGGTAATTGGAACTGCCCCGGTATCGGCAATAATCTGGCGAAGCGTTATACCTTCGATAAACTGGAAGATAATCAGGAACTTGCCGTCCTCAAAATCAACGTCATAAATTGCTGGAATATTCGGGTGCGACATCTTCGCAAGAGTTCTGGCTTCCCGCCGGAACCGTTCTCGGTCGGATTCGCTGGACTGGTCTAGAAGCGGACTAAGCACCTTGACTGCAATGTCACGATCGAGGGTGTTGTCTTTCCCGTGGATGACCTTAGCGAAGCCGCCGGAACCATGGATGGCAGTTTGGAAGCTGAATCGCTCCATTGGGATGACCTCAATTTTTAAGGGGCCTAGAATTGACCAGACTCGATATGTTTGACACGCCATTAGAACACTCCTTTGCTAGAGATGTCCAGATTCGAGAAAAGGGGGACAAAAATCCTTCAAAGTAGCCCACTACCAGGGGCTGCGCGGCCGGGCGTTTACAATACGCGTCGTTTACAATCGATGATTCTCTCTAAGAAGATTCTCGCGAATAAGATTCCTCTTTCGATTGGAAACAATGCTCATGCACCGCTGGTCGCAACTCTTTATTCCTACGCTTCGCGAGGCTCCGGCTGATGCCGAAGTCGCTAGCCACAAGCTGCTGGTCCGCGCCGGATACATCCGTCAACTCGGCGCCGGGATCTATTCGTTTCTGTTCATGGGCAATCGCTCTACCCAGAAGATCATGGGCATCGTCCGCGAGGAGATGGACAAGATCGGGCAGGAGTTCTATTTGCCGGCTTTGAATCCGCGCGAAGTTTGGGAGGCCAGTGGGCGTTGGACGGCCATGGGCGAGAACATGTTTCGCCTTAAAGATCGCAAAGGCGCCGATCTTTGTCTGGGCATGACTCACGAAGAAGTGATGACCGACATCGCGCGCAAGGAATTGCGCAGCTATAAGCAACTGCCGCAGATCTGGTACCAGATTCAGACCAAGTTTCGCGACGAGCCTCGTCCCAAGTCGGGGTTGCTGCGGGTGCGGCAGTTCATCATGAAGGACGCTTACTCGTTCGACATCGATGCGGCGGGGCTGGATGTCTCGTATCAGAAGCATCACGACACTTACTGCCGCATTTTCGACCGCTGCGGGCTGAAGTACATGGTGATCGACGCGCACTCGGGAGCGATGGGCGGATCGAAGTCGCAGGAATTCATGGTGCGCACTCCGGCAGGCGAGGATCTGGTCGTGAGCTGCGAGAAGTGCAACTACGCGGCGAATATGGAGAAGGCCACTTCTAAACTTGCTCCGGTCGAGGACCTGAAGGCCGAGGGCGATGGCGCGCCGCTTGAAGTACACACCCCGGGACAGAAGACGATTGAAGACGTGGCGCGGTTTCTGGGCGTGTCGCCTAAGAACAAGATCAAGACTCTGGCGATGATGACCTCCGAAGAAGATAAGAAGGCGGGCAAGACTAGCCAACGGGCCGTCGTGCTGCTCATGCGCGGCGATCATCAGATGAACGAGGCCAAGCTGTCGACGGCGGTTGCGGGCAGGGAGACACGTCCCATGCAGGAGGATGAGATCCTCGATCTGTTTCACTCGCCTGCCGGATACCTCGGCCCATTGGGCATTGACTGGGCCAAGGATATGCAAGATTCCGGCAAGCCGATTCTGCTGGTCGATAAGGCACTCGAGGGCCGGGTTAACCTCATCGGTGGCGCGAATAAAGAGGACTACCACGTCAAACACTTGACGCCGGGGAAGAATTTTCATCCCACAGCTTACGCCGACCTGCGCAGCGTGACCGCCGGTGAAGATTGTCCGAATTGCGGCTCGCCTTTGCGCATTGATACCGCGGTCGAGATCGGACACATCTTCAAGCTGGGGTACAAGTATTCGGAGTCGATGGGCGCGCGTGTGCTTGACCATAATGGCAAGGAGGTTGCGCCGATTATGGGCAGCTATGGAATTGGCATCGAGCGCATCCTGACGGCGGCGGTTGAACAAAGTAACGACGAGAACGGATTCTGGCTGCCGCCTTCGATTGCGCCGTTCGAGGTGGTGGTCGTTTCGACTAACTCCAAGGACGAAGCCATCCGTAACGCTTCGGAGGCCATTGCGCGGCAGCTTGAAGCCCAGGGGTTCGACGTTTTGCTGGATGACCGGGACGAACGGCCCGGAGTGAAGTTCAAGGACGCCGATCTGGTCGGTATCCCCTTTCGAATCAATGTGGGAAAGAAGGTTACCGAAGATACTGTGGAGGTCGTTCAGCGCTCGACTCTACACAAGGAGGACGTTAAGATTTCAGCCATAACCGGGCATTTCCAAAGGCTGCGCCAAAGCTGGTGAAAGAGTGAGTTGGCCGGAAGAACGCTGACCTTCGCGCAGCACGGAATGCTCGGCGATGCTTCTTATGGCGACTCTGAAATTGATCTTTGTCCTGGGAGTGCTTGCGGCGCTGGTTCTGGTGGGCGCCAGGGTAATTCCGCCGTACTTCTCCAACTACGAGTTTGAGGACTCGATCAAGACCGAAGCGGTGCAGGCAACCTACACCACGCGCACGGAAGACGACATTCGCGAAGCCGTGATCAAGGCGGCGCGCAAATACGATATTGCGTTGACGCCCAAGCAGGTACATGTTTCGCGATCGGGCACCATCGCCACCGGCAGTCTGACGATCGAAGCCGACTACAGCGTTCCCATTGACCTGCCCGGCTACTCGACCGTCATCGAGTTCCATCCTTCGACGCAAAACAAAGGCGTGTTCTAGAAGCAGCTATCAGCCTTCAACTGTCAGCCGTCAGTCTGGCGGCATGGCTACTTTTGCTTCTTGTCCCAATCCTCTCTTGACGCCGCTTTGAGCGGGTCCAGACCTTTGCCCTGCAGCGCGGTGTTCAGCGATGGAACCTGCGATGTCGCTATCGACTGAAACTGCGCTCCTGCCTCGTCCAGTTTTTTCTGCATGACGGTTGTGTTTTCGACTTGCGAGCCCGTCGGGCGTCCCGAGGAGCCGTTCACCGCGCCATACAGCTCGCCGAGGTTTTCGCGGAGCTTCTTCTCTCCCGTGATCATGCCGCCCTCTTTCACAGATACAAGCGTGGAACGGAAGTCCTCCAGCTTCTGGACCAGGGCGTTGAGTTGCTGCTTGAGCTTGTCGTCGGATGCGGCAGCGGCCCGCTGCTTTGCCTGGTCGCGCAGTTCGCTGGTGGCATCGACAATGTAAGTCAACTGCGCGAGCATGTCATAGAGTTGGGTGACCGTCTTGTGCTGGAGTTCGCGGTCGGCGGCTGTGCTTTTCGTTCGCGGATCGGGAACGAGCTTGACCTCCGACGAATAGGTCTCCTTGCCCTTGGTCAGCTTGACGGCGTAGGTCCCCTCCGGCGCCTGGGGCCCAAAAAAGACGTAAGGGTTCTCGACCAATCCTGCGGCAGGCGGCATCTTGGGCGGTTTGGCGCGCTCGGGCCATTGCAGACGATTCAATCCCCGGCGTTTGTCGCCCTGCAGCGACGTAATCAGCTGACCTTGCGCATCGTAGACGTCCACTTTCAGATCGCCGAAAATGTGCCGCTTCTTCTGGTAGTAAACGATGGCTGCCGCTTCGGGCAGGGTGCGCCCTTGAAACTCCGAGTCTCCATCAAAACGCTGCTCGCCGGACGGCGGCTTCAGCACCTGTGGGCGCGACGGCAACATGGCGAGGTCTTTGGCCAGCAGTTCCGGCGTGAGCGCCCGGATGGGCGTGAGGTCGTCAAGAATGTAGATGCCGCGGCCATGGGTTGCGAGAATCAAGTCCGATTCGCGCGGATGGATGTAAAGGTCGCGCACCGCTACGTTGGGAAGGCCGCCCTTGAATTGCGCCCAGTGCGCGCCGGCATCGATCGAAATGAAAAGTCCGAACTCGGTGCCGACGAACAGAAGATTGGAATTCACCAGGTCTTCGCGCACCACGTGGGCATAGCCGCTCAAGTCCGAGGTTGAGAGTGAAGTCCACGTCTTCCCGTAGTCCTTGGTGCGGTAAACATAGGTCTTCATGTCGCCGGCCGCGTGTCCATCAAAAGTCGCATAGGCCGTGGCTGGATCGAAATGGCTGGCCTCGATGGTCGAAACCCACGTGCCCGCCGGCAGCCCGGAAACATTCTTGGCGACATTCGTCCAATGCTTCCCGCCGTCTTGAGTGACCTGGACATTTCCGTCGTCGGTCCCCGCCCAGATCGCATCGCCGTTCTTGGGGGACTCCGCGATGGTGTAGATGGTCTCGAACTTCTCCGCGTCGGAGTTGTCGATGGTCAGCCCGCCCGACAGCTCCTGGTGCTGGCGCGCGGGATCGTTCGTGGTCAGATCGGGCGAAATGCGGTCCCACGACTCTCCATGATCGCGCGAGCGGAACAGGAATTGCCCGCCCAAATAAATCGTTCCCGGATGGTTCGGGCTCATGTGAATCGGAGTGTTCCAGTTGAAGCGAAACTCGGGCTCGCTCGAGCGCGGTAGCGGCTTGATGTCCTTGGCTTCACCCGTGGACTTGCGGAAGCGGGCGATCTTTCCACCCTGATATTCGGCGTAGGCAAAGTCGGCGTCGGCGGGATCGGAGAAGGCCCAGAAGCCGTCGCCGAAATCGATGTTGCGCCAGTGGCGATTGGCGATGGCATCGATCGCTTGCGACGGGCCCATCCAGGTGCCGTTGTCCTGCAACCCGCCATAAACGTTGTAGGGATCCGCCATGTCGGCGCTGACATGGTAAAACTGCGACACCGGCAGGTTGGAGAGAAAACGCCAGTGCGAGGCGCGATCGAGCGACTGATAGACGCCGCCGTCGGTGCCCACCAGCATCTGGTCGGGGTTGGCAGCATCGATCCAGAGCGTGTGGTAGTCGCCGTGTACGGCGTCGCCGGGACCTTCATGCGTTGAAAAAGCAGCGCTGAAACTCTTGCCGCCGTCGTCGCTGAAAGTCAGGAAAAATCCCGTCTTGTACAGCACGTCCGCATTCTTGGGATCGGCGGTCAGGCGCGCGAAATAGAAGGGCCGCCCACTGATGTTGAACGAGTTGTTGACCTCGGTCCAACTGTCGCCAGAATCGTCGGACCGGAACAGAGCCGTATGATTCTTCGCTTCCACCACCGCGTAAACCCGGGCGTGATTCGAGGGTGGCACGGCAATGCCAATCCGCCCCAGATCGCCCGTTGGCAAGCCCTTGCTCAGCTCATGCCACGTGGCGCCGGCATCTGTGCTTTTGAATAAGCCGCTGCCCGGACCGCCGGAGCGGAAGTTATGGGGTTCGCGACGGACATCCCACATAGCGGCGTAGAGCACAACTGAATCTTGCGGATCCATCGCTATATCCGCGCAGCCGGTGCTGTCGTTGCGATAAAGAAGCTTGTTCCAGGTCTTGCCGCCATCGGTGGTCTTGAAGACGCCGCGTTCGGTATTGGAATTCCAGAGATGACCGAGGGCGCACGCATATACGGTGTTGCTGTCCTTCGGATGCACGACAATGCGGCTGATGTGCTCCGAGTCGGGGAGGCCCATGGCTTCCCAGTTCTCGCCGCCATCGCGGCTGCGGTAAACACCCGTGCCTACCGAAACGCTGTTGCGCGTCCAGGCCTCGCCTGTCCCTACCCAAACTGTCTGGGGGTTGGAGGGATCAACAGCCACGGCGCCAATCGAGAGCGAAGGTTGCTTGTCGAATATCGGCTTGAAGGTTGTGCCGCTGTCCACCGACTTCCAGACGCCGCCGCTGGCCGAGCCGACGTAGATGGTGAGCCGTTGGCCCTCGTGAACCGCCGCGATGTCGGCGATGCGCCCCCCCATTGCCGCCGGGCCGATGCCGCGGATCGGAAGGCCGCTGAGGGTGTCCGAGTCGAGGGTTACATCCTGGGCAGAGGCGGCCAGGGTTAGAGTGATGACGGAGAAAGTAATCCAGAGAATGCGCAGACGCTTGAACATAGTTTCCTCGAAGTAAAACCCATATTCGCAACCACCGAATCGCACCCAACCTGCGGAACGCGAAAACGTAGTCCGAAAAAGGTGCTGGGATGGGGGCTAAGAAAACCACGTTGTCATCGTGGGCGAAGCATAGAACCTGCTCTCGTGGCAAACAGCAGGTCCTTCGCTTTGCTCAGGATGACAACCATATTTACGCCGAAGTCTACACAAGGCAACGCTATTTCTTTGGCTCGTCGGCCTTGGCCGGCGCAGGCGCGGGCGGAGGCATCTTGAAAATCGAGTCCTCTACCGGCACATTGAGTTCGATCTTGGTGACGGTCAGCTTCTCCTTCTGCTGACTTCCCTTCACGCCACTTTCCTCCGCGAACGGGAAGATGATTCCGTTCACTTCCTTGTAGTCGCCAATCGAGGACTCAAACACCTGCTCGGTTCCGCGCACCGTGCGCTTGGTTTCCTCTTTGATTTCGAGGAAGGAATCGGCATCGATATAGACGGTCTGCACGTCGCCGTTCTTGAGGCTGAGCTTCAGCTTGTAAGCGTCGGTACCTTCGATTTTCTCTTTGCCGAGGAGTTCGACCTGATGCCCCTTGCTCTTGTAGTCCACCAAAGGACCATCCATGTCGGCCATTTCCTCAACCTCTTTGGCCTCGTCGGCGGACATCAGTTCGGGATCTTTCTTGCCCATGAAGGGCATGACCTGCCAAGCGCTCTTGCCGTCATAGGCCTGCACGGCGGTCAAGCCCTGGATGGTGAACTCGAGGCGCGCCATATTTCCCCGTTTCTGGATCAACACTCCCGGCGCTTCCATCCCAGGCCCCATCGCCATGGTCGCCGTGGACTTGACCGATTGCACGCTTTTCAGCTTGTCCATTCCGCCTCGCGCTTGAATATTTTTCGCAATAATCTCGTCAGCGGTTTGCGCCCACGCCACCGGAAGCAGGACGACGACCGCAATGATTCCGAAGCACAGCTTTCTGAACATGAGTTGATCTCCTGAGGATTTTCCTTGGTAAGCCAATGGAGTGAATAGATGACGATAATGGCCCTAGTCCTGAGCTGTCAAATCAATCTTCGGGATTGAGGACGGAACACACTCAGGGAGTGTCTTGTTGCAAGGGAGGCGGCGACCGCATGATCCTGCGGACTCTGGGCCGTTCCCAGTATCCACGGATCGATTATGCTGGTATCCCTTACTACTCAGGAAGGAGTCCTCTACCCAGCACACACTCGTCCATCCTTTGACACGCATCGAATTGGTTGGAAGGGTGGCTTCGTGATTTAGAATCAATCGCAAACGCGCCCTAACTCCAAGAACCAGTTTCGGACTGAGAATTGCTTTTGTGGAATGACGCGCATCCGGGTCCATGGCGATTAAGCTGAAAATTCCGACGGTTCGTCGTGGCGGCGCAAGCGGAAAAGGCGGCGGAAAGAGCGGCTTTTTGTCCCACGATCCCATAGTGCGCCTGGCATTGCTCGGTTTTCTCTCAGCAGCGCTGGTGGTGGTCAGCTTCTTTGCCTACTGGTATGTGAAGTACGACTACATCATCGAGCAGCGCTTCCGCGGTCCGGCGTTTGCCACCTCAGCGAAGATTTTCGCCGCCCCGCAGGTAGTAAGGGTCGGATCGAAGTTGACCGCGTCGGCAATCGCGGCCGATTTGCGCCACGCCGGTTATGCGGAAAAGGAGGGCGAATCTGCGCTGGGCAGCTATCGTCTGCATGGCGGCTCGATTGAAGTAGTACCTGGCCCCGGGTCGTATCACAGTCCCGAAGCAGCGACCATCAGTTTCGCCGGCGGGGCCGTTTCGTCCATCGCCAGCCGCTCTGCCGGAGAACTGGAAGCCTACGAACTCGAACCCCAGATGCTGACGTCGCTGTTCGACGCCGAACAGCGCTCCAAGCGCCAACTGGTGAAGTACGACGATATTCCCAAGATTATGGTGGAAGCGGTCACGTCGATTGAGGACCGCCGGTTTTTCCAGCACAGCGGGGTCAACTTCATGCGGCTGGCGGAAGCCGCCTGGGTTGACATCACCCATCAGCGCCATCAGCAGGGCGGCTCGACGATCACCATGCAATTGTCGAGGGCATTTTTTCTGAGCCCGGAGAAAACCTTCAAGCGCAAGCTGATCGAAATGCTGATCGCGGTGGAACTGGAGCAGAAGTTTTCCAAGCAGCAGATTTTTGAGTTCTACGCCAACCGCGTCGACCTCGGACAGCGCGGGTCGTTCACGATTTCAGGACTGGCGGAAGGATCGCGCTCCTATTTCAACAAGGACCTGAAAGACATCTCCGTGCCGGAAGCGGCGCTGCTGGCTGGACTGATCCAAGCGCCCAGCGCCCTCTCGCCCTATCGTCATCCCGAGCGCGCTCTCGAACGCCGCAACACCGTGATTGAATCGATGGTCGAGACGCGCGCTATCACGCGCGAGCAGGCCGATAAAGCCAAGGCAACGCCGCTGAAGCTGGCCCCGCCCAACGTCGAAGCCAGCGATGCACCGTACTTCGTGGACATGGTGCGCGACACCATCGTCAACAAGCTGAACGAACACGAGGTCAACGAGCAGGAGTATCGCATCTACACCACGCTTGATCCGGACCTGCAGCGGGTGGCGGCGCAAGCGGTCGAGACCGGGATCAAGTTGGTCGACGACCAAGTCACGAAAATACGGACCAAGCGGACCAAAGTCGGGAAGAACAAGTTTGAAACCGCGGTTGCACCCGGCCCGCAGGCCCAGGTGGCGCTGGTGGCGATGGACCCGCACACCGGCGAAATCAAGGCGCTGGTCGGCGGACGCAATTACGGAGCGAGCCAACTCAATCACGCGCTCGCCAAGCGCCCGACCGGCTCTATTTTCAAGCCGTTTGTCTATGCGGCGGCCATGAATACGGCGCTGGACGGCTCGGCCACGGTGATCACGCCGGCTTCAACGGTTGCGGACCAGCCCTCGACTTTTTCCTATGGCGACCAGATCTATGAGCCGCGCAACTATAAGGAGGAATACCACGGCGACGTGACGCTCCGCTATGCGCTGGCGCTGTCGCTCAACAACGCAACCGTGAAACTGGCTGAGGAAGTGGGTTACGACAAGGTAGCGGAATTAGCGAAGTCAGCCGGAATTGCATCGGTGAAAGCCACACCGGCGATGGCGCTCGGCGCGTACGATGCCACACCCGTGGACATGACCGCGGCGTACACCAGTTTTGCCAACAGCGGCCTGCGGCTATCGCCCGTGTTCGTGAATTCGGTGCGCAATTCGAAGGGTGACATCGTGGTCAACTTCGCAACCGAGAAAACGCAGGTGCTCGATCCGCGGGTGGCCTTCGTGATGACCAACATGCTGGAAGGCGTGATGAATTTCGGCACCGCTGCCGGGGTGCGGTCCCGCGGATTCACGGCCCCGGGCGCGGGCAAGACCGGCAGCTCGCACGACGGCTGGTTCGCCGGCTATACCAGCAATCTACTGTGCATCGTCTGGGTGGGATACGACGACTACAGCGACCTTCACCTGAGCGGAGCGCAGACGGCGGCACCCATTTGGGCCGAGTTCATGAAAAAGGCGATCGCCCTGCCCCAGTATTCAGACGTGAAGCCCTTCACCCAGCCGGAGGGGGTAGTGGATGTGCAGCTGGACAAAATCACCAACCGCCTGGCGACGCCCTCCTGCCCGGACGACTACACCATTGCCTTCATCGCCGGCACCGAGCCGCACGATACCTGCGACCAGTCGGGCGGCGTACAGGGGTTCTTCTCGCGCATCTTCGGCGGCAATTCGGAGAAAGCGCTGCCTCCGGCCACCGCCAACGGGAACCCGGCGGCGGCCACCGGTGTCCAACCAGAGGAAGAGGCCGGGAAAAAGAAGAAAGGCTTCTTCGGCAAGATTGTGGGCGTGTTCAAGGGGGACAGCAGCTCCGCCAAGAGTGACAAAAAGGCGGCAGCGCCGTCCAAGAGCAGTGATAGCGGCGTTCCGCCGCAATAGTGGGGCGGCGGGGTGGGGCGAACGTAGTGGGATGAACATAGAGGGATCCACCAGGGCCGTGCTTCGCGCGGCCACAAACTTGCGATGGACGCAACACTGTACCCTGAAATGCCATGAAACTGTGAAGTTTTGTAGATTGGGCCGGGGGTGGCTATGCTTTCCTGGATCCGCATCAGCGCTGTATCGCTACTGTTCTCCCCTCTTCTCGTTCTCACCATGCAGGCCCAGAACCCCGAACAAGTGGAAGTCGGCCCGCCGCCGCTGCATCGAGCCGAACCACCCGCTCCCGGAGCCACGGGCGAGGAACTGGAAGGGCGGGGGGACGACTTGCGCGCGGGAAAGAACTTTCTGGACGCAATCGACTACTACCGCGCTGCCCTGAAGAACAGTCCAAGCGATGCTTCCCTTTTCAACAAAATCGGCATCTGCCAACTCATGATGCAGCGCTACAAAGATGCAAGGAAGAGTTTCGAACACTCCATCAAGGCCGATCGCAACCATGCCGACGCCTTCAACAATCTTGGCGTCACTTATTACGCGATGCGTAATTACGGCGCAGCGATCAAGCACTATGAAAAGGCGATCGCGCTCAACAACGATGCTGCCTCCTACTACAGCAACCTGGGCACGGCATGTTTCGGCAAGAGACTGTTCGACAAGGCCGTCCAGTCTTATGCCCGGGCCGTTCAACTCGATCCCGACATCTTCGATCGAAGCTCGCACGCTGGATTGCAAGCCAAGATCCCTTCTCCCGACGATCGCGCCCATTACGATTACGTGCTCGCCAAGATGTATGCCAAAGCGGGTGTAGCCGACCGATCTTTGCATCATCTGAAGAAAGCGATGGAAGAGGGTTACAAAGACATCAAAGACGTTTACAAGGACAACGAGTTCGGCACCCTGCGCAAAGATCCGCGCTTCGCCGAACTGATGGCGGCGAAGACGACGGCGATCCCCAACTAGCTCGCGGCCCGACTGGCGAAGCCCTGGACCACCAAGGCCACGAAGGCACACGAAGGAAGCGCATGGAAATCAACAGCCTTTCGTGGCCCTTCGTGGCCTTTGGTGGTTAAAGATTTTGGGGTTGTATCCTGCTGGCGGAGAATAAGTTAGAAAAAAGCGAGAAAGATTGGAAGGTCCCGGAACTTTTCCGTCCAAATCGGGTTTGCACAGGTAATTCCTCCTGAAAGCAAACAGGGTGAGTAGGGAGAACAGAAAACCCACCGGTTGCAAACCCGAGCACGCCCCAAGCAAGCAACCGGTGGGTGAATTCTAGGGCATGACGGCTTTTGCTGTTCGGTCGCCTTTCGTGGCGAACGGTTTTCGCGAACGGCGAACGGCGAATAGCCAACCCCCGGATTTCTCAGCTTCTCTCCGAGATGTAATCCTCCACTGCGCGTTTCCATTTGCCCTGCGCTTTCAGGATGTACTCGACCGCGTCGCGGGCGGCTCCGTCTCCGCCGGCGTGCGCGGTGGCCCAGTGCGCTTCGGCTTTGACCTCGGGCCGTGCATTCTTTACCGCGATCGCCAAACCGCACTGGCGCATCGCGGGCAGATCGATCACATCGTCGCCCACGAAAGCGGCCTCGGCGGCGGTGATTCCATCCTTTTCCAAAATCTGCGCAAACACCGATGCCTTGTCCTGAATGCCCTGATAAACGTGATCGATTTTGAGGTCGCGCGCCCGCAGAGCAACCGTTTCGGAGATGCGCTTGGTGACGATTCCCGTCTTGATTCCGGCGAGACGGGCCAGCGAAATGGCGGTGCCGTCGTGTGCATGGAAGCCTTTGGCCTCGATCAGGCTCGTGCTGTGGAGGCCAAGGCCGCCCTGCACGCCATGCTGCGCGGACCGTTCGAGCACGCTTGGCTGAGCGCCGGCTGGCGAGCCGCCGGGCGAGGGGAAGATCCAGATTTTGCCGTCGGTAAGAACGCCGTCAACGTCAAAAAGAATGAGTTTGATTTTGCGAGCACGAGCAGCGGCGGATGATTTGGGCATCGCCGCGATTCTAGCACTCGGCTGGAAGGTGCTAGTGCAGTTATCGGTGCGGCTATCGGCTGGGTTCGTCGGCGCCAGATTCAGATTCAAAGATCGCTTCAATCGGCTGTGGGAAAAGCCGCGCGATACTGAAGGCGAGCGGCAGGCTGGGGTCGTATTTTCCTGTCTCGATTGCGTTCACCGTCTACCGCGACACATGGAGGCGCGCCGTCAGGTCCGCCTGCGACCAGGCGCGCTCTGCTCGAAGAACTCGGAGCCGGTTTTGCATGGCTAGCATCGCTCCTTGTTGACGGCGATTAGTGGTGCGCTCATCGATACCTCCAGGCGCAGAAAACATAGGCGCAACCCCAAAAAAGCATCATCGAACTTCCAATGTCATCCCACGGTGCGCGGCGAATCCCCGCCCTTTCCAGTCCAGCGTAAGCAAACGTGAGAGCCAGGGTGGCCATGAACGCGATGAATACTGACTCATGCCAGATTCGCTTCTGCAACTCGTCCATCCTTTGGATCGTATGCACCAAAGCCACCCAAAAGAACGCCGAGGGGATGAGCGGCAAAAGAGTCAGTAGGCGCGACAGTGGATGGTAAACACCGTGGTTGGGGAGCCACTCGACCGCGAGTTCGGTGACGAGAGCGGCAACCGCCCATAGGAAAAAGATCGTGTCCCGCCTGTTTCCCAGGGGCGAACGTTTTACGAAACAACGAATTCTCGCTACAATCTTTTCCATGCCGTCCGCAGTCTCCCCATCGCTTGACTGGGCCCATCCGCTGGTGCAGGAGTGGTTCACAGCGCGCTTCTCGACGCCGACTGAACCGCAGGAGCAGGGGTGGCCGCACATCCTGGCCGGCCATACGACTCTGATCTCGGCTCCCACCGGATCGGGCAAAACGCTGGCCGCTTTCATGGCCTGCATTGACCGGCTGGTCTGCAAGGCGCTGGCGGGCGAACTGCGCGATCGGACGGAAGTTCTCTACGTGTCTCCGCTCAAGGCCCTTGGCAACGACATCCAGAAGAATCTCGAAATTCCGCTGGGAGAAATTCTGCAGATGGCCGGCGATCGCGGGCTGTTGATGCCGGAGATCCGTACGGCGGTGCGTACGGGCGACACTTTGATGAAGGACCGTCGCCTCATGCTGAAGCGGCCGCCGCATATTCTGGTGACCACACCGGAATCGCTCTACATCCTGCTGACGGCGGAGAAGAGCCGCGCTATCCTGCGCGATGTCGAGACTGTGATCGTGGACGAGATTCACGCCGTGGCCGACGACAAGCGCGGCGTGCATCTTGCGCTTTCGCTGGAGCGACTGGAAGCGCTGACCGAGCGTCCGCCGGTGCGCATCGGGCTTTCCGCGACTCAGAAGCCGATCGAGGAAGTCGCGCATTTCCTGGCGGGAAGTCCTGATCCTGAAAATCCGCGGCCCGATCCCGTCATCGTCAACGTTGGCCACAAACGCAAGCTCGATCTCGCGGTCGAGGTTCCATCGTCGGAACTGGGGCCTGTTGCCTCCAACGAAATGTGGGATGAGATTTACGAGCGCATGGTGGAACTGGTGAACGCTCACCGATCGACGCTCGTCTTCGTGAACACGCGCCGCCTCGCCGAGCGCATTGCGCATCAACTCGGGGAACGGATGGGCGAGGAAAACGTAGCGGCGCATCACGGAAGCCTGGCGCGCAAGCTGCGCCTGGAGGCCGAACGCAAGTTGAAAGAAGGCAAGGTCAAGGTGCTGGTGGCGACCGCTTCGCTCGAACTGGGCATTGACGTGGGAACGGTGGACCTGGTGTGCCACATCAGTTCTCCGCGCTCGATTGCCGTCGCTCTGCAGCGCGTGGGGCGGTCGGGCCACTGGCGCGGGGCCGTCCCTAAAGGACGATTCTTTGTCACTACGCGCGACGATCTAGCCGAGTGCGCGGTGCTGGTGCGGGCGATTCGCCGGGGCGAACTCGACCGCCTGATTTTTCCGGAAGGTTCGCTTGATGTGCTGGCGCAGCAGATCGTCGCCTGCTGTGCAGCCGCTGGCAGCGCCGCTGCCGGCGACAAACTAAATGACGGATGGGACGAAGACGACTTATTCGCCCTGGTAAAGCGCGCCTATCCTTACCGCAATCTCACGCGCCAGACATTCGACGCATTGCTTGCGATGCTTTCCGAAGGAATTGCTTCGCAGCGCGGACGCTACGGCGCGTACCTGCATCATGACCGCATCAACCGCAGGCTGCGGGCGCGGCGGGGCGCGCGACTCGCCGCCATCACCAGCGGCGGCGCGATTCCCGACAATGCCCTGTTCACCGTGGTCGCCGAGCCGGATGGCGGCGCGGTCGGAACCGTCGATGAAGACTTCGCGGTCGAAAGCATGGCGGGAGACGTGATGCTGCTCGGTAACACTTCATGGCGCATCCGTCGCGTAGAAGCAAAAACCTCGCGCATGTTGGTCGAAGATGCGCACGGCACTCCTCCCACCGTGCCTTTCTGGCGGGGAGAAGCTCCAGCGCGCACCGCCGAACTTTCGCAGCAGTTGGGCGATTTACGGAAGGAGATCAGCGACCGGCTGCCGGGTGTAGTTCCCGTAGAAGGATGGCGAAACCTACCCGTCGTCGTCGACGCCGTAAGTTGGCTGCGCGAAGAGTGCGGCCTCGATCTCTCGGGCGCCGAGCAACTGATTCAATACACACTCGAAGGCCGTGTGGTGCTGGGCGATGTGCCGACGCAGACAACCATCATCGCCGAACGATTTTTCGACGAGGGCGGTGGGATGCAGCTGATTATCCATGCGCCTTTTGGCGGCCGCATCAACAAAGCCTGGGGACTGGCCTTGCGCAAGCGCTTCTGCCGCGGGTTCAATTTCGAGCTGCAGGCTGCGGCCACCGACAACGGATTGAACATCGCGCTCGCCGAGCAACATAGTTTCCCGCTGGCGGATGTCTTTCAATTTCTGCATTCGGAAAGCATGCCGCCGATCCTGGAGCAGGCGGCACTGGCCGCGCCGATCTTTCAAACGCGCTGGCGGTGGGATGCGACGCGCGCCCTCGCGCTGCTGCGCTTTCAAGGCGGGAAAAAAGTGCCGCCGCAGATTCAGCGCATGCGCTCCGACGATCTGCTGGCCTCGGTTTTTCCCGACGTGGCCGCGTGCCAGGAAAACATTGAAGGCGACATCAAGATTCCCGACCATCCACTGGTGCGCGAGGTAATGAAAGACGTGCTTACCGAGGCGCTCGATATCGAAGGTCTGGCCGAGGTTCTGCGGGGAATCGAGCAGGGACGGATTCGTTGCCTCGCGGTGGACACTCCGGTGCCGTCGCAGTTCTCCCACGAAATTCTCAATGCGAATCCGTATGCGTATCTGGACGATGCGCCGTTAGAAGAACGCCGGGCGCGGGCCGTGGAAATGCGGCGGGTATTGCCAGCTTCCGTGCTCGAAGAAGTCGGAGCGCTCGATCCTGCGGCCATCGCCCAAGTGCAGCAGGAAGCGTGGCCGGACGTGCGCGATGCCGATGAACTCCACGATGTGCTGCACACGCTGGTCATGTTGCCAGTGGAGGACGGCTCTCAGCTGTCAGCTGTCAGCTCTCAGCTCGAAAATCATAGTCCGAGGCTCACCGCCCATTGGACTGAGTTCTTCGACCATCTGCAACGCGAGAATCGCGCGCTTTCGGTGGAAGTTGCCGGCAAACAATATTGGGTGGCCGCCGAGCGCGTCGAATGGTTGCAAGCAATCCATCGTGTGGAGGCGGGGCACGGCTCGGGGCAACGCCCCGCCACCACGGGAACAGAAGAAGCCGTGAGCTTTGACGACGCCGTCCTCACTGCCCTGCAGGGATGGATGGCGTATCTTGGCCCAACCACAGCATCGGAAATTGGCGAGGTGCTCGCACTGGCTCCGTCCGAGATTGAGAAGGCTCTGCTTCGCATGGAGGCCTCAGGAGCCATTTTGCGCGGCAAGGTTCGATCGGGTGACAGATGCGAGGGAACTGGGCAAACTGCGCTCGCCCGGACAGCCGAGGGCGGCTGCCCCTCCATAGAAATCGAGACAGAATGGTGCGAGCGCCGGTTGCTGGCTCGCATTCACCGGCTGACCGTAGCGACGTTGCGCAAACAAATCGCGCCGGTCACTGCCTGTCAGTTCATGCACTGGCTGTTGCGCTGGCAGCACGTTGCGCCCGGTACACAAGTACGCGGCGAGCACGGCACGCTCGAAGTCATCCGCCAGTTGCAGGGGTTTGAAATTCCCGCCAGCGCGTGGGAACGTTTTATTCTCGCGCGCCGAATCTCCGACTACGACCCCGCAAACCTGGATCAGTTGTGCTTGACGGGCACGGTCGGATGGGGCCGCCTGTCGCCGCATCCGGCAACTATTGAGGCCAATGGGATCGGCGAGAATGGCGGCGAGAACCGACGCCGAGTGATCCCTACGCGGGTCGCGCCGATTGCATTCTTTGTCCGCGAAGATGCCGACTGGCTTCGCCCGCATCATCCCGGAGCGGGAGACTCTGGCACGTCGTTCTTGAGCCCGGTAGCGCAGGCGGTGCTTGAATTATTGAAACAGAGAGGCGCGCTGTTCTTCCCAGACATGGTGCGAGCGACCGGGCGGCTCAAAGCAGAAATCGAAACCGGGCTGTGGGAACTGGTCGCTGCCGGCCTGGTGACCGCCGATGGATTCGAAAATTTGCGGGCACTGGTGACGCCGAAAAGCTCGCCGGGCTGCGCCGCGGGAAAAGGAATCGGCAAGGTTCGCCGGCCGCGCCATGCCCCCGGGCGCTGGTCGCTTCTGCACACCGAGGGCGCCGACCGCGACCGTAGCGTCGAGTCCTGCTGCTGGATGTTGCTGCGGCGCTATGGGGTGGTCTTCCGCGACCTACTGGTGCGCGAAACCAATTTGCCACGCTGGCGCGAGTTGCAGATCGGCTATCGCCGCCTGGAGGATCGCGGCGAAATTCGCGGCGGGCGATTCGTCGATGGATTTCTCGGAGAGCAGTTCGCGCTTCCGGTCGCCGTCGAATCCCTGCGCGCTCAGCGCAAGTTGCCGCAAAACGCGCAAGCCGAGCGCGTCGTCATCGCCGCCGCCGATCCGCTGAACCTGGTGGGAATCATTGTTCCCGGCGAGCGCATCCCCGCCATCTCGGGAAGAAGCGTTGCGTTTCGCGACGGCATGTGGGATGCGGAGGATGCACTGCTGGCGTCGGGCTATTAGCTGAAAATGACCTTGCGCTCGCCCTTCACGATCCGGCCCACGCTGTAAAATTTTTCTCCGGCGCGTTCCAGCAACGTCTGCGCTTTCTTGAACTTCTTGGCTGGAACCACGATCAGCATGCCCAGGCCCATGTTGAAGGTGCGGAGCATCTCTTCCTCAGCGACGTTGCCGAGTTTCTGCAGATGTTCAAAGATGGGCAGCACTGGCCAAGTGCCGAGTTCGATCACGGCCGACGTGCCCTTGGGCAGCACACGGGGCAGGTTCTCGGTGATGCCACCGCCGGTAATATGGGCAAGCGCCCCAACACACTCGCCCGCGATCATCTTGCGGATAATCGACCAGTAGCTGCGATGGGTCCGCATGAGTTCGTTGCCGACTTTATTCTTGATCTCGCTGACGAAGGTTTCCGGAGAATAACCGGCGATTTCAAAAAGCAGTTTCCGAGCCAGCGAATATCCGTTGGTGTGCAGGCCGTTCGAGGGCAGGCCGAGCACGCAATCGCCCACCTGCACGTCTTTGCCGCTGATGATCCGCTCACGCTCGACCACCCCGACAATGAATCCGGCAAGATCGTATTCGCCTTCGGGATAGAACCCCGGCATTTCGGCAGTCTCGCCGCCGATCAGGGCGCAGCCGTTGTGCTTGCAAGCTTCCGCGAGACCGCCGACGATTTTCTCCGCGATTTCCGGATCCAGTTTGCCGGTGGCCAGATAGTCCATGAAAAACATGGGGGCTGCACCCTGCACCGCGATGTCGTTGACGCAGTGATTCACCAGGTCGGCGCCCACGGTGTGGTGCACGTTCATTTCGAAGGCAACCTTTAACTTGGTGCCCACCCCATCCACGCTCGAAACCAACACCGGATCTACATATTTCTTGTCGACGGAAAACAGGCTGCCGAAGCCGCCAATCTCACTCAACACTCCCTTGGTGAAAGTCTTATGGGCGAGATACTTGATGCGCTGCTTGGTGCGATTGCCGCGGTCGATGCTGACACCGGCGTCAGCGTAGGTGATGGAGTCGGTTTTGGGGCTGGTATCTGGGGCCACTTTTTCCGTCCGTCATTGCCAGGGTGGAGACATCCGTGCGCCATCGAGGCGGTGAAATCGTTTTCGGACGCAACAAATTCTAGCACGTCTGGAGTTGCCTCCGGCTTTTCAAGCGCGATCGACCAAGGCGGTATAATGCTCCTCCAATTCTTTTCTCCGGAGACGAGCATGAGAATTTTGATCGTTCTTTTTTTCGCCACGTTGACGATTCCATTCGCAGTGACGCAGCAATCCTCAGACGCGACGCCCGAGAGCGCAAAGCAGAACGCGTCCAAGAAAGATAAGAAGCAATCAACGCCAGCCAGCGCCGCAACTCCGGACAAGGCCGCGGAAAGCGGCAAGCCGGCCGAGGCGCCCAAGGGCGACGCCAACGAAGCGACCGACAAGGAAGAGCATTACGACGTCATGGAAGTCCCGCCCGTGATCACGCATCACCAGACCACACTGAACGGCAAGACGCTGAGCTACACGGCAACAGCGGGCAGGCTGCCCATCAAGCGCGGCGACGGCAAAACCGAAGCCGAAATGTTCTTCGTCGCCTATACCCTCGACGGACAGGATGCCGCCAAGCGTCCACTGACCTTCTCGTTCAACGGCGGCCCCGGCTCTGCCTCAGTGTGGCTGCACATGGGCGCGCTGGGACCGAAGCGCGTGGTGATGCAATCGAACGGCTTCATGCCGGCAGCGCCTTATCGTTTGGAGGACAATCCCGACACGCTGCTCGATCGCAGCGACATCGTCATGGTGGACGCCATGGCCACCGGTTATTCGCGGGCCGCAACCGCCGAACTTACCAAGAAGTTTCTGGGCGTGAAAGGAGACATACAAGCCTTTGGAGAGTTCATACGCCTCTACATCTCGCGCTACGATCGTTGGAATTCTCCGCTGTTTCTGCTCGGGGAAAGTTACGGCACGACGCGTGCCGCCGGCCTGGCTGGGTACTTGGCCGATCACGGCATCGCTTTCAACGGTGTGACGTTGCTCTCCATGGCGGTGGATTTCCAGACACTCGAATGGAACAAATCGAACGATCTGCCTTATCTGCTGTTGGCGCCAACTTTCAGCATGATTGCGGGCTACCATCACAAGCTCTCCCCGGATTTGACCCAGGACATGGCGAAGACGCGCGAAGAGGTCGTGCGCTGGTCCAACAACGACTACGCCCTCGCACTCGCCAAGGGCGACGCCATGACTCCGGAAGAACATCGCAAGATTGTCGAGCAACTGTCGCGTTACATCGGGCTGCGCCCGGAGGTGATCGAAGCGCACGATCTGCGCATCGACGTTCCCACCTTCACCAAAGAACTGCTGCTCGATCAGAAGCAGATCGTGGGCCGACTCGACGGCCGTTTCATGAGCCCCGAGCCTGACGATCGTTTCTTCGATCCGTCCAGCGCCGCCATCCTGCCGCCTTACACCTCGGCGTTCAACAACTACCTGCGCACGGAACTGAACTACAAGTCCGATATGCCGTACCGGGTCTTCGCTTACGACCTGCCTGGCTTTCGCGATTGGGAGTGGGGCAATGCCGTGGAAGGATTTCCCAGCACGGCAGGCGGTTTGCGCTCGGCCATGATCAAGAATCCGTATATGAAGATTCTGGTGATGGAAGGCTACTACGACTTGGCCACTCCCTTCGCCGCCGCCAACCGGACCATGGACCATCTCGACCTCGGCCCGCAATTCCGCCAGAATATTTCCTACGCCACCTACAACTCGGGGCACATGGTGTACATCGATCGCGCCGAACACGACAAGATGAAAAAAGACCTAGTGGATTTCATGGAGAAGTGTCTGCCGAAATAGGAGACTCTGCGTAGGGACAGCCGCCCCCGGCTGTGCAGCCGAGCGCAGCTCGGCAACTCGAAGCGAATCTGGACTTCGCTCCAATGCTGAAAGCTGAGCCATGCGCGCCGCCGTCATCTTCGGATTGGGATCTTCCCCGGCAGACCTAAAGCCGTTTCAAGCGGACTCTCACGCCGAATGGCGGCAAGGTCTGCCCGCTTCCGCCAGTGATGCCGACGCCATCCTTATTTTCGGCGGAGACGGCACGATTCACCGGCATCTCCCCGCGCTGGTGCGGCTCCAGCTACCGGTGCTGATCGTCCCAGCAGGCAGTGGAAACGACTTCGCCCGCGCCCTGAACCTGCACTCGACGCAAGACTCGGTGCGCGTGTGGCGCGATTTCGAAGCGCAGAAGATTCAAGCGGAGGCAATCGATCTCGGCGTCATCGCTCCATCTGCTTCGCCGGAGCACACCTGCTATTTCTGTTGCGTCGCCGGTTGTGGGCTAGACGCTGCCGCCGCCCGCCGCGCCAATGGAATGCCGCGCTGGCTGCGCGGACACGGCGGCTACGTTCTGGCGCTATTGCCGCTTCTGATGAAGCTCCCGGCCTTTTCCATGCGGCTCGCAGAGTTCAACGGTGCAGACCGTACTGAAACCGAAAAGCCGACCCTTCTGGCCGCCTTTGCCAACACTCAGTTTTATGGCGACGGCATGCGCATCGCACCGCAAGCAGATTTCGCCGACGGCAAGCTCGACGTCTGCCGCATCAGCACCTTGAATCCCTTCGAGCTGTTTTGCATGTTTCCGACCGTGTACTTCGGGCGCCATCTCCTGAACCCCAAAGTGGAGTACTCGCGCGCCGAACGAGTGCAAGTACAGACCGAGACTCCGCTCGACATTTACGCCGATGGAGAGTTTGTATGCCAGACGCCGGCCGAGATTTCGATTGCGGCGGGAGCCCTGCGAGTGATCTATCCGGCCCGGTGAAAAAACTTGAACCACCAAGGTCACGAAGTATCACGAAGGTGTCCGGTTACTAGAAATTCATTCGTGTGCCTTCGCGATCTGCGTGGTGAAGGGTTTCGCGATGTCGCGGACCAGCGAGATGCGGTACCATAAGCCTTTTCCAGATCAGGGAAAAAACTCCGGGCAGCCGCAGGGGACCGGACGAAGCTGTGGTTAAGCCGTAACTTCAAATACGAGGAGATGTGATGCAGTTGCGTCTGGAGAGCCGCCCGGTCGGCGATGTGCTGGTCATTCAGGGTCACGGACGGATCGTGGCTGGAAATGAAGTCTTTACCCTGCACGCTTTTGTTGGCGACTCATTGGCCAAATATGGCGACGTAGTGCTGCAACTCGACGAGGTGGAGTTCGTCGACAGCAGCGGACTAGGAGCGCTGGTGCGGCTGACGCAAGCCGCACGAGCCAAAGGAGGCGACCTCAAACTCAGCGGAGTCCCGCCCAGAATCCGCAAAACGCTGCAGATGACCAATTTGCTCTCGCAATTTGAACTCTACGATTCGGTTGAAGAAGCGATCACTGCCGCCTATTTAGGCTCGCGCTATTCGCGCGGAAAAACTGGAGACGCCAGGCCGCGCATGCTTTGCGTTTACGAGTCGACGGATGTGTGCACGTTTCTGCGCGAGGTGCTGTGCAGCGCCGGATACAACGCTATGACCACCACCGCCATCGACGACGCCCGCATCCTGCTCAAGGCAACCAAGGCAAAGCTGGTAGTGGTTTCCGCGCGCATGCAATCCTTGCATGGCAAACCGACCCGCAAGGCGCTCGAGGAGATCGATCCCGCCGTCTCTCTGCTTATTTTGGAAGAGAACTTTCACACCGGGGATCCTGGGGAGGCGGCGGAGAAATTGCTGAGCAGCGTTGGCAGCCTTTTGCCGGTCGCGGATTAAATTGCCTCACGGCAAACGCAATTTGAGTAGCATCATCGGGTCCAGATACACGCCTTGCCAGCGCACCGCCAGATGCAGATGCGGTCCCGTCGCGCGGCCGGTGCCTCCGCTCAGTCCAATCGTCTGCCCTTTATTCACATCGTCGCCTTCTTGAACCGAGAATTTCGACAAATGGAGATAGAGCGTCAACAGTCCCTGCCCATGGTCGATCACCACGCAATTCCCTTCGAAGAACAGAGGCCGCGCCAGGATGACGCGTCCGCGATTCACGGCTGCGACCGAAGTTCCACTGGGGGCGCGGAAATCGAGGCCCTGATGAGTGCTCTGGACGGAACCATTGAAGACGCGCTCGACTCCGAAGACATCCGAGATCGCAGCATCGACCGGGGGCGAGAACGATCCTTTCCATTCGCGGACGGCGCTAACCGTCTTAAAGGCCACGGCTTTTGTTTCCTTGTCCTGTGCAATCTGGCGCTGTTCGTCGGGGCTGGGCGCGGTATAGCGGCCGGGAACCTTCAGCAGCACGCGTGGATAGCGCCGGTGTTCCACTCGAATTTTCTTTTCGAATGAGATCACTTCCCCGCTGGATTGCGCGGGGCCGGCGGGCTGCCCGGAAAATGTCTCGCCGTGAAGTTGGAGCGGATAAGCTCCGGGCTTGGTTTCGAGGCTGACTCCGGCCAGCGCGAACCATGCCCTGCTGCCCGCGTCGAAAGTGAACGCGATCTCGTGGCCGAGCCAGTCCCCCGAAAGCGCCCGGATCGGCTTTGGCGTAGTGACACGGAAGAGCACGGGCGTTCCGTTGACGAGGCGGGCGGGCTGGCTGAGGACAAACCAGTGAGCAGCAGTTGCCGCCGCTAGATTTGCGGCTGAAGAAAGCAGCAGGAATACAACGAGTGCAACGAAACGGGAGAAGCATTGGCGCATCGAGGCTTCAGGCTAGCATTTCAATCTAAGAACATACATACTTCCGTGATGGTCCTACTGTTGCTCATCGGGATTCTGGCCGGGGAAGACCATGCGAAGGCAGACCAAGTGATCCTAGTAAAGAGTCTGCGCACTTTGACTTTACTATCGCACGGCAAGATTCTGCGCACATACAAAGTGGCTCTCGGAGGCTCGCCGATCGGAGAAAAAGAGCAGCAGGGAGATCACAAGACCCCCGAGGGTCACTACGTCCTCGATCGCCGCAACCCCAAGAGCCGCTTCTACAAGTCGATTCACATTTCCTATCCCAACGAACAAGACCAAAAGAGAGCGTCCGGACGCGGAGTCGCTGCCGGTGGCGACATCATGATTCACGGCCTCCCCAATGGCTTCGGATGGCTGCGCGCTACTCATCGAACACGGGACTGGACCGACGGGTGCATAGCCGTCACGGACGAGGAGATGGACGAGATCTGGGAACTGGTGCCGGACGGAACTCCCATCGAAATCCGGCCGTAGAAAAAGCGAAAGGAACATTCAGAATCGGCATAGGCCGGACGGAATCGAAATACGGCCTGACTAAAGCCGTCGATCAATACCGCCCGGTGGACAAAGTCTTCGCCGCCGCTATTTTTTCTTCTCGTCTTTGGGCGGGGCCGGCTTCTCCTGCGGCGGCTTCGGCGGTTGCGGCTTGGCCTGCCAGTTGCGATACTTCGTTTCCTCGTCGCGGGCCTGGCTCTCGCTCTTCGGCTGTACGGGCGGCGCCGGCCTCGCTTGCGGATGCGACCATTCTGGTTGCTGACTCGGTTGCGGGCTGGGTTGCGGACGCACCTCACTGTTGTTGTTCCGGTTGTAGTTGTTATTTGGCTCCGGAGCACGCGTTGGCTGTGGCTGCGCACCGGGCCGAGGCGCTTGCCATTCCGGCTTCGGCGCGGGCTGAACGGAACGCTCAACCGGAGTTGGATTCTCGCGGTTGATCGGCTGTTCGGGACGAGCGACGGGCGCTGCGGGACGCTGGATCACAGTCGTTCCCGGCTCGTTCCTTTCAGGCTGGGGTCGTGCCACCTCCGGCTGGGGCGCTTGCTGGACGGGCCGCTCAACCACCGCCGGCGCCCGGTTGATGGGCTGTTCGGGACGAGTTACCTGTGGGGCTGGACGCTGGGTCACAGCCGCTCCGGGCTCGTTCCTGACCGGTTCCGACCGATTCGTTCCCGGGTAAGGCTGACTCATTGCCGGTTGACTCATTCCCGGCTGATTCATGGCCGGCCTGGCATTGGCCGGCTGGTTCACCGGCGATACGGGACGCACCAGAAGCTTGTCCTGCCGCTGCGCAAACGGCGTAGGTGGCTGCGAAGGCGCGTGCTGCGCTACGACTTGACGGTTGACGACCGCCCGAGGGGGCGCAACTGCGGTTGGCTTCCCTGCTCCCATCACACTACCGCGGACGGGCTCGGCTCCGCTCAAGTGGCTGATGGGCGCCTGGGCGATGTCGCGGGGCTGCACCGCGACGACGTTGCGAGCCACCGGGCGCGCATTCACGAACGTATCGCGCGAGACCGCAGTTACAGCCGTTGTCTGGTTGGCATAGGTAATGCGGTTCACGGTCGTGTTATTGACGTTAGTCGTGTTGTAAGTGTTGTAAACGTTCGTCACCTTAGTTACATTCACGACCGTATTGGTAACATTGACCTGGGTCACGTAAGCCCGGCTCACGTGATAGGCGGGAACAAACACCTCGCCTGGCCCAAGCGGGAACCACGCCACACCGACGCCTCCGCCGAACGCGGAGAAACGGAACCCCTCTCCGCCACCGACAAAAGCGACCAGCGCCGGGGCATAGACGGGATGAACGGCAACCGGCCCGGGCACCCAAGCCCAGCCTCCGCCGATCTGGCACCAGCGTCCGTAGTGGAAGGGAGCGAATCCCCAGGACGCATCGTCAACCCAGGTCCACCCCCAGGGAGCGACCCATGCCCAATGGCCGTAGCGATAGGGCGCCCAGCCCACCGGAACGTTGGTCGGGTACCAGACCGGGCCGTAGCTTCCCGCGTAGGACCAGCGTCCGTTGTCGTCCAGATCTTCGTAGCCCGTCATTTCGGGCGATACATAGTTAGCCGATGGCGACTGATCTTCTCGGCGATCGCGAGTGAACGCCCAACGGGTGAAGTCGTCGGCCGCAGGCAGCGAGTCGATGTTGTAGTTCAGCCCCTGGTCCGGGTCTCCGGAAAAACTGGCCTGCTGATTGGCCACGATGGTGTAGTTGTTGCCGCCGCCGATGGCCTCGCCGCGGCCCTGGTACACATCGACAATTGTGGTCTGGCCGTCGGGCTGAACATCCACGCGGTATTCGCCGGTGCGTTGCACCATGAACGCGAGATTCGGAGTGTCGATTTCGACCGTGTCATCGTCGTCGAGATGATGCACGCGCACCAGGGCCGAGCCCTGCGCCAGCCGCAGCTGCAGGACGCGGTCGTCAAGTTCCAGGAACGTCAGGCTGGTTTCGCTGCTCAGCCGGATCGATGTGGATCCCACATGCAATTCCGCGCGCGAATCCTTATCGGTCCACAGATTATCACCGGTGGTCAGCGGACGATTGGGCACCGCATCGACCCAGTCGCCCTCGCCTCCGGGCTGAAAAGAAACCGAACCCTGGGTGAGATTCATCCGCGCAACGCGCGCCGGAGGATCATCCTGGCTCGAGCTGTCGTCCTGAGCCCAACTCTGGGCCGTCAAAAGAAAAAAGCAGAGAATAAAAACTGCATAGCACGGCCACAACCAACCTTTTGGGCGGTCCATGATAGGGTCTCCTCCGTATCGTGAGAACTGTACAGGTACATTAAACACCATCAGGAGAGGTATGTTGCGGTCCTATTGAAAAGGAAGGAACGGGAATCTGTGCTGGGGCAGGGGGTGCTTCCGGGGTCGAGGTCGTCCTGTCGCTTTTCCTGTGGGCCGAAAATCTTGGCGGAGGACGAAACGGATGCTACTCCGAGCGCCGGCCGAGCCAATCATCGATTTTGGGCCAGGTGCGCTTGTTGGCGCCGCTTCCCGCCATGATTCCGATGTGACCGCCCGGAACGCTGAAGAGTTCCTTGTCCTCACTGCTTACCTTCGACAGAATCGCTTTCGACTGGCAGGGCGGCGTAATGTGGTCGCCCTCCGCGATCACCGTCAGCAGGTTGGCCCGTATGCGGCCTAGATCCACTCGCTCACCCCGGATCATCAACTCTCCCCGCATTAACCGGTCGTTACGGTAGAGATCGACGATGAGCTGGCGGAATACGCCGCCCGCCAGCGGGATGTTATCGGTCACCCAGGTGTTCATCGCCTGCCAGGCTTCGATCACGTGAGGGTTCTCGATGTTGTCCCAAAGCTTCAAGTAGTTGACGATGTAATTCTCTACGGGCTTCAGCGCCTTGGCGCCATAGTCGATCATTTCTCCGGGCATGTTGCCAAACGCCCCCAGCACTTTGTCCACGTCGAAATAGCGCTCGTCGGTCCAGCGGGCAAAGGTGATCGCGCTTTTGTCGGAGAAGTCCAGCGGAGCAGTCAACAGAATCAGGTTTCGCAGCCCATCGTCGGGCCGCAGAGACGCGTAAATCGTGGTAAGGATGGCCCCGATGCACCAGCCGAGCATGCTGAATTCTTCCACTCCCGCGATCGCCTTTAGTTTGCGGATCGCGCGCGGCATGTACTCGAGGGTATAGTCGTCGAACTTCAGGTTCTTGTCTTCCGGACCGGGGGCTCCCCAATCGAGCAGATAGAGGTCATAGCCGCTATTGACCATGAACTCGACAAAGCTGTGGCCCGGTCGAAGATCGAGAATGTAGGGGCGATTCATGAGAGCGAACACCATCAGAAGGGGAACTGGATGCCGCTGCTCTTTGGGCACAGCCGGAATGTAACGGTAAAGCTTTGCCTTGTTCAGCGCCCACACCAACTCTTTGGGGGTCTGCGCAATGGTGGTTCGCGTAGTCACTGCTCTATTGAACGCGGTGAGTTTTCCCACCAGGTCCGTAAACGGGTCGCTGATCACCGCCGCCTCTGCCATGGCTACTTCGCCCCCTTGGTTTTCTGCTTGTTCTGACGTCTTGGAGCTGCAGTTGGCGGACTTGGTCGACGTCGCGCGGTAACGGGCTTTGTCAGCACGCTCACAATCCGATCCAGCTTGGCATCCATGTCGTCGAGCCGCATTTCAATATTCGTGACACGGTCTGCCAGCGAAATGAAATCAGCCCGAGAAGGCATGCTCAACTGCTCAAGCACGCGCAACATCGACTTCTCGACCGCCTCTCGAAATGGAGAAGACGCCGAGAGATAAGTGTCCAGCACAGTCCCGCTCGTTCTGGCGTAGGCATCCGTGTTGACCGTTTCTACCATTGCCTTTGCCCAGGCATCGAGGTAGGTATCCCGCATATCACGGAAAGCTTCCATCGGATCAGGCGGTTTTCCGTTTGGCGCTTGTTCATCGCCCATTGCCAACTCCCTCTTTCACCAAGCTCGCGCCGGAGACAAGGCAGTTTGCCCACATCCCCGGCCAGACACACCGCAAGCCTTGCCGGTGTGTCTCCAAACCGCAGTATAACAAAATGAATTATGCGGCCACGATGCTCTTGAACGGCTTGGAAACGATGTCCAGCATCGTCTTCTGAGTCTGGATCAAAGCATCAATGCCATTCTGGAACGCGTCGGCCGCCGGGTTGTCGGGAATCCGGAACTGCTTCTTGGCGGCTTCGCAAGCCGACTTGTGCTGCTCAGCATAATAATCCAGCGCTTTCTTTTGCGCTGCAACAGAATGCTCAACCGACTGCTTGAAGAGGGCGGTCACGCCTTCCGCGACTTTAACCGCCGAGCCGCCACGCTCTTTGGCCAGGCCGGCCACGACATGGCTCTGCTCAACCGCCAGATCGATGGCGCCTTTCTGGGTTTCCACGAAGCGCGCGAACGTCTGCCCCACCAGGTCGAACAGGAACAGTCCTGGGGTCTCCGGGATGTAGTTGAAAGCCTTCTTGCAGGCTGCAATCAACTCGGCGTTCTGTTCGGCGGCGATATCCAGCGACTTCTTCTGGAGTTCCGCCAGGCGCTCCACGTTTTTCGTGTAGAGGGGGATGAAGGCATCGACAACGTCGTTCTTCTTGGCTGCACCTGCAGCGCTCTTGGTTGATTTCTTGGGGGTGCTCATCTTGTTCTCCTTTCAGGACTGTGCCTGATGTTGCAAATGTTGCTGCAGTGCAGCATGAAACTATGATAATCTGCTTCTGGCAGATGTCAAGCGAAAAATTGAGAATAAAATGAACCGGAAAACGGTGATTGTCAAGAAATACGGAAACCGCCGTCTCTACGACACCACGAATAGCCGGTACATCAACCAGGATGAAGTGGCTCAGATGGTTCGGGAGGGGCACGATGTCCAGGTTGTGGACGCAGCCACGGGCGAAGACTTTACCCGTCTGGTGCTGACCCAGATCGTTGTGCAATATGCCAAAGAGTCTGACTCAGCGTTTCCTCTGGATATACTGCGCCAAATGGTGGTCGCCGGCGGCAGGGCGACGCAGGAGACTACCTTGAAGTACATGAAGACCGTCCTCGATATGTACCAGAACGCTTACCAGGCCATGGCGCCGACGCGGAACCCTTTCGAGCTGATCCAGGAGGCGCGGCCGGGTTGGCTTCCCCAGCCCCAGGGAGACCCATACCGAGCCGGAACCTCCCTGCAGAAAACCAGCGGACCTGACGAGGTTGCTGAATTGAAGGGGCGGATCGAAGAGTTGGCGTCCAAGGTTCAAGAACTCGCGGCTGGAAAAACGGTGCGCAAGCGCAAAGGATCGCGCAAAACCCGCTGACGACTGGCGTTAGTTAGGGCAGGCGCGGACCGTCCACGAACGCGTCCGGAGTGCGGGCGCACCTCAATGTTCGCTGCAACCCACCACAACGGATGCAGCACACGATTTGCGTCTCGCGCGCGATCCTCGAGAACCGGCAAGCCTACACAACCATGATCTTGTCGAAAGGATCTTCGAGCTGCGAGGTCATCTTGGCCGCCACCCGGGGTTCGTACCGTTCTCCTTTTCTCGGCGCCCGTTGTCTTGCCACCTCTTGTCTCAGCAGCTCTTGCAGCCGAACCAGCAAAGTCTGCAGCTTCTTCCGATCCCCCGCCCGGTTGTACATCGACCGGCAAATGCGCCGGACTTTTTCATTGATGCGACCATCCACTCTTTTCATATTCCACCCCCGCGGCTGGAATTGGATCGAAACTGGTTTTGGAGGGCAACTCCGACCGGTTACCACTACTTTATTCACCCGCAGGACTTTCGGGAAATTCAAAAAAAAGATTCGTCCTATCGAGAGAACGCCGATAGGTTGGCGTCACGGGACGACACTTGGGGATAGAACTCTGGGCAGCCTGGCCCAAGACCTCCCGCCCCGGTCGAGTGACTAACAACACCGACAAGGGTGATGGATGTCACCAACGCTCAACCGGTCCTGGCGTAAACTTTGCCCAGGTTCGCTGGTTACCAAGGATCCACCTCTAGTTCTGCCGTCGCATTGTTTACTGTGGTGAGCGGAGTGCTCGAATCAGGAAGGGGATTATTTATGGCTTACGGAATCGTATCGAATCCGTCTCTCTCGAATCAGACTAGCGCCCGGCCGCCAGTTGTTACTTCATATGACTCGGGATACGAGCACAGCTTTGATCACTACGTCGACGTCAAATTGCTCGTGCAGGACGCAGACAGGGCAACTCAGAACGCCGTCGCGACGTTTGCGGCAGCGTAGGTGTTCTGCCGCGTGGGGTTAGAAGTGGAAACCGCCGCCGCAGATCAGGACCTCGCCGGTCACATAATCGGAGAGCGGTGAACAGAAGAAAAGAACTGCGCCCGCCGCCTCGGCGGGTGTACCCAGCCTCCCCAGGGGACAAGCCGTTTTCACCGACTCCAGCATCTCCGCCTGCACTCCAATGCGGATCGCGTGCCCGCGCATTTCGATGTTCGATTCCGCGCCTTTGAGGGCTTGGGTAAGGCGAGTTTCGATCAGCCCAAAGCCAACCGCGTTGACGTTGACGTTGTACCGTCCCCACTCCTTGGCCAGGGTTCGAGTAAGACCGAGTACCCCGGCTTTTCCAGAGGAGTAGCCGGCCTGTCCGGGGTTGCCGTCCGTGCCTGCTATGGAAGTGATGTTGACGACCTTGCGCATCACCGGCTTGCCCGCCGCGATCTCACGCTTCGCTGTTTCACGGATGTACGATGAGGCCGCTCGCAGCACCCGGAAAGGGACGACCAGGTGGATTTCGAGCATGGCCTGGAACTGCTCGTCGGTTGTCTTCTGAATGACACTGTCCCAACTGTAGCCGGCGTTGTTTACGATAATGTCGATGGAACCAAAAGCGTCCAGAGTGGCTTGAATCAACTGGTCCGGAAAACGCGGCTGGGTGAGATCGCCGGCGAAGACCTCCACCCTCTGTCCCATCGCGCCAAATAGACACTTGGTCTCCCGCAGCGCGGCTTCGTCGAGATCGTTGACCATGACGGCGGCGCCACATTCTGCCATTTTCTCCGCAATCGCCCGGCCGATGCCACGCCCGGAACCGGTAACCAGCGCCGTTTTTCCCTCAAGAGTAAAAGACATTGGCTCTAACCCTGCCTCCCCCATCCACCGCTGGAAACCGAGGGTGGCGGCTGCTCTCTTCCGGTGGCCTTGCCCGGGCCACGCGGGCCGTCATCCTTGCTGCAGATTATGCTGCATTGCGGCATATACTGGAAGTGTAGTCGTTTGACGCCGTTTGTCAAGGAGCACAAGTAATCAGGCAACTCTTCCACAGTTCGCAAACCTATAGCTCCAAACCGACTCTTCTCAGTCCATCCAACGCGGCGGCCTTGTACGCTTCCGCCAGCGTGGGATAATTAAAAACCGTATCGCGGAAGTATTCGATCGTTCCGCCAAAACTGATTGCCGCCTGCCCGGTATGGACGATCTCCGCTGCGTTCTCTCCGATAATGTGGACCCCCAGAATCTTGAGAGAGTCGGGATTGAATAACAACTTCAAGAATCCCTGGTTGTCGCCGAGAATCTGTCCCTTGGCGGATTCGCCCGAACGCGCGATCCCGACCTCGTAGGGAATCTGTTTCGCCCTGAGAGCCTCTTCGGTCTGGCCGACCATGGATATTTCGGGGATACCATAAATCGCGTACGGAAAAACCTGCGGCCTGCTGACCGCCGGGAACCCGAACATGTTGCAACTGGCAAGGCGCCCTTGCTCCATCGAAATGCTGCCGTAGTACAAATCCTCGACTGGAAACCCGATCACATCGCCCGCGGCATAGATATTGGGCACGGAGGTTCGGAATTGCTCGTTCACTTCCAGTTTGCCGCCGTCCAATACGTTAAGTCCGGCCGATGCCAGGTTGAGTCGATCGGCGTTGCCCTGGCGGCCTACGGTATAGAGGAGCGATTCTCCGCGAATGCACTCGCCACTCTCGAGTTGGGCGCAAACACGGTCCTCTTTGGGGTCGATTCCACACTCCACTACCTTTTCCTTCAGGCGGAAGGTCACGCCGCGTTGCTGAAGCTGGGAGCACAAATTGTCGACGATTTCCCGGTCGACAAATCCGAGGAGCACGGATCTTTGATCCACCAGGGTGACTTTCACGTCCAATGCGGCCAGCAACGAGGCATATTCGATGCCGATTAATCCGGCGCCGACAATGATAAGTTCGCGCGGAAGTTGATGGAGCGACAGCAACCGATCGGAGTCGAAGATTCGCTGGCCGTCGAGATGAATCCGGTCGCTGCGCGCAGGCCGCGTTCCTACGGCGATCAGGAAATTCTCAGCCGTAACCTGCCTTGATCCTTGCTCGGTTTGAATTTGAAGGGTATGAGAATCGGCGAATGACCCCACGCCGTCAACCATATCGACTTGGTGGCGCTGCAGCTGCGACCGGATCGCTTTCGAATCACTTTTGACCACCGTTTCAACCCGCGCGGTCAGGTCTGCCATGCCGATAGGATCGTTTTTGCAATCGGTGCGGGAGGAAAATATTTGTTGACGAAGGCGGCTGAGAACCGCTTCGCGCAAGGTCTTGCTGGAAATCGTTCCACTACCAACGGACGACTTACCCACAGCCCATCTGTGATCGACAACTGCTACTTTCTTTCGGAGCTTGGCTGCGCCCATGGCCCCTTTTTGGCCAGCCGGGCCGCTGCCAATCACGACCAGATCGTAGTCATATCCATTTGCGGTCATTCTTCCTCAATCGCCAGTTCCTCCATAGAACGTGTCCTCCAACAAATCCGCAGTGATCGGAATCACATCTACATGTGGTATCCGCCGTTGACGTTGAGCTCTTGCCCGGTGATGTAGTCCGCATCCGCCGCGAGGAAACCTGCTGCCTTCGCGATTTCCTCTACCGTGGCGAACCGCCCGAGGGGAATTTTCGCCTTGATCTGAGCTGCAATCTCTTCGGGGATAGCGTCGACCATCTCAGTAGAGGTGAATCCCGGCGCAATCGCGTTGGCGGTGATGTTGAACTTCGCCATTTCCAGCGCCAGGGTCTTGGTGAAGGCGATGATGCCGCCTTTGCTCGCCGAATAATTGGCTTGACCGAAAGCGCCCATTTGTCCGACCACCGAACTGATGTTGATGATCCGCCCAAACCTCTGGTTGATCATGGCCGGGATGGCGGCGCTGGTGCAGTAAAAAGTGCCGTTCAGGTTGACATTGATCACTTCCGCCCAATCGTCCTCGGTCATCTTGCGCATTGACCGGTCGCGCGTGATGCCAGCGTTGTTGACCAGGATGTCCAGGCGCTGCCACTTATCCAATACTTCCTTGACGATGCGGCGGGACTCTCCCTTTTGCGAAACGTCGCCCTGAACGACCATGCACTCCACCTCCAGTTGCCGGATTTCGGCGGCTGCGCTCTCGGCGTTCGCGACATCGGACCTATAGTTAAGCGCCACGTTGGCGCCGCGCCGGGCGAATTCGAGCGCGATCGCACGTCCAATGCCTCGGCCCGCGCCGGTCACCAGAGCGACCTTGCCCTTCAACGAACTTGCCCCATCCTTCCCGCTATTTGTATTGCTTTCCATAGACGTACTCCTCTGCTGAGAATTGCAACTCACGATTGCCGGATCCACCCGCATGACTACGTAGCCGCCCACCGCCCCCGCTCCAAACCCGGGCGCGAAGACGCGCATCGGCCGATCGATTCGGCCCTCCCGTACCGCGTCGTGGATGGCCAGGAGAATACTTGCCGATGAGGTGTTCCCGACGCGTTCGATGTTGAAGTAGAGATGGTCGGGCTCCACGCCTGCCGATTTGGCCAGCTCCACCACCATCGTCTTGTTGGCTTGGTGGGGAACGATGATATCGATTGCATCCATGAGGACGCCTTTCTTCCCCTCAGGATGCGGCAATGTCTTGAGTTCGCCGATCATCTGCACCAGGTAGCGCTTGGCCAGTATCTTCACCTCGGGGCCGTACACGGTGATGCTGTTATCGAACTCCGGATTCGGCCAGATGATGGAGTTCACCTCGGACCACGGGCCGCTCGCATAAGTCTGGAAAATCTCAATGTCGGTCGCGGCGCCCTCGGGCGCCGGGCCTATCACCATAGCCGCGGCTCCATCGCCGAAGATCATCCGGGAGGTCCGGACGGTCCCGATTTTGTCCGAGAACTTCTCCGCACACACGACGATGATGGGGCGCTTGACCTCCTGCAACAGACGCACCGCCTCGGCCAAGCCGTAGGACATCCCCGCACACGCCGCGACGATGTCACAGGAATTGTGGGTTTGGCGAAGACCCAACTCCCCCGACAACCAGGTCGCGACCGACGGGATCAGCTTGGTGCTGGTGCAACTGCAGAACAAGACCGCCCCGATCTCCGCCGGTTTCCGGCCGGACTTGGTCAGTGCCGCGCGCACCGCCAGCAGCGACATCTCCTCCAGGCTCAACTCGCTGTAGCAGCGCGATTCGATGCCCGTCTTTCCGGAAATATCCTCTTCCGTCATGCGCGACCAGCAGTAAGCGTGGTTGCTGATGAGGTCCTTATTCGTGCAAGGGACCTCACCCTCGTAGACGGCGATCGCCTCTACCCGCGGCAGAATTGTGTAGGTGTCGCGCACAATCACCGGCGGGTAGGGCTTTTCGGGCTCACTTAACGCCAGCGTCAAAGGCAAGGAGGGGCGCGGGCGCCGTCCCAAGTTACTGTCCGCTTGGCCATTCTGCTTGACTCGCCGGATGAAGTCGGCTACCTCGCTGTTGCGCGGATAGAAAGCGACGACGTAATCGTCATCCTTTAGTTGGCCCACCTCGATGGCACTGCTCGTGGACGGGTTCCACCGATACTGGTTATGGAGAATCATGGACTGCCGCATCAGGGCTTCGAGTTCCGGCACTGAGTGGACGCAGTCGATCACATCGTCATAGTCATAGCCGGGATAATCGGGGTCATAACTCTGAAGATGGTAGGTGAGATTTTTGGGGTCGGCCAGAATCTCTTCCACCGTTGGCCGGAGCGCTCGAAACTCTCCCCCGGAGCCCACCTTGTTGCGCGACACGTCGAGGAGGATGCGAAAACTCTTGTCCTCTGTCTCTTCATCCCATTTCGGCGGCAAGCTGAGGTAGCCGGCTTCGATGGCCGCGGTCGGCCGGGCCGAGTCCCGAGGCTTGTAGGCTCCCAGGAAGATGTCGTTCCGGTGCCGCGGTATGTCCCCCCAGCGCGTCGGGCGCTTGTCGTACATAGTCAGGACGTAGCGCTGCGACCAGAACAGATTCAACGCCATATCGCGGCAGACTTCGTAGCGATTCTTATATTCTCCCGCTTGCACCCGGGCCACGATGTCGGCTTCGGTGGGCGCCTTCTCCCCGAAGTCACGGCGGATGACAGCATTAAACTGGTGGAGCGTCTCAAAGACCGAGAAATCCAATTCCGGGAAAAAATTGCAGGGAAACACCATCCGGCCGTAACGATTCATCACAAAAGGTTTGAGTAACATAAAGCTTCTTCCTTTTTCCCTGGGGCAGCTATTCGAACTCCACCAGCACCTGGTTGAGTTTGACTGCTTCCCTGGCAGCTACTTTCACAGACTTCACTTTTCCGGCAATGGGCGCTGTGACGCTGGTTTCCATCTTCATGGCCTCCAGGACCACCAGCAAATCGTCCAACTGCAGCTGTTCTCCGGGCTGCACGCAGACTCGAACCACGATGCCAGCCACGGGACTGCGGCACACTTTCGACTCGTCACCATCCACTTCCGAAGGAGAGTGCGGCCGCGGAGCCGTGGGCACCCGCGCGGACTGGAGCAACCCCGCCGGATGCTGGGACACGAAATCCTCTCCACCTTCGACCTCGACTTCAACCTCGTAGGTCTTCCCGTCAACCACAATCTGGATCTTCAAGGCCGGATCCCCCGGACCATCGTATTCTTCGATAAACCGATGGCATCTTGCCCGGTTTTGATTTGTGAACCCATCATTTGCAGATTCACCGTTCGCGCCTTCGCGAGGCGAAGTTGCGTGACGCCTGGATTACGGCGCGCCCCTGCTGCGCCCACGGATTAGCGATCGCGTCTGTTGTTGGCACGACTTTCACTGAGCGAATCTGGACCTTTCTGCCGAGCAAGGCCGTGATGGTTTCGGCAATCTTCGCCAGAGTCTCCGGCGTAATTTCGTCGGCCCCCTGTGCAACGGCCACCTGCGCCGGAGCGCTCGCTGCAACGGAAGTGTCCGTCTTTCCAGTAGCAACCGCGGCGCTCCGCGCGCCCCCGGCTTCCTTTAAATCCCTGACCTGTGCAGACAGCGAATCGATCTGCCGCTGAAACTCCAGGCGAAGCTCTGCGACCGTGTTCTTCAGCATCCTTCGCGAACTGATCAGCAACGCCAGCCATGCGGCAACCAGCGCGGCAGTGAGCCAGTACATGTGCGCCATCCAGGTTCCTAGAGAGGGATCAAGCCATGTTTCTTGGGCGGACGAAGTTCACGCTTCGAACTCACCGACGCCAGTGCCTGTGCCAGATATTTTGAGGTCTCGGCGGGCTCAATGACGTCGTCTACCAGCCGGCGGCCAGCCGATACATACGGGTTCGCAAAGGTGTTCCGGTAAAGTTCGATGAGCTCTTGACGGCGTTGCTCCTTGTTTTCCGCGGCATCGATTTCGTGGCGGAAGACGATTTCCGCCGCGCCCTCGGCGCCCATGACCGCGATTTCAGCCGTCGGCCATGCTACCACGCGATCCGCCCCCAGTTCTTTGCTGCACATCGCAATGTAAGCGCCACCATACGCCTTGCGCAATACGACCGTTATTTTTGGCACCGTCGAACCGGAGTAGGCAAAGAGCATCTTTGCCCCGTGCCGGATGATTCCGCCATACTCCTGCTCGATGCCCGGCAAGAAACCAGGCGTATCCACGAACGTCACCAGGGGCGTATTAAAAGCGTTGCAGAAGCGCACGAAGCGGGCGACTTTGTCGGACGCGTCAATGTCGAGGACTCCGGCCAATACGCAAGGCTGGTTCGCCACGATACCTACGGTTTGTCCCTGGATGCGCCCGAAGCCAATCACAACATTCGCAGCGAAACCGGGCTGGATTTCGAAAAAGTCCTGGTAATCCAGCAGGCGCGCGATCACGGTGCGCACGTCGTACGCGACTTTCGCGTCGACCGGGACCGCCTGATTTAATGCGGGATCGCTCTCCCGTGGGAGGTTGTAAGGCAGGCGCGGAGTTTCCTCCAGATTGTTCGAAGGCAAGAAACTCAACAGGCGCCGGCACAACGACAAAGCGCCGGCGTCATCGTCGGCGATCAGATGAACCACGCCCGAGCGATTCATTTGTGCCGCCGGGCCGCCCAATTGCTCGGACGTCACGACCTCGCCCGTCACCTGCTTGATGACCGATGGCCCGGTGATAAACATACGGCCCTTCTTGGTTTGAATAATGAAATCGGTCAGGGCCGGACTGTACGCGGCGCCGCCTGCGCAAGGACCGCAGATGATGGAAATCTGTGGAACCGTCCCCGAGAGCAAGGTGTTGTTGTAAAAGACGCTCGCGTATCCGGCAAGGCTGTCGATTCCTTCCTGAACCCGCGCGCCGCCCGAGTCGTTGATGAAGATGAACGGGCTGCCCGTCTTCAGCGAAAGCTGCATCATGTCAGTGATCTTGGCGCAGTGGACTTCACCAGCGGCGCCACCGGCCACCGTGAAATCCTGGCTGGCCAGATGCAATAACCGGCCATCCACCCTCGCGCATCCAGTGACCACTCCGTCCGCGGGCAGATCTTTGTCGGCCATCCCGAAATAAGTCGACCGATGCTTTGCGAAAGCCCCGATTTCCTGGAAACTCTGCGGGTCCACGAGCTTTTCCACGCGCTCGCGCGCGGTCAGCAGGCCAGCCGCATGATGCTTTTCGATCCGACTCTTGCCGCCTCCCTGCTCGATCTTCGCTCGCTTGCTGTGAAGTTCGGCGATCTTTCCCTCCATCGTCGTTTTCGGCATCGTTTTCTGCTCCGTAGCGATTTCCAATTGGGGCCTACTAACCGGATTCGCGGCCATGACAGGTCTCCTATAATACTGAATGTGCGTGGGAATCTCGCCCTGACAAGATCTGACGAGGCCGATCCCGTGTCAGTTCTGTCAAAGGAGACATTTCATTATCAGCGAGGCTTGTCCGCGCCTCTGTGACGTGTGTCACACCCGGTCGTGACGGCGGCCCTTCGCGGGCTTCAGCACGCGGATCTTGGGATAAGGGCGCATCCGCACCGAAACGAAGGCCATTTGCGAAGGAAGCCCGCCGCAGTCACTCGCCCGCTCCAAGTTGTTGGGAGATTTGGTGGACCTGGTCGGGATCGAACCGACGACCTCTTCCATGCCATGGAAGCGCGCTCCCAGCTGCGCCACAGGCCCACTGTTTTGATTTTCGCTTAGCTTGGGCGCGGCGTCAAACTCGACTCGGGTCGTCCATGTCAAATAGGATATGTTTGGCGGAACGCCAGGACCCATCGGAGCCACCATGTTGATCTCGCGGAACATTCTTGTTCGGTCAGTTTTCTTGCTCGGTGCTTTGGCTGCGGCGGCGGCGCAAAACTCTACTGGCGCGGCGAGCGCAGAGCAGCCGCCGGTTGCCTATGCGTCGGTCAGCGAACTCAACGGCATCCTGACGCAATTGCAGCAGACGGCGAAAGGTATGCAGACCGATCTGGGCAGGACGCATATCGAAAAATGGAAGACCGACGCTGCAACCAAGCGGCAGGCACTGGCAACGGTGGAATCGATCCAGCGCAACCTGCAATCGGCGCTGCCGGAGACGATCTCTCAATTAAACAACTCCCCCGAGGATCTGGCAGCGAGTTTCAAGCTCTACCGCAACCTGGTGGTGCTGTACGACTACTTTGGTTCGGTGGTGGAGAGCGCGGGAGCGTTCGGATCCAAAGATGAACTGCAGAACCTGAGCAACGACATGTCTGGCCTGGAGAGCGCCCGGCGTGGGTTGGGCGAGCGCCTGCAGAAACTGTCTGCGAGTAAAGAAGAGGAGTTGACGCGTCTGCGCACCCAAGTCAAGACGCTGTCGGCGGCGCCGCCTCCGCCGCCGAAAAAGATTGTGGTGGATGACACCGAACCGCCCAAACCAGCGAAGCCGGCGAAAAAGAAAGCAACGAAGCCGAAGCCGCCGGCCACCACGACGGATACTCCTCCGAGTGCGCCGCCGCAGTGAGGACTTGGGACTCAGCGGCTCAAGGCCGTCTCTGAAATCAGGCCAGTTCTCGCTCTTGGTCAGCCACTGCGCCACTCAAAGTCAAATGCAACGTTTTCTACAGTTCCACTAACGCCGCACAGACTCCGTCAGCGTAGCCGCACTGCCCGTGAAATCTGCGCTGCCGCTGTAGGTCGCGGTGATGATCGTGTCCCCGGCGGGCAGGTGGCCAAAGAGCTCTTCGCAATCCTGCCGTTCAGCGCGACCGTGCCTAACGGGGTGGCCCCGGCGGTGAACGTTACGGTGCCCGTGGGTATGGCTCCCGCAGAGGACACCACCCCCGCCGTAAAAGTCACGGGTTCGATGGATTTTGCGAGGAAGCCATCGCGGCTTTGTTCACCACCTGCTTCACTGCCTTCGATGTGCTGCTGGCGTATTTCGAGTCCCCTCCATATACTGCCGTGATCGCGTTCGTACCCACCGGCAGGGTCGAGGTCATAAAGGTAGTTGAGCCGTCACTCAAGGCCCCTGTTCCCAACACCGTCTTCCCTTTCATGAACGTGACGGTTTCGCCATCCGGCGGCGGACCGAGGGCGGAAGTGACTTCTGCAGTAAAGGTCACCGCCTGTCCATAAGTGGACGGATTCGGTGCAGACGAGAGCGTGGTCGTGGTCGCCGCCAGCACGAACTGATTCACTGGTGTTGAAGTGCTGCTGGAGAAGTTTGAGTCGCCTCCGTAGACTGCAGTGATGCTGTTCGCACCCGGAGGCAGTTTGGGCGTGGTAAAGCTGACCGCACCGCCGCTGAGCGCCAGCGTTGCCAAGACCGTCGCGCCGTTCCGGAAAGCAACCTTGCCCGTCGGCGTGCCACCCGCCGCTGACGAGACCGTGGCTGTGAAGGTCACAGGCTTCCCCGATACCGACGGGTTTACGGAAGAAACCAGATCCGTGGTGCTGGCTGCATACGTGAGTTTGGTTATGAAAGCGTCGCTGCCGCCGCCGAGGGTTGGCTGCAAAGGATTCACCGTTGGAAAGCCCGGTGATGCAGTGGCGCCGGTGACGTAAGCGCTCCCTAAGCTGTCCACGGTGATCGCATTCGCACCGGTGTAGGGGCTACTGCCGAGATAGGTGGAGTAGACCAACGCTGACCCAATGGGATTAAGCTCGGTCACGAAGCCAAATCCTTTAGCACAGACTTTGGCACCGCCGCAGGTCGTCTGGAAAGCGCCCGGCGTGGTAGGAAAATTGGTCGAGGTAGTGTTGCCTGTCACGTAGGCGTCTCCAGAATTGTCCACGGCGAGGCCCAAGCCTGCGTCATAGCAACTGCCACCCAGATAAGTGGAATAAACAAAAGCCGATCCCGTGGCCTTGATCTTCGTAAGAAAGGCGTCTCCGGCTACCGTATAACAATTCTTGCTGACGCCACCAGAGGCTGTCTGGAAGGCACCGGGCGTAGTAGGAAAGTCGGTTGAGAGGGTGCTGCCAGCGATATAAACGTTGCCCGCACGGTCGAAGGCGACGCCAGAGCTACTGTCAAATCCGCTGCCGCCCAGATAGGTGGAGTAAACCAGGGCCGAGCCGGCAGAGTTTATCTTGGCCAGGAAGGCGTCGTACTGGCCGCCACCGTAGGTTGGTTGCAAAGGATTCATCGTCGGAAAGTTGGTTGAAGCGGTAGTGCCTGCCAGGTAAACGTCTCCCACGCTGTCAACTGCGATGCCAACGCCAAGATCCTGGGCGCTGCCGCCTAGATAGGTCGAGTAAATCAAGGTTGACCCTGCTGGGTTGATCTTGGCCACGAAGGCGTCGCCGCACGGGTTGCCGCCAGCGTAGTTTGGTTGCAAGGGATTCTTTGTCGGGAAATCGGTAGAGCAGGTTTCACCTGTGACATAAGCGTTGCCCGCGCTGTCCACGGCGATGCCATCGCCATCGTCCTGACCGCTGCCGCCCAGATATGTGGAGTAAATCAGAGCTGAACCGGTCGGATTGATCTTAGCCACGAACGCATCGGAAACGCCACCACCAAAGGTTGGCTGCAAAGAATTCGCTGTGGGGAAGTCGGATGAGTACGTGTAGCCGGTGACGTAAGCATTGCCATCACTATCCGCAGCGATAGCGGTTCCAGTATCAAGGGAGCTGCCCCCAAGATACGTGGAGTAAACCAA
>Ga0209698_10000403_pt1 | contig 49353 bp, 34 predicted proteins | sample LitLauG_LLR_2012_FD_187203 | JGI IMG/M metagenome (GOLD analysis project Ga0209698, IMG submission 187203) | Freshwater sediment microbial communities from Pennsylvania, USA - Little Laurel Run_MetaG_LLR_2012 (SPAdes) (version 2) | ecosystem: Environmental > Aquatic > Freshwater > Creek >...
GAAGCAACCAGGAACGAAAATCGACCTGACGGTCCTGCGTGACGGCAAGACCCTGACGATTCCAGTCACCTTGGAGGAGCTGGGCAGCCGCAATGGCGAAGGAACGTCGGCCCCGGGCGAGAGCACCGGCAAAATGCGTTGGGGGCTGGGACTCAGCAACCTTACGCCGGAACTACGCGATCAGCTTCAGGCGCCACGTGACATTCACGGCGCCGTGATCGAGCAGGTACAGCCAGGCAGCCCCGCAGATAACGCAGGCTTGCAGCAGGGCGACATCATTCTCGAGGTGAACCGCCACAAGGTTCAGTCGGCGAGTGACGTCCAGCAGGCCCTTGCAAACGTCGGCAAAGGGCAGGATGCTCTCGTGCTGGTGTGGTCCAACGGCGGGAACTCGTTTCGAGTCTTGCACTCCGGGGAAGGCGCCTGAGGAAAACCGCTCTCTCAAAGTCTGAGAGGAGCGGTTCTTTCATGCGGCCCCCTCGAAATCGAACCTACAAAAAGAAGTCCCGGCACGACGGCCGGGACTTCTTATATGCTTTCCTCCGTCACTAGAACCCGTACTTAGCGACGACCTTCTTCTCATTCTTCCCAATCACCGCAATCGCTGCGTGTTGAGCCCGCAAAGAAAACACGATCGATACACCCGTCGCCTGATCACGAATGTTAACGCCCGCGTCTCTGTCAGAATCAGACACAAAGACGTAGAGAATCGATTCTGCCATTACGGTAGGAAACACCAGCACGCCCGAAGCGATCGGGGTACGGGCGGTAAACGGCGATGCCACGTTCACCCGCGCCGCCACTCGAGAATAGAGGTCAGCCGTGGATTGCAGGTCCTCCGTCAGCTCGACCGGGTATGCTGCCCAAAAAATGCGGCCCTTGCCGTCGGAAATCTCCTTAAAAGTCGAGTCATCCTCAAACTTTAGCGAATCCAGCCAATTCTGCTGTTGTTGGCCGAAAGCAAGAGGAATACTCGCATCCCCCAGCGTTATGGCGGCGTTGTGATAGATCAGCGGCTCAGCATGTGCCTTCATCCCAAGCTCGAGGGCTCGATGTCTCTCCTGCCAATGCTCATCCCGTTCGACGGGGCCCGTAATAAGTAGATTCCCTCCTCCATCTACATACCGCAGCAGTGCTGCCCAGGCCGCATCGCTCAGTGCCTGCGGCGATGGAAGGATCACGAGCTTTGGATTGCCGAGCCGTCCGATTTGATTTTCAGCGACCAAATAGACCGGCAATCGGGCCTGGTATGCCAGCGCGCGAACGGCGCGCCGTTGTGCCTCCAGTTGGAAATCCGCCAGCACCGAATACTGCGCCGCCTGCGAAGTAACGATCGCAACCTGCGGAAGTTGAGGATCTCGAAGGTGTTCCTGCAACGAAGGAGCAAATCGGGCGAACTCCCGTAGCAGCGTCGCCTCCGGCTTTTCCGTGTAATCGGTCCGCACTGCCCCAATCGGTGTCTCGTTGCTCTCCGTCATATCGGAATTGGTATTCCAGAGCCATTCGATCGCGCCCGATCCCTGTATGAACGACGACGCAATCTTCCGTTCAAGAAGGGCAGCCTCATTCTGCGGAGTGCGCCGCGCGATCTCGTCGAGATTCAACTCCCGCTGCAGCCCCGTTTCCTGGATGAGCATGGCTTCACCCGGCTGCTTCGCCGCCAGCGACTCCCAGAGAATGTAATCGTTCTGCCACCAAGAATGATTCGTCGTGAAGTCGACCGACGAACCCCAGAACGCCGGCGAGAGACGGTCTTGGATCCCGCCTTCATCCTGACCCACTGTGACCAACTGTTGAGAGCCTGTCGCACGGATGGTCTCGCGCATCGTACGCACCCATTGCGCAAACGATTCCTGCGCGAAAAGCACGTAGTCGTTAACCCTGAGTGAATTGATCCCCACATACATCCCTCGCGGGGAAAACTCCTCTTCGCTGGGAAGAGGGATCGTTCCAGCAATGGACTGCGGCGGAACATTCCACATCGCAGCCAGCTTGGCGCGATCCGGATAGCGCTTGCTCAGCCATTCGTTCCAGGCAGCCAATTCAATGGGATCGCCATTGGGGCGCATCGTCCACAGATGCTGCGAAAAACTAGGCTCATTAATAAGATCCCATGCAAGAAAAGGCACATCGTGGAAGCGCGCGACCACGGCGGAGATTAGGGTTTGCTGTCTTCGCACCGCCTCCGGATCCAGAAATGCATTGCTGCCACCAAGGACGTCCGGCAAGAAAGCGAAGAAATTGAACTGCACCGGCAAGCCATATTTCCGCGCCGTCATCAGATAGGCTTCCAGCGTGCGCAGCGTGCGCTCATAGGGCTGCCCATTCTCATCGCAGAACTTGTCCCAGCCAGTCCACCACCCGGTGCGGATCATGTTCAGTCTCGCATCATGAATCTGCCCGAGATCCTGATCCCACACATAAACGTTCGGATGCTCGAAGTACAGTCGCTGCACTTCGCTCGACATGTAGGTCGTGCCCACCACCGCCAGAGGATGACCGTCGAGTACAAAGAAATCACGATTGACACTCAGATGCGGGCCCGATCGAAGGTAAGCCTCGTCGCGAATCCAGAATCCCGAGTGATAGATGGCCCGTGCTCGGTCGCCCTCCAGCAATTGCGCCTCGATTATGAAAAGCCCCCTGCCCGCAGGAGGTGGTAACACGATCAGTCCCGTCGAAGGGACCGCTCCGGTCACAGTTGTGCGATTCGAAGACTCAGATTCGGGGAAAGTTGTGACTTTCACCGACAGCCCGCTCACCGGCCGTGCCGCATGCCAATCGACTTGCAGCTCTACGGGCACGCCGGGCAGATAAAGGGGAAACATGGGACGCACAGCGAATCGCTCTTCACCTTGCAGTGCCCGATTCACGAGAAACTGGATCAGCTCTTTGTTGTCGAAAAACTCGCGCCCTAGCTCCGCATTTACCAAAATCCAGCGCCCCCCGTCGAATCCGTTTCGATCGTGGTCGACTTGAATCGCGGGTGCCGACAACTTGCGGCCGTCCTTGACGCCCCATGCCAGCGCGCCCAGCCGTGCATCGAGTGAACCCGCAGCGCCACCCCGATGGTACAAATCGACAGCACTCAGGCGGATCACCGGGCTGAACGCTCGTTTCCAGGAGAACGCCGGCACTTTCATAGTCAGCTCGGAATTATTCTGGAATTGAAGCCCATCCGAGCCCGGAGTCTCCTGATACTGATCGATCATCAGCGGGCGGATGAACCTCACGCTGTAATCGCGGAGATGCCATCCCTGCGCATCACGATACGCCGCCCGAGTAAACGGCATTCCGCCGAGCACCAGCAGATTTCCTCCGCGATCCAAAAAGCTCTTGATCGCCGGCCAACTCTCCTCAGAGAAGGCGGAGCCATAAGGAAGTACCAGGAGGTGACACGACTGAGAGGAAAGAGCAGCGGGAAGTTGATCGGCCCCGATCTGGCTTGCTGCAGGGAACAACGCCGCGAGCTGCGGGTCCGAAGGGGCGACGGAGTCGGCCGCAGGAAATCCCGGCTCGCTGAACACCACCACATCGCTCGCTGCGCTTTGTGCCAGCACTAGAGTCTTGCTCCCAAGGACAACGACGGTAATGAGGATAAACAGAATTGCTTTGCACATAAGTATGACCCGCAAGACAAGATGATTGCTGGAAACGACTGAGTCTCCGGCAACGGCAACTGATTGTCAAGCTAGAGAATCGATTTTGTAGAGGCCGGGCGCGGTTCCTTCCCAGAAGAAAATACGCAAAACAACTCCTCGCCGATGTATGATGGCGGCGTTCAGAGATTCATAACCCCCTCGGAGGGTGGACAGAACTCATGGCGATTTCATCGACCGGAAGCAGCACGACAATGGCGGCGTCGGATTCGGGGAAGAACTACCGCCCCGCACTGGCTGTGCTTACTACGCTTTTCTTCGTTTGGGGATCGCTCACGTCGCTGAATGACGTGCTGATTCCGTTCGCGCAGAACGTTTTCAACTTGAACTTAGCCGAAAGCTTCCTGATTCAGACGGCGTTTTTCCTTGCTTACTTTCTTTTTTCTATTCCGTCGGCGAAGATCATTGACTGGATCGGATACAAACGGGCGATTATTGTGGGGCTGAGCACCATGGTCGCGGCTTGCCTCCTGGTTTATCCCGCAGCGAAGATCCCATCCTTCCCATTTTTCTTGACAGCTTTGCTGATTCTCGCCGCCGGTATCACGGTGCTGCAGGTTGCGGCTAATCCCTACGTAGCTGTGCTTGGGAGCCCGAAGACGGCTTCGAGCCGCTTGGTGCTGACCCAGGCCTTCAACTCTCTCGGAACTGCTGTTTTTCCTTGGGTGGGGGCCAAGCTGATCCTAAAAGAATCAGTGAGCGCAGCGGCCCAAAGCGCATCGCAAGATGCTGTTGTCAGGCTTTATGTCTATTTCTTTGCGATCGTTCTCGTTCTGTTGGCCATACTGTTTGCCGTTTTCAAACTCCCCAGAATGGAAGCCGCCGAGCATCATATCGGTCAGAAAGTCGAAGATTCCGTGTGGAAGCATCCGAACCTGGTTTTTGGCGCCATCGGAATCTTCGTATATGTTGGCGCCGAAGTTGCGATAGGAAGCTCCATCAGCAACTATCTCGCGCTAGACAATATCGGGCATTTTGCGTCGAACGTGGCGGAGCCTGCGGCCCGATACCTTGCAGCGAAAGCGGTTGCGGCACGATACATCTCTATCTATTGGCTCGGAGCGATGGTTGGCCGGTTCATTGGATCGGCTGTTCTCCAGAAGGTGAAAACCTCGCGGGTACTCGCGTTCTGCGCCATCATGACGGCGTTGCTCGTAACGATTTCGGTTGCCAGCAGTGGGCACGTGGCGATGTGGTCCATGCTATCCGTAGGCCTGTTCAATTCGATCATGTTCCCCTGCATCTTCACGAGCGGTATCGCAGAGCTTGGGCAGCTTACCGGCGATGGATCAGGCATCTTGAACACCGCAATTGTGGGGGGAGCTGTAATTCCGTGGATCGTCGGCAAGGTTGCTGACGTTACAAATCATGCACACTATCCGGCGATGATCCAGGGAGAACTGAGCTGGGGCCAAGGCATTCACTACGCGCTCATCATCGCGACATTTTGCTATCTGTATATCCTTTTCTACGCGCTGAGTGGTTCGAAACCGAACAGTGAACGGTACGCCAAGGTATGAGGACGGCCGTGCGGTGTGGGCGCGTGCGGAATTAAAGGCGTGTGTGGAATCACTGACAAGGAATAGCAGTCTGGTAGCATTGCCCGAGCTTTCGAACAGTAACTGAAACGACTTAAAAGCCCATGGTGCAAGTCAAGAAATCCGGCCAAAAGCCGCAGGTGATCACGCTCAAAGCGGTCGCCCTGCATTTAGGACTTACTCCAGGCACAGTCTCCGCAGTACTCAACGATTCCCCTTCCGCTCGGTCCATCCCGCAGGAGACCAAGAACCGCATCCGCGCAGCCGCCAAGGAACTCAACTATCGTCCTAACTTCTTTGCCCGCACTCTCCGCAACAAACGCACCTACACGATCGGAGTGATCGCGGAGGAGATCGGCGATTCCTACAGTTCCCCGATCATCAGCGGCATCGAGCAGTTTCTGCGAAAGCGCGATTATTTCTTTTTAACGGTGGTCCATCGCCACGATCCGGCTCTGTTAAGCCGCTATTCGCAACTTTTGTCTGAGCGTGGAGTCGAGGGCATCATCACCGTCGACACTACGGTTCAGGAAGCACCCATGTTGCCCACTGTGGCGATCGCCGGTCACAAGAAACTGAAGGGCGTCACCAACATTATTCTCGATCATGAACACGCTGCCGTTCTGGCACTCAACCACCTGAAGGATCTACGACATGAACGCATCGCGTTCATGAAAGGCAATCCGGTGAGTTCGGATGCGAAGGACCGCTGGGATGCCATCTGTCATGTGGCCGCACAGATCGGAATCGACATCGATCCCGACCTGACCGTGCAGATCGATACGGACGACCCAACGCCAATGCTGGGCTATCCCTTCACCAGGCAGCTTCTCGCGCGCCAGAAACCGTTCACCGCAATTTTCGCCTACAACGACATTTCGGCGATCGGCGCGATCCGCGCTTTGCAGGAAAGGGGACTGCGTGTACCGCAAGATATATCCGTCCTCGGATTCGACGATATCCCTGGCGCAGCATTCCACACTCCCAGCCTCACCACCGTACGGCAACCGCTGAACCGCATGGGCGAAGTGGCGGCTGAGACCTTGCTCGACCGAATTGAGGGCAAAAAAGAATACCCTTCGGAGATGGCGATCGAGCCCGAACTAGTCGTGCGTGAATCCACGGCGAACGCACCCGGGTCCTGCTAGGATCAACACCAGCGATCTTGCGTCTGCCCCGGACGCAGTCGCGCCCGCTCATGCCCATCGCTGCAACCCGTACAGCATCCGTTTCTGCCCGCGCTCTCACCTACGCCGCGTACATCTCATTCATTCCCATCGGAATTGCAACCGTGCTTCTCGGGCCGATGCTGCCGACGCTTTCGGCGCGATGGTCATTGAACTATTCGCAGGCCGGCTCTTTTTTCCCCGTTCAGTACGTCGCCTCTACCTGCGCCGTGGCATTCTCTGGAGTCTTGGCTTCCTGGCGCGGATATCGCTTCGCAATGAAGGCTGGACTTCTTCTCATCGCCATGGGGCTCGCCTTTTTGCTTGCCGGTCCGAAATGGTGTGCCGCTCTTTGCATTGCCGCCAATGGCGCCGGACTCGGCTTGGCGGTCCCTGCGGCGAACCTGATGGTCGCTGCAGCGAATCCGGAACGCAGAAGCGCCAGGCTAAACGTGCTGAACTTCTTCTGGAGCACAGGTGCCGTAGCCGGACCTTTCCTGATAGCAGCGGCCGCCAAGACTCAACATATTCCGCTCTTTTTGCTATGTGTCTCCGGCTTTGCTCTCAGCGTCGCGATCGGGATTGCCTTGATGGGCAGCGGCATAGTCGAACCGGCAGCCACACTGGACAGAGAGCCAGTCCTACCCCTGATTCAGGCGCGCGCCCATCTTTTTTCCATTCTCACCCTGCTCTTTTTTCTTTATGTCGGAGTGGAAAACGCCTTTGGACAATGGATGGCCTCGTACGTGAAAAGTTTGGGAACCTTAACCTTGGCCACCGCTCTGGCGACTCCCTCATTGTTTTACGCCTCGCTGACGATCGGCAGAATACTGGCGCCCGCTTTGTTTCGGATCCTCGACGAAATCCGGCTGGTTCAGGTCGGCCTGCTTCTGGCGTGTGCCGGGATGGCCGGACTGATCTTTTCACATGCATTGACGGGCGTGGCAGCCAGCGCGTGCGCCGCGGGCCTGGGCCTCTCATACGTGTACCCCATTACAATTTCGCTCTTGTCCCGCGAGTTTGTCTCTCCGCGGATCGGCTCGCTCATGTTCGTCCTCTCTAACATCGGGGGTGGTCTTCTTCCCTGGATTGTCGGTATCTCGTCCACCCGATTCGGCACCCTGAAGGCTGGATTGTACGTACCTCTGCTGGGATGCGCGATGATGTACTTCCTTTATCTGCCGAATTGGACCCGCTCAGATCCGGCCGCTGACCATTCTGCCAGCTAGCCGTGTGATTCTCAGTGCGCGATATAGCGGAAACAGAGGTTTCGGGAGTCGCATCACGGCCCATTCGCCGGGCCCGGGCGTGAAGACAAATCGGCTGACAAAACGGAAGTGGTCGATGCGCCGCTCTCGCAATCGCAGCATCAGCCGAAAGTACGCCAGTGATTCGACTTCGTATGTTTTTTCGTTGGAGATGTAGGTTTCGACCTCTTCCACCAATTGTCCAGCAGCTGAATCCTCAGGAAGGGTCTCTACGGCCGATGCGGGAGAGGGAGAGCCCAACAATTTTTGTGAGAGCAGTAGCGTAACGCGCAGAATCCGCGCTACGCCCAGTTCCTGCGCCTGTTCTCCGATCCACTTCCAGTTGAGCGTCGGCAGCCTGCTGATCCGCGCCAGGTCGCATAACCAGATCAGCCGTCCCCACACGTGCTTCGCTGCATGAAGCGCCAGGACCAGGAAAAGGTCTTCCGTCAACAGCGACTTCACCTCTGACCCCGCGACTCTCACCGGTTGCGCACGGCGGAACAATCCCTCAAAATCAAGATCCACCGCATAAAAATGTGGCTGAATCGCCCACTGAACCTCCAGCAGGTTCCTTCCCGCGGTACCGTCGAATGCGCATTCGTACCCCGACTTCAGATATGCCTCTTCCTCATCTTCCGAAAGCTTCACGTGCGGCGTATAACCCAGTTCCCCGATCGCCTTCCGGATGCGCTTCAGGTCCGTTGCATGAATCAGCAGATCGATGTCCCCGGATTGGCGCAGCGCAATGTCGCCGTAAAACGTCTCCGCCAACGCCAGGCCCTTGTAAGGAATGAACTCGATGCCAGCCTGCGACAAGCGGTCGGCAATACGAACAAATTCACTCGAGAGAAACAGCGCTTTGTGAAGATTCGCCTGATAACTTTGCTTCAGAGCTATGAGCGCTTCGGTAGGAACCTGCTCTCCCAGACTCAAAAGGGACTGCGCCAGAATCGGTTGCACCCCGTGACGTTCTGCGAGACTAAGAAGAGCCTTCCAGCGAACTCGGGCACTTAACAGCCCAAGAATCCGAGCCGTTTTCTCTTCCGCGGGGACTTCGGCGCACGCAGCCCGTAGTAAAGACCACTCGGTCTCAAGCGGCGCAGAAAGGCCAGGCATATTTCCGACTGGGATACTGCATTTGACAACTGCTCACGCGATAGCGCCGCTCGGTTGAGTTGCCGAGTTTGCTGGCGCAATATGAATTTGTATCAGATTTGCCGGCCCACGTTTCTTCGCCAGCATGTTGGCCGACGGAATTCCTGTTCGGGCGAATGATTTTTCGCAATCTTGCGATGATGGCCCGCGTATGTTGCCTTCCATAAACGCCAGCCCGGGACACCGAGTGCAACTCCCGACATGCGAGCAAGAAGTACAGGTTGTCAGGTCCTTCAGACGGATCGAGCGCACTTCCTTCATTCGCGCCGAATGCCGCCAAATATCGAGGAACCGCTCATTTCTCACATTTCCTGTTGGCAGTGGAAACTGCACGCACGGGAACACTTCGCCATACGGCGATACATAACAGGCAGTATGTCCTGCGCTGCACGGCAGAGCCGACAGCGCGTTCTCATCGGCAGGAGCGGCGATCGTACAGAACTCGTCCACATCCCCGACCAGCGCCCGATCGCGAAACACCTGGCGCAGCGATTCCTGATCCACTCCCAGGCTCAACACCGAGCGATCGCCATCCATCATAGGTGTGATCGTCGGGTCCAAGGTGGACTCGACTCCGAGTTCCTCTGCCAGCGCCCTCACACCCTGGTAATCCCGCTGATTCTGCACCATCAGCACATTCGCAAAGATCACCCGCAACCCCTGCGACTTCAAGAAACGTGCAGCGTCCAGCGATCTCCGCAATGATCCCGGCACTAGCGTGATCGCATCATGCACCTCCGGCCTGTGGGAGTACATGCTGATCTGGATCGACTCCACCCCGATATCCCGGATCTTCGCCGCCTCGCGCTCGCGAATCATGATCGCATTCGTCTTGAGCTTCACGCAGAACTGGCGCTCGAGGCGCGCGTGCTCGAGAATTTCGAAGAAGTCTTTGCGCAGAAAGATCTCGCCGCCGCTCAGCGTTAGGATGAACACCCCGGCATCCGCCATTTCGTCGAGCAAATGTTTGATCTCTGCCGTCGTCATCTCGCCATGATCTTCATGGTCGAGATAACAATGAACGCACCGTTCGTTGCAGCGATAAGTCAGATCGAGTTGCACGCTGAGCGGGATATTCCTCGCCAGCGCCTTCTCGGTCATCTGTTCGAGCAACCCGCTCATTTTGAATCTCCCGGGACGATTGGATCTTCGGATATCTGCAGGATTCCGTGGCTCGCAAGATCCCGCGCCAGAGTCTCCGCGTCCCGCAGTGCTTCGCCGGGCTCAACCTCAAATTCTCTGCAGATCTTTTGCTGAACGATATGTTCGAGCGGAGTTGCGCCATCGGCCGCCTGCCACAGAATGGTTGCGGTCTTATTCAGGGTAAACAGCGTCGAGTCTCGCCCCGACATGATCATCATCTCGCCGTCGAGGCTGCGCGCCGCCACTCGCGGATTGCGGGCCACATAAAGACTGCTCATCGAATCAACTCCCAAACCCGGAAATCGGGGAAAAACGTCAGACGCGATACTGGTACATGGCTGACAAACTCAAATGCCGCATGAAACGCCGCCTGCACCAGTTCCTCATCCTCCGCGAAAAACAGGAGATTCGCAAGCAGAGATCGCGCCGCTTCGCCCCCCGGTACAGGCTCAATGCGATTTTCGTATCCTTTGGCCAGGAAGTAGAGCGCGGCGACGGGAGCCGAAACATTCTCCCCGAGTTTCGCCAATTCGCCCGTGAAAGGTGTGCCAAATGCAATGTAGCCGTCATCGCACTTTCGCACGTACGAAATCTCGTCGGTCAGAAGCGTAACGTCCGGAGGCGCCAGCCGCGATATCGTCGTCTTCCCCGCCTCCGATACTCCGGCGAAGAGAAACGCCTTCCCGTTGCGGATCGCGCTGGCCGAGTGCAGCAGGAACCCTCCCTGCTTCGCCAGCACCAGTGTGTGAACAATGCGAAGCACCGCATCGATCGAATACGGATTCGCTGTTTGCCGAATCCACCCACGCCGTTTCGCCGGCTCCCACTCCGCCCGAAAATCCCCGCGAGTCAGAGTCCAGCGCCCGCCGCGTTGTGACACGCACACACCAGCATCCGGATCAGTATTGCCCGGCCGCGCCAGTTCGATGTCAAACTCAATCTCCGCCTTTGCTGTCGAAGTCACATACCCGGCGTAGCGATTTTGAAGCATCCCAAGAAAGTCGCGATCGGCAGTGTTCACGCGGACGGGCATGCCACCTATTTTAATGATCAGGCTGTGCTGCTCGACTTCGGTGATGATTTCGGGCAAGAGACGGCTCAAATCCTAGATGGTCCTGGCTGGTGCCCGGCTGAGTCCGTGCACCCCCACAATCACACGGGCAGCGGTTTCCGAGCGGCGAAGCAAGGTAGCAAGTGCTCGTTCTGAGCGCCGCAGACTTTTCTTCGGTTCAAAACACTTTCCATTTCGCACGATGCACGACACCTTCCCCAGGATCTCGCCGGGACGGATCGGAGCGTCTGCTGTCGCCATGGCATCTCCGCGCGTGAGCACCCGTCCCGTCCCAGCATCGCCGTTTTCCTCAATCACGCGGTGTGCAACGAAACGGTGCGGGTTACTGAACAATACGATGTCCCCCAGTGCCACCTTAGAACTGGTCGTGCGCTCAACCACCAGCGCGTCTCCGGGCCAGATGGCCGGCACCATGCTCGTTCCGGCCGCCGATAGAACCAACCTGCCACATCGTCGGAGCACCTCTTCGGCGAGTTCGTGGGCGACAGCATGCTTCTCGGCCCGAAGCTGCGGCGAAGAAGTCATGAAGCGCTGGCGTGTCCAATGCAACTGCTCTGTGTCGAGCTGATCTTCCCGCACGAAAGCGCCGTGGTCACGAACACCTGTTCGTGACGGAACGACGGTTTTTCGTACGGTTTCTTCGGCGTCGCCGAATGCGTTGGTTCAGACGTTTGGTTCATTTCCATAATGGAAGATCCTGTCTAGTTCGCACTAAAAGAGTGCTGATTGCGAAGCCTGCACCGCGCATCCGCCTGTGCCACCCGATCCGCACGCCTGGTTGCTCTGGGTCGAAAAGTAAATTTGCGAAGCGCCCGCGAGAGTACCTGATCCGACGATGTTGTCGATGATAATCCCGCCACTGCCTCCAGCCGAGGCCAGACTTGCCGTCGCAGGCAGGCCTGCGTTTCGCCATCTCACGGTGCCGTCGGCGGTAGTAGGGGCGTAGATGGTCGTTTGCCACGTCGGATGCGGGGCTGCTTTCGACGTTCCAGGCGTCGTCACCACCTGGATATTGCCGTTGCTGTCGATGATTGCCGTCCCTGCAGCGTATGCGTGGAGTGGCAGCCAGGTGGTGGCATGGGCGGCCAACTGTGGCCCCTGGTTCACCCACCTTGCGCCGGCATCGGTCGTGGACCCACCGACTGCAATGTTCCAAGCCGGCGGACCTAGCGCAGCCGTTCTCGATGTTCCCGCCGTCCTGCAAGTTTGAATCTGGAAGTGCGTGTCGAGCACCTGTTGCCCGACCGTGTAGGCATGAGACGGGAGCCAGGGCGTGTTGACGTAGTTCATCACGCATCCCCCCGATGCGCACGAGTTGCCAAGTCCGCTTGCCTGCACGCCGGCGAAGATCCATTCCTTCGTTCCACCAGTCGCATTCGGATTCGAGATGTCAGTGACTGGAGAACATCCCGTAGTCGCGCCTGCCAATGTCGGGCCTGCCACCGCCGCGCCCATCGTGCCCGCGTTGATCGGAATCTGATAAAGGGTCGGCGTACTGCCGGTGTTTCCGCACACGTACAGATTCCCCGTCGCATTCCCCGAAGCGAAATATTTGGAATCGAATCCACCTTCAAACAAGGGACTCGGGGTTGAAGGGAACGCAACGCTGGCCCCCACAGTGATCTTCGCTCCCGTGGTATTTCCCGCGAAGCTGGTTCCGAACTGGTAGACCGCTGAACATGGTTGTGTTCCCCCGGCGCAGGCCACCGTGTTGTCGGCTGACGCAAAAACGTATACCTTGCCCGTGGTCGAGTCCACGATTGGACCGGCGACCACTCCAGTTCCGAAATCTACCTGTCCCGAACGGGTCACTACTCCTGTGGAACTCACGCGGTAGAAGTATCCTCCTGCATCGCCGACGAATACATTGCCGGATCCGGTGTCGTACACCGGGCTGGTCAAAGCGGTCGGATTAGCGGGGTACACCTGGACGGGGAATCCACCGGTCGTCACCACCGTCGGCGTAGTGTTAAATACCCCCGTAATCTTGTGTAGCCACCCGAAAGCGTCACCAACCCAGATGGTGTCGTGACTGTAGTCGGGGAAAACCGATGAGGTCTTGTCATCATTTGAAACTCCCCCGCCCCTTAGGGTAATCGTCGTCATACACGGAGCCGCGCAACCTCGATACGCCGCGTTAGAGACAGCCGTTAACGGTGCCGGCGAACCTACCGTTCCCCCGGCCGCCCACTTCAGCAGCACCAGATTCCCGATCCCTGCCGTGGTTTGAACGAACGCCACTTGGGTGCCGTCTACTGAGATCGTCGGTGAGGTCAGCACCTGGCCTCCAGTATTGAAGGCCCAATAAACCATAGGTACGCTTCCACCGCACCCGGAATACAGATTCTCGAAAGCGACGATGCTCGCTTGCCCGGATGTTCCCTGCAGCCCGGTGCTGAACACCACGTAATCCGGCGTAACCCCCGCGCAGTGTGCCGAGGTGACCTGGAAGAAGTATTTCGCCGGGAAAACTCCAGCACCCGCATTCGCCCCGCTGCCCAGGCTCACGGACCAATCCTCATGCGATGCTCGCTCGTTCTTCAGGCCGCGATGACTCAGGCCCACATCGCTGACACTTAAAGTCCTGATCAAGTGCTCCCGGTTCCACTGCTGCCAGTACCGCGGTTCGTACATTACAGCCGCAGCCTGTGCGTCCGTCGACGGCTCCGAAAAAATGACGTGCCGGTGGCTCCAATCCGAGGGCAGACCTTGCTGCCTTGGGCTGGCTGCCCGTCCCGTCAGAATCCATCCCACCGCCACTAGCGTTAAGAGTCCCGCACAATACCCGAGCGATCGCGCGCCAATCCCTCTCATTGTTGTTTTGACTCCATGTCTCGCCCAATCACGGCTTGCGAGATCCAAAGGTTCTGCGGGCAGCACTGCAAAGCTTTCCCGTCGCTGTAATCCGTCCTGTGTCGTTAGAGAGAGGCACGCGCAGGGCTGCAGCGGCTATCGCCGCCAGCCCTCTCCGCGCAACTCGAGTGAACCAGCGGAAATTGGACGTAAGTCTCCGCCAGTTGGCTGGTTTGGCCCAAATTTTACTCTTTCTTGCCGCGAGCAAGCAAACGGGAATTGCGATGTTCCCAACCTCAATTCTGCGGCTTCGATCTTACTAGGTACAACTTACAATAGTCGGAACCCTGCCAATTGTGACATCATCAAAGGACGACTACAGCATCGGATGCTTGGGGGTTTAGGACAAAAAATTGGACGGATACGAAACCACAGGAACTATGGATCAGGCTGTGCCCACCAGTGAAGTCAGGAATGTCCTGACGATGAAAGAGGTTCAACATCTGGCCGTCGAGGGGGGCCAGTCAGCTGAGACCCTCATGAACGTCGTCGCTCTTATTGCGAAGAGGTTCCGAACCGACGTTTGCTCGGCCTATTTGCTCGAGCCGGATCGCGCCAACCTCGTTTTGGCAGCAACCGTCGGCCTTCGCCGTGAATGCATCGGCATCCTGCGCATGGCAGTCAACGAAGGATTGACCGGACTTGTCGCCGAGCAGGTGCAACCGGTCGCCGTCAGCCAGGTCAAGAACCATCCCCGCTTCAAGTATTTTCGGGATTCAGGTGAAGATGCCTATCAGTCTTTCCTGGGCGTGCCCCTGATCGATCGTGGAATTCTTCAGGGCGTCCTCGTCGTCCAGACCGTCGAAGCTCGGACCTTTAGCACGGATGAGATTCGCATGCTGGCCGAGGCCGCCTCCCAGGTCGCGCCCATCGTCAGCGAAGCTCGCACTCTTGATCGCTTCATCGCTCCGTTACAGGAGCGCTTGTGGACTCTAGCGCGCAATCTGTGGTGGAGCTGGGACCACAACTCCGCGAGCCTCTTCCTCGATCTGGATCCTGCACTCTGGAGTGATCTCAACCACAATCCGGTCGCCCTATTAAGTGAGATGCCGCTGGCAAAGCTCGAAACGCGTGCCACGGAACTCATGCTGCACAGCCGCGTTAACTACGCCTATCGCCGCATGCTGGAATACCTCGAGGCCGATCGCACTTGGGGGACCCGCCACGCCGGCGTCCTGCGGCCTCACCCCGTCGCCTATTTCTCCGCCGAGTTTGGATTGCACGAATCGTTGCCTATTTATTCCGGAGGCCTCGGCGTGCTGGCCGGCGATCACATCAAGAGTTCCTCCGACCTCGACATCCCGCTGGTCGGCATCGGGCTGTTCTATCCGCAGGGATATTTCCGCCAACATCTTGATCTCAGCGGATGGCAGCGCGAAGAGTATCTCGACACGAACGTCGCTCAATTACCGATGGAGTCCGCCATCGGAAAAGATGGCCGCCCCGTGGTCGTTTCCATCGAGACGCGAAGCGGCAGCCTCCAGGCTAAGGTCTGGCGTGTGAAAGTCGGCCGCCGTGATCTGTACCTGCTCGATTCAGATGTCGAAGGTAACGCTCCGGAAGACCGCGAACTCACCTCCCGTCTCTACGGCGGCGATCTTCGCATCCGAATCCGCCAGGAGTTGTTGCTCGGAGTCGGTGGACTGCGCGCCCTCAAGGCGCTCGGAATTTCTCCCGGCGTCCTTCACCTCAATGAAGGCCACAGTGCCTTCGCCGTTCTGGAAGCGATTCACATGCGCATGGAAGATGAAGGGATCGGCTTCGATGCCGCCGTCCCGCGTGTTTCCCGCGAAGTCGTGTTCACCACCCATACGCCCGTTCCCGCCGGACACGACCGTTTCGAAGCCCGCCTGGTCGAGGAACACATCGGCCCCTTACGCGAGGCCATTGGACTTTCTCAGGAGAGCCTGATGGGACTTGGCCGCGAGAATCCCAACAATTCCGATGAGCTCTTTTGCATGACGGTCCTGGCCCTCCGTCTTTCACGGCGGGCCAATGCCGTCTCCGCGCTGCACGGCGAGGTCTCGCGCGCCATGTGGACTGGCCTCTTCAAGGGCAAACCCGAAGACGAGATTCCAATCGGGCACATCACCAACGGCGTCCACGTGCCTTCCTGGCTCGCGCCGCAGATGTTTCGTCTGTACGATCGTCATCTCGGCACTGACTGGCACCAGCGCGGCAGCGAAGCCAAGATCTGGCTCGGCATTGAAAATGTCGACGACGGCGAACTTTGGGAGACTCACCTGAACCTGAAGTCCCAGCTGATAGAGTTCGTTCGCAAACGCGCCGTCGAACAAGCGGAGCGTCGCGGAGAATCGCGGGAAGTTTTGCAGCGTCTGGAACGCGTGTTGAGCCCCGACGCTCTGACCATCGGCTTCGCGCGCCGCTTCGCGACCTACAAACGGGCGAATCTGATCTTGACCGACATTGAGCGCCTTGCCGCGATGGTCAACGACCCCAACCGCCCCGTGCAGTTCGTGTTTGCGGGCAAAGCCCATCCGCTTGACGAGCCTGGGAAGCGCGTGTTGCAGCAAATCGCCGACCTCATGCGCGATCCCAAGTTCCGCGACAGGTTCGTCTTCGTCGAAGACTATGACATCAACGTCGGCCGGCATTTCGTGCAGGGCGTCGACGTATGGCTCAACAATCCCCGGCGTCCGCTCGAAGCGTCTGGCACCAGCGGTCAGAAGGTGGTCCTGAATGGTGGCCTCAATCTTTCCGTGTTGGACGGCTGGTGGGCCGAGGCCTACGACGGCGTAAACGGCTTCGCCATCGGCAGTGGCAAGACGCACTCCAACATGAACGTTCACGACACTCGGGACGGCGAAGACCTGATGCGCACGCTCCGCGACGAAGTAATCCCCCTCTACTACCAGCGCGACCGCGATGGCCTTCCTCGTGGCTGGATCAAGCGCATGAAACGCACCATCCGCACCCTGGGCTGGCGCTTCAACGCCGACCGCATGGTCATGGATTACACGCTGAAATGCTACGTCCCCGCAGCGGGTGGGACATCCAGCGATATGAGGGCGAATCCCTAGGGGCCAAGGGCTTCTCCCATTCGCGTAAAAAAAATCGCATCTCCTGAAACGAAATCCTCAACGGCTGCACTACTCAAATGAGCGGAAGAAGTCACTTTGTGTGGCGACTGCCTCTCATTCACAAATCCCCGACATGGAAGGCCTTTGGCAACCGGGGGGAAGCTTGGGCTCTTCAGATCGCTGGAACCGAAAGGGGAAGCGGCTCCAGCGATCTTCGGGGTTTTTTCCCGCCAACGAGGTCCCCTGATCCGCTTCTGTTGAAACAAATCCTCGCAGCCGAGTTTCCTCAAGAGCTGCCGTTCAGATGTACTCCTCTAACCATGTAAGTGTGAGTGCCGATCGCAGGGCCCCGGCGACAGTGCCCGAGTCTGCCGCATTTCGGAGGGGACCGCTGGACGACGACAACGACTGATGAGGAGGACTACCGGAAGATGTTCCAGAGAATCGGGAGAATGGTCGGTGCGTTTTGCCGGGCAACGTCCGTGAGCGCGAGAACGCCTTCGTACGCCGAGCCAACCAGAGTGGTTTCTCTGGTCACGTTTTGTAGAGAACCGCGTGTCCCCCACCCGGTTAGATGGGGGACACGGTTTTTCGCGGACCAGATTCGCTTTAGCGAATGCACCAGGACGGTCATTGCACACTTCCCATGGCGTCGGAATCTCCCAGGTGACCGATTTCACGGCGGGCGCGTTTCCATCTCACCCGCGCTGTGTCGATGCTGATTCCGAGAAAGGCCGCGATCTCCGCCAGGCTGTGTCCCTGAATCTCTTTCAACAGAAACACCTCCCGGTGAGCCTTAGGCAACTCAAGGGCTCTCAGGATTGTGCACTGGAAAGCGCCAGGCCGCTGCAATCCTGCAGCAGGTCTCCTGGCGCGTAGCGAACACATGTGAGTCACCGATCGATCTCGCACTGTCGTGTTGGGTCTCATCGCCTTCTCTGAGAATAGTGGCGACTTCGGCCGTTTCGTTACACCGGCCATCAGTTCCCTCCCGTTCCGGTCGAAGTGTTAAACTAGCTGCCACTCCAGCATCCGCGAGGCTTGTTCCTTGCAACTCCAGTCCTTTGACGAGTCTTACGTAGAGCGTCTTCAGGCAGGAGACTTTCGAACGCAGGAGCATTTCGTCGCCTATTTCAGCGAGTTGATCCAGCTGAAATTGCGCTCGCGCCTGAATTCGCCGCAGGCGATCGAAGACGTCCGGCAGGAAACTTTTACTCGTGTCTTCGCTGCGTTGCGGGGCGGAAAAATCCGTCAGCCCGAACGCCTGGGCGCTTTTGTGAACTCCATGTGCAACAACGTCTTACTCGAACACTACCGGGCATCGTCGCGCGACAGTTCGCTGGATGACGAAGAGCAGCAGGACTTTCCCGCCGCGAATGTGGATGTGCTTGGCGCTATTGCTGCGAAACAAATGGGAGAGAAGATTCGCGAGATCCTGGAGGAGATGCCCGAACGAGATCGAAGACTGCTCCGGGAAATTTTCTTGGAGGAACGCGATAAGGATGCAGTCTGCAGCGACTTTGGCGTAGACCGCGAGTACCTCCGGGTGCTGCTGCACCGGGCAAAACAATCGTTTAAGTCCCTGTATTTAAAGAATGTTGCGGCTCGACCGCCGGGAGCAGTAGCAGTCGAAAAGCGCTGAAACGATTTTGTGCCGCAACACACTATTTGTTATGAGGGGGATCGACCATGGACCATGATGAGGCGGTCCGACAAAAAGCCACGGAAAGATACCTGCTGGATGAACTCGATCCTGACCTCCGGGATAAATTCGAGGAACACCTCTTTGACTGCCAGGATTGCGCGCTCGACGTGCGCGCCGCAGCTATGTTCGTGGAACAAACAAAAGTGATTCTCGCTGAGCCTCCTGCAGTTTCGGTGGCGAATGTTCCGGCTGGTGCTGCCACCGCCAAGCCTGGATGGTTTGCCTGGCTGCGTCCTGCGTTTGCCCTGCCTGTTTTAGCCTTACTCCTGGCGGTGATTGGATACCAGAACTTCGTCACTTATCCCAGCTTGGTCGCAACCGCCAATCAGCCTCAGGTCGGAACTTGGATCTCCCTCAACGTCAGCACCCGCGGCACAGCTGCGAATTCCGTCAGGGTGCACAGGGGAGAAGGCTTCGGAGTCCTGGCAAATCTTCCCCCGCAGGATGGATTCGCTTCCTATACCGCAGACCTGTATAATCCCGCCGGGAAGCAGGAGTGGTCGAGGCAGATTGCAACTGCCTCCCAAGAGACTCGACAGATTTACATTTCGGGTCATAATCTCGAATCCGGAACCTACACTCTCGTCGTAAATGGCGTCACCCCTGGGGGCGAGAGCAAAGAACTCAGCCGTCATCCAATTGACGTGCAAATTCAGAATTAAGTTGGAATGAGCGGAGCACAGCAATGGCAAACAACCTCCCCGCGCATTACTTCCATGCGGAAGCTCATGCCCTTACGGGCAAGCTGGACCTCCCGTTTAAGGAGGAGATCAAGAAACAAGCCTTCGTCAAGTTGGAGGGCCGATTGGCAGCTCTATCGGAGGACGAGAAGGCGCAGCGTAGCTATTTTTCTCAACACTCCAAGAATTACCGCCTGGAAAGCATCATCTCTTACGGCGCTGCCCATACCCAGGTTTCAGGCCACGATAGCAACAAGCATCGCGGAGCATCGGTAACACTGGCCACTTCCGTGGTGGAAGATCTGAACGTGCTGAATGTGGTCACCGCGGATCGGGTGGTAGCACAGATTTCGACGACGCACTTTCCGGATATCTATTCTCCTAAGGTCTCTTTTCTGGGCACGCATTTCGAGAACCTGAGAATTGCACGCCACAAGGCGGAGCCATTCCTTAATCTCGCGGTCGCGGGCGAGAAGCTTGACGGCAAAGCGCTCTGGCTGGACAAGAGCACGTTCCTGATGAAGGCCATCGAGGGCCAGTATGAGCGATTGAAACGTTGGCTGGGAGGTTTAGGCGGCGCCGATCCAAGCGCTTCCGCTTCATTGGCTAACATCTATCATAAAGGCGACCCCAACTACGACCAGCTCAGACTTGCGGCTGCCGCGGCGCGAGAAGAAGACCTTAGAACGGGCAAGGGCGAGTCGAGGGGAATCACATGTTCATTGGTCGAAAACGTCGAGATCAAGGACATCAGCGTCAAAACTGCGGACGGGAAGGCAATCCAAATCCCGCCCCCGGCGAGATCGTGCGGACATGTCATCCACATCCCCGACTTCGGGACAATCTTCCTAGCCGAGCTGACGGTGAATCACAATTCTTTCGATCTGACCATGATTCGACTGGAACTCGGTTGCTTGGCCGACGGCAGTGCCTCGATCGCGAGTTGCAATGTGAACGGCGGCAGCAAGCCCGGCGGACCGTAAAGGCGCCACAAATTAGAACTTCGCGCGCGTGGGGTGCCCCCGTCTTTGTTGTCTTTCTGCATCTTCTCCTTCTCTCATGCTCCGCCCGTCGCGATCCGCAAAGCTCCTTTGACCATGCGCTGGAAACCTTCCACCGAGGCCACATACTCGCAGCTCAGGAAGAAGCGAAGAGAGGCTATGAGCAATTTCACAAGCTTAGTGATGAATGGGCTTGGAGATTTCGGATTCTTGAGGCGAACGCGTTGGCTTGGCGAGGAATGAGTGATGGGGTGCTTACTCTATTAGGTTCTGATCCCATCATTCCCCCGTCAAAGGAACTGCTCGTCCAAAAACAAAGACTCGAAAGCGTGGCATACGCTTCGGCTGGCAAATTTCAGCAGGCTGACCAGAAGTTGGCTGAGGCCGAGCGTACGTGTGAAGTCTCGGATAGCCCCGCCTGTGCAAGTGTAATGATGGATCGGGGCGAATTGGAATTGGCAATGGGACATTTTGTTCGGGCAGAGCAGATTTTCCAGAACACCCTCAGCATTGCCAGGAAGCGAGCGGATGCCTTTCTTGAGGCGAGTTCATTGCTAGCACTCAGCCACTCCAACCTACAACAGGAGCACTTCGATGAAGCAATCGGATGGGCCGACTCGTCCCATCGCCTTTCCTCGCGTCAGGGATACGAAGACATCGACCAAAATGCTGTAGGAAATATCGGTTGGGCTTATTACAAACTTGGCGAGCCGGAGAGGGCAGAAAAGCTCTTCGTCGAAGCCAGGGAGCGTGCCACACGTCTCGGCGATGTCGCAGATCAGGTTAAGTGGCTAACCACAGTTGGCTACGTATACTTAGACGCCGGCAAGTATCCCGAAGCGGAAGAATCTTACCGAGGAGCATTTGAACTAGCGCAGACCACAAGCAGGCAAGACGTCATCGACGCTCTCATGTCCCTTGCTCTGGTCTCTGAGCGCACCGGCCATCTCAATCAAGCCCGCGACTACGCTGACCAAACCATCGCACTCGTCCCCAAAGACGGCAACCGCCTCGACATGCTCTATCCCATGCTAGTTAAAGGCCACGTCGCCGCCCGCGTGCACGACACGCAGCAGGCAGAAAAGATCTATCGCGAAATCGAACAGGATCCCAAGAGTCACGTGTTTCTGAAATGGGAGGCCGAGCACTCCCTCGCGCAGCTTTACCAAGACGAAAACCAGCCTCGGTCGGCAGACCGCGAATATCGCGCCGCCCTGAGCACCTTCGAAACTGCCCGCTCTTCGCTGAAGCACGAGGAATCGGAGCTCCCATTCCCAGCCAACGCTGCCAGCATCTACGACGACTACATCCACTTCCTCGTCAGCAAAGGCAAGACCGAAGAGGCTCTGCAAGTGGCCGAATATAGTCGTGGTCGAACCTTGGCCGAAGGCTTGGGGCTGTTGCGGAAGGGGACCACATTCAAACCGGACGCGCTGAATCCACCCGAGATCGCGCGCCGCGCCGGCGGCACCATTCTTTTCTACTGGCTCGGCGAGAAGCAATCTTACCTGTGGGTGATCACCACAAAGAAGACCAGCTTGTTTACCCTGCCGCCGAAATCGGAAATCGATCCGATCGTACACCGTTATCGTGAGGCGCTTGCCGAACAACAGGAATTCCTGCAAACAACCGATGATGACGGCCGCACTCTTTACCGCACACTCGTGATGCCAGCGAAAGCCTTGCTCGCGAGAAATGCGAAAGTTCTCATCATTCCCGACGGCAGTCTCAACACTCTCAACTTCGAGACCCTACTGGTTCCCGACCCGACTCCGCACTACTGGATTGAAGACGTCACCATTGCCGATGCGAACTCACTCCGCCTGCTGACGGCCTCGCGTGCGGCCGACAAGCGCAAGCCCAACCTGCTTCTGCTAGGAAACGCGATTGCCCCGAACCCGGACTATCCCGAACTGCGGAAAGCGGCTTCGGAGATGGAGAGCATCGAAAAACATTTCTCACCGGCGGAACAGCAGATATTCGCCCGCGAGCGTGCGACGCCGGCGGCATATTTGTCTGGCAAACCCGAGCAGTATTCCTACATTCACTTCGTCGCGCATGGGACTGCCAGCCGCACCAGCCCGCTCGACTCGGCAATCGTGTTATCCAAAGCTGGTCCCGAAGATGATTCCTTTAAGCTCTACGCCCGCGATATTATTCATCACCCTCTGCGAGCTCGGCTGGTTACGATCTCCACTTGCTACGGAGCAGGCGCACGCGCCTATTCGGGCGAAGGCCTCGTCGGGCTTTCATGGGCATTTCTCCGCGCCGGGGCTCACAACGTGATCGGAGCCTTGTGGGAGGTCAGCGACGTCTCCACTCCCCCGCTCATGGACGAACTCTACCGCGAGTTGGAAAGAGGACGGACTCCCGACACCGCTCTCCGCAACGCCAAACTCACGCTGCTTCGATCCACCACCTCCTTCCGTAAGCCGTTCTACTGGGCACCGTTTCAGCTCTACACCGGATCCTGACCTCGCCGGCTGCGACCGCTCGGGCTAGTCTCTGGCAGGCCAGTACTGGCGGCGTAAAGATGCCCGAAAGGCTGGGCAGCAGCGCGCGTGTACGAGTTCCTGGCTGAGTTGGAGTTGGCAAGCAGGCCCTTGACTGATCGGGGCACTCCGCACTTCATTGGACTGTCAGCGTCACTGCCATAGTCTGCTGGGCGGAACCCGCCGCGCCAGTAACGTTGACGGTGTAGGTGCCAGCCGGGGTTCCGCCGGTGCCGCCACCTCCTCCACTTCCACCCATGCTCCCGCCGCCGCAAGCCACCTGCAACAAGCAACCGCCGACCAGCAGGAACACCAGGCAGTAGCTCAGCAGCTTTCTGCGATTAGTCGTGCTCCTTCGCGCCGTGCCCAGCAGTATTGCTGGTAATACCAGCCAAGTCGCATACAGCGGACCCGGCCGGTGACCGACAGGTGCCGGAGTCAGGACCGCAGCGCGAGCTGCAGCGTGGGCTGACGTGGTGATCGTCAGCGTCGTGGTCACCGTACTGGAGTTGGGAGTGACCGAAGCAGGACTGAACCCACAGCCGGCAAGCGTCGGCAATCCGGCGCAGGAAAAGCTGATCGGGCTGGTGAATGAGCCTTGAGGAGTCACTGTCAAAGTGAATGTTCCCGATTGTCCGGCCGTTACTGTCGCGTTTGTCGAGCTCGAGGTCAATACGAAGTCCGCCGCGTTCACCATCTCGGTCAATGCCGCAGAGATGCTCCCGGCATTGTTCGCATCGCCGCCGTAAACGGCTGTGATGGATAGCTGTCCCAAGGCGAGAGCAGTAGTCGTAAATGTCGTAACGCCGCCGTTCAGCGTGCCCGTGCCTAGCGTTGTTGAGCCATCCTGGAACGTTATGACGCCCGTAGGAGCGATCGGCCCGGTGGTTGTGACTGTCGCCGTGAAGGTGACCGGAGAACCCGAGGTGGAGGGATTTGCGCTTGATGCGAGTATTGTGGTCGTCGGCAGCGTCGGTTGCTGAACGGTTTGCATGAGCGCTGCCGAAGTGCTCCCGACATTATTCGTATCTCCGCCGTAGACCGCCATGATCGAGTGCGTGCCCGCAGCCAGACTTGAAGTTGCAAGCGTCGCTATCGCTGATCCGTTCAGGGCGCTCGTGCCCAGCGTCGTTGAACCATCCTGGAACGTTATGACGCCCGTGGGAGCGATCGGCCCGGTGGTCGCGACTGTCGCCGTGAAGGTGACCGGAGAACCCGACGTGGAAGGATTGGCACTGGAGGCGAGCGCCGTGGTCGTGGCCGCCGACTTTACCGTCTGCGTCAGCACCGCCGACGTGCTGCCCGGGGTGCCGTACTGATTACCAGCGTATGAAGCCACCATGGGGTGCTGGCCCGGCGCCAAAGTCGACGTCGTGTAAGTCGCGACGCCACAACTTGGGACGGCGAACTGATCAAAACATGCGGGGACAGACTGGACGGTTGCCAAGGAAGTCGAGCCGTCGCTGAACGTAACGGATCCACCGAAGGTAACTGTTCCCGACGGTACGCCAGGCGCTGTCACGGTAGCTGTGAAGGTCACAGAACCGCCAGAGAACGACGGATTCACACTGGAGGCCAGAGCCGTTGTAGTCGTGTTTGCGGCGTTCACGCTCTGGGTAAGACCTGCCGAGGTGCTGGCCGTATTATAGGAATCGCCGCCGTAAACGGCGGTGATCGGATGCTGCCCTACGGACAGGCTCGAAATAGCATACGTGGTTAGGCCAGAACCGTTCAGCGTCCCGGTGCCCAGTGCGGCTGAGCCGTCCTTGAACGAGACTGTTCCGGTTGGCGTCTTGGACCCGCTAGTTGCGACAGTCGCCGTGAACGTCACTACTGAGCCAGAGGTCGAGGGATTCGCGTTCGATACGACCGTTGTAGTAGTGGCTGCCGCAACCGCGTTTACCGTCTGAATTAGAACCGTCGACGTGCTCGCAGCATTGTTCGTGTCAGCTCCATACACGGCGGTGATCGAATGCTGTCCCACAGACAGAGTCGAAGTCGAATAAGTCGCTATAGCCGAGCTGTTCAGTGCCGCCGTGCCCAGGGTGGCGGATCCGTCCATGAACGTGACCGATCCGGTTGGTGTTTTGCTGCCGGTTGTTGTGACCGCCGCCGTGAAGGTCACATTGGACCCAGCAGTTACAGGATCGGGACTTGCTGTTAGCCCTGTAGTGGTGGTCGGTAGCGCTACAGTAATCGTCTCAGTCACTACCGACGAAGTGCTGCCCGCATTGTTGCTGTCACCGCCATAGACTGCAGTGATCGAGTGCGTACCCGCGGTCAATGTCGACGTCGCGTAAGTGGCAACGCCCGAAGTATTGAGAGTGCCACTGCCCAAAGTGGCCGAACCATCCTTGAACGTAATTGTCCCGGTGGGCGTCCGCGAGCCATTAGTTCTCACGGTTGCGGTGAGCGTTACGGTTGAACCTGCGGGAGACGGATTGGGGCTGCCGGCTACGGTTGTGGCCGTTACTGCAGTATTAACTGTCTCATTCAACACAGCCGAAGTGCTGCCCGCATTATTGCTGTCACCGCCGTACACTGCAGTAATCGAGTGCGCACCTACTGCCAACGTCGACGTTGCGTACATGGCGACGCCCGAAGTATTGAGAGCGCCCGTACCCAGCACGGTCGCGCCATCCTTGAAGGTCACAGTCCCGGTAGCCTTACTCGATCCACTGCTTGTCACAGTCGCCGTAAACGTGACCAAAGAGGCTGCCAGAGCAGGGTGGTACTCGAGGTCACCGCCGTCGTCGCAGTGAACCCGTTCACGACCTCGGTAAGGACCGTGGAAGTGCTCCCGCCGTTGTTGGTATCCCCTCCATACACAGCTGTGATCGAGTGCTGCCCAACGCTCAAACTCGACGTAGTGTATGTCGTCCCGCCTGAACTCAACGTTCCAGTTCCCAAAATCGTAGAGCCGTCCTCGAAAGTGACGGTTCCGGTCGGTGTAAAGCAGGAGAAACCAGACGTTGTCACTCCAACAGAGAAGGTCACTGCAGAACCTACCGTCGACGGATTGGGACCGCCGGCCAACCCCGTGACCGTCGTTGCCTTGGAGACGGACTGGGTCAGATAAGGAGATGTGCTCCCCAGATTGTTGGCGTCGCCGGCGTAGACGGCCGCTATCGAGTGCAGACCAGGGCTTAACCATTGAGTCGGGAAGGTTGCCACAGCCGAACTGTTCAAGTTTGCGGTAGCCAGAACTTTAGGCCCGTCGTAAAAGGTGACCTTTCCCGTTGGCGTTATGCCCGAAGTGGTCGTCACCGTGGCAGTAAAGAATACCCAATTACACGCCGATGATGGGTCTAGGCTCGAAGACAAGGTTGTGACAGTACCATTCACCGTTTCGGTCCATACCGCTGAAGTGCTGCCAACATTGGTCGCGTCGGCGCCATAGGCAGCAGTTATCGAGTGCGTACCAATGGCCAGAGCAGAGGTCGAAAAGGTGCCTAATCCCGAGCCGTTGAGAGAGGCCGTGCCTAGAACGGTCGAGCCGTCGTTGAATGTGACCGTCCCGCTGGGTGTAGCATAGCCACTGGTCGCCACGTTCGCCGTGAAAGTTACACTGGAACCCGCGTTCACCGGATTGGGATTGCCGGTCACGGTGGTGGTGGTAGGGGCGGGTGAGATCACCGTCACGCTGTCGGTGCCGGGATCTGTGACATAAATGTGGTTCGTGGTCGGGTTTACTGCCACGGCATGAGCCGCCGCTCCGGTCCCGACAGGGATCGTCGTTGTCTTGTTCGTAGCCCCGTCGATCATGGTCACGCTGTCGCCGCCATTGTTGGCCACATAGATCTGGTTCGTAACCGGGTTAACGGCGACGGCATAGGGATTCGCTCCCACCGCTACGGTCGTCGTGGTGTATGTCGTTCCTGGCGCATAAATCACTGTCACGTTGTTGCTGCCATAGTTCGCGACGTAGATGTTGTTCGTGTTCGGGTTGACCGCCACCGCGCAAGGATTCGTTCCCGCGACGATAGTCCACTTGAAGCGCAATGCCCCATCAATCAGCGTCACGTTATTGCTGTTATAGTTCGCGACGTAAATCTGATTGGTGCTAGGGTCGACCGCCAGGTCCCGAGGATTGGTTCCGACGAGGATAGGCCCCTGTAGTGTGTTCGTTGGCCCATCAATCATCGCCACGTCGTTGCTGCCGCCATCTGCAACAAAGATCTTCGATGTGCTCGAATTGAGTGCCACAGCCTGGGGATTGGTCCCCACCGCGATGCTGGTCGTATTGTTCGTCGCCCCGTCAATTACCGTCACGCTGTTTGTGTTCACGTTCGCGACGTAGATCTTGTTCGCGAGCGGGTCGACCGCCACCGCGATCGGGCCGAGAGGATATACACCACCGGGCGGATAGCCCGGATAGGTTCCCACCAACAAAGGGGTCGTGACGTTGGTTGCACCGTCAATCACTGTCACGTAGTACCGGCCAAAGTTGTCGGGACCAGCATCTGCGACGTAGATCTCGTTCGTGTTCGGGTTCACCGCCACCGCAGTTGGTTGGCTTCCAACCAGGATTGGCGTTGTTTGGTTCGTTGCCCCATCAATGACCATCACGTAGTTGCCACCACCATCTACGGCGTAGATCTTGTCTGTGTTCGGATTGACGGCCAAGGTCATCGGGGCAAAGTATGGGATTGGGGCTTTAACATTGGCTGTGGTTTGCGCGTACATCGGCAGGGCCGCAGCTCCCAGGAGGAGCGCAAGGAAAGGAAGACCCTGGAGATATCGAGTTAATCCGTCGAATTTTAGGCAGCAGCGTGTCCGAACCATGCGAGCACTCACTCTTTCTCCCGCGGCCCGCTTGTAGCTATCTTTCAAGGAAAACGCCGCGAGGGTAATCCACCCCTCGTCCTCCACGAGACGTCTGCTCCAGATACCCGTTCAAAGAACGATTGAAACGCGCGCGCTCTTCGATTGGGTCGAGAGGAAAGCTCTCACTACACCCAATGGTCTTTCCGTTCGTCGGGTCGGTCGCGGAGACCTATCCTGCCCCCATTTTCGTTTCTAATGAGGGAACTATCACCTTACGAAAGTAGGAATTTTCGCCTTACTTCGGTCACCTAAACCGCTCTTACGAGCGGTTATGGAATCTGCGTTCGGGAAGCTGTCTAGCCACCACACGCATTGACTCGGACTTCCGCTCAAAAAGACCTGGCCACTCGACTGCCTACGGGTCTGACAGACATTGCCTCGTAATTGATCTGAGCAGGACCGATGACCTCCGCTGCCGGTACTCGCGGGCAATAAGCGGTAACTACGAAGCGATTCGTACTCAGAGGACTGATTGACTCGGCACCGGCGCAAGCAGTTCACAAGGCGGACCAGGCACGGAAAGGACGGGAACAGGTTACCCGAGGCGATCCGCGAAACGCACCGACAGTCATCAGTTCAGGCCGCCATTAGAGAAGGGTTAATCTTGTACTTCGGGTCGTACCTACGAGTACTTAGAAGCCTTGCACTGCGGAGTGGCAACTCTTAAGCCGGGCCGCCACGGCGGCCGGCGCAACCGAATAAAACCCGTTCGGACTCATGGTTCCAGGCTCCCGGATGGCACTCCAGACCTTCAAACTTCGGTCAAACAGGCCGCAGGCCTTTTGCCGAAGCGGCAGCTTGCGGCCGGATTGCCTCTCTTTCTCCGCAAGCCTCATTTGCACGTCGCCCTGCCCGGCATATGAATTGGCCATCACATAAAGAGCTTCCTCGCTAGGCGATGCGGAGTCCTTTCGCTCGGCAAGGGTTAATGCCTTTTCATAAGCTTCGATCGCATAGGTTGTGTCTCGTTGCCCGACAAGGGCAGAGGCAACGCTGTTATAGTCGGCAGCAAGGCGCAGGCGCGCATCCTCATTCTTGGGGTCATCCGCATAGATCTTTGCTGTGAGATCCAGGGCTTTCCGATAGTAGCTGAGGGCAACCTTGTCTTTGCCAGCGCGCTGGTAAACCTCCCCAGCCGTCTGCCAAGCCGCAGATTGCACACCCTGCAGTTCGACATTTTTGGGATCGCGGGCGAGGAGCGAGTTCATCATGCTCAGTGACTTCTCGAGCGCGGGGACAGTCTCTTGTCGGTCTGCAGTACGGGATAACGCATCCGCCAGGTTGCTATAGTCCTCGGCTAAACTGAGCTGAGCCCACACATCTCGTGGATCTGCGGCACTGAGGCGGCTGGACAGTGCAAGAGTGTCGCGAGCCGACTTTACCGCTTGTTGATAATCTCCATTGGTTAGTTCGACGACGCTTAGGCGCTGGTACACGCCATGCAGATTGTCCTGTAACTTCGGGGTCGGTGAGTGCGCGACGAGTTTCTCAAAGATCGGCTGGGCCTGGAGGTAGTGCTTCAGCGCCTCCTGCCTCTGCCCGGAGAGAAGCAACTGATCTCCCATGCGAACCACCGCGGCCCCGAAAGAACGCTGCGCAGAGTCGTCGCCTGGTTGCAGTTGGACGAGGCGCTCGGACAGCTCCAGGACTTTTTGTCTCGCCACGAGCGCGCCATTGCGGTCGCCGAGGTTCGATAGATTGAAATTGCCGCCGAGAAGGTCGGCCTCGGACTCGTAGTCGTTGGCCAGCTCTTGCAACAGGCTGGCGTCTCTCGGATGAGAGGGCAGAGCCTTCTCGCCTAGCTGCACGGCTCGCTGCACGCCATCGTAAGCTTCTGAAGTCTGACCCGCGGAGAGCAATTTTTCCGAGACAGAACGGTACGAGTCAGCCAGCGCAACAACGTTTTCCAGTGTATTCGGATCGGCAGCATAAATCTGTTTTCGGATCTCCAGCGACTTCTGAAAGCTCTTGAGCGCACCGCTCGTATCGCCCAGATTGGCGGCGAACTGCCCACCCTGCGCTTCGCCAATTCTGCGGTAGGCAGAAGCCAATTCGCGCTGCAGGGAAGTGTCTGCAGCAGACTCGCGTGCGAGAGTGTCCAGATATTCAAGGCCTCGCTCGAGAATCAGTTTGCGCGTGGCCGTTGTTCCCGGCACAGCAGCGACGGAGTCATGGATCTCGAAAATCAGCGAGTTGGCCAGCTTGCGCACATCGTTGAACCGCTGCTCAGCGCGTGCGCTCTGCGTGCGGGCGATGTGGGCTTCGCGCAGAGAGACTACCGTCCCGATGATCAGAGCCAGACCGGCAACGGCCGCTGCGAAGATCCCGGCTTTGTGTCGGGTGACAAACTTCCGCATGCGATACGGGAGCGAGTCGCCTTGCGCTGATACCGGCAAGTTTTTCAGGTGGTGGCGTATGTCCTCGGCGAACTGTTCGACGGACCCATAGCGCCGGTCCGGCTCCTTGCGGAGCGACATGAGCGCAATCTTGTCCAGGTCGCCCCTGAGCCCCTTGCTGAGTTTTTCGGGTGAAGATGCGCGCAATGCGCTCACGCTTTCGGGGGTGATGCTCTTCTCCCCTTCCTTGGCTGCAGGCTCATTCCGCCGTACGGCCAAGCTTGGCTTTTCCGGCTCCTGTTCACAGGCGGCCCGCGCCAGAGTTTCCGGCGTGCGCACAGCGACGCGATAAAGTTCGTGTCCGGTGAGTAACTCGTAGAGCACGACTCCCAGGGAGTACACATCGCTCGCTGTAGTGATTGACTCGCCCTTTACCTGCTCCGGGCTCGCATAAGCTGGCGTCAATACCCGCAGACCCATCGTGATCCGATCGGCGCCATCGGAGGTTTCGGGGTCGAGGATTTTCGCAATCCCGAAGTCAATCAGCTTTGGTTCGCCCTCTTTCGTGACCAGGATGTTGCTGGGCTTGATGTCGCGGTGCACGATCAGCCGGCGGTGGGCGTACTGCACGGCCGAACACACTTCAAGAAATATCTGCAAGCGGGCATCAACCGTCAGCTTGTGGTCATCGCAGAACGCGTCGATGGGCCGTCCCTCGACGAATTCCATGACCACATATGGCACTCCATCTTCGGTCGTGCCCCCGTCCAACAATCGGGCGATGTTGGGATGTTCCAGACTGGCCAAAATCTGACGCTCGGCGCGAAAGCGCGCCAGGGCAAACGGGGTGGTCAAACCCTGCTTAACAATCTTAATCGCGACCTGTTTCTTATACTGCTCATCGGCACGGGCGGCCCGGAACAGCGACCCCATGCCTCCCTCCCCGATCAACTCTATGATTTCGTAGGACCCGATGCGGCGCCCGGCCCAAGACTCCGCCTCCAGTGCCACATCTTTCAGACTGACATTGACCGGCGATTGCAGCGGTCCGTCCGCGTCTTCATTTTCTTCCTGCAAGAGTGAATCTACTTCCTGCCGCAGGGCTTGATCATCCCGGCAAGCATCGTCGAGGAAGCCTTTTCGTTGTTCGGGAGCAAGATCGAGCGCCTGCTCGAGGACGCCTTTGACTTGCTGCCAACGCTCAGGATTCATGCCCGTCGCTCCGCAGTTCCCGCTGCAGCCACATGCGCGCGATCGTCCATTCGCGCTTGACGGTGGCGGGAGAGATCCCGAGTACCTGCGAGGCGTCTTCGATCGACAAGCCACCGAAGAAGCGCAGATCGACGATGTGGGCTTGCCGGGGATCGATGGCGCTGAGGGACTTCAACGCGTCATCGAGAGCGACCAGATCGATTTGCGGCTTTTCTGGCAAGCCGATGGCTTCATCGAAGGTGAGGGTGACGCAGCCGGCCCCACGCTTGGCCGCAGCCTTGGCGCGGGCTTGATCCACGAGAATTTCACGCATGAGACGCGCTGCAATGGCAAGAAAATGCGAGCGGTTCTGCGCGCGCAGGGAGGTCTGTCCCAAAAGACGCAAATACGCCTCATGGACCAGGGCCGTACTCTGCAGGGTGTGCTGATTCTGGCCTGCCAGGCACCTCCCGGCTAGGCGGCGCAGTTCATCGTAGACCACCGGGATGAGCGCCTCGCGGGCCGCAGAGTCGCCCTCGCCCCAACGGGCTAGCAACTGCGTGACCTGGTTGGAAGATGCAGAACTCAAAGCCGCTCCCCGCTCCCCGGTCGGGCGGTTTGGCCGAGAACAGTACCCCTGCTACCCCCCAAAGTCAAGACGGCCATGGGGCCTTGGGCTGGCACTTGTTGCGGACCTGCCCCACCGGGGATTGGAGTGCTCCGCGCGGTCGGAGCCGACTTGAGGCCGATCTCCCAACAAAACAAGAAAAAGACTCACCCCGTGAGCCAATCCATCCCGGTTTTCCGAATTTGTAAGTAACGGGGGAAATGGGGAGACCTGGGATAGAGCCTCTACCAGAACCCGACGGAATGAAATTCTTGAAAGCGAAAGGATTGTTTATGCGGATGCGATACTGCTCGTTCTGGTCATTAGCGGCTTCGCTGGTGCTGCTGTTGGTCACCACCCAGGCCCAACTCTTCGCGCAATACACGATTTCTACGCTCGCCAGCAGCGCAGGGAACATCAGCGTGACGGGCCAGGGCGTGGCCGTTGACAACTCGAATAACGTCTACGCCATCGCCTCGCTCAGCGGGATCAATCCCTCCACTAATCAAGCTGCGAGTTTTTCTGTCATCGTCAAAGCCAATGCTCCGGGCTTACCAATCGCGGTGGGCTCGAACGCCTTTAATGCTCCGTACCCTGGTTGCGGCAACCCTGCGAACAATGTGGGGTTCACGACTTTAGGAGGAATTATGGTCGACAATTCGGGGAATATCTACATTGCTGAGTCCGGCGGCGACGAGTTGCTCCGGGTCAGCAATGGAACGGTTCAATGCCTGCTTAACAACCAGCTTGGGGCGGACGGGTTTAATGGTGTGGTGGTCGACAACGCAGGCAACGTCTACTTTGCTTCGCCTGGAGATCATAAGGTCTACAAATTGGCTGCTGGAGCAACGGCTCCAACGGCAGTCGCCGGACCCGGGAGCGGTAGGTGCAGCAGCGGACTGCTGGGTAATCTGGAAGGGATGGCGATCGACAGACAGGGGAACCTGTATGTCGCCGATTCATCGTGCGACGTAATCTGGAAGATAAGTTCGGGCTCGTCGACCGTGACAGCAGTAGCGGGTACTCCGGGCCAAGCTGGTCCGTCTAGTGACAATATCCTTGCCACCCAAGCGACCCTCATCAATCCGAGCGGCGTCGCGGTCGACTTCAACGGCAATCTTTACATCACCGATACGGGTAACAACTGCATCCGAATGGTAAGCACCGACGGCTATATCAACACCATCGCCGGCAACGGCACCGGAAATTTCGGCGGCGACGGTGGTCCTGCACTGACGGCCGAACTCAATCACCCCACTGGCATCGCGGTGAGCCCCGGTGGCAAGGTTTACATCGGCGACTCTGGCAATAATCGAATTCGCGTCCTCACCCCGCCCTGGGCCGTGCTTACCAGCCCGACGCCAGGATCCGTGCTGCCCGGCCCGACTGTGACCTTCGCCTGGAGCGCCGCTACGAATGGAAGCACTTACCAACTCGACGTCAGCGACAAGATTGGACCGCTGGGGCAGGGAGACATTTATTGGGACTCAGCCATCATGGGACAGTCCGATACGGTCGCCAACATTCCGTGCGACGGAAGAGCGATTTACGTCCGGTTAGCGACTCTCGACGCAAACGGAATTCCGCAGGATCCCGGCCCGTACATTTACCACGCCTGCAAGACGGTCAATATGAGCGTGACACCGACTACGCTGCCGCAAACGGGGGGCACGGTTGACATCTTCATCGTGAAGGGGAACTACTATCCAGGTTCCACTTTGACCTTGACGAAATCGCCGTATCCGAGTCCCCGCTGTTTTATTACTTGCCCCAGCCCGACCGTCCTGGGCTCTTGGACGACTCCGTTGACTGGCAACCAGCCCTTCTACACCTTCTACTATGACAGTATCAATGTTCCGGCTCTCCCGCCGGCATATCCGTACGCGGCTCAGTTCGTGCTGACGGCAATCGTCACTTCCGGAGGAGTGGTGAAGGATTCTTCCAGCGTGATTGTGACCCAGTATTAACACTTTGACCACTGCGGGCGGGACGAGAACGAGCAGTGGTTCAGAGGCGGCGCCTTCGGGGGGAAGGCGCCTCCTCTTTTTTGAAGCAGGTAAGTATCCCCGCAGTATCACTGCAAACTAACCAGCAACGGCGGAGAAGGAGAGATTCTATTGCAGCCGTTCTTGCTATCTGCCTATTGGATATCTACGCTTCCGTCATAATGCCTTTTCTGCTAGTGAGTTACAAACGAATCCGATCTTCGGCTACAGTTTCTGTAGTTTCTATTCGCTGCAGTTCCGCGAAACGCGGTATCAGTGGTATCAGTGAGAGTCGTTGTTGCGTCATCCGGATCTCAGAGTGGATTCGTGCTGCATTTGCTCAGCATACCCTCCCACCCAAAAGAAGTTCCGTTAACGCAATCTTTCAACACCCACGTCTGATTACGTTGACTAACGGTCAGACCAGTGCCGCGTGGGACTGGGCGCTCGTATTCGATGTCTCTCTAAGACAAGTCGCCCGTTAGGCAGCGAGAGTACACTTTCCTGCAAAAATGCGCGGATCTCAGATGCGCACAGACGCCCGAGCCATGTCCGGCGGAAGCGTGCGGGAGGAGCCCATGCGAGGCTTAAAGGGGTGTGCTCTTGTTGTGGCAGTGTTGCTGGCTGCGGTTGCGATAGCCTTTGGCCAAGGATCATCCACTTCGCTGCAAGGAACTGTCACCGACCCTAGCGGGAGTGCCATTGCTGGCGCAAGAGTTGTGCTCGCCAACGACGAATCCAAGATCGAGCGCATGATCGACGCCGATGCGCGGGGAGAATACCGTTTCCTGGCCCTGCCGCCCGGCACTTACAGACTGACGGTGAACTCCAGGGGCTTCTCGCAATACGTGCAAACTGGACTGCAGTTGCTGGTGAATACGCCAGCCACCGTGAATGTTCAGTTGAAAGTCGGAGCGACGACGGAGAATGTTACTGTCACCAGCGAAGCCCCGGCTCTCAACGCTGTTGATGCATCTTTGGGCAATTCCTTCGGCGAAACCCAGGTGAAGGAGGTTCCGATCGAAGCCCGCAATGTGCCGGAGCTATTGAGCCTGCAGGCAGGCGTGACGTACACGGGCCACCGACTGGATCTGCAGGATCCCTCCTACAAGGATCAGGACACCCGCAGTGGCGCGGTCAACGGAGCGCGCAGCGACCAGAGCAACATCACGCTGGACGGCGTAGACGTAAACGACCAGTCGAACGGATACGCGTTCACTTCGGTGCTTCCGACCACGGTGGATTCGGTGCAGGAATTTCGCGTGACCACATCCAACTACAACGCCGACCAGGGCACCGGTTCGGGAGCGCAAGTTGCGTTGGTGACCAAGAGCGGAACTAATCAACTTCATGGATCGCTCTATGAATACCTTAGGAACACTGTCACCAGTGCCAACGATTACTTCGTCAGCGCCTCCGAAGCGAGGCTTGGTCAATCCAACAAGCCCGACAAACTGAACTACAACATTTTTGGGGCATCGGTCGGTGGACCGATCTGGAAAGACCGGCTGTTCTTTTTTGCAAACTACGAGGGGACAAGGCAGCGCCAGGAAATCAGCACCGTGCGCGCCATTCCGACAAGCAGTTCGACTCCGGGCGCACAGACAATGTGCAATGGATTCATCAGCTACGCCGATGTGAACGGTGGCATTACGGCGATTCCACCGACGGGTCCCCAAAGCTTGCAGACCCTCGACCCATTAGGGCTGGGGGTGAACTCTGCCGTTCTGGATCTCACGAACCATCAGAGCGGGTATTTCGACAAGACCTTCTGCACCGGGCAGTTTCTAACCAACGACCCGTCTGTGGGCGATGGGCTTAACTATTCGGGGTTCCGGTTTCGCGCGCCCACCAAGCTCGACAACAACGCGTTCATCGCGCGTATCGACTACCACATGACCGCCAACGGCAAGCACACGCTTTTCTGGAGAGGATCGCTACAGAACTTGTTTAATCCCGGCCCGCCGTTTCTGCCAGGTTCTGCGCCGGAATTGACGGTCGCCGATCACAGCAAGGGATTCGTAGTCGGTTACACCACGTTGCTTAGCTCGAGCGCGGTAAATACTTTCCATTGGGGATTTACGCGTCAGAGCACAGGGTTTATTGGAAACACCCAGCAGGAATGGAATGCGTTTTACGGTTTGGATCAGGGGTTCAATTACAGCCATAACGCTCAAACCCCGGTGCATAACTTTCTCGACGATTTCTCCTGGACTCACGGCCAACACACTCTTCAGTTCGGAGTTAACGCCGGGTTCGCTCGAGATCCTCGCCTCAGCTATGAACATTCGTTCCCGCTGGGCAAAGGCGCGACGAACTGGATGTCACCGACTGGTTTTGCCAACACGGGCGGATACCTCGATCCGGCGAACCAGGGGCTTGCAGAGCCGGCATCGGCCTTCGCGTACGACTATCCAACGCTCGCCTTGTTGGGAATGGTGTCGGACATCGTGGGGAACTACAACTACGACAAGCAGGGCGTGGTGCAGTCTCCAGGCCTGCCGGTGAAGCGCAACTACGGTCTCAACTGGTATGAGCTCTACGCCCAAGATTCCTGGCGCGTGCGGCCGAACCTGACGCTGACGTATGGGCTCCGTTGGTCGATGTTCCCTCCGCCGTGGGAAGTGAACGGGTACGAAGCCGAGCCCACGGTAAACCTGGGGAGTCAGTTTGATCAGATCGCCCGGATCATGAAGCAAGGCATGGGTTATGACTCTGTGCCCTTGGTCTCGTTCATGCTGGGAGGCAAAGCGAACAACGCAGCCGGCCTCTACGACTTTGAGAAGACGGATTTCTCACCACGAATTTCCTTCGCCTACACACCTCGTCCGCATGGTGGGTGGCTGAGAAGACTTGTTGGAGAGGGAGACAAGACCGTTCTTCGCGGCGGATTCAGCAAAGTTTTCGATCGCCCGGGGATGCAGCTTCTCAATACGTTCGACGCCAATCCCCCGGGAGGCTTGGGAGCAACAATCCAGAATCCTTGCTGTGTTTTCGGATATGACGATGCGGCCCATGTGCCTCGCATTACTGATATCAACACGGTTCCTACGTATGGGTGCGATCCTTCAAATCCGTCGAGTTGTGGCAGTTCGGCAAACCAGCGGTTCTTTCTTTCGGCACCACCGGCTCTGAATCCGCCGGCAACCAATCAGGCAATTACGTGGGGTGTCGACCAGTCACTAAAAACACCTTATTCGTACGCTTTCGATTTTTCGATTGGACGCGAATTGCCGAACAGACTCTCACTGCAGGTTGCCTATGTGGGACGACTGGGGCGGAACCTACTCACCCAGCGAGACCTGCGGCAACCGCTTGACATCGTCGACCCCAAGACCGGCATTGACTATTTCTCGGCGGCTACGGCGCTGGCCAAGATTGCCTTTCAGAATCAGTTCTCGGACTACACTTTGTATGCGAACTTTGTGAACTCGCTGAGCGATTCTACGGTGGGAAAAACCGCCGCCTATTGGCACGATATGCTGCCGCCATTGCAGACGGCAACCGGAGCCACTAACTTCAGCAGTTACGGCCTGTCTAACGGATACGTCGCCGCCACGCCGGGCGATGCCGGACTCATTCAGGCTATCTACGATCTCTATTACGATCCCTTCCTCTCGTATGCGGGAAATGAAGTGGTCGGGATCGGAAATATCGACCTATACGGAGGACTGGAAGACAACGCCGGAAACTTCTACTATCCGTGTCCTACTCCGGGCTGCACAAGTCTGACTGGTGGGGTCCCGGGAAATTATCTGAACAATCAGGCTACCAGCATGTTCGCATGGAGTTCGGTTGGCCGCTCGAGCTACAACGGACTTCAGGTGAGTTTGCGGAAGCAGCTCGGCAGCGGATTACAGTTCGATTTGAACTACACCTATTCCAAGTCGATCGATATCAGCTCGGCCGCAACTCGCCTGAGTTGGAGTTCGAGCACGAACGTAGGCGCGCCCGGGACGCGTCTAGTCAATGCTTTTGACCCCAACGGTCGTCGTGCGGTGTCTGACTTCGACACGACTCATCAGTTCAACGCCAACTGGGTCGCGAACCTGCCGTTCGGAATGGGCAAGCGTTTCGCAGGCAATGCCCAAGGAGTGGCCGAAGCCATCATCGGAGGATGGCAACTGTCGGGCGTGGTTCGCTGGACCAGTGGATTCCCATTCAGTGTCGACAACGGCAATTTCTGGCCGACAAACTGGGATGAACAAGGCATCGCCCAGATGATTGCGAAGCCGCAGACAGGACACTTCCGCCAACCGAACGGTACGATCAGCGTATTCTCGAATGCTTCCACTGCCTTTGTCAATTTCCAGCATCCGTATCCAGGACAGGCGGGTTCACGCAATGCGGTGCGTGGCGACGGATATGCCGGCTGGGATATGGCACTGAACAAAAGCTGGAAGATGCCGTGGGAAAACCACACTCTGCAATTCCGCTGGGAGGTCTTCAACATCCCGAATTTGCACCGGTTCAACGTACTTTCGGGTGTGGGGAACGCAGCATGCGCTTGCATCGCATCGCTGCAACAAGTGCCAGGACGGTTTGGAGCTTACACTGGATTGCTGACGGACCCGCGCGTTATGCAGTTTGCGCTGCGCTACGAGTTCTAGCGGCGTGAAACGGAGGCGAAACGATCGTGTCCAGCCGAAGGATCTTTCCAAGGCTGAAGACCTATGACGAATCTCGCACGCAAGCTGCGCCTGGTGGACTATTTTGCCCTCGGCTTCGGCGTAATGGTAGGCACCGCATGGCTGGTGGTGATGGACGACATACTCGACCGCGGAGGACCTCTGGGCGCGGTTCTGGGGTTTACCGCGGGCGCTCTCATCTTGCTGCCGATTGGATATGTGTATGGCCAACTGGTACGGGAAATTCCCGATGCCGCGGGCGAGGCCGCCTATGTCGCGAAATTCTTTCCGCCCGTCGTGAGTTTCGCCACGGGCTGGATGATGTTCCTCAGCTATTTTCTGACCTGCCCATTTGAAGCGCTGGCGGCCGGGCGAATCAGCGGGTACCTGTTTCCATCACTGAATACGATGGAGTTGTACCGGTTGGGCGGATATCCCGTGTACCTGCCCCATGTGCTGCTCGGCCTGAATCTCACTTTATTCCTTACGTGGCTGAATTACCGCGGCATTCAGGCCAGCGCACGATTGAGCAAGGCGACGACTTTTACCTTCTTGACTCTGGTGGTCATTTTCGCGTTAGCGGGCGCGAGTCACGGCTCGATCTCGAACCTGCACCCGTTGTTCAGTCACGCGCCGCTGCTTTCGATTCTTCTGGTATGGCAGGTCGTTCCCTGGCTGGTGTCGGGATTCGAATCTGTGGGAAAAGTTGCAGAAGAGGCGAGTCCAGTATTTGCGCAACGGAATTTCTCGGTCGCCATTCTTCTGACGATCTTTTCCGGGCTGATCTTCTTTCTGGTGGTGATCGCGGCCGTTTCCTACGTTGCTCCGTGGCAAAGTTTGCAGAGCAACCAGCAGTTCCCCACTGCCATTGCATTTGAACGGGCGCTGCATGCCCATTGGATCGTGGCGTTCATCCTCGGGTCGGCGATGGTGGCGCTGGTACAGGCGTTCAATGCAAACGTCGTCGCATCATCGCGCCTCCTGTTCGCGATGTCCCGGCGAAATCTGCTGAATCCGTTGATGAGCCGTATCCACCCAAAAACCCAGACTCCTTCGCTGGCAGTGGTTGCAGTCGGAATCGCCACGGCCCTGACCATCTTTCTCGGGGAAGCCATGCTGGTGCCGATCCTGGAGGTCGGCGCGGTCAGCGTCGGTGTTGCGTGGATGGCCGCTTGTGCGTCCTACTACAAGATGAAGCCGCGCGGCCTGCGCCGTGCTGCGGCGATGTGGGGACTGCTGGTGACAGCCGTAATGATCCTGGTCAAACTCGTGCCGTGGATACCCGGCCACTTCACCTGGCACGAATGGCTGGCTCTCGCTATTTGGGGAGTTCTAGGAGCCGGCATTCGAGCCACGCGGCGGAGAGATTTGGTGTCAGCGCCGGAACTCGAAACCAGCCCGGTGAGTTCTGCGTCATGACCGACTACTCGAACTACAGTTTCTGGCTTGAAACTTGCGGCGAAGATCTGTCGCCGCGTCCTTCCTTGGAGAAATCAACTCAGGTAGATGTCGCCATTCTCGGCGGCGGATGCACCGGCCTATGGACCGCCTACTACCTGCTTTGCACGAACCCACGGTTAAAGGTGGCGGTCCTCGAAAAAGAGATAGTCGGCTACGGTGCTTCGGGAAGGAATGGCGGTTGGTGTTCGTCAAAGTTCCCGGTTACACCTGGGATGCTGGAACATCGTTATGGGCGTGATGCAGCACGGTCACTCATGCTTGCAATGAGCGGAGCGGTCGATGAAGTCGGCAGGGTCTGCGAACAAGAGCAGATCGACGCGCATTTCCATAAAGGCGGAGTCCTGACTCTGGCCCGTGGCGAACACCACTTGCCCATGTTGCGCTCAACGTTTGCCGCGTATGAACGGCTGGGACTTGGAAGTTGGGTCAGTCTCTTGAAGGCTGAGGAGGCAACCGAGCGCATCCGGGTCACCAATGTCTACGGGGCTCTGCTCGCGTCCGAAAGTGCGAGCTTGCATCCGGGACGTCTGGTTCGTGGGTTGGCACGCGCGATCGAGAAGCGAGGAGGAATGATTTACGAACGGACCGAGGTCCTGAACTTTGAGGGAGGAACAACTCCACGGTTTGTGACTCCCGCTGGCGAAGTCAGCGCCAACACGTCGATTGTATTGGCGGGAGAGTCGTACCTTACCCGCCTTCCCACGCTTCACCGTGTGGTCTTGCCGGTGTACTCACTCATCACACTGACCGAGCCGTTGAACGAAAAGCAGTGGAATGAGATCGGCTGGGAGAATCGCGAGAGTCTCGCCTCGTGCAATTACACAGTCGACTATCTCACCCGGACCGCAGATGGAAGAATTCTGTTCGGGAGCCGCGGCGCTCCGTATCGGCTGGGGTCGAAGATCTCTGACGAGCAGGATCGCCATGCTGAAACGCACGAGCGGATTCAGAAATTGACCTTGGAGTGGTTCCCCATAGTGCAGGGGGTTCGGTTTACTCACGCATGGGGCGGACCTGTTGGAATGCCTCGGGACTGGATGCCGATGACCGAGTTTGATCCTTCATCAAAGATCGCGACGGCTCGCGGCTACACAGGGCAGGGGGTATCCACATCGAATCTCACAGGAAGAATTCTGGCTGAGTTGATTTCAGGAAACCGCACGGAGCTGAGCCGATTGCCAGTTGGGCAAAGGCGATCCCCACTTTGGGAACTCGAACCCATGCGCTGGCTTGCGGTGCGTTATATGCAGAATGCATTCTGCCGTATTGATGAGGCCGGTAAGCAGGGCAATGGCAAGCCGATGGATGCGTTTGCCGCGGCGTTCATGGGAAGACACTGAATACGCGCGGTTTAATTCAGCCTAGCTTCACTCGTATCGAAAGGGTTGGCGCGCAAAAATTCGTTCCTGTCTCTGAGATTCCCCTGCTTTCCGGTTGCGATTTGAGCTCGAAAGCTGCGTGCCGATATGCCGAACTGCTTTCGGAACGAGTGACTGAAATGGGCGGCGTCACCGAACCCCCGAGCGAACGCGATCTCTGTAACCGACCTATCCAGTAGCCGAGGATCGGTAAAATCCTTGCGGCATTGCTCGAGACGCGCTACTCGGATGTAATCTCCCACCGTGGAACGAGTCACGGAAAATACGCGATGAAGGTGCCGAACCGAAATGCCCATTGCCTCCGCGATCGCAGAGGGGCTGAGCGTCTGTTCCGCGAGGTGAGCATCGATGAATCGAAGAATCTGCGCTTTGAGTTCCGGGACGGTTGCCGGTTGCGCTGCCTCGCTTCGCGTGCACGCCGTGAGCACATGGAAATAGTAATCCAGAGCGCCGACGAGTTCTTCTCCGTTCATCCAGGCCGCGTCGTCGTAGAGATTCTGTGAGAGCCGCGACAAGATGCCTCCCGGTGCGGCTGCTCCACCGATCTTCTGGGCCGTAGGAATCTCATGCATGCGCAGCTGATCCTGCATCATCCAGCGTGGCACACGAAGATAGAGACGAACGCAATCGGTATCGCAACTGGATGACCAGGGGATTGACGTGTCAATGATCGTGCTATCGCCAGGCTTAAGCAGGATTTCCTTGCGACCCTGCAGATACTGACGAGACCCTGCAATCTGCGTGATGACCAGGCAGGAACGGTTTTGCGCGCTGGCACTCTCGAAAGGCCATTTCCAGAAGGAAAGAGCGCTGGAAGAAAATCGCGTCAATGGAAGGCCGGCGATGTTCCGTATTTCAATGGATCCGTGAAACGACGCTTTGGGAAGTCGAATCCGGCAATCGCCACAGATTTGCTGGGCATTCCATTGCCAGGCATCGATACGGTCTGACGCTGGTAGTAGATCAGTCGAGAACAGCTGCGACATGCTGTATTTTCCCTGGGACCGCTTGTTTCACTACGCGGTCAACCCGTGCGGCCTTGTTCCGCCGCGAGTCGTGGGGCCCGCTCTGCACCTACACAATAAACGCTGCGGCGGAACGTAGCACATTAAGCATCAGGCATTCAAGCCCATTATCTGAGTATTTGGAATGTGCGACCGATGGAACCGACATTGCGGCGACTACGGCGACTAGAACTGTGCGCAACTAGTGAGAGAAGCAACTGGGCAGAAGTGAGCCGATGTCATTCCGGACAGGAGCAGAATCGATTGACCAAGAAACGTCAGGCCATCGCTGCAGCGCTAGCAGCTTTCGGCAAGGCATACGGAAAGGGAACTAGCGCTCGAAAGCTCTCCACGTCAACTCGGGCGCGGATCGCAGCTGCCAAAGAGCGCGATGGGCAGTTCGGGAAGCGGCGAAGGTTGTCCCGATTCGTGGGAAACGGACGCTCTCACTCGCTGCGCGAAGGAAGATCGCAGCGGCGCAGAGGGCGCGATGGGCGAAGGTGAAGGCCGGAAAGAAGACGGCTTAAGTCGTCAGTCGCCTTGCCCTAGGAACCTGTTCCCATCGGACTTTCGATACATTGATTCGGGGACCTCACTAAGGAAAGATTTCACGGCCTGTTTCCATGGACCACAATTCCAGCGCAGACCTCACGCACCCGGATCTCTCAGAATCCGCGCTTTCGTGGAGAAGCGGTCTGTCCGACAGTCAGCCAGGGGTTCTATTTCCGCGGGCTCTTCATTTTGCAGTTGAATTCCGCACACAATTGGCACACCACACGGCACGAGGAGAGGCGAAACAGGTAACCTCCGGATTGCCGTTAATCCGCCCACGATTCGCAAACACTACCTGACATATCGCTACGAACCTAGCGGTTCAAATCCGCGTCGACCTCCCAAGGCGTTTCTCTGAGCTAGCCGTGTTCGACGCGCGCTTTTATATCCGAGTACGCCGCATCGATGAGCCTGCTTAGCTCTGCGGCGTTTGTGGCCGTTTCCGGTCTCAGCTTCACATGGCGCATGAACTTGCCGGTGCCTTGCAACAAGCGGGCCGGATCCGGCAGCGTCGCACCGTGAAAAAACCCCACGTTTACATGCGAAGTGAATACATTGACGTAGCCGAAGGGCGCATCTCCCAAACATGCAACAGGACAGCCGTCATGCAGAAGCTCCCTGACTTCGTCCCCGCATTTTCGCATTACCTCAAACCACTGATGCGCGATGGCTCCCAATCCACCTGCGTGCTCTTTCATCCACGCATCGATGGCGGGGTCCCGCTCGATAGCGCCGTTGAATCTCAGCAATTCCGTTCTCATCGACGCTACACTTTTCGGCACTCGAGATCTGTAGTTACGCAGCATCCGTATCTTCCCTCCAGCAAAATCGCTCGCCTGGAACAGTGGTTCTTGTCGAAGGAGTGTCGCTCCCGGGTAACGCCGCAGTCTTTTACAACCCCGATCGTCGGCCAATCGGAAACTGGCCCGCTCCAGGCGGAACTAACCCTGCGGAACTAACCCTGCCGATAGCAGGATTACGGCTCGGGGCGTCAGGCAGCTGGCGCGTCATTCGGTAGCCGAATGAAGTTGCAGGAAGGCGGCTGCGGCGTTGCGGGCACGTCCCGCGATTTCGCGGGGGTCCGGTCGCTCGGCGACGCCGAGCAACAGGCTGACCATCAAATCGCGCCAGAGCAACCCGGCGAACTGCTCGGCAAGTTCGGCAGGACGGCCTGTGAGCAGTCCGGACGCCTGGGCCTCGGCCATGATCTTACGCAAGGCGGCGCGGCTGGTCTCGCGTCCTATAGAGTCGAGCGCACGCGCCACTTCGGGGGCCTGAACCACCTCGGCGATCGCCAGTCGGAATACCCCAATGACCGTCGGATCGCTTACCTCGCGGACGAGCTTCGTCCCGAAAGAAGCGAGCACCTGCCCTAGGGTCTCGCGATCGCGCAGCACGGGCAGGTCAGCGGGCACGTCCAGTCTGTTGGCGCGCTCGCTGATGCAGGCGATCAGCATTTCCTGTTTGTTGCCAACTAGCGCGTAAAGCTCTCGCTTCGAAACCCGCGCGCGCGTTGCAATCTCAAGCGTGCTGGTCGTTGCATAGCCGCTCTTCATGAACGCCGCAAAGGCCGCATCAAGGATGCGCTGGCGAACCGCGGTTTCGTCGCCGCCTTTCTGGTGACATTTTGACATCGATGGCCTAGCCATCACCCTCTCCTTGCCGGCCATCCTTGCCGACTATGGTACCGCATAGTACCACCATGTGTGTAAAAGGGAGAAGAGATTTTTATGCTTGCGGATGCAACCTTTCTCTTGTAGCTACGTCTAAGAGCGTGTGGTACCCATTGGTACCAGTGCAAGACCCAAATTCCGCAGGGAACCAAAGGAGCCGAACCATGAATATTGAAATGTCCTACCTGCTGCTGGCGTTCGCGACGGTCCTGGCGCCCGTGGCACAAGGCCAGTCCACACAGCCGCAGCCCAAGATCACCGGCGTGGTGACGATGCTTTCGCCAAAACCGGGGGTCATTCCCGAGCAAATCATGAAGATCATGCCCGCCGAAATTCGTGCGACTGTTCCCCTGTGTCTCGACGGCAAGATTCAGCAGTGGTACATGCGCGGCGACGGCCGGGGCGTCATCTTCACAATGAATTGCAACGACGTGGCGGAGGCTCGGGCCCTTATCGAAAGCCTGCCTCTCTCGCAGGCAAAGCTCGTGGACGAGCAGTTCATTCCGGTGGGGCCACTCTTGCCGCTCGGGATTCTATTGAGAGATAGCCCGACCAATAAGTGAATTCGGCGCATCAATCAGGGACTGCTGGCGTTTAGCTAAACGGCGACACAAGCCTTGGGCGGAGGCTGGCAGTCTTTTCCACTGGAAGCCCACGCTGTAAGTAGAACGCCGAAACCATCGGCCGCGTTGGGAAACGTGATGCGCGGATCTTGCTTCTCGTCAGATGGTGTATGTCATCTAGCGGGAAGCCGTCAATCTGATAGGAGGCCAAATGTCGCCGAAAGCCATCTTCAATCTGCATCTCATTCTAGGTTATGTCGCGTGGCTGCTTTGCTTCCGCGCGTACCTCCTGCCCAGGCTCAAGTCAATGGACGAGGTCGAAGCGCATCGCGCCATCGCTACGCTGCAGAGCTTCCGCTTCTTCGGGCTCGTCTTTATCCTTCCAGGCGTGGTCGGCCCGAATCTGCCCGCCGCTGGCTTCGCTACGTTCGCCGCCTACTGGGACCTGGCAACCGGAGTGCTCGCCATCCTCGCGCTTCTCACGGTAAGGATACGTCCGCTCTTTTGGCTGTTCGTCGTCTCCTTTAATGTTGTGGGAGTAGTCGATCTCATCGTCGACTATTACCACGCTACCCAGGTCGGCCTTCCTGCATTGGCGGGGCAGTTGGGCGCCACATACGCTATCCCGATCATCTACGTGCCCGTGCTGATGATCACGCACGTCGGCGCATTCTATTTGCTGCTACGTCCTCGGCCCAAGGCGGTTCGAGCCTTCGCTGGGGATGCCGCGGCGTCTTAAGATCGAATTAGTCGCGAGTGGATTGTCGGCAATTTGGAAATAATCCAATTGTGACCGCCGATCGGAGCCGAACATTTGTCATGTTGTTGTAATCGAGCGAACGTGTCGGACGCCTGACCGACAGTATGTCGGACAATCGGCGCGATTCCCGACACGGCCGTCACAAAACGGCGTCAGGAAGCGAGATGCTTTTCGGGGTTGATGCCTTTCTCATCGCCACAAGGGGTCACCTGCGGCCAGTACTCATCCGCAGGTGTCAAACTCGATCTTTCTCTTGCCGTTCTTGTTCAGCTCCACGAAAATGTGCACGATTGTGGAACTGGCAGTTGGGTTCATTGCGGGTTTCCTTTCCGGGGTTGCTCACCTGCGCTTGCTGATGTGCTGCTCTGCCCCCTACAATTCAGTGCCGCCTGGCGGGGCGCTTTCGGTGTGCCCGGCGCCGTCGAAAACGATGGCCTGGCGACGCGTCGGAGGCACTTGGAGAAGGTGCACTCCAGAATAACTGCAGAAGTATCTGGACTCAGCCGATCTCAGCTTCTCGGTAAAGTTAAAAATGCAATCGGACATTTACCGGCGCCGGCTGGACAGCAGTACGCCGTAGCCTTTAGGAACTTGGAGACGCCACCCAGAACGATCTTCGTTCCATGCTCGAAGAGCTCGCTGTGATTGCAGAAATGGAAAAGGAGCAACACTGAGTCATGGGTCTAGATGCGATCCGCGAGCGCACTGCTGAACGACACGCCGATCAGCTGATTTCTGAACTGCAGATCACCGAACCGGGAGACATCGACATCGAAGCAATCGCGATGACGCGAAACGCACTCGTGATAGATGGCGGGTTGAGCGGTGCTGAAGCTCGCCTCACACGATCGCGTAGCATCAGCTTCAGGGTGAATAGAGAGATTCGCGAGGCCGGGCGTCGTCGATTCGCTATGGGGTCCATGCCATTTCAAACTCCTTGCGTCTGGGCGCGTTCGACTCGCTGGTTCGCATTCGCCTTCGGATTCATCCTGTGCTCGAGAGTGCCGGTTTGCACTCAACAAACTAAAGCTCCTCCCGCGCCACCTGCGCTGATTGCGAATTTCACCGACATCGCTGAGAAGGCAGGCCTTACGTCGCAGAACGTCTTTGGGGGCATCGACACCAAGAAATACATCATCGAGACTACAGGCAACGGTGTCGCGATTTTCGACTACGACAATGACGGCTGGCCCGATATCTTCCTGGTGAACGGCACGAGGCTCGACGGATTTCCTGCCGGGAAAGCGCCGACCAATCGTCTCTATCGCAACAATCACGACGGCACCTTCACCGATGTAACCGAGAAAGCCGGTCTTACCGGAACCGGCTGGGGGCAGGGTGTCTGCGTCGGTGACTATGACAATGACGGCTGGGAAGATCTCTACGTCACCTATTACGGCAAGAATCGCCTCTACCACAACGATCACGGGGTATTTACCGAGGTTGCTGAGAAGGCCGGTGTCGCGGGATCGGGCAAAGACTGGGGGACTGGCTGCGCATTTGTAGACTACGATCGCGACGGCCACCTCGACCTGATGGTGGCCAACTATGTGGATTTCGATCTCGCCACCGCACCTTCGCCTGGGGACCGGCCGACGTGCTTCTGGAAAGGTGTTCCGGTGATGTGCGGGCCGCGTGGGCTGGCAGGATCGAAAAACATTCTTTACCACAATCGGGGCGATGGAACCTTCGAAGATGCCACGACGAAAGCGCACATCCTTCGCACCGATGGGCATTACGCGTTCAGCGTTTCCACTTTCGACTTCGACGAAGACGGCTGGCCTGACATCTTCATTGCTTGCGACAGCACTCCGGCAATCCTCTACCGCAACAACCACGAAGGGACTTTCACCGACGTCGCGGTCACGGCAGGGGCGGCGTTTAACGAGGATGGACGCGAGCAGGCTGGGATGGGATCGACGATCGCGGACTACAACGGGGACGGCCATCTGGATATCTTCAAGACGAATTTCTCCGACGATACATCCACGCTCTACAAGAACAATGGTGATGGAACCTTCACGGACGCAACGTCTGCCGCTGGTCTCGGCCTATACACGCAATATCTGGGATGGGGAACAATGTTCCTCGATGTCGACAACGATGGATGGCCGGATCTGCTGCTGGTGAATGGCCATGTCTACCCGGAAGTCGACAGTCAGCACCTCGGGAGCAGTTACAAAGAGCCGCGAATTCTCTTTCATAACAACGGCGACGGGACGTTCAGCGACATCTCGGCATCGGCAGGTTCGGGCGTCACTACAGCGGCATCTTCTCGCGGCTTGGCCGTTGGAGACTTATGGAACGACGGCAGAATATCGGCAGTGATCAACAACATGAATGCCGTGCCAAGCCTGCTGGTGAATCAGGTCAAGACTGCAAACCACTGGATCGCCATCCACACGGTCGGAACGAAATCGAATCGCGATGGGATTGGAGCGCGCATTCGCGTGAAAACGGCGGCGCGTATCCTTGTGGACGAAGTGCGCAGCGGCTCCAGTTACATCTCGAACAGCGACATGCGCGTGCACTTCGGGCTGGGGAAAGCCGACAAGATCGAATGGGTAGAGGTTCGCTGGCCCAGCGGATTGACGGAGCGGTTCTCGAACTTACCGGTGGATCAGATCCATACCGTGGAAGAAGGTAAAGGCGTCCCGGTCGAACCGGAGTCCAAAAAATAACGCCGCATGAACCACAAAAGGCACTTAGTGTCCTTGGTGGTTAAAGGTTTTGCATTCCGTTATTTTCCACTCTTGGAGTTCTTGGAAAATTCCATCGTGCGTACGATGCCTGCGCCTTCCTTCACATAGATCACCTGATTAGCTTTAATGTCTTTCAGCGTGTCGACCCGTCCGCTCGGCCAGCGGATCTCGAGCAGATCGACCTTCTCTGCCTTGCCCAAACCAAAGTGAACTCGCAGATCATTCTGTGAGAAATATCCGCCGCCACTGCGCACTTCATCGATCTGGCGGTGTGGTTTTGTCTCTCCTAGAACTTGAGCGACGCAGGTTAGACGCGCTCCGATGCCGCTGCGATTTGACTTGGTCCCGAGGGTACGAACTTTGATCCAGTTGTTGACTAGTTTCGAATCGCAGCGAAGGAGTTGGGGATAATCATTGACCGTGTTGACCACGATATCGATGTCGCCGTCGTTGTCAAAGTCTCCGAAGGCCGCGCCTCGAGACGGGCTCGGTTCGGAAATGCCAGGGCCAGCCTGAAACGAAATATCCGCGAAGTGTCCGTTCCGCAAGTTCTGGTACAGCAACTTGCGCTGGGCATAGCCGGCTTCGGTTTTCAATTGCTCGACCTCGGGATAGACGTGCCCGTTGCAGATCAGAATATCCGGCCAGCCGTCGTTATCCATGTCGAAAAAACCGCAACCCCAGCCTAGAAATTGGGTATGCGCTCCGAGTCCCGCGGTGAAAGTTGCGTCTTCGAAATTCGCCCCGCCTTGGTTGTGATAAAGCGACGGAGTATCTCCGGCGAAGTTTGTCTTGACGATGTCGAGATTGCCGTCCATGTCGTAGTCGGCGGCGGAGACGCCCATGCCGGCTTGCGGCTTGCCGTCGGGACTCAGCGCGCATCCGGCCTCGATGGCGATGTCCTGGAATTTCCCGTTCTTCTTGTTCTGA